>Ga0334895_1001783_pt1 | contig 20286 bp, 27 predicted proteins | sample GraSluR3_MG_7_FD_207229 | JGI IMG/M metagenome (GOLD analysis project Ga0334895, IMG submission 207229) | Sludge microbial communities from methane-producing bioreactor in Wageningen University, Netherlands - Granular Sludge_31_05-R3 | ecosystem: Engineered > Bioreactor > Anaerobic >... | reverse complement strand
GTATCGTGGCAAATATTCTTTTATCCATCGACAGAAAATCTGAAAACAGGATATTTAAAGAAATAGAAGCCTACAATATCGAAATGGCAGAGAATATCAAAAAACAGATGTTTGTATTCGAAGACATCGTTAATATTGACAACCGAAACTTGCAAAAGATTATGGTCAAATTGCCTGGAAAAGATGTTGCATTAGCTCTTAAATCCACAACAGATCAGGTGAAAAACAAGTTGTTAAGCAACATGTCCAGACGAGCACAAGAGATAACGCAGCAAGAAATGGATATGCTCGGAAAAGTCAGACTGAGCGAAGTTTTGGAAGCTCAACAAAAAATTGTGGCAGTCATATTAGAAATGGAAAGCAACGAAGAGATTATCATTTCTAAAAAAGGCGACGACATGTTGGTAGAGTAGCGAGGTAAAGCATGGGAATAAAAGACAAGTTGAAAAGAAAACCGAAATCCGGAAAAGAGAAATCCACGAAAGAGAAGCAAAGAGATGCGCTAGATAAAATTATTTTTGCAGGTTTTACCTTGATCATTGTTGTGTTCATCGCCATTGCGTTGTTCGCCATGGATGTTTTTAATTTCAAGACACAAGTTGTGGATGAAGTAACACGTCAACTAGTGGCCCGTCAAGAGGGAGCCGCTGCCCAATACGTAGGAGATGATTTGTTGCGAAGATACGAAGCCATCATTGGCCAGGAGTTTGGGAAATTGAACATACGAGATCAACAACTTAATGATTGGGAACTAGATCTTACCCAGAGAGAAGAAACCCTAACAGAAAAAGAAGAAGCTTATCAAATTAAGTTAGATGAACTGAATGCTTTTGAAGTGGAAGTTTACGGTGAGGCAGAAAACATAATGGAACTGAGCAAGGTCATCGAACGAATGACACCTGAAAATGCAGCGAATATGTTATCGGAAGTAGAAGATTTGGAGTTAGTGAAGAATGTGATATTTTTCATTAAAGAGGATCGGGCGGCTCAAATCCTAGAAAATATGAGCCCAAGCCTCGCGGCAAGGATTGTGATGGAAAGGTTTATATCAAAACCCAGTTCTAGTGAACCAGAACAGGAAGCAAACTAGCCTTTTCTTTACATAATTATCGTATACAAGAAAGGAGGTGACAAGATGATACAAAGCTTAATAAATGATGGATGGGTTATCCAGAAGCCCATAAGTCAGAGAGGAACAACTGAAGAATCAAAAACAGAAGAGAAGACATCAGCGTTTGAAAGTTTGTTGACAGAAGCGACACAAAAAAAACGTGACAAACCGACAAAAGAAGGGAATGAGATAGAAGAAGAAATTCTAAAACCATCTGATGATTCGGAAGAACAGATAGAATGGCTCAGCGTGATATTCCCTAATGCGAAAGAACCATTTCTTGATATTGATCAACCGGCTACAGAGCAAGAAGGTAAAGCGTTAGAGATAGAAATAGAGAGGGTGGTCGAGAAGGGTATTTTAGAGGAAGCCAACGATTTTAAGCTTGAAGTTGAAACACGCCATTCAAATGAGAACGATAAAGACATGAAAACCTTCGATGAACTAGTGGAGAGTGGAACAAGAAACAAGACAACAACCAAACTTTACTTTGAATCAGAAGAACCAATGGATTTTACACAAGACAGACCAAGGCAGATGTCGTTAGAAAACAAAATCCACGAAGACATTGAAGACATTGAAGAGACTGAATGGACAGAGCAGGATGAGAAGATACAGCTAGATCCAATGCATCAAAAGCAACAAAGGAAGGAATCTTTCTCAGGTGTGCTTGAGGACAACAAAGCCTTTGATCGGTACGAAAACTTCACTTTGGCATCAATGGAAAAAGAGGCTACAACAATACCCGAAGAGAGTATCCCTACTGCAGAAACAGCGCAATCTATCATTGATCAGATGACAGAAAGTATCCTAACAAAAAAGACGGACGAAGGCACAGTGATGCAACTTAGGCTCAAACCCGAATTTTTAGGAGAAGTAACGATTCGACTAGAAGAGACCAAGTCAGGGATCACCGCAAATATTGTGGCAGAAAAAGAAATAGTAAAGACTTTGTTGGGACAATCAAATGAGGAGTTAACAGCTTTGTTGGCCGAGAAGAATATCAAAATTGACCAACTAATTATTGAAAGCAAAGATATGACGGCCAACCATGGCGAAGATCAATTCTCTGAAGAGACATTCAATGATTTTTCTGACAATGAAAACCGACGAGAGCAAAGGGAAACCCCTTATTCTCAAAGAGGCGAGCTAGACACTATTAGCATGGAAGACCACAAAAATTCAGAAAAAAGAATCATGAAGGAAGGATTAAATCTTTATATCTAACGAAAGGAGAATATATGGATATTACAAGAACAGCAGCAACACAAGCCTACAAAGCAACAGAACAGAATGGTCCCAATAATGATGTGGACAAAGAGTTTTTTCTCAAGCTTCTTGTTGCACAGATGAAGCACCAAGACCCCTTATCGCCAACCGACAACAATGAGTTTATTTCACAGACGGCGCAATTCACCTTGTTGGAAGAAATTCAAGCCTTAAAGACAGAGTTCGCCCAGGACAAATCTTTTAACCTTATTGGGAAATATGTGGAAGGAAACATCAAGAATGCGGTGAGTGGCAAGTATGAAACGGTTGGAGGATATGTCGATAGTGTGACAATATCTGCAGGAAAGCCAATACTCAATTTGGGTGAGATGCGAATGAACCCAGAAAACGTAACGGGAGTGCGAAATGAGTGACCACTCAATCAATCAGATCAGAATCCAACACTTGATACAACAGCAACAACAATTAAATAATCAATCTAACAGACTCAAAACCAATGAATTTGAGAAAATTCTAGATAAGAAGCTTGAAAAAACCATCGATGCGAAGCCTATTCACTTCTCAAAACATGCTCGCCAACGATTGAATGAGAGACAAATCGAAGTCAGAGAGGACGAATTAGAAAAGTTGAACGAGGCTTTACACACAGCCAAAGAAAAAGGAATAAAAAATCCTTTGATAGTAGGAGAAAATCTGATTTGCATAGCAAATACGGATTCCAAAACCATTATCACCATCATGGATACCATGAAAGATAAAGTGTTTACCAATGTAGATGGTGTGGTGAACATATAGCTGGACCTCACAAGGAAGCTATACTGCCCCGACCGACAGACGGGCAAAAAAAGACAAGTGATAAGAGGAGAACAAAATGTTAAGATCAATGTATTCAGGTGTATCTGGACTAAAAGTACACCAAACAAAATTAGATGTAATTGGCAATAATATAGCCAATGTCAATACAGTCGCCTATAAGAGCTCAAACATTACATTCCAAGAGATTCTAAGTCAAACACTAGCTACGGCACAACCTCCAACAACAACAGGAACAGGCGGAACCAATCCTTCGCAAGTTGGGTTGGGAACGACCATAGGCGCAATTACAACAAACCATAATAATGGAAACATCCAAACAACTGATAGCAACACAGATTTGGCCATTGATGGCGATGGTTTCTTTGTTGTAAGTGATGGTTTTACTAGCTCCTATACTCGGGCAGGCAATTTCACCATTGACAGTGCTGGAAATCTAGTAACAGTCAATGGAGAAAAAGTAATGGGATGGAACGTGGATGCCAATAATGAGATTGATACCAGTGCGCCTCTTGAGGCAATTGATTTATCCTCCCTTAACATGCCTGCTACAGCAACTGAAAACCTGATGATCCAAGGAAACTTGAACAGTTCAACACCTGTTGGAAACACATTTGAATACAATATGTCGGTGTTTGACTCTTTGGGAACCGCACATACAATTACTATGACATTTGAAAGAGTGGGAGATCCTGAGGATCGAAGATTTTCGTTTGCTGTTGAAGGCTCAGATGACATGACTATAGCGGCAGGAGGAAGTCGATATTTAACATTTGATGTCAATGGGAAACTGGATCAAGTAAACGGAGATGAGTTAAGCATAAGCTTTAATAACGGCGCGGATGAGATGGAGGCAAGCATCACTTTTAATCCAAATCGAATGACAATGTATGATAATCCTACTTCGATCACAGGAAACCAAGACGGATACTCAGCAGGATCATTGATTAATCTGGGAATTGATAAAGAGGGCAATGTGATCGGAAATTTCTCAAATGGACGTGACAACCATGTAGCTTCTTTAGCGATTGCAACCTTCATAAATCCTCAAGGATTAGAGAAGATTGGCGGCAACTTGTTTACAACAACATGGAACTCAGGCGAACCGGAAGTAGGTATAGCCGGAACAGGTATGAGAGGCGCGGTTGCATCCAACTCGCTGGAAATGTCAAATGTGGACCTTTCTAGGGAGTTTACAGAAATGATTGTGGCACAAAGAGGCTTTCAAGCAAACTCAAAAATCATTACCACATCAGACGAAGTGTTGCAAGAACTAGTGAATCTAAAACGGTAAAGGTTGGATAGAAGATGATCAAACTAACCAAACAAAATGATGAAGCATTCTATTTGAATTCGGATATAATTGAAGTGATCAAAGAAGTACCACATACTGTCATTTTCACCATTCATGAACAAAAATATCTTGTCAAGGAAACAGCAGACGAGGTGGTGGAAAAAATCATCATTTTCAAAAGAAGAACCAACAGCACCATTAAGGTTGTAAAAGAAGGGGAATAACAAATGGACATATCAAGCATTGCCGGATTATTAGGCGTATTTATCGTTGTTATCGCAGCAATCGCGACAAGAGGCCCTATCAGTGAGTTTTTTGACATAGCTTCTGTGTTGATTGTGTTGGGCGGAACAACAGCAGCTGTATTGGCTTCCTATCCTGCAGGAAGAATAAAGGCAACAGCAAAAGTGTTGAACCGGGCATTTAAGGAAGATACATATGACAGCAGAAAAACCATTTCTCAGATTAGTCAATTGTCATATGTAGCAAAGCGAGATGGTTTGCTTGCTATGGAAAAAATTGTGGATGATATCGATGATGAGTTCATGAAAAAAGGGATACTATTGATAGTAGATGGCTTAGATCCCAAAATGATTGAAAGAATCCTTTTATTGGAGATAGACAATATGATTGATCGACATAGGGAAGGAGAAGGCGTGCTGAGAACTTTTGGCAAGTTTTCTCCTGCCTTTGGCATGATTGGGACCTTAATTGGTTTGATCTTGATGCTTCAAAATTTGGATGATGTTTCAACATTGGGACCAAGTATGGGCGTAGCCTTGGTGACTACTTTCTATGGGGCATTGTTGTCAAATGGTGTTTTTATGCCCTTAGCTGGAAAACTTCGATTCAAAAGCGAACAGGAAGAAAAGTACCGAAACATGGTAGTGGAGGGAATTCTTTCAGTGCAGGCTGGAGAAACCCCTTTGATGATCGAAGAAAAGCTCAAAACGTTTATTGAACAAGGCAAACGCGAGGATGAGGAAGAAGAGATAGTAGCAGATAATACTGAAGAGGATGATGAAGATGCGGTTCAACAAGAAGCATGACAACCAATCTGGCGATTCAGATGACAATTGGCTAACCACCTATAGCGATTTGGTGACCCTCTTATTGGCTTTTTTCGTTCTTCTTTTTTCTTTTTCAGAGATTGACGCTCAGAAGTGGCAAGAATTGGTGAAGGCATTTAGTGGAGACTTGATCATTCAAGAAACCAGCAGTACAGACTCAATCTTGGAAAATAATCCCGACATTATGGATGAAAATACGCCTGTAAGAGATGAAAGCATATTGGATCTAGAGCGTTTCAGCGAAGAAGAACTGGATGACGAAATTTCGGAGATAGAAGAAGAGGAAGCTAGTTTTCCCATTGAAGTAGGAGATCCGGAAGAAGAAGGAGACGAAGGAAACCAGTGGGACGAAGATTACCTCAACGAGCAATTCGAAAGCCTCTACCAGGAATTATTGATTTATAATGACTTGGAAGGTCTGGAAATGGAAATCACAAGGACGGACACCGAGATCAAGCTGCGATTATCCAATAATATGCTTTTTGCCCCTGAGAGAGCAGATATTACAATCTCCTCAAGAGAGGCTTTGAGGGAAATAACGCTTCTGATAAAAAGTTACGATGAAACATTGGATGAGATCATAATGGAAGGCAATACAGATAACTTGCCTTTGACAACAGGTCAGTTTCGCGACAATTTTGAGCTTTCTTTGATGAGAGCGTTGAGCGTGTTATACTTTTTTAGATATGAAGCTGATTTTGAACCCCACAAACTGGTTCCTATGGGATACGGAGAATTCAATCCAGTTGCTGGAAATGATACAGAGGATGGAAGAGCCAAAAACCGAAGAACCGATATCATACTTGTAAGAATGACCCATGATTAGGACAAGGAGCATACATGATGAAAAAGAAAGCATTGTTAATACTAATGATTATCCTGATGTCAGCCATTGTCTTTTTAGGTGGTGTCGGTGTAATGGTAATGGGGGAACTCCTTGATTTTAGCGGCAGAGATGGATCGGAGTCAAGCACCCAGATTGAGGAATACAAATATGCCATGCCGACAAGTATTATTACAAACATCAAGGACTCAAGAAAATATGTCAAGTGCAAATTGGTGTTCAAGTTAGATACTTTTGCTGATCAAGAGGAGTTTGAAAATAGAAGTTATATCGTAAATGATATTATTATTGGTGTCTTAAGGGATTTTTCAGAAAGAGAGTATGAATCCTACAATATTCGCCAAATGATCACGGAAGCTTTGAGCGAAAAACTGACGGAGACCTTAGATATTACAGGAATTCGGAGCATATACTTCGAAGAACTCATTACTCAATAAAAGAGGTGATGGATATGGAAGAGAATAAATCTTACAATATTAAACTAGCAGAGTTTCAACCTTTAAAAGATGAGAAACAAAAAAACCAAGAGAAGGATATAAAATTCTTGTCGGATGTTTCACTTGAGTTAAAAGTGGAGCTAGGTAGCACCGTAAAAACAACAAAAGAGATTTTAGCCTTGGAACAGGACAGCATCATAAAACTAGGAAAAATCGCTGGTGAAAATGTGGATGTATTATTCAACAACAAAAAGATTGCCAGCGGCGAAGTGGTACTGGTTGATGAAGCCTATGGGATAAGAATTACCGCTTTCAAAAAATAGGCTGATAGGAGGCAAATGTGGATTCCATGGTAAAAGCTGGAGTGGGGTTGGTGATATTCTTTGCCGTGATGATTGGCATGGGATTACTTTACAAAAAACTAGCCTTAAATTCTAGACTGGCAGTTAAAAGCAGCAAATACATTCAATCCATTGACCGATATATTTTAGCAAATGATAAATGGATTGAAGTGATTAAGGTGGACGATCAGATTTTGATGCTTGGTATTACGAATCATAGCATCACAGAAATCAAATCTTTTGATAAAGAAGAATTACGTCAACTGGATCAAAACAAGGAGCAAATGAATTTTGCAAACTTACTCAAACGCTACACTCATTCAAAAGACAATCAATAGAATAATAATCTTCTCCGCCTTGATTATAGTCATTCAAGGGTGGGCCAACAAGATCTATGCCACTGAGAATATCGTGGAAGACTACTTGACAAGTGGAGACAACACGTCTGATATTGTAAGGTTGGTCGTCGTATTAACTTTATTGGCTTTTATTCCAGCAATTATAATGACTGTGACAACATTTCCGCGTATCATCATCGTCTTGTCTTTCACACGAAATGCCATGGGAACACAACAAATGCCTCCTAATCAGGTGATGATAGGTATCGCATTGATCTTAACATTCTTTATCATGGCGCCAGTATTTGGAGATGTGGTCAGTCAAGCCTACGACCCTTATATGGCGGGAGACATTAGCACAGAAGAAGCTTATGATGCGGCAGTTGCACCTTTGAAGGAATTTATGTTTGCCCAGGCAAGAAATGAACCGGAAAGCATTTACTTTTTCATGGAATTGTATGGAATGGAAGATCAGCCGGACAATCTAGAAGATATGCCTTTGGTAGTCGTTATGATGTCATTTATTACAAGTGAATTAAAAAAGGCGTTTATCATGGGGTTCATACTATACGTTCCGTTTATTGTGGTAGATATGATTGTTGCCAGTGTTCTCATGGCTATGGGAATGATGATGATACCTCCTGTGACCATTTCTTTGCCATTCAAGATCTTGCTATTTGTTTTGGTGGATGGATGGACGCTACTCTTTGAAACACTAGTAAGAAGTTTTGGGATTTAGGTGAAAGCATGACAAATCAAGAAGTTGTAACCATTATAAAAGATGCGGTCATGACCATATTGGCTGTATCAGCACCAATGATAATTGGTGCGTTGGTAATTGGATTCATTGTAGCATTGTTTCAAGCCACCACTCAGATCAATGAGCCTACCATGGCCTTTGTGCCTAAAATCATCGTTGTATTTTTAGGCTTGATCTTGTTTGGGTCTTGGATGTTGAATGAAATCACTGGTTTTACTTTGAATCTTTACGAGGATATTGTAAGAATCATACTGTATTAGGAGGCAATACAAAATGGCATTAAGAATAAAAGACAGTATGATTGCGGCATTGATTATTAGCATCATCGTCATCATTGTCGTCCCACTAAGCACATTTTTATTAGATTTTTTAATCGTCCTTAACATTACTATTTCATTGGTGTTGTTGCTATCAGCCTTGTATGTGGAGTCACCTTTGGAATTGTCATCGTTTCCTTCTTTGCTCTTGGTGGTGACGTTGTTTAGATTATCACTAAATATTTCATCCACAAGATTGATCCTTGGTAACAATGGCAATGCTGGATACGTGATCGAAACTTTTGGGAACTTTGTCATCGGTGGAAATCCAGTAGTTGGACTGGTAATCTTCCTTATTATTGTGGTCATACAGTTCATTGTGATCACAAAAGGAGCAGAAAGGGTATCTGAAGTGGCAGCAAGATTTACTTTAGATGCTATGCCAGGTAAGCAAATGGCTATAGATGCCGATTTGAATGCAGGTTTGATTGATGAGAAACAAGCCAAGGAAAGAAGAGAAGAGATACAAAGAAGTGCTGACTTTTACGGTTCGATGGATGGAGCCAGTAAATTTGTCAAAGGAGATGCCATAGCTGGAATCATCATTACATTGATCAATCTGGTGGGAGGTATCGTGATCGGTCTTGTGATTAGCGGGCAGCCATTTGATCAGGTTATTGACATATATACATTGGCAACGGTAGGCGATGGACTGGTATCTCAGATACCTGCACTGCTAATCTCAACAGCTACAGGAATCATCCTAACAAGATCTGGAACTAAAGGAAACTTGAATCAAGAAGTTTTGAAGCAACTCTTTTCCCGATACAATGTCATGTTGATTGCTGGAGGTGCGTTGTTGCTATTGACCTTCATTCCTGGACTGCCTAAGCCGCCGCTTTTGTTGGTGGGGAGTGGACTACTTTTGATAGGGTATCGACTTTTTGCTAAACAACAGATGATGGACGAGACCATAAGAGAGGAAGAAGCAAAAGACAAAGTGCAGCCTGCACAAGAAGAATACGAGATCACAGACTATATTTTCACTGACCCTATTGTCATCGAATTTGGCTACAATCTAGTGCCTTTCGTGGATAAGCAAAGAGGTGGAAAGTTACTTGATAGAATGGTGATGATAAGAAGACAAATAGCGATTGAGTTGGGAATAATAGTTCCCAAAATACGCGTGAAAGACAACCCAAACATGATGCCTAATAGTTATGTTATTAAAATAAAAGGAAACGACGTTGCCGAAGGAGAAGTGCTGACAGACTATTTCCTCGCCATGAACCCAGAAGAAACAGATGAAATAATTGACGGCATTGAAACAAAAGAACCTGCATTTGGGATGACAGCTTATTGGATAGAGCCGGAGGTAGTAGATATTGCAGAGATGAAGGGATATACAGTCATCGACCCAGTATCGGTCATTGCGACACATATTTCTGAAGTAGTCAAAGCGAACAGTCATGATCTTTTGGGAAGACAAGAAGTCAAGAAGTTAGTAGAAGCGTTGGAGAAAAAATACCCAGCGCTAGTCTCGGACATTATTCCAGAAGTTATTTCAATGCCTGCCTTGCACAAAGTACTGCGAAATCTCTTGGAAGAAGGGATAAAAATAAAAAGCTTACCAACCATACTGGAAATAATGGGAGACTATGGAAGAACAGTTCCTGATGTAGATGAGTTAACAGAACATGTCAGACAGGGGATGAAACGAGAGATTACGGCAAAATTCGCGTATGATGATAGACTGGAAATTTTGATGATCGCACCTGAATTGGAACAGCGAATTGCAGAAACCATTAGCCATACTGGAGATAAACCCGAAAGGACTTTAAGGCCATATGAAATTCAGAAATTCACAGAAAACACACTGGCAACACACAATGAGTCGGTTTCAAAAGGGAACAATCCGGTATTGGTTACAACGCCTGTGCTGAGACGGCATGTGAAAAATCTGATCCGACAAAATGGCAGCGACATTGACGTCATGTCCGTTATGGAGATCGACAACAAATATGACATTAAAGTCGTGGGAAGCATTAGTCTGTAAACATGAGAGGAAAGTAGCATGGTAGAAAAGATGATTTGGGACAAATATAAGAAAACCCCAATATTAGAAAACAGAAACGCATTGGTCATGCATTACTTGCCTTTGGTCCAAAAAATTGTGAACATCATGACAGTAGATTATCATCTCAAAGAAGACTTCTACAATGTTGGCGTTCTTGGACTGATAGACGCAGTGGACAAGTTTGATATGGGAAAAAACGTAAAATTTGAAACCTATGCCACCATACGCATCCGCGGTTCGATAAAAGACTTTATGCGACAGCAAGATTGGGTTTCCAGGAATGTAAGAGACAAAGAAAAACAAATTATGGAAGCAGAGAGAATTTTGCGGCAACGTTATGGGAAAGAACCTAAGGATGGAGAGATTGCCAAAGCTGCGAAAATGTCATTAACAGAATATGCCCAAATTAAAAAACATTTAGACAGTGCAAGCTTTGCATCTTTTGAAAAAGTGGTGGCCGAAGGAATGAACCCTACAGACCTATACGAAGGAAAAGACAATCGACCAGACTCAATAGTGGAGAAAAAAGAAATGGAAAAAATATTAGCGCAATCTATCACAAAACTTAGTCAACGCAAACAACAAATCATTGCTCTTTATTATCACGAAGAACTTAACCTAAAGGAAATAGGGGAAGTATTAGAAGTAAGTGAATCGAGAGTATCTCAAATCATGAAAGAAATCAACGAAGAACTGAAGAATGAAATTCAAAGCGTATTGCGCTAAAGTAATGCGGTTTGAATCCGATATTATTAACACAAGGGGAAAAACATGGATAATGGAATTAGAATTCTTGGCAACACCATGCGTTATTTGCAGGACAAGATAGATGTTTCATCAAATAACCTTTCAAATATAGACACGCCGGGGTATAAAAAAGACATTGTTGTAGGCAGAGCTTTCAACCATATTTTATCAGATGAGATGGCTCATACCGTTACAAGGGCTTATAACCAAGGGATGATTCGATTTGAACCAGGCGTGTATGTAGACGAGATTTACACCCAATTTTCCCAGGGTGGACTTCAAGAGACCAATCGCCCATGGGACGTAGCGATACAAGGAAATGGTTTTTTTGTAGTAGAGTCTGATATTGGTCCGTTGTATCGAAGGAGCATGTCAATGAAGACAGATATGACAGGAATACTTACTACTGACACCGGAAATCCAGTTATGGGACAAAATGGAACGATATTTATTGGAGACAACGACTTTACCATTGAGTATAATGGAACGATACGTATAGATGGAGAAGTGGTGGATCAACTGAATGTAGTAGACTTTGCCAATCCAGATCAACTTCAAAGAGGTGGAAACGGTGGATTCATGAATGCAGGAGCTGGGTTTATTCCAGCCCAAGGAGATGTGTTGCAGGGATATCTGGAATCTTCAAACGTCGACTTGTCAGAAGAAATGACCAACCTCATTGAGATCAATAATCGATTCACAACAAGCCAAAGATTAATACAAATGTTAGACGAAATCAGCGGTATTGGTGCTAATAGATTGGGAAAGGTATAGGGGTGATATAAATGATACAGGGATTTTATACAGCAAAAACAGCTCTAAGGCATAGACAAATAGGCATGGATGTCCTGTCCAACAATTTTTCTAATGTCAACACGGATACCTATAAAAAGAATAACGCAACATTTCAAGATGCGCTATACAACTTAACAATGAAACAATACCCAGGTGGAGAGCGCAATTTCTACCAGATTGGATCAGGAGCTTTTATCAGCAACATAGGGAAGGATTTTTCCCAGGGTCCATTGAAAGAAACGGGAGAGAACTTGGATCTAGCCCTTGAAGGAGCAGGTTTTTTTGGAATCAATGACGATAATGGCAATATTTTCTTTTCAAGAGGAGGCAGTTATTCGTTTACGCCATCTGAAGAGAATCCAGGAAGCAAACATATTGCCAACAACATGGGTTACTACTTGATCGACACAGAAGGGCAACGGATTGTTATTCCGGATGACAATCTTGGATACAACATTGGTTCAGATGGAGTGGTTAGCTATCGAATTAGACGGGAATTGACTGAACAACAAATCTTGGATGGCGAAAGTGAAATTGTAACAATCAACCAAAGTTTCATGTTAGTAAACTTCAATGACCCATCTAATCTTGCATCTTTTGGAGAAGGAATTTATGGGGTGTCGGATCTGTCTGGAGGTCCTTTTGCGACAGAAAGAGCAACGGTACGAACTGGATTTTTGGAAGGATCCAATGTAGACCTATCCAAAGAAATGGTAGATTTAATACTTCACCAACGAATTTTTGAGTTAAACGCACGGATTATCCAAACAGTGGATGAAATGGAATCCTTGTCGAATAACCTGAGAAAATAAAAAGAGGGAGGCTTTCGGCATGAAAATAAAATCTTCAGACTATTCAAATAAAATGAACCAATATAACGACAGCAAAATCAATCAAACGGGCAAAACAGATCCTACGAAAGAAAATCAAGTGAAAAACAAAAATGAGTTACCCAAAGAAAACCAAGACCAAGTGGAATTTTCTAAAAATTATCAAGTGCAAAAGGATGCAGTTAACCGTCTAATGGGCATAGATGCCCAAGAAAGAGCGGATAAGGTGCAGCGCTTGAAAAATGAAATTAAGGAAGGGACCTACTTGCCGGATATGTCAGCAGTTGCAAAAAGCATAACGGACAAATTGGTGTAAATAGGAGTTTAAGATGACAAATCAAGTGAAAGAATTAGTAAGTATTCTACAGGATCAAAACAAGATTTACAATGCACTGATTGATTTATCAAAAGAATTGAAACAAGCCGTCAAGGATAACAACATTGAAGAAGTAGATATGTTGGTGAAGGTTGAGTCTGCCCTGAGCATGAAGTTTTCTGTGAAAGAAAACAAGCGCAAGCAGCTGGCAAAAGCTATCCAAGAAACGTACGGGATAGATAGCGAATCCTTCAGTTTATCTGAACTTAAAAAACATTTGAATAGCGAAGATCAGAGAGTCATTGAGAAAGCACAGACAGATTTGATCCACTCTATGAAAACACTGGATGAAATCAATGCTTCTAATCATATGTTGATCCAATCTAGGTTGGACTGGATCGATCTATCGATGAAGGTTTTAGGACAAAGCAAACAAAAGAACTATACCAAAGACAAGAAATCTGCCATGGAAAACAAAATGGTGGATGAAGTAATATAAGGAGAGTCATATGGGATTTTACTCACTTCAAATCGCAAGAACCGGTTTGGTGGCTAGTCAGAAAGCCCTAGATGTGATAGGACATAATGTTGCCAATGCCAACACACCTGGCTATACCCGTCAGCGTTTAGAGCTGTCCGCTCAAAAAGGAACGACGGCTAGTGGTGTAACAGTAGGCGCCGGTGTCAACATCAGTGATGTCAAACAAATCAGAAACCAGTACTTAGATTATCAGTTTAGGAATGAAAATGGCGTCAATGCGGAACTCTTGTCAAAAAGCGAAGCGATGACCTATATAGAGAATATATTTGGAGAACCGTCTGACTATGGCATCAATCAATCGTTGTCAGATTTTTTTGTATCTATGGAAGAGTTGACATACAATGCTCACGATTCCAGTTATAGAGAAACAGTGGTACAGAACGCGGTGAAACTAACTGACAGTATACGAACAGTAGCAGGGGAAATGATCTCTTATCAAAAAGAGATAGATCGAAGCATAGAAATTACAGTGGACCAAGTCAACGGGATATTGGATCAAATCAAAGATTTGAATGTTGTGATTTTTGATTATGAAGCCAGAGGCTCTACGGCTAACGATCTAAGAGATCAACGGAATCAATTGATTGATGAGCTATCGGCTTATATAGATATAGATGCTTTTGAAAATATGGAAGGACAGTTGGTTATTAATGCTGCCGGAACCACAATGGTTCATGGAGAACAAATCCGAAAAATCGACCTTGAGGTGGACACTACTAACTTGACGGATTCTGGAGAACCGTTACAGCGCTTAATCTGGGCAGGTACCAATAGCGAGGTAAAGCCTCAGGCAGGAGCCCTCAAAGGCTATTTAGACGTAAGAGATGGCCTTTCTCAAGAAGCTCAAGGGATCCCCTATTATATGAACCGATTAAACCGTTTAGCCAATGACCTTATAACAGGATTCAATGCGATCAATCAAAACGGCTACACGATTCCTTATGGGAATGAACCCTCTCAGACAGGCATAGTGTTTTTTGATTCAAACACTGACTCTGCACTCAACATTCGGGTGTCGGACGCTTTGTTGGAAAGCGGATACAATATCGCATTGTCGGATCAACCCATCACAGGTGAACTGAACTGGGGAAACTCACAAAACGGCTTGAATTTCACAGAATTAAGAGACAAGGATACCATTATGGTTGGAGGAAACAACTTAGCAGGAAACTTTGAAAAAGATTTTAGAAAAACAATCACAGATATGGCTATCAACAAGAATTATTTTGACAGCAGAAGCAACAGCCAGCAGGAATTGACAAGTTTTATCGAATCTCAAAAACTCGCGATATCAGAAGTTTCCATAGACGAAGAGATGGTGAGCATGGTTCAATTCCAGCATGCATACAGCGCATCGGCGCGATTGGTAACCGTAGTGGATGAGATGTTGAGCACATTAATCAATATGGTCCGATAAGGAGGCATAATTATGAGAATTTCAACCAATATGATGAGCAGACAGTTTTTGACCAATTTAAACAAAGTGTATGGAAACATGCTCAAATATCATAGACAGACTACCACTGGAAGAGCCTTCCATAGAGCCTCTGAAGATCCGATCAACGCGGTGAAGAGCATGGATCTATCTTCAGGTCTTGATCGAATCAATCTGTATCAATCCAATATTGACCAAGCTCAATTAATCTTAAGAGAGCAAGAAGTGGGAATCAGCAGCATATCAGATGCTTTGCTTAGCGTACAGACAGTGGTGCAACAATCGTTGAACACTACTTTTGATGATGAGGACCGAAAAAACATGGCTCAAGTGGTAGAGGCTACAAGGGAGAATGTAATAGCTCTACTTAACAAGGATTTTGGAGGAAAATTCATCTATGGGGGACACAATACATCGTCCAATCCTATGACAGTCGAACATCAAGTCGCTTCATACAATGGCATACCAATTGATGAAATGACAATTGAAGAGTTCGAAAACTTCAGTCAAGAAGAAATGTTTTACAACACGGGAAGAGGAACTAAAGTAGATGTAGCCACATCAGCATTGGACATACTTGGGTACGGAGATGAAAACATGCTGAAACTTCTTGACGACATAAGTCAATTATTAAGAGAGCCAAGCGAAACTTTTAATGAGGATATGAATGTCTATTTAGGTAAGACAAATGACCATTTCAGAAATCTTCAAGCAGTACGAACAACAGTAGGCTCAAGAATAGCCAACATGGATGCTATGAAAGCACAGCTTACAGAACATAGCCATAATATGCAAGATTTGTTATCTGTGGCAAGAGATGTGGACATAGAAGAAGCTATTATTAATTTTAAAACAGCTGAAATGGTTTATCAAGCTGCGTTGTCTGCAGGTGCCAGTATTATCCAACCAACTTTGGTGGACTTTCTAAGATAAAGGGGTAGATGATATGGAAACCAACATATATGAATTTGACAAAGGGATTTATGGGTTCGAAGATTACCGAAGGTATGACATCTTTTCGCCTTTCGATAACAGTGCGTTTCAAATGATGGAAGCAGAAAAAGACAGAAAAATCGGATTTGTCTTGGTGCCCCCTAATTATGTAACTCAAGAATACACAATCGATGTGGAAGAAGAAGATCTTTTGGAGATAGGGGCAAATGGGTTGGATGATGTGGTTGTATTAGCTATTGTTTCTTTTACTCAAGAGGAAAACATCATGTCTGTAAACCTTAAAAGCCCCATAATTCTGTCAATGACATCTAGGAAAGGCAAGCAAATCATATTAGACCAGTCCCATTACAGCACCAGACACTTAGTTGAAGTCAAAACCTGAGGAGCCCATATATGTTAGTACTCAGCAGAAAAAAAGGAGAAAGTTTTTATATTGGAGACGATATTGCCATCGTGATTCTTGAAGCTGAAAATGGCAAAGTCAAAATTGGCATTGAAGCAGACAAACGTTACAAGGTGATTCGCAAGGAAATAGTAGAAGATGTGATCAACACCAATAGGAAAGCGGTCACAAATTTAGATCTGGACAAGATCAAAAGTTATTTCCCAAAAAAATCTACCTAAAGTCCTTTGTGTAAGAACCGATATAAATATTAGCAAGCAAAGGTTGCAGGAAGCTGCAACTTTTAGTTTAAAATGAAGGGAGAGAGTCGAGTGCTATTTAATGGAATACAGTCAGTAGATGCCATCACCATTAACAATAATAATACTGGCAAAGCCGCTGCAGAAACAAAAAAAGACAAATTAATTAGAACGGATGTTAACAGCATACAATTAAATGTCAACACGTCTCAAGAAAATATCACCAGAGCCATAGAAAAGGTAAATGAGAACTATATGGCAGAAAACAAGAAATTAGAATACTCCTACCATGAACAAACAGGAAAATATGTTGTGAAAGTTGTGGATACAACCACTCATGAAGTGGTTAATCAAATCCCCTCACAAAAATTACTTGATTATGCAGAAGGATTGATGGAGTATTTGGGATTGACTGTCGATAAAATCGTTTAAGGGAGAGAACCATATGATTTCAAGCAATATGTCAACAGGACCCAACCGGATGACAGTGGGATTGGTTACAGGAATGGAAACAGAAGAAGTCATTGAAGGCTTGTTGATTCGAGAGCAAGAACGTGTGGATACGCTCAAACAGAACAAGCAGCTTCTTGAGTGGCAGCAGGAATCTTATGGCTCTGTCATGAATGATATCAATGATTTTATCGGGAAATACTTTGATGTTTTGAAGCCGGAACACTATATCTTATCCAATGTAAACACCAAACAAGCAGCATTGTACAGCAGTTACAGTGACACTTCTCGGTATGTGGATGTGATCGTAAATTCAGATGCCAAAGAAGGAGACTTTCAAATTGATGAAATCACCCAACTAGCAACAGCCTCAAAAACAGAAAGTGAATCAGGCATTAAAGGTCAAGTTGAAGGAAGTACGGATTTAAATGAAGGTCCTTTGAGTTTTCAAGAATCAAAGTTCAAATTAACCTTGGATGGCGTTTCTAAACACATCATTGTCGATGGTGAATTTGAAAATGGAGAAAGTTTGGCAACCTACCTTAATGAGACATTTGATTCGATATTTGGCGAAGGAAGAGTCAATTCGAGCTTGAACGGAGACGGTCAGTTGACATTCTCGGCCATGCACTCGGTTATCCAGGTCCATAGTGGTGAAGAGAATAATTTTCTTGATCACGTTGGTATGACAACGGGAGAAAGAAATGTGGCAGACATTTATCAACCGATCAGTCAAGTATTCGGAGAGGAAGAACCCATAAGTTTTAGTATTAATGATGTCAGTTTTGAGTTTGATGCCAATATAGCAATAGCCGATATAATGAAGGTAGTGAACCGTTCTGAAGCGGGAGTAGTGATGAGCTACAATAGCCTAACAGATAAAATAGCCATCAATGGAACTACTACAGGAGCCAGTTCAAGTATAAAGATAGAAAACACAACGGGACAATTTTTTGGAACTCAAAGCATTACGAATATTGAGACAGGCACCATTAGAAACGGAACGGATGCGAAAGCGACGATTAATGGATTGGAAGTAACCAGAAATACAAATGTTTTCTCCATAGATAATGTTACTTATGCTCTTAAAGGACTGACAACAGAACCCATCACCTACACCATATCTTCAGATGTTGAATCAATCATGAGCAAAATCACCCATTTTGTCAGTGACTTTAACCAACTGTATGGAAATTTGCAAGAAATGACAAGCGAGAAAGTCGAGTTGGATTACAAACCATTAACAGATAAACAAAAAGAAGAAATGTCTGAAAGTCAAATTGAGAAATGGGAAGAAAAGGCAAAAAGTGGTCTTTTGCGCAATGACAATATCTTAACCAATATCATGAATCAAATGAGAAATGCGTTCTGGGATCCTGTAGAAGGAACAGGTTTAACTTTCAATCAAATTGGGATAAAGACTTCTAACAATTACAACAAATTTGAATTAGTAATAGATGAGACCAAGCTACGTACGGCAATCCAACAAGATGCCCAGGAAGTAATGAATCTATTTCATCAGACGAATGGGACAAGCTACAATCCAAGCGCGTCAGGGCAAGCTAAATCGACACGATACCAACAGAGTGGTTTATCAACGAGAATCAGCGATATTCTTAATGACGCAGTGAGGACAAGAAGAGATGCAAATGGTTTTAAAGGCACTTTAGTGGAACGTATTGGCGTAGCAGGAGATACCACTGAATCAAACAATTTCATGAAACGGCAATTAGATGCCATGGAAAAAAGGATACAAAGTGCGATCAGCATATTGACGCGAAGGGAAGACCAATACTGGAAGCAATTCACACAAATGGAGCGGGTCATTTCACAACTTAATGCACAAAGCGAAGCCCTTTATGGAATGACTATGTTCTAAATATTAGGAGGAGAAAATGGTTTCAGACACACGAAAAGCGGTGGCAAATAAATACAAGAACCAAAGCATCATGACAGCATCACAAGACGAATTAGTCTTAATGCTATACAATCGATGTTTGTCGGATATCAATAAAGCAATTGCGTACATAGATCAAAATGACAGTGCCAAGAAGAATGAGGTATTAAAGAATGCCCAGCAAATCATTATATACCTGAACCGTTCTTTAGACACTCAGTTTGACATAGCCAAAAACATGGGAAACTTGTATGACTATATACTAGAGTTACTTATCCAAAGCAATTCAAAAAAAGACATTAAGAAGCTAAAAGAGGCAAAAGCCTTAGTTGAAGATTTCAGAAATACTTGGTTTCAAGCTATGAAAAGCACCTCAAAAGAAGGTGTGAAGATTGTCTGATTTAAAAAAACAAATTGAAGCCTATAAAGAGATAACCCAACAACAAACAAAAGCCATTAATGAGGGCAATATAGCACTCGTGCAAGAACTAATCAACAAAAAAGCTTCTGTCATACATCAGATACGCAACATTATCCAAAATCAAGCCGATGAAGTAGATGTACATGTTAGAACTACCGTTGAAGAAATACGGGCCATTGAAGAGGAAAATATTAAGCGAATGGAGCAAATGAACACAAAAAACAAGCAAGAAGCCCAAAATGTCCGAAAAAGAAAAGAAAACTTTGATACCTACAAAAAAAACCTGTAAAAGGATGTAGGTATCATTTTTTTTACTCAAGTAAAGACAAAGACAACCGATATTATTATTGAATCAAAAAACTGCAGTGATGATTCACAATACGGCAAGGATGCCGAAAATAAACAGGGAGGTTTGTTATGAGGATTAACAACAACTTAATGGCGTTAAACGCTCACAGATTTATGACCCAAGCCAACAGCAAGCAATCAAAATCCTTGGAAAAACTGTCTTCAGGACTGGCCATCAATTCAGCAGCAGACAATGCAGCAGGATTGGCTATTTCTGAGACAATGAGAGCCCAGATCAATGGACTAGATCAAGCGGTAAGCAATGCTCAAGATGGTATTTCAATGATACAGACAGCTGAAGGTGCGTTGCAAGAAACGCAAAACATTCTACAAAGAAT
>Ga0334895_1001777_pt1 | contig 20333 bp, 23 predicted proteins | sample GraSluR3_MG_7_FD_207229 | JGI IMG/M metagenome (GOLD analysis project Ga0334895, IMG submission 207229) | Sludge microbial communities from methane-producing bioreactor in Wageningen University, Netherlands - Granular Sludge_31_05-R3 | ecosystem: Engineered > Bioreactor > Anaerobic >... | reverse complement strand
CGTTGACGGTGGCATGACCATGTCGTAGAAATCGTTTTCGAAGATTGACGGAAAAGGAGGTGAGTAGAGTGAAAATGGAAGAAATTACAACCCGCCTCAAGGAAATCGTCATGGACAGGCTCGATGTGGAGGAGGAACAGATCAAGCCGGAAGCTTCCTTCGTCGAGGATCTTGGCGCAGACTCGCTGGATATAGTCGAGCTCATTATGGGGATCGAAGAAGAATTTGACATCGAGATTCCGGATGAAGATGCCGAGAAACTTACGAATGTTGGCGAAGCAATGGATTACATCAAGAACAAGCTCGGCGTTGAAGAATAGTTCTCCCGGACCATGGAGGGCGCAGGAATCAGTCCTGCGCCCGACCGGGGTTTTGGAATCGGTCCGGTAGCCAAAAGGAGTGAACCGGCGTGAAAAGGGTCGTAATTACGGGCTTGGGTGTTGTAAGCCCTATCGCCATAGGGAAAGAAAACTACTGGAAAGCTCTTTCGGAAGGGAAAAACGGTGTAGGAGAAATAACTCTTTTCGACACGACGGATTTTTCTTCCCGTATTGCAGCCGAAGTCCAGGATTTTAAACCTGATGACTGGATGGAACGCAAGGAAGCGCGGCGAGCCGACAGGGTTATACAGTTTGCCGTTGCTGCAGCTGACCTTGCCGTAAAAGACGCCGGCCTGGATACCGAAGGCCTCGATCCGGACAGGTTTGGTGTTTTCATAGGAAGCGGCGAGGGAGGTATTTCCACGAACTATGAGGGCACAAAGGTCCTGCTGGAAAAAGGACCTGCAAGAGTCGGACCTTTTTACGTTCCCATGATGCTCAGCAACATGCCTGCTGCCTATGTCGCCATTCGCTTGAGGGCCAAGGGGCCCAATATATGTGTTGTAACAGCTTGTGCCACGGCAACGCACACTATGGGTGAAGCCTTTCATACAATAGGACGCGGTGATGCGGACATATTGCTGGCCGGAGGATCGGAAGCAGCCATCACTCCGGTAGCTGTAGCGGGTTTCGGAGCCATGAAGGCGCTTTCGACAAGAAACGACGACCCTGAGCATGCTTCAAGGCCCTTCGATGTTCACCGTGACGGTTTCGTCATGGGAGAAGGAGCTGGAGTTCTTGTGTTCGAAGAACTTGAACACGCAAAGCGCAGGGGAGCGAAAATATATGCCGAGGTCAAGGGATTCGGGTCGAATTGCGATGCCTATCACATAACTGCGCCGGATCCGGAAGCAGTGACACCCGCAAAGGCGATGCTGCAGGCCGTTGAAAAAGCAGGCTGGGGCAAGGGAGATGTCCAGCTGATAAACGCTCACGGGACGTCTACGGCATTAAACGACAAAATGGAAGCACTCGCCATACGAAAAGCATTTGGCGAAGAAACAGACAATATTCTGGTGAATTCTACAAAATCCATGATAGGACACTGCCTGGGTGCGGCTGGTGGCCTTGAATTGATTGCCGCCTTGCAATCTATAGTAGAGGGAATAGTACATCCGACGGTGAACTGTAAGGAAATAGATCCGGAATGTCAGGTGAAAGTCGTTCCGGATGGTGCTCCCCTTAAAAAGACCATTGACCGGGCCATCGTGAACAGCTTCGGTTTCGGGGGACATAACGCGGTACTTGCCGTAGAATCATTCAGGGAATGAAAACAATTGCAAGAAATCCAGGATGCTCTGGGCTATGTTTTCCATAATCCACAATATCTGGAAGAAGCCCTGACACACGCGTCATTTTCAAATGAGTCCGGTTTGCCTTATACAAATGAACGGCTTGAATTCCTTGGAGATGCGGTACTGCAATTGGCTGTATCCCATTACCTTTGGAAAAGCTTTCCCGATGATACGGAAGGCGATTTAAGCCGAAAACGGGCGGCTTTGGTTTGCGAAGAGGCATTGGCCGATTGGGCCCGCGAAATTGGGCTCGGTAAGGTTATCCGCCTTGGTAAAGGGCTTGAAAAAAGCAGGGGAAAAGAAAACCCGTCCGTTTTGGCCGACGCAGCCGAAGCTGTCCTTGGTGCCTTGTATCTGGACGGAGGTTTCGACCACGCTTTTGATGTAATTTCGCGTTTCTGCCGATCAAGGAAATCCCTGTTTTCCAGGGAAAGTCGCAACCCGAAAACCCTGCTTCAGGAATTACTGGAATCGAAGGGCAGAACCCGGCCTGAATACCACCTTGTGAAAACGGAGGGACCCGACCACGAACCGCTTCATACCGTGAAGTTAATTATAGATGGAAAAACGATGGCAACGGCAGTTGGAAAAACTATAAGAGAAGCGGAAAACAGGGCAGCGGAAAAGTTATTAGTGGAAATGAATGCAACCGATTGCATTTAAACTGTATCATTGGTAGAATCATATCCACGGAACTAAAGGAGAAGGGGCCGTGGAGGATGCCGATACATATAAAAACAGGGAAATTCCGACGACAAGGGGATTTTGCCTTGGATAAAGGGGACAATCGTCGAAACTCACGACGTTGTCTCCTTTTTTTTTATGGGAGGTGCTCGGATTGTTGAGGGAAAAGGCCAAGGTGATGAACGCGGATGAAATGACACGGGCGCTCAAGCGCCTGGCTCACGAAATTCTTGAAAAAAACAGGGGTGGAGAAAACTGCCTTTTGGTGGGGATACAAAGAAGGGGGGTTCACCTGGCAAACAGATTGAAAGAATACATAAAAGAGACGGAATCAAAAAAGGTCCCAAGCGGTGTGCTGGACATAACCCTTTACAGGGATGACCTCACGCTTCTTCACGATCAGCCCGTGTTACACAGCACGGCCATCCCGGTTGATATTTCGAACAAAACAGTGATTCTTGTGGATGACGTAATTTATACAGGAAGGACGACTCGTGCAGCCCTGGACGCCCTTATGGATCTTGGAAGACCATCGGCTGTCCAGCTTTGCGTGCTCATAGACAGGGGACACAGGGAACTTCCGATTCATCCCGATTTCGTCGGCAAATCGGTGCCTACCTCACAGGACGAGGTAGTAGAGGTAAGAGTTAATGAACTCGATGGAGTCGATGAAGTCGTAATTTGCCAACGAGAGGAGTACAGGCAGTAATGGAATGGAAACATAGAAGCCTTATAGACCTGGACACCTGGAGTCGTGAGGAAATCGAATATCTGTTGGAAAACGCAAAGAATATGGAGGACCTCCTGGACCGGCCTATTAAGAAAGTCCCTGCCTTGCGCGGGAAACTTGTAGTCAATCTTTTTTACGAACCTTCCACCCGGACGCGTGTATCCTTCGAGCTGGCGGAGAAGTTTTTGAGTGCCGATGTGGTCAACTGGTCGGTTTCGGGATCAAGCTCCGTGAAAGGGGAAACCTTGCGTGATACGGCATGGACGCTTGAATCCATGGGAGCCGACGCGGTTGTCATACGCCATGGTGCAGTCGGGTCTGCAGCCTATCTTAAGAACAAACTTAAAAGAAGCGCTGTTTTCAACGGTGGTGACGGTACACACGCTCATCCTACACAGGCGCTTTTGGATATCTACACTGCCTGGAAGCGCCTGGGTCACCTCGATGGCAAGAAAATGACAATTATAGGTGATATACAACACAGTCGGGTTGCGCGAAGCAACATGATCGGCTTTAAAACCATGGGTGCTAACGTTGTTCTTTCCGGACCACCGACTCTTTTACCTCCCGACCTGGAATCTTTCGGCGCGGTATACGAGGCAAACCCTTTCGAAGCAGTCAAGGAAGCGGATATCGTCTATCTTCTGAGGATACAAAAAGAAAGACAGGATGAAGGACTTTTCCCCTCCCTGGACGAGTATTTCCTTACCTATGGCGCTGACGAACGACTCATTAAGGCGGCTGCGAAAGAAGCCTTGATAATGCATCCGGGTCCTGTCAATCGGCGTGTGGAAATAGAAAGCGCCGTAGCCGATGGTCCCCAGAGCGCCATTTTAGCCCAGGTAAGAAGCGGGGTGGCTGTAAGGATGGCCTTGCTTTATCTTTGTCTTGGAGGTGCTGGAAAAGAATGACCATTTTACTTCGGAACGGTCTGATTTTCGATGGTGAAAAACTGGGAGAAAAGGCAAAAGATGTACTGATTGAAGGCGGAAAGATACAAAAAGTCGGAGAAACACAGCCGCAGAGAGGCATGGAAAACCATACATACGATCTGGATGGCAAAATCGTCTGTCCCGGGTTCATCGACCTGCACGTCCACTTGCGCGACCCCGGGCAGGAATGGAGAGAGGACATACCTTCAGGCGCTCTTGCTGCAGCGGCTGGAGGATTCAGCACCGTAGTAGCCATGCCCAATACGGATCCGCCGATAGATTGTGCCTCGCTGGTTCAGTATGTAATGAATAGAGGAATGAGCTCGCAAGGAGCTCGTGTTCTGCCGGCAGGCACGGTGACAAAGGGCCGCTCAGGGGAGCGCCTCGCTGAATTGGCAAAAATGGCGGCTGCCGGGGCGGTTTTTTTTACCGATGACGGGTCGCCAGTCTGGAAATCGGGCCTGCTTCATAAAGCGTTACTTTATACCCGTAACCTGGGTGTAAGGATCATGGAACATCCCGAAGACCTGGACCTTTCCCGTGGTGCCCAGGTCAACTGGGGTTACAGTTCATCGAGGTCAGGGCTGAAAGGAAGTCCCGTTTCCTCTGAGGTCAGCGACATACATCGGGGGATTCATCTTTCTGAGGAAACAGGAAGTCCCGTCCATTTTACTCACGTGAGTTCCAAAAAGGGGATCGAGGCCGTAAGACTGGCGAAAAGGCAGGGGCTTTCGGTAACTGCGGATGTTACCTGCCATCATCTTGTGCTTGACGAATCCGCTGTCGTTGATTCTCGGTACGACAGTCTTTTCAAGGTTAACCCGCCCCTAAGAAGTTCCACTGACAGGGATGCTCTCTGGGAAGGGATCTGTGACGGAACAGTGGACGCTATAATTACTGATCACGCTCCTTACCATTCGGACGAAAAGGACGTACCTTTTCAGGAAGCTCCCTTTGGTATTGCGTCTCTTGAGTGTGCTGTGGCGGCAGTTCTCACTGAATGGAACAACCGAGGCAAACCCTGTCCGCTGGAAAGGATGCTTTATCTGTGGACAGCCGGACCTGCAAGGCTTTTGCCGAAAAAATGGAGTAACCTGGGGAAAATCCGTGAAGGCGGTCCTGCGGATATAACCGTCCTCGATCCTGGTATCGAAAAAACCGTGGATCCATCCCTTTGGAGAAGCAAAGCGAAAATGACTCCCTGGAAAGGGCGAACATTCGCGAATTGGCCTATAATGACCATCGTCGAAGGTAGAATTGTTTTCGGGGAAACCGAATGATCCGGGATGCGGTGAGGGTATGACGTTCATGCAAAGACTCTCAGATTTCAGCGCTACCGTCATTGAAAAAGAAAGCATGGCGCCAGGCATCTGGACTATTAAGCTGAAGCCTGAAAAACTTCGCCTCCGGATTTTGCCTGGTCAATTTTTCATGATCAGGGCCTGGAGCTCAAAAGACCCGTTCCTTTTCAGGCCCTTTGCCGTATCAGGCAAAAATCCTGATGGTTCCGTCGATATAAGTTTCAAAGTCGTTGGCAGGGGGACGGAACTTTTGGCAGAATGTGAAAGAGGCCAAAAAGTGTTGATGAGAGGACCCTGCGGCAATGGATTTCCGAACCCTCTCGGTAAAAGGCTTGTTCTCGCAGGAGGAGCGATGGGTATTGCCCCGTTGCTTTTTGCCCGACATTACTACGAAAGCTCCATAAGGACGCTTCTTTTACTTGGCATCACGGGAGAGCCGGAATGGGAACCTTTTTCAAAGGCTATCCTCCAGAAGTTTCCCGATACTTTGTTGTTTTCTGAAAACGGGATGATAGGTCGAAAAGGGACCATTGTAGACGGCCTCGCGGAGATTCTTGACGAAAACGACGAGATATGGGCTTGCGGGCCTGAAGGCATGTTTCATGCCATGGGAAAAATTGAAGAACGATGGACCTTGCCGATCTGGGTAAGCCTCGAAAGGCGGATGGCTTGTGGTTACGGAGGTTGTCTGGGATGTGCCGTGCAGACCCGGGAAGGGCCGAAACGGGTTTGTGCGGATGGCCCTGTTTTCAGGTTGAAGGAGATCCTCTGGGATGAACCCTGATAAAAGGATGGCTTTAAATATTGGTGGTCTGGAGTTCAAATCGCCGCTTTTCATAGCTTCAGGCGTTTGGCCCATGGACAGTGCCGAATGGCCCGATGGAGCATTGAACGGAGTAGGGGGATTTTGCACCAAAGGACTTACTTTAAGGCCTAAAAGAGGGAATCCGGGAATACGCGTGTGGGAAACACCCTGTGGCGTCATGAACAGCATCGGCCTTCAAAATCCTGGAATAAAGGCATTCCTGGAGCAAGAGTACAGGCAGCTGGAAAAAGCCGGAAAACCAGTAATTTTCAACCTCTCTTTCGAGACGGAAGAAGAACTGCTTCTCCTGCTGGGGTACATAATGGATGCCGCCGGAAATGTCCCTGTAGAACTCAACGTTTCCTGCCCCAACGTTTCCAAAGGAGGCCTTTCCTGGGCACAGGACGTGAATGCCTTGGAAAGAGTGGTTACCCTGGCTAAAAGGAACTGGAAGGGACTGCTTTGGGTCAAACTGTCGCCGAATGTGTCTTCTTTTACCGAAACCGCCCTGGCGGCGGAAAAGTCCGGCGCCGATGCCGTGGTGGTAGCCAATACGTGGTTGGGCACAGCCATCGACGTTTCAAGGTTTGAACCTGTTTTTGACAACATACATGCAGGTCTTTCCGGCCCCGCTGTTTTCCCGCTCGCACTCAGGCTCGTGTGGGAAACCTACGCAGCGGTCAAGATACCGGTAATCGCCTCGGGAGGAGTTTGCACCTGGCAGGACGCAGCTTTAATGATCGCCGCCGGGGCTTCGGCAGTGCAAGTAGGATCTGCGCTTTTTTCCGATATTCTGGCTACTGCCAAAATGTACGAGGGACTTTCCTCATTGTTGGAAAAGCGAAATATTGGATCAGTGGCGGATCTCACAGGTATTGCCCATGGAAGAAGGCGGGATACAAACAGGGAGGATTTAAGGCATGGATAAAACTGGAAAGGAAGAGCCTCGTATGATTCTTGCCCTTGATCTGGAGACGACGGACGAAGCCCTCGGTTTCCTCAGGCGATGGGGAAAAAGGATAAAATACGTAAAAATAGGGCCGGGGCTGTTTGCACAAGGCGGAACAGATTTCATAACAAGGCTTCAGGAAGATGGACGGAAAACCTTTCTGGATCTGAAACTTCACGACATTCCCAACACTGTGGCGGAAGCGGTCAAATTCCTTTCTTCCAAAGGGGTTTGGGCGATTACACTTCATACTTCAGGCGGAAGGTCGATGATGGAATCCGCGGTCAGGGTCCGGAAAGACAAAAGTACGCTTCTTTTCGGGGTAACTGTTCTCACGAGCCTTGATTCTACAAGTTGGGATGAGGTGCATCCGGGATGTTCCATTAATGATGCCCTCGCGAAAAGGGCCGAAATTGCAGTAGAAAGCGGAATGGATGGTATCGTTTGCTCGCCTCGGGAATTAGGCATGTTCAATAGTGATCCCTACGACGGCCTGCTGAAAATAGTTCCAGGTATAAGGCCTGCCGATTACGGGATGTTTGATGACCAGCGCCGCACGGCGACCCCGTCGTTTGCGGCCGAAGGGGGAGCGGACTTTGTTGTAGTTGGACGTCCCGTTACAAGAGCTGCAGACCCGGGAAGAATGATCGATACGATTCTAAGGGATTTGAAAAGATGATAGAAAACCAGGAAGAACTCCGAAGACGTCTTGAAGAATCAGGGGCCCTGCAGCAAGGACATTTCGCCTTGAGTTCAGGGCTTCATAGTGGTCACTACATGCAATGCGCGCTTTTTCTGCGGTACCCTGACAACGCCTCTTTTGCAGGAAAGCTTTTGGCCGACTCTGTAAGGGCACTGAAACCCGAGTTTGTCGTTTCACCTGCTTTGGGAGGGCTTATCATCGGACATGAGGTCGCGAGGCATCTCTGCGTCCCTTTCATTTTTTGCGAGAGAAGAGAGGGGCTGATGCAACTAAAACGCTTTCCTCATCCAGATTCGGGCAGATTCGTTGTAGTGGAGGACGTAATCACTACTGGCGGGTCCAGCCTTGAAACGGCCAGGGTGATTCTTTCCAAAGGAAAGGTTTTTTGGGCGGCGACGGCTTGCATCGTCGACAGGAGCGACGGGAATGCCTGCCTTCCCGAGCCTTTGATATCGCTATGGAACGTCTCCTTTCCCAATTATTCACCGGAAGACTGTCCATATTGCAAACAGGGAGTCCCTTTGGCCAGACCCGGGAGCCGAAATTCATGAGTAAAGGGTTCCGCTACGTATTTAAAAATTGTATTTTCCCAAATTTGATTGCCTTTCTTTCGGTTGTTCTTATTACTGCGTTTATGTTCCTGGGACAAAAAGCCTCTGCAGCGGCGGTCTCGACGCAGCCGGGGGAAGTCTGGACGACCCATCCCTGGCTTTCGATGACGGCACGTTTTATCGGAGGGGTTTACAGTTCAGTCCGGGGAGTCCAGGGCTGGACCGAAGAAGGCGAACTCAGGCGACTGGGACTTCCTCCCGAAGGAACGGTAATACTAGCTTTCGACCCTAGCGATGCGAAAATGGCAGGGGTCGAAGGGAAAGGGAGAAATTTGATCTTGCTTTACGAACGAGACCTGGGTGGAGTCGGTGGACTTGAAATGCCCTTTTTGGACCCGGCCACACTGCCTTTTGTCGCGCTTCGCATCATGTCGAAATTTTCGCAACTTGACCCCGAAAATTATTCCTACTACCAACGTCGGCTTGCGGAGTTCCAGGCCCGCCTTGATAGTACTGTACTCGTTGGAAGACAGCTTCTCGGGTCCTTAAAGGTTCTCGACCTGTGCTGGGAAGTAGGCAGGTGGATGCAAGCTGCTACCGGCATGACCGTAAGTCCTCCGGCGGTAGTAAAAAACTCCTGGGCAAAAGGAAACGATATGGAAACACTCATTCTTGCCGTAAAAGAAGCCCAAAAACAGGGGTGGCTGATATTGTGCGACGCATGGACGCCTCCTCGGGTAGCGGAAGCAGCCATGGAATATGGCAACTATATGATTCTTCCTGTACCTTCACAAGATCAGGATTTTTTTCTTTATCTTTACGACCTTTACTTGATGGTCTGGAACAGTGTGAGGCTGAAAGGAATTGAAAAGGGGCGGGCAAGCCGTTAGAAATTTCTCAAATGTCTGATGTCTGCGGCCGCAAAAGAACGTCTCAATCCGCCAATTTCCAATATTATTTCTCCCGAATCAGATATTCCGACGGACTTCCCGCGAAGAGGTTCGCCTTCATGGCTTAGAATGACTTCTCGCCCGATTGTCGAACAGCGTCTCAAATAGCTTTCTATACATTTTTTGCCCCCTTCAGGGGTTTCAAGAAGTCTTACCTGCTTTTCCATGATTCTGACTATGGAGGCGATTACTTTCCCCCTATGCACCGGGTGTCCCAATATAGCCAGCAATGACGTAGAATCGCCCGCTACGTCCATGGCAATAGATCTTGGGTCAATGTTTGCGTTTAATCCAATTCCGGTTACCGCAAAGTGAACGTGTCCCGGCTCGCTTGACGCTTCCGTAAGGATTCCGCAGACCTTAGCTCCTTGAAAGAGGATATCATTAGGCCACTTCAGCTCGAAGTCTACACCGAATTCCGTTTCCAGTGTTTCATGAACGGCGATTGCCGCCGCAAAGCTCAGGAGCTGTATCCTGCCGGGCACCAGGTTGGGCCGGACTATAATGGAAAAACATATGCTGCCTTCCTGTGGAGACAGCCATTTTCTACCCAGACGTCCTCTTCCGGATGTCTGCTCCGCTGCCAAGACAAGAAGGCCCTCGGGGGCACCCTGTTTCGCCAGTTCCTTGGCTGGTTCCTGCGTAGAGCCCAATGATTCCCAGAAGAGGACAGTATCTCCCCAGGGACAGTCTTCCAGCTCCAGTTCCAGCCAAGTGGGGCTCAGGTCAGCTGTCGCTGATTCTACAAGGCGATATCCTTTATGAGGTACAGATTCTATTTCGAAACCTTCGAGACGAAGAGAGTCGACGGCCTTCCATACCGATTGTCGGGAAACCTTGGCAATGCGGCATAATTCAGGTCCGGAGATTACTTTCCCTTCTTTTTCGATCAAAGCTTTCAGAAGGGCTTTTTTGGTGTTTGTGGAACGCATCATCACGCGTCACTCCAATTGGTAAAAACTGAAACCGATGCTGATGATATAATGAAATGCCACCGACAACAATGATAGCTTGAAAAACGGCGATGTTTGAACACCTGTTAGAAGGAGGAGTACAGATGTCTGTTTTACCCATAACTACGATACTGGAGGAACTGCGCTCACGTATATGTGAGATGCGGGACAGCCTTTGACCCCGACAGCCTGCAAGGACAAATCGGTGAATTGACGAAACTGACGTCAGAAAGCGATTTCTGGGGCCGAAGTGACGCCCAGGAAATTACACGTAACCTGGCAAGGCTCCAGGAGCGAATGGATATGTTGAAACAGTACGAAAAAGAGATGGAGGAACTTGAGACGATTGCCGAACTGCTCTCGTCGGAAGATGATCGCGGACTGGAAAAAGAATTCCGGGAGAGGTCCGAAGCCCTTAGAGAAGACCTTGAGAAAAGGCGTATCACTTTGCTTCTGGACGAAGAATATGATGAATCCGACGCGATTCTCAATGTCCATGCAGGTGCGGGTGGTCTCGATTCGCAGGATTGGGCGGAGATGCTTTACAGAATGTATCTTCGCTGGGCGGAAAGACAGGATTTCAAGGTCCAGGTCCTCGAAATCTCTCAGGGCGAAGAGGCGGGGATAAAATCAGCAACCGTGCTTATCAAGGGAGAATATGCCTATGGACTGTTAAAATGCGAACGAGGAGTCCATCGTCTGGTTCGCATTTCCCCCTTCGATACTGCAAAACGCCGTCACACGAGTTTTGCCTCAGTCAGCGTATCGCCTGACCTTCCCAAGGATGTAGAAGTGGAAATCGACCCGGAAGATCTTAGAATAGATACCTTCCGATCCGGAGGGGCAGGAGGTCAATATGTCAATATGACAGATTCCGCAGTCAGGATTACACACATTCCTACCGGAATAGTTGTCAGTTGCCAGAATGAAAGATCGCAGCACATGAACCGTGAAGTGGCAATGCAGATACTAAGAGGGCGGCTGTACGAAAGAATGCTGCAGGAACGTCAGGAACAACTGGAAAACATTCAGGGCGAAAAAAAGGAAATAGGTTGGGGCAGCCAGATCCGGTCTTACGTCTTCCATCCATATACTCTGGTGAAAGACCACAGAACCAATTTCGAAAAAGGTAATGTGCAAGCCGTCATTGACGGCGACATCGACGAGTTTATTTTCGCGGAACTCAGGCGGAGGAAACAGGTCTGATGCTGACAGGGGTGAAGGGGAGGATGCAAATGAATAAAAAATTTCAATTTCTTTTTTATACAGCGTTGTTTGCCCTCTTTTCTGTCTTAGAAGCTCCGGGCGCGACTGCTTTTACGCCGAAAGCTGAAATAATGCCCCTAAATCAGATACGACCGGGGATGACTGGTGAAGCTTATACTGTAGTCCGCGGGACCGAAGTCGTTTCTTTTCCCGTCAAGGTCATCAGCATAGTACCTTCGGAAGAGACACCGAAACACCTGATACTTATAAAGGCTGGAGGACCAGTTATAGAAGAAACGGGCGGAATAGCCGCCGGCATGAGCGGCAGCCCGGTTTACATAAACGGCAAGATTGCGGGTGCGATAGGGTATGGATGGAACTTCAGCGATCACGATCGCGGACTGGTCACACCCATAGAAGAGATGATGGAACTTTGGGACTGGCCCGATAATGTCCCCGGACTGAAGGGTTTGCAACTACCTGCCGGAGTCAACAAACCGGAAACAAAATCGTCTCCGGTAATGATTTCCGGGCTGAGTACACGTGCTGCTCAAAGTGTAGGTGAAAGTCTGGACGTAAAGTACCAAACTCTCCCGTCCTCGGGAAACTTGATAAACCTTCCGGTAAATATGACCCCGAGCCTGAGACCGGGATCTGCGGTAAGCGCCCTTGTGGCTTGGGGCGATGTTTTGGTTGCGGCTACGGGGACCCTTACGGCCCTTTCCGAAGACAACCGGTTCGTAGCTTTCGCGCACCCTTTCATGAACCGTGGGGCTGTTTCCTTTCCACTGGCAGAAGCCTGGGTACATGACATAATTCCGAGTCTGCAGGCACCATTCAAGATAGGTACGCCCCGTTCCATTATCGGTATCGTAACCCAGGATCGCCCACAGGGCATAGGAGGACAGCTCGGACGGCTTGCCCCCAGTGTCGATGTCTCGGTGACCCTCAGGGATGTTGATGCAACGAGGGAGCACAAAAAGAGATTCCACATGGTTCAGGATCCCTACCTTGTCGCGGAAATATTACCCGATCTGGTCATGGGGTTAGTGGACAATACCTGGGGTCAGAAAAGGGAAGGGACGGCCAGGATCGCCTTCATGGTGGAGGGCGGGGGGCTGATCCATGGCTGGCAGCGTACAAACATGTTCTATTCGAATAAGGATATTGCCAAGGATATGTTAAGGGAAACAAGGGAACTGTCTAAAGCGCTTACACTGAACCCTTTTCGTGAAATAAGTCCTCTCGGATTTCAAATCGACGTTGAAATGACACACGAACCGCGTGTTTTGCTAATCCAGGATGTTTCTGTTCCGGAGCAACCGGTCAAACCTGGCAGCAATTTCGACATAACCGTCACTTTGCAACCATATCGTGAAGAAGCAATAAAAAGAACCTTCACATTGACAGTCCCGGAGACAGCCCGGGGAATCTGCGAAGTCGTAGTCAGAGGCGGTGGAATAGACGAGCCCGTCCAGGAATCTCTGCTTGCGGGACGAAGGACCATAAAAAGTCTCGAAGGATTGTTGCAAGAAATAGACGCCTTGGAAAGGAACAACGAGGTCGTCGTCGAACTGGATTGTGAAACCGATGCAAGACCCCCCTGGGAAAGGGAGCAAAAAGACACGGACTACAGACTCCTGAGCGAAATAAAGAAAGATAAAATGGAAAAAGGTCTGATGAAAGTCTATCAGTCCAATTATTATGTAGATGGCCTCCTTCGCAGGGACGTCCAGGTATTGATCCAACAGAAAGAGGCATTTTGACGGGAAGGAGCGGAACCGTGCATTTTTTCGCATTGGCAGGACGACAGGCTATCGAGCTTCTCAACACCCTTGGAGCTTACGGCGTTTTTTCCGGGAAAATAATTACAGGAATCCTTGCGGGAACCTGGAGTCGCAAGGATCTTTTCGAGCAGTTGGAGCGAATAGGCGTCAAATCGATTCTCGTGGTTTCAATTACAAGCGCCTTTACGGGGATGGTAATGGCAGTCCAGACGCTGGACCAGTTTATCCGTTTCGGGGCGTCAAGCTACATAGGCGGTGTAATCGCCCTCAGCCTTGTCAGGGAAATGTCACCGGTACTCACAGGTCTTGTCGTCTGCGGCAGGGTGGGCGCTTCTATGGCTGCGGAGATAGGTTCCATGAAAGTGACCGAACAACTGGATGCACTTCGATCTTTCGGATTGGACGAAGTAGTTTTCGTGGGGACTCCGAGATTCTTGGCGAGTCTGGTAATGGTTCCTGTGTTGACGGCCTTTTCGTTTTTCATAGGCATCGGAGGCGGTGCCGTTTACGTAGCGGCTCACGGTGTCAATCTGCATATTTTCAGGCGGTCCATCGAGGCGCTTATGGACCCGTCCGATGTCTGGGGGGGATTGTTAAAGGCGTTTGTCTTCGGTGGTCTCATTTCCGCTTCGGCCTGTTCACAGGGTTTCATGGCGACAAAAGGGGCCAAGGGTGTTGGAGAGGCCACTACTCGGGCAGTTGTATGGGGAAACATGTTGATACTCGTTTTTAACTATATCCTTTCCGCTTTTCTTTTCGGTGGTGAGGCCTGATGGCAGACCTCGTGATAGCCCTTCGTGACGTTTCGGTTTCTTTTGACCGAAACCGGGTTCTTCACAAAGTAAACCTGAAGATGCAAAAAGGTGAAACAACCTGCCTGTTGGGAACCTCGGGGTGCGGAAAGACAACGACATTGCGCGTCATAGCGGGCTTGCAGAAGTTCGAAGGCGGTAGCGTAAACATTTTCGGTAAGGAGATTTCGCCTCAAACGCCAGAGAAGTTTATTGTTCCGTTGAGAAAACGTCTGGGAGTCGTTTTCCAAAACGGAGCCTTGTTCGACTCCATGACAGTGGAACAGAATATTGGTTTCCCATTACAATATTGTAAAGGCGTTACCAATGAAGAGCAGGTAAAAGAAGCTGTTCTCGACATACTTCAGCATGTCGAACTGAACAAGGATGTCAGTAACATGTATCCGGGCGAGCTTTCCGGCGGAATGAGAAAACGTGTCGCCATAGCGAGGGCACTCGTTCATGAACCGGAGGTATTACTGCTTGATGAACCGACGACCGGCCTGGATCCTGTTACTGCCCGTCATATAGACGCCCTCGTTTATGAGCTTACACATAAATTCAAAGTCGCTGCTCTTGTTGTTACCCATGACCTTGTTTCCGCTCTTGGAATCGGGGACAGCCTCGTACTAATGGAATCGGGAAAGATAGTCTGGAAAGGATCGAAAGAAGCCTGGATTTCATCCCGGGATCAATCGGTCAGGTTTTTTGCTTCAGGGCTCGTCTCGATAGGGGAGGCGAATGTTCCATGAGCAGGGAAATGCGTGTAGGGATCGCAATTTTCGCCGCGATAGTCTTTCTTGGAACACTTGTTTTCATAAGCGGTGGAAGGGGCTTGAGGCAACGGGGCTACAAGCTGGAAGTAGAGTTTGTCGATGCCATGGGGCTTTCAAGGGGTGCTCCTGTTCTCGTCTCCGGTATCGAAGCAGGCAGGGTTTCGGATCTGCACCTTCTGGATCGAGGTGTGCTGGTGGAACTTGAAATTCGTGAAGGAACAAGCATACCTGTAGACAGCAACTTCAGCATAGACCTAGGAGGACTGCTTGGAGAACCGCGTGTCAATGTAAAAAGGGGTATATCAGAAGATTATATGAAACCGGGAGACAAGGGCAAAGGCGAAATTCCTCCCACCTTCGACGACGTTTTGACAGGAGCCAGTCAAAGCCTTGAAGAGATAGAAAGTACATTCAGGAGTGTCAAAGATTTTCTTTCGGATTTGTCGAAAACCACTGTTAAAGTCGAAACGTTCCTGTCCGACGCGGGTGATTCCGTAAAAGAGGCTAGCTTGTCAATCCAGCAACTGACCCGGCGTATAGATGCAGTAATTGAGGAAAACCGGGAAAACCTTTCCGCCACGGTTTCCAAACTACGGGATTTTTCAGTCCGCCTTGACGGCATGGCAAAACGATTCGAAGAGGAGGGCCCGTCGGGCAAGGACGTCAAATCAGTCATTCAGAGGGTCGACGCCGCAGCCAGGGAGATGGAGTCAATGGCGGTTTCCATTCGTCGTTTCATGGAAGGTGAAAGAGAAGAGGGACCGCCCTTTACAATGGAAGATGTTAATGTCCTTTTGGAAAAGACGGACAGGGTAATATCCTATCTGGACGATATAGAAGTAAGGGGGGATCTTGCCGTGCATGGCGTCAGTTCGGGGTTTTCGGAAAGTGATGCGGTTTTGGATTCCTACCTTCTTTTCAAAAGGAAAAACAGTCCTTATTCGTTGCTTTTGGGAACACAGGATATAGGCGACCGGCATGGTTCAACGGCCGCGATAGGCTATACCACCGATTTCACCAGGTTTTGGGCTGGTGCAGTTCACGGATACGCGGGAACAGGTTTGGCCTTCAACGATGAATTTTCCAGAGGCCCGGTTTCGCTTAGCGCCCAATGGTGGGACGAGTCTGGAGGAAGCTGGTCTGCGGAAAGCCGATTCAAAATAGGAGAAAGCTGGGGCGTTTTCTACAAATACCAGGACAGGGATCCGGAAGAAAGACAGTCCGTCGGTTTATTTTACAGGTTCTGAAGCTGCTTGGAGTGCTGGTGTTCAGGCTATTCAAACTTTCATGGCATAAGGACAGTTCAATTATAAATATGCTCTAAACCCTGGGAGGACATCAATTTGTTCATAACGATAGAGGGCATCGACGGTTCAGGTAAAAGCACACAAACGCGAATCCTTGAAGAAACCATAAAAGATATCGCCGGCTGTGACTGCACGCTGGTGACAAGGGAACCGGGCGGTTGGGAAGGCGGACAAGCTCTTCGAGACCTTATAATAAAGGAACATTTCCTGCACTCCTGGACTGAAGCATTGCTTTTTGTAGCCGACAGGTGCGAGCACGTAACGCGTGTTATCCTTCCAGCACTTCACCAAAACAAAATAGTCCTTTGCGAGAGGTATAACGAATCGACCATAGCCTATCAAGTATGGGGGAGGGGCCTTCCGGAAGACGAGGTTCGCAGACTGATAAAAACCACAGGACTTCCGGAACCGGACATCACCTTCTGGCTTGACGTAGATGTAGAAAAAGCTCTGGAGCGCATATCGAAAAGGGGAGAACCCGACAGGATAGAGTCAGATCGTGAGCTGCTTGAAAGGATTTCGGAAGGATACAGGTCTTTATGGAAAAAAGAACCGGATAGGATTCGCAGGATAGATGCCAAAGGCACCATGGATGAAACCGCTCGTAATATAAAAGTGGAACTGGATCGCATCAAGAAGATGTTAAAATTTGCAGAAAAATGATTCGAAGGAGCAGGTGAAAAAGGAGTTCACGGAAATGACCGAACAAAAAGACCGTAAATCGGATATCTCGAAAAGTCTTGAAAACATAGCTTCCTTACTAGTTTCAGGCAGAAGCGCCGCTTTAATCGCACCAAAGCCACTTCAGCAGGAACTGGCGGAAAAACTTGCAGGGCTCGTTCTTTGTCTTGAAGGTAATGCTTGCCAAAAATGTCCTTCCTGCCGCCTTTGGGTGGGCAAGACCCATCCTGATCTAATCACCAAGGGCTCTTTCGATCAGGCTCCGGGGATTGATGATTGTCGGCGAATATGGGAGGATATCTCGCTGGTACCGGTTACCGGGCCATGCAGGCTTGCTGTCTTGTATGGTTGTGACAGGCTTTCTCTCCCGGCGGGAAACAGCCTTTTGAAAATAACTGAAGAACCGCCGGGAAAAGGGAGAATATTGTTGCTCCTGGAAGAGGACAATCTTATACCTACACTGAGAAGCCGCCTGGTTGTCTTCAAATATCCAGCAAAAAACACAAGCGGTCTGTCAAACTTCCCGGAAGATGTTGAAGAATTTATGAAATGGATCGAGTCCGTGGAAGGAAATAAACCTTCTGAGCTCCTTTTGGACCTGTCAGAATGGATTCCCGCATTGGTAAAAAAACGGAAACATCAACTAGCAGCAAAGATCGAAACAGTCAGAATGATAAGCGAAAAAGGGAACCTCAAAGCGGCTATGATCCAGGACCTGGTACACGAGGCATTGCAGGAGGGATCACAATTTGACCAAGTATTTGGCGACCTTTGGTAAACCAAGGTACATCGGGGCTTTTGATACCGACTTTCTACTAAAAAAAGCGGAGCAGGCAGTTGTTTCGTCCGCAAGAGGTATGGAATTGTCTCTGATCATCGGCGAATCAGATTCAGAAAAAGTCGAAGGTTGCAAGAAACGCGTTCTGGGCGCCCCGACAGACCCTCAGGCCAAGGGAGGGGAACCGCCTTTTCAGGAAATCGAGTTCATACGTGCTGCGAACGAAGAAGACCTCAATACAAGGAGAGGGCAGGAAGAGGAAGAAGAAAAAATACTTGTTGCCGCAAGGCAAATGCTACGTGAACATAAATTACCCATAAAACTTGTAGATGCAGAGTACCTTCTGGACGGGAAAAAGCTCTTTTTTTATTTTACTGCTGAACAGCGTATCGATTTTCGCGCTTATGTGCGCGATCTTGCCCGTGTTTTCAAGACCCGTATAGAAATGCGTCAAATAGGAGTAAGAGATGAAGCGAAGGTCGTCAAGGGGCTTTCTCCGTGCGGAATGCCCTGTTGCTGTTCTTATTGGCTCGAACGTTTCGAACCCATTTGCATCAAGATGGTCAAGGAACAAAACCTCGCCTTGAATCCGTCAAAGATTTCCGGTATATGCGGAAGACTCATGTGCTGCATGGCTTATGAGCACGAAATATATCGCGAGCTCTGGAAGGACCTTCCCAACCCTGGAACGAAGATAAAAACACCCGGAACCAGTTACATAGTTTCAGGTGTGGACATACCTTCGAATTCCGTTCGCATCTTCCACCCTGAAAAAGGTGAATTTCTGGTCAAAATAGAAGATTTTGAAAATTTCCGGACATGCGTGGAAGAAGGGAAGTCCTGGGAAAATGAGCAGCCTGAAAATTTTGTGGAAGACATACAAATAAAACCGGAAACACCAGAAAAGAAAAAGACAAAACTTGAAATCCTGACAAAAGCGTATAGTGAAGATGTAATAGAAGAGAGCGAATCAAAAGGCGGGAATGCTCACTCTGAACAAAAAGAAAGCGGCAAACGGAAAACCGGGAAAAAACGCCGCAGATCCTCTCGTAAAAGCAATAACAAAACGGATCGTAATAAACCCTCTTCCGCCGAATCCTCAAAAGAGAGTGAAGAAAAACAAAAGACAGATAAAAAAGAAAAAAGAAAGATAAAATCAGGGAAATGGAAGAAAAAACGCATTAATCCAGACAGGAAAAATTCTAAAGCAGATGAGAAAAACAAAGGGAATGCATAACACAAACGTTATGTACCGACGTAACGAATAACGAATAAGACGTTCTGAATCGTAAGCCCTTGAGGAGTGTTGTATATGCTGCAAAGGTTTCGCGAAAAATTGCAGACTGTCGGCTCGAAATGGGGGCTTGACAATCTGCTCGGTGGAAGCGAACAAATTGATGAAGAGTTTTGGGAAGACCTTGAAAGTCTTTTGATACGTGGCGATGTTGGAGTGGAGACTTCGGAAAAGATCATTGAAAGGCTAAAGGAAGAAAGCCGGCGAAAGAAAGTAAGATCCAGGGAAGATATCAAGAGCGTGCTTAAGGATATCCTGAAAACCCACCTTGAGTCCGTCGAGGGAATGGGTGAGCCTGTCGCCTGCGATGGCGCCGCCCCATGTATCATTCTTCTGGTAGGGGTGAACGGAAGCGGAAAAACAACCACGGCGGCAAAAATCGCCCGGGACCTTTCGCTTGGCGGGAAACGGCCGCTTTTGGTCGCAGCCGACACCTTTCGTTCGGCAGCCATAGATCAATTGAAGCAACTTGGTAATATATCAGGAATAGATGTTCTTGCCCGGGAGCCGGGTAGCGACCCTGCTGCAGTAGTATTCGATGCAATCAGGTCGGCAAAAGCCGGCAACGCTGACTGTCTTGTCGTGGATACTGCTGGCCGCTTGCATACCAAGAAAAACCTTATGGAAGAACTTCGCAAAATCTCGAAGATAGTTGATCGTGAGTGCGATGGATGGAAAAAGGAAACGTTGCTCGTACTTGACGCCGTATCTGGTCAGAATGCCTTCGCTCAGGCTTCCGTTTTTCACGAAATCCTAAATCTGACGGGTGTCATAGTCACGAAATACGACAATACGGCAAAGGGCGGGATCCTCCTTGCCGTTGCCGCAAAATTGCAGCTCCCGGTAAGGTACGTAGGACTTGGGGAAAGGATAGAAGATTTAACCGGTTTTTCGCCGACTGAATTCGCCGAAGGTCTTCTGAAATGAAAGGGTGTGAAAGCTCTCTAAATGGCCCCGAAAGTCAAACTCGTGATCGGCATTCTTTATCCTGACACCAATCTTCTGGCGTGGGTCCACGAAAAACTCGAGATCCGTTTCGGCTCCCTGGAACGGGTTCTTTCAGGGATCCCTTTCGACCATACGGATTACTACAAAGATATAGCTCCAAAACTTTACAGGGGGTTCGTCTCTTTCAAGGGGTTGTTTGATGCAAGTGAACTGGCCGACTGGAAGAAAGCTACCTGCGAAATAGAGAAACAATCGGGCCTTTCGAGAAAGGTGAATATCGACCCGGGATATATCGACGGAGCAAGGCTGGCCCTCGCTTCCACAAAGGACCACGCCCACAGGATCTATCTACGTGACGGCATTTTCGCGGAAGTGACATTAAGGTATGTCAAAAAGTCGTGGCGCCCTTACGAACATAGTTTTCCGGATTTCGCTTCCGGATTATACAACTCCTTCCTGGATACTGTACGGCTTGACTGGCTGCGCGACGTCAGGAAACTGAAGAAAGGATGACGCCTTGTGATCGAAAGGT
>Ga0334895_1001757_pt1 | contig 20504 bp, 5 predicted proteins | sample GraSluR3_MG_7_FD_207229 | JGI IMG/M metagenome (GOLD analysis project Ga0334895, IMG submission 207229) | Sludge microbial communities from methane-producing bioreactor in Wageningen University, Netherlands - Granular Sludge_31_05-R3 | ecosystem: Engineered > Bioreactor > Anaerobic > Unclassified... | reverse complement strand
ACGCTCCAAAGGATTGGTGCTTTTTATCTTGCTCCTATGGGAGGGAGGAAACTCCAGATATACAGAAATCTCACAGAAGGTGCTATCCAGCCAGTCCAGAAGTTTATCCCTTCCTATAGCTTGAGCAGTATTAACAAGCGCTTTCCATGCCAAATCAAAGGAATCAACGGTTCTGGAGCCCCCCCAAAAATCCTTTCCTTTAAAAAAAACACGATTTGTGACCCAAATGTGAACTATATAAGTATAGGGGGTCACCGGCGGGTTGATCGCAGCCAATTCCTACAATCCAAGACGCGCCGAGCTGGAATCCGATCAGCACTTGCGGGAGGCGGTCTTGGGATCAGCCGGTGAATAAGCCTTTTGTAAATAAGTCTTGACCAAAAAGCTTGATTGACTATCATGAATATAACCTTGAAAAACACTTCCAAGGCAATGTCCACGGTGGAATCTTCCGGCTTTGTGCCTTATACCATCCGGGGCAAGATCAACCGGGAGACGATGCTTATGCAAAGATACATAGTTCTGATTCTGATATTCTTCAGTGGCTTCCTGTATGGCGAAGATCTCAGGCAAATTGATCTTCAAAGCGCCAAAGAACTGGCACTGAGGCAAAACCCTCAGTATCAAAGCGCTGAGGCTGATTTCCTCAGAGCAAAGTGGGGCAAGACCAATGCCTTCTCCGCCTTTTTGCCAAACCTGAGCTTGAGCGGTAATATCATCTATATGGATCCCGCACGCAAGGTGGTCTCGGGTGGACAAGAGCTGAGTCTCAATCAAGATATGCGCTCCTTTGCCCTTAATCTCAATCAACCTATCTTCCTCGGCGGAAGGCTCTATCAAGCATACAAGATCGCTGATCTTGGATATTCCATGGCGGACTTTGCTCTGCAAAACATGAAGCAAGAGCTGATTATGGACCTGGAGCAGAAATACTACGCAGCGCTTCAAATGCAGGATATCTTAGAGATTGCCTCTCGGGAATATGAACAGGCATCCTCCAATCTGGAGCTGGCTGAACTGAAACAGACAAGCGGCTTGATCTCGCGCGCGGATTATCTGAGATTTGAGGCAAATCTGGTGAATAAGGAGATCGCCCTGTCCCAAGCGGAGACGGCTTACAATATTGCTCTGAGGGACTTGGCAAACTTCCTGGGCTCGTCCGAGATCCTTGCTCCGGTCGCCATGCAGTTTGACGAGAGCGAGCTTCTGCCTTACAGCGAGCTTGATCGGGGCGGGATCAAGAGCTTCACTGCCAAAGTGCATGTCATGGCGGAGGATCAAAACTACAGCCTGCAGATCCTTGACGGACAAGTCGAGATTGCAGATCGCTCACACAAGATGGCAAAGGCGTCTTTCATGCCCAGCCTCAACCTGGTAGGCAGTAGGCAGTATGAAGAAAACGGGATAGATCGCTATGATTTCCAAGCCACAAATCAGATCATGCTGAATCTATCGGTTCCGCTGCTCCCCCAGATAGGGAGTTATGCCACCACTAAACAGGCGTATTATGAGGCTCAGAGAGCAAGGTTTCTTGCCCAATCCGCGAACGATGGGGTCCGTCTCGGCATCGATGCAGCGATCACCGAGCTGATCAGCAACGCCCGCCGTGTCCGCAGTGCACAGCTCTCGCTTCAGATCACCACGGATTTATATGATCAATTGCAGGAGAGGTTTCGCCTGAATTTGATCTCCACGCTCGAACTGATGGACGCCGAGCTGATGCTTTCCTCGGCACGGCTTGCCCACACACGGGCTTATTACGACTTTTATGCTGCAAGACTCAAGCTCCTAAGCTTGTTGGGCACAGATGATGTGGCGGTCTTGCTGTCGCTATTGGATCCTGATGGGGAGGAGATGTGAAAAGACTATTGATTATCAGCATTGGGCTCATCCTGCTCTTAAGTGCTTGTGGAAGATCTGGGGATGCTCAAGCCGGAGGCAGCAGACAGAGTGCCCAAGGACAAGCCGTGATGGTATCCCGATTGGAGCCTATGGACTTGAACGAGTATGTGAGAGTTTCCGGACGCTTGGAAGGCATCACTGACTTCACGATGTCAGCCGAAAGCTCCGGGTTGGTATTGGGGCTTTACAAAAAACTGGGTGATCAAGTGATGATCGGAGAGCGCATCGGGCAACTGGAGAACGAAATCTTGGAGTCCCGTCTGGCATCAGCTCAAGCGGCTCTTGTCTCTGCTGAGGCGAATCTGAGTATTGCCAATGACAACTACTTCTTTGCCCTCGCAGCATCAGATCGGGGATTGATCTCAGACGCTGAGTTTAAAGCAGCAGATACCGCCCGTGCCGCTGCAGAATCTGCCCATCTATCTGCTATGGCAAACGCACAGTCAGCCGGGACGGCATATGAAAACAGCTATCTTCTCGCTCCCCGGGCGGGGACCATCTCTCAGCTCTTTGTCTCTGAAGGGCAATTGGTAAACATGGGCAGCCCCGTGGCATCAATCACGGATGCAAGCACCTTGATCCTCAAGACCGGAGTCGGGGAGAGCCAGATCGGCAAGCTCCGCAAAGGGCAAAGCGCCACTATCTCTCATGATGGCAAGAGCTATTCCGCCAAGGTCAGAGGCTTTGGCATCCGCCCCTTACCAAATTCGGCAAGCTATCCCGTCGAACTGGAACTTTCCGGAGAAAGCGGTCTTATCCCCGGAATGGTGATATCAGCTCAGATCCGGACAAACACCTATCGCGGCATAGTTGCCACCCAAGTCACAAACCTTGTCCGAGAATATGATAAAGACTTCATCTTTGTGGTGGAGGAAGACGATGAAGGCAATGCGGTGGCTTCACGCAGAGAGCTGGTCTTGGGACGCAGCATCTCTGGATATCGCGAGATCCTCGCAGGAGTCGAGCAAGGTGAACTGATCGTGGTCTCCGGAGCCGAGAATCTTGAAGACGGCAGTCCCGTGAGTATCCGGCAGTAGGCAGCTTATGATCTCAATAGCAGAGACTTCGCTCAAGTATTCGATTCTGGTTAACATGCTGACCATCGCGGTCTTGATCTTTGGTCTGATCTCGATGGTGAGTCTTCCCCGGGAGGAGTTTCCGGCGGTTGATTTTGGCACGACGCTTGTCGTGGTGGTGTATCCGGGAGTTTCACCCGCGGAGATCGAGCAGCTCATTGTGCGCAAATTGGAGCTGGAACTCAGCGATCTTGATGATCTGGACTATATCTCTGCCACGGCTCAAGAGGGCAGAGCAACCATCCAGGTGGTCTTCACTTCGGGAGTTTCCCCCGATGAGGCTTTTGATAGAGTGACTCGCGAAGTTGCCAAGATCACGGATCTGCCTTCAGATGCCATGAGCCCGGTGGTGATACGCCTGAGCATGCGTGAAGTGAATCCCATCGCCCAGATTGCAGTCAGCGGTCCGGGACTATCGCGCCGCGCACTCCAAGAAGTAGCCGAAAACCTCGAGGATGGTCTTCGGCAGATAGCTGACATCTCCAAGACTGAAGCAGTAGGCAGACGCGAGCGCCAGATTCGGGTGGAAGTTGATCAGCACCGGATGGACACTTTGGGGCTAAGCCTGAGTGACATCTCTGCTGCCTTGGGCGCGCGAAACCTCAATATGCCGGGAGGAACAGCGCAATATGGCAGGCTCGAGTTCTTGGTTCGGACTCTTGGCGAATTCTCCTCGCTTGACGACATCAATGATCTGATCCTTCGCTCCGATGATAGCGGAAGGGCAATCCGGCTGGGAGATATCGCAGCGATCAGAGACACTTTGGAGAAGCCGCTTTCGATCGCCAAGCTCAATTCCGAAGAATCCGTCTCCATCTTCCTATATAAGAAGGGCAGCGGAAACATCATCTCGATCATCAATGAAGTGCGCTCATATGTAGATGACTTTGAGGCGAGTGTCCCCGGGATCGAGGTCAGTGTTCGCAACGACGGATCCATCGACGTGAAGAATGGGATCAATGCCCTCGGGCGCAGTGCTTTGATCGGCATCATCCTTGTTTTTGTGGCTCTCTTCATTTTCTTGGGATGGCGCAACGCCCTTTTAGCGTCCTTTGGCATCCCACTTTCCATCCTCATTGCATTCGTTGTAATTCCATATTTTGACATCACACTCAATAATCTCACCATCTTTGGCTTCATCATCGTGGTGGGTATGGTGGTGGATAATGCCATCGTGGTATTGGAGAACATTCACCGCTTCAGAGAGGAAGGTTATTGCCACAAGGATTCCATCATCCTCGGAGTAGATCAAGTGATCTGGCCGGTCTTTTCGTCGACGCTCACGACTCTTTCCGCATTCTTGCCGCTTTTGCTTTTGGAAGGCGTGATGGGACAGTTTTTGGGAGTCTTCCCGATCGTGGTCTCCCTGGCGCTCTTCGGCAGCTGGCTCCAGAGCATGGTGGTCTTGCCAAACAATGTCTTCCAATTTGCCCGGCGCAAGACAGTCAAGGAAGATCGCAGCACTCGGATGATCCGTCCTTTGGTTTCGCGCTATCAGACTCTTTTGACTTGGGCTCTCAAACACCGCCAGATCGCCATCTGGAGCGTAGTAGCGCTACTACTGATATCCTTTGGGATCTTGGGTTCAGGGGCGATCCAGTTTGAATTCTTCCCCTCCACTCCTTCGCAGACCATCAGGCTCCAAGTTCAGACCCCGATCGGGACCACTTTGGAGGAGACCAATCGCGTGGCGGAAGAGATCGAAGAATACATCCGCACTATGCCCTACAAGGATGACATCACTTTCGTGGTCTCAAACATCGGCGCCATGGGCGGAGAGACTCAGCGCAATTTTGCCAGCAATGCCGCTCAGATCAATCTTGATTTGGTGGACCTCAAAGACATGAAGCACAGTCATGAGGAGATCCAAAATGCGCTGCGAAGCTTTTGTGAAGATCTTCCCGGATTGTACTCCTACCGCTTTTCGCAGGGGCGCAGCGGCCCGCCCGTGGGCAATGACGTGGACATCCGCATCAAGGGTCCATCCCTCGAACGACTGGCTTACATCAGCGATGTCATCAAGGGATATCTTCGCGAGATCCCGGGCGTGACCGATATCGATGACAGCTACGACACCGGCAAGAAGGAAGTTCGCATAATCCCACACCACGAGAAGCTTGCGCTCCATGGGCTCACAGTCGCGCAGATCGCCTCCACCATCCGCACGGCATCCACCGGCAGCGAGATCAGTCAATACCGCGGCGAGGGTGTCGATGAATACCCCATCATCCTCAAAGTTCACGACGACTATACTCAGGATATAGAAAACCTGAAGGATCTCAAGGTTCGCGGTCGTGCCGGCTACCTAATTGCCATTCGCGATTTGGCAGATTTTGAGATGGTATCTTCGATCTCACGCATCGAGCATCGTGATTCCGATCGATTGATCCGAGTCACAGCCAGTGTGAGCAGCTATGAGCAAGATGGCAGATTGCGTCGGCGAAGTCCCGCGGAAGTGCAAGCCATCCTCGCCGGATCCAGGTTTTCTGATGACGCCGGGATGCTGGCGGATTTTTCCAGGAGATTCCCCGGATACAGCTACGAATTTGGCGGAGTTCAGGAAGAGCAGCGCCGCAGCTATGCCTCGCTCGGACGTCTCTTCATCCTCGCCATCCTCTTGATTTACACCATTTTGGCTAGCCAATTCCGCAGTTATGTGCAGCCTTTGATCGTGATGATGACCATCCCCTTTGCCTTTATCGGCGTGATATTGGGGCTTTTGGTGACCGGCTTGCCTTTCTCTCTGAACACCCTGATCTCGGTGGTCGCTCTGGCGGGTGTGGTGGTCAACAACGCAATCATCCTGATCGATTTCATCAATCAAGAACGCGAGAAGGGAGTGGATCGCTGGCATGCCATCATAAATAGCGGATCCCTGAGGCTGAGACCAATCATCCTCACCACTGCCACGACCGTATCGGGGATGTTGCCTTTGGTCTTTTCGACTGATCCATCATCGCAGGCATGGCGCCCTTTGGCGGTGAGCTTCACATTTGGTCTTTTGATCTCGAGTGCTCTGACCCTGATCGTGATCCCGGTGATATACTCAATGGTGGATTCTTTCTTTGGCAAGTGGGGACTCACCCGCTTCAGCGAGCACAGCAAATTCTCTGAAGTAATAGAATGTAAAACAAAAGAATAGAGGAGATTATGAATACTTACCTAAGCTGGGTGCAGAGTCATCCCATCACCAGTGCCATGTTGCAGTTTGCGATCTTGGGCACATTTGGAGAGATCATCTCAAAATGGATAGTTCAGAAGAGCTTCAAATACCCATTTTCACCACTGATGACCATCTGGAAGATGATCGTCTGGGCTACCTTGGCGATTGGCATAAAATACGCCTTCAAGGGATTCGGCGGATTCCTGCAAAGCCTGATGGATTCTGGCATGTGGCCTGCATTTTCGGAAAGAAGCTTCGGCTTTGCCTTCTCGCTTTCAGCGCTGATGAACCTCCAGTTTGGACTATTTTTGGTCTTGATCCACCGGGTATTGGACAATATCCCCGAGAAGGTGAAAAACTGGAAGAACCTGCACAAGGGATTCTACAGCCTGCTGTGGTTCTGGATTCCAGCACATACCGTCACTTTCATGCTCCAAGATGATCTCAGGATCGGCCTCGCCGCGGTGTGGTCGGTGGCCTTGGGCTTGATCTTGGGCTTCTTCAATCGCAGATAGCAAGTTCGTTATTCGGCAAATGGTCATGTGACTGTTTGCCGTTTTTTTGACCTGTGAAAAGCAGCAAGATTGTCATAAAACCGCTGCCCAATACCATGCTGTGGCCGGTGATCTTTTGGGTCTCCGGCTTGCTCTTGGCGCAGCATCTATCTTGGGGAATGTGGGGCATCACCCTCTCATACGCGCTGCTGCTCAGCGCTGCCATCTTTGTCCCCAAGCTGAGGATCTATATCTCGATCTTCGTCTTTCTCATCTTCGGCGCGCACCGCATGTATCTTCATGATTCAAGTGATGATGTGCTCGCCAATGTCCTGCAAGAGAGGGGGCAGATCCAGCATAATGCTGAGTTTGTTCTGGGGCAAAGCTTGGGGGAATACAGTCATGACGTCACCCTGCTTCGGATCGCCGGGCATGATCTACAAAAGAGACTAATCCTTCGAGACTCTCAGGATATGCTCCCGGGCGCTTCATATTCGGCTTTGGTGGAGATCCTTCCCCTGTGGCAAGATCCCATCTTGGATACATTTCCCAAAAGTTATGCCGGGCAGATGCGCATTGTCGGAGTTCCCGAGCAGATTCAGTCCCCTCAGCCGGGATCACGACAAAGAGCGCAAGATAGCGTCAGACTGCGGCTCAGAGATGCTTTGGGGAACTACTCGCCCTTGGCGGAAGCACTGCTGCTCAGCGATGCCGGTTTCAAGCGTGAACATCGCGAGACGCTAAGCCGCTCCGGCGCCACCCACCTGATCGTAGTGAGTGGCTTGCATGTGGTCATCCTAAGTCTCATCCTCTTCTCGGTCTTCCGAGCGATCTTCCCGATGAAGGTTGCGGACATCGTTTTTGTGCTGTTTCTGATGGCTTTTGCCGCCCTCAACAACTGGTCTGTGCCCATTCTTCGCGCCAGTCTCATGATCCTTTTGGCGATGACGGCGCGGCATCTCTTGCGTCCCCTTTCCCTGAGCCAAAACCTATTTGTGACACTCTTCATCATCACTCTGATCGATCCCGGTCAGATCTTTCAGATCAGCCTGCAATTTTCGTTTTTAGCGGTGGCATTGATCGCCCTTGCTCTGCCAAAGTTTCGCGAAAGCTCCTCGAAGCTGAAGCGTTTGGCTCAAAAACTGGGCAGCTACATCTTGCTAAGCGCAGTGGTCGCCTTGGGTTTGGCTCCCCTGTCGCTATACTATTTTGGCTCAGCGTCACTTAGTGGGATCATGGCAAATCTATTGGGACTTCCCTTGGTGGCACTGCTTTTGGTCTTGAGCATCCTGATCTTGATCTTTCCGGCGAGGATCTTCTCGCTTTCGTTCTTCTTTTTGACGGATCTCTGGGAAGCATGGCTTGGGATCTGCGCCTCTTTACCTTTGTATATTGAGGGAGAGTGGATCTCGATCTCACAAAGCCTTGCCATCGGGCTGATCTTGCTGATGCTCTTTATGCTGCTCCGCGGACGCTATCGCCTTTTTAAGAGGGTGCTGCTTCCCGCTACGTTGGCTATAGCTCTCTTGATCTTCCTACCTGCACGGAATAAGGATAGGATTTTCTTTTTCAATAGCGGTGTGTCGGACTGCATCTTGATCTTTGCCGATGATGGCCAAAGTCTTATGATCGACACCGGAGGAATCAGCGGACAGAGAGCAGAAAGCGCTCTTGCCATGGATAAGAGCGGCCAATCCTGGCTCTATCGTCGGCTCCTCAGATGGATGCGGCAGAGGGGAATCAAAGAGATTGATTATGTGATGATCACGCATCTGCATAGCGACCATGCCGGCGGGCTCGCTGATCTGATGGAAAATGTCCAAGTCCACAACCTTATTCTCAGTGAGCATAGTCTGCAAAGCAAGCTCTGGCAAGGCATGCAAAAGGAACTGGATCTACCCCGGCAGGGAATCATTGCAATTGGCGATACCTGCAGCTTCAGCCTGGGCTCTCATCGGATGATGATCCTGCATCCAGATCGCAGCTTTGCTCTCGATGATATGAACGAACAATCCATAGTTTGTCGCTATGATGCCCATGGGCAAAGCTTTCTCTTCACCGGCGATATCGAAGCCACAGCAGAAAGGCATCTGAGCGAAAAGTTTCCGAAACTGCTCAAGGCGGATTTGCTCAAGGTGGCGCACCACGGTTCGCGAAGCTCTTCAAGTGAAGAATTCTTGTCACTTGTGCGCCCACAGCTCGCCATTATCACCAGCTCCCAAAGAAACATCTATGGCTTCCCCCATCCGGAGACGATCCGTCGGCTGGAGGATCATTTAGTCGAGATCCGCCATACTTATGAAGGGAGCATCAAGATTGATACCGGATTCTAGCGTTTTGCCCAATCTTTGCGGATTATTGACCGATTATCTCAGATATTTGGGCTCGTAAGTCATTGTTTTGCAGGCTTCCTCATGCCTCCCTCACCGGTCGCTCACCGGTCGAGCGTGCAAGCGGTGAGAAAATAAGGACTTAGGCGATTTGCGGCTGCGCCGAAAATCGAATGTACAATGTACGATTTACAATGTACAATTAATGTATCGCTGCGCCTTTGTGGCAAACAGAGCTTGGCAGCCCAAACCAGGCCTGCTCAAATCCTTACTCTTGAAAAGCACAATTGCAGATAGCTCAAACGAGCTGCAGATCCTGATTTGCGATCTATGGTGAGATCTTGATGAAAGTCGGAAGTCAGCCGAGGAGCATAAAAAGACAGATAACACCGTTTTTATTGGTAAATCGCGTAGAAATGACTATCATGTTTACAAAAAAAATTAAATGATAGTGTGGAAGGATATCAACAGCCGAAAGCTTTGGATCTTGCAGCTCATTATGCAAGGGATATCCAGCCTTTACAAGGGGATAGAAAGGTGATTTCATCAAGACAGGAGGCCCTGTTGGCAGGATATTAATCGGAAAAAACTGCCGGGTCTCTCCTCAATGAAGTTTGTGTCACTGCAGCAAAGGGCTCAAGGGCATAAAAATCTTGACAGGAATTGCCCTGACGACTATTTGTAGACTATCTTAAAATGGATTATTTATAAAAGGAATTGTTATGTTCAGCTTAGTAACTAAGGTAAATCAAATCAAGCACATACGGTGCGACGAGGCTTTATGCAAGGAGTAGCCTAAGTAGAATAAGAGGAATATATGTTTTTTAGTTTTAGTAAATGCCCATGTGGTGAAAGCCACACTGGGCTATCATATCTTGTCTGCAACTTAGTTTATGCCACTATGCGGGTATAAATATGGAATGTCTATCTTCAAAATTCAAATCCCCGGGCAGCATTTTTGCGTCCGGACTTTTAGGCTGCAATAGCTCAGGATACATCCTGCCAAGGGGCATCTATGTATCGGAGTTTTGCTTTGAAGCTGCACATGCAGGCTTTGAAGATGGGGAAAGGGTATCTATGAGACCAATCTCAGAAAACGCAAGCCTTTTTAATGTAATAAATATCGAAGTTTATCGTCCTTTCGCCATCATAGGGGAGCGGAAATTTAACCCAGAAATGAAGAAAGTATCACGCATTGCCAGTAGTACAAGGGCTTTGTATAGTAGAGAAGAAAATCTTAACCTAGAAAAAAACACCTGTAAAGCGAGGAACAAATGAACAGCAAAGTTCGATTTGTGCTACTTTTCGTAGCGCTATTTGTCATCGCATCATCCACACTATTTGCGCAGACCCGTGCTGTCACAAATGCAGATATATCTGCATCTTTGACAAACCCGGGACCTGACGGGCCAAATCATGCGATCATTGGCACGATTGTAAATGTCGTGCTTACGGATCCTGATTTTGGAACACTAGACGAAGTTACGGCTCCCACGGTAGCCAGTTTCGCTCAGTTTGGTGCTCCAAGTCAGATTACGATGACGCATAATGGCGCCGGAGTGTGGACTGCCAGCTATACTGTGACTCCCGGGACAAGTTCTGCCGGGAACGCACTTGTGAATCAACCTGCATTCGTCAGCGTTTTCCCGACGGTTGGCGGTTCACAGCAAAACGTAGCTGATGATGAAATATTTAACGTTCACAATGTGTATCCGGATATCACCGGACTCTTGGGGACAATTGATGTAAGTGTCCTGGATCCCGGACCTGTGGGTCAGGCAAAAATCGGCTCCACGATCGAGGTCAGCTTTGAAGATGCCGGACTCGATGGAGCGATCGCTGACTTCGCTAACTTTGGCGGTGGACTCATTCCGATGACGCAGACCGGAGACGAATATTTCGCTTCCTATGATGTGGTCGCCGGAAACAAAGACGGGGATTTCCCCATAGTCTTGACCGTTCAAGAACCAGGCAATCCAAATTCCCTTACCCTGAATACTGATGATGTCACCATTAACAACATTGCCGCTGATTTGGCGGGTATGGGTATCGTATGGAACGTAGCAAACCCCGGGGTTTTCGGGGAAGCAAAGGTTGGCTCTGTCATTACTGCTGAGATTGCGGATATCGGTATAGCCAGCGCAACAGCAGATTTCACTCCTTTTGGTGGTGGAATAGAGACCATGACGCTATCAGCCGGCTGGTATTCCGCGACCTACACAGTGGTGGGCGGAAACATCAATGGTAGCTATCCTGTGGAATTTGAGGTTTTCCTTACGGGTAACCCCAATCCCGGAACAGCAGCTACCGGCAATATCGATATTAATAATGTAGTTCCGGATTACTCCGGGCTCGTGATAGACACTAATGTAGTAAACCCCGGTAACAATGGAATCGCAATCGTCGGCTCGACCATCGAGGTCAGCTTTGACGACGCGACCGTCGATTATGCAACTGCTGATTTCACCGCTTTTGGTGGTGGAATGGTTGCCATGGTTCAGACAGGAACTGTGTGGACTGCCAGCTACGATGTAGTGGCAGGGACAGTCGACGGCAGCTATCCGATTGAGATCACTCTATTGGCTATCGGAAATTCAAATGCTGTGACAGTAGATAGCGACGACGTGGATATTGACAACGTGCTTCCTACTTTGGCAGACATGAACGATGCGTATCTGCAAGTAATCACTTCCGCCTCTCGCGCAATCAGCGTGATGAGAGTGGGCGACAGCATCCAGATTGTGGCAGAATTTGAGCCGCATATTACTCAAGCCCGCGTGCGTTGGGATGATGCTTTTGCCGGTGGAACTGCAGTGGATTATGACGTAGTAGGCGGTCAACTGATCGATGCCATCTACACTCCTGCAGAAGGCTCCCTAGTCTATAGCCCCGGTGTGGAGATTCGCATTAGCAGAATGTGGACAGAGAGCGGAAATAACGTTCCGTTCGCCTCAAACTGGGTGACTACAAATGCCGATGGGGATCCTGTGGTTGCCAGTCTCACTCTGCCGCAGCTTACAGCAAATGATCTTGATTTGTATTTTGACAATGATCCAAATACAGGTTGGCTGAGATTCTCACCGAATTCCCCTGAAGTGGTCGGTTTTGATGACAGCCCTGATCATATGAACATAATGCTTCATCTTGAGAACTGGGGTGCACTCGGTGATATCGCCGGGCTCCAACTTCGTTTTGAAGCAGAAAGATCAGTCTTCTATCGTGAATATGAGATCACTTCACCCGAGCTGAGCGCTGTGGGTGGCGACATCATAATTCAGTGGGATGGCAAGAATGATCTGGATGAATTCTTAAACACCGGAACCTATGGCATCACCTTGTGGAAGGTGTGGGACATCGTGGGTAACACCATTGAGCTTGGCCCGCATTACTACATAGCTGATGAATATCCTCCGGCTGCACCTCTTCTTGATGGAAGTGGCGATCCGCAGGTCGTGCTCAATAGAATGCACGTGGTGGTGGACAACGACCCGATGGTCTTTGCCCGTGACCTAAATCCGGAAGGTCCGTTTGAGTATGTTCGTGAAGTACACACCAATCATTTCATTGGTGACATCGTATTTCCTGATCAGACAACCGATAATTGGACAACAAGCCCCAATATCACCAGCTTCAACTTCCAGGCTCGTCGCGACTTCTTGGTGGATACCAATCCCATGCGTCGTGAATGGGGATATCACTGGACAATTCTGAGCGAAGATAATGGTGATACTTGGATCTGGAATACCACTTTGGCCCAATGGGACCCGTATGTGGTGTTTGATCCCAGCATGATTTCTGAGCTTACTTTTGCTACAGACACAGCTCAGAATAGTGCGATCGAGTATTTCAGCTGGAATGCTGAAGACTTCCAGCCTCCATATACCACCCTTGAAGGAGATTATGAGCGCAACTTTGAGATCACGAGTTACTTGCAAGACAATGCAGGTAACATCGCGGTTTCATCCACGGTTGAGCTGACTACCAAGCTTTTGGTTACCGAGACTACCTATGAGGCAAATCTCGCTGTAATCGAAGGCGTGGAGATCATCTCTGAGCACGACGGTGGCACATATTCCTTGCCGGCATATGATGGATTTGGCGATCACATTTTCTATCTGAGCGCAGCACCATATTATCCTGCCAGCTTGGATGAGATTGATATAAGAGTGACCATCAATGATCCTGATTATCTTAAAGCCGGAAATTCAGTGGCTTTGGATCTGAGCCAGCTGGGTCTTGGGATTATGTACAAGACTCCGGAGGACTTTGATGCTTCGAATCAAGCTGTTTTCACGATCTCAAATGCAGATCTGAACGGTTTAACTGCAGCAGAAGTCGGGCAATGGATTATCGGCACAGCCGGTCCAAACAATCTGCCCATCTCGGCTGTTTCCAGCATCATAGATCCTACTTTGGATCCGATTGATATCACCACAGTTTCCACCTTTGTAGATATCTTCAATCTGGAAATTCCTCCGGCTCCCGTCTACCCGACCCAGGGTACGGTGACAGCCCTGAGCAATGTGATCTCTCCCGGACACGCTGCATGGACTTACAATGCCGAAGTGAACCCTGCTAACGACAACATTCTGGACGAGACAGTGATCACCATCAATGTGCCCGCTGCTTCCTTCGAGCTGGAATGGTGGTTGACCGCAGAGAACGCAGGCGGAGATATCTGGAGCAAGAACGGCACATTGGCGCCGAACGTAGCCTTGGTCGATCAAGACTATCCTTTCCACGGATTGTCAAATGACCTGCAGGCTTTGATGCCTCCGATGGGTGAGGGAGAAATCGATGTGGAACTATTGGTCGTAGCCACTCAGTTTGCCGATGACGGCTATCTGGCAGTGGAAGATCAAGCTACATATACCACTCTCACTATCGACAACGTGAATCCCAGAATCGTGGAAACCGTTGGCTACACCTATGATCACGCTACTCGCACTGCCGCATTTGATACCACTCCGGTCGTATCAATGGTGGGCAATAGCTTCGAGGTGGTTCTGAAGACCAATGAGCCCCTGCGGACAGACAATCTAAACGTAGTGGGCAATAGCCTCGTGGTCGATCCCGGTTGGTCAGCAGTCATCGTTGACGAAAATGGCGATCCCATCCAAGTAGGCATGGACATTCTCTCTGCCTCAGTCGTGGATGTGGAAGACCTGGGAGACAATGAATATCGCGTCTTAATCGAGATCGTGGACCTCAATAGTCCTGTCGAGCTTCTGAATCAGGTGGTCGTGCTTCGTCTGCCTTGGGATGAAGGTGGAAACCCCGGCCGGGTGAATAATCCTTCCTATCCCACAAACGAAGATCTCTTCTATCAGGACTCTTCAGAAGTCGCCTTCAACGTGCATATTCTTAATGCCAGACCTTGGATTAGTAAGCTTGAATTTATCAACTACGAATCCCAGGGTGAAGTTGAGTTTGATGAAGCCGGAAATCCCTCGAACGAGATTTTGGGATACATCAACAACGATAATACTAGTTCAGGTACCTTAATAGCATGGATCGATGGCGGGATCAATCGCGCTGTCGTGACAAATTTCGCAGCTGATGTTACTGCGATCTCAGGCATGGTGGACGCCGCTGCGTTGGCACCTACATCTGTGGTCATGGAAGCTGGATTGTGGAAAGCTACATGGGATATCACTGACATCCTTGATGATACAATGATGGCACACGGCGATCTTAAAGAGATCTTTGTCTCTGCAGTTTCAACCGAAATGGCATCAGTGTATCACAGCACAACACGTAGCATTGAAATCGAAGTGGACAACGGCACCGACAATCCTGACGGTTTGCCTGTGATCGTGGAAAGTTCCTTTGATGGCATGAATAATACAGTCGATGCAGGCGCAACTAACGGCTTCAGCTTTGTGGTTGAAGATGCCGATTCCGGTATTTGGTGGGATCCTGCTTCTATCACCTTGACCTTCACCGAAGGCATCACGCACAACAATGATTTGGTCTATGACCAAGTATTGGGTGTGGTATCCGGAAGCATGGATATCCCGGTGAGTACCGATGTGGCTCATTTTGTGGCGACCTTCACGGTGAAAGACAATGTAAACAACACCAGCTCTGTGGATCTGAACATCAACGTTCTTCCCGCACCGGTTCCGAGCAATGTGGTCTTGATCAGCGAGTCACTTTTGGCGCCTGATTATTTCCAGCCCGGCACCGACGTGACGGTGGAATTTGACGTGAGCGACGCTAACCGTGCGGATATGATCGAAGTGAAGATCTTTGATCACACTCTGGGCACTCAGGTCGGCGCTACACACGTGATAAACGATCCTACAGCTCTTAACTACTCTGTAGATTTCGCATCAGTCGTGATCCCGGATACTCATGAATTGCGCGCTGACGTGATCGTGAGCTATTCTCAGTATGACGATTCTCTTGCCGGTCTGAGCACTCTGACCCACGATGCAAGCAGCAACAACAATCTGATCGCTGATGGCACAGATCCTGACGGCTTGCCTGTGATCGTGGCGGAAGCCACAGATCTGAGCTTGGTCGAGGAAGCCACCACTCCTCTCACATTTGAGATGACTGACTCCGGCTCCGGAATCAACTGGGCTTCAGCAGATCTTGTAATCACACCTTCGACTGATATCACCATCGCAGCTCCTGTGGTTGTGGGCGACGATATCACTTGGGATGTGACTCTTGATGACGGCATCTTGGCTCAACGCCTTGTAGCCGACATTTATGTCGAAGACAACGTAGGGAATTCCTATAGCATCACCCGTTATCTTAACGTGATGCCTGTCCCTGAGATCACCAATATCCTGATTACAGATCTCAGCCCGGACAACGTGGATCCTACAAACTGGTTTGTACCGCATCACAATCTCGAGGTGAGCTTCAATGTGAGCGATCCTCAGAGAGTCGAAGAACTCACCGTCACCATTGAGGCTGATGGCGCTTTCTTTATGCAGTCCTTCCAGAGCTTCAGTGTCGGACAGATTCAAGAAAATATGTCAGTAGTCTTTAACAACGTCTTCTCATTCAACCTGGATGGCAAGGTGATCAAAGCTACTGTGACCGGACACACCAAGTCCTATTCAGACGCCGATCTTGGCACAGAATCCACGACGCCGCTCATCGGCAGTGGAGACTTTGACGAGATCAATGTCGACACCAAGCCGGTGATCCTCAGTGCTCAATTCTATATGGATGACGCCCTGAATGTGCCCACCGAATTCCTGCTTTCAGATCTGAATCAGGTGAATGACCTTAGGCTTGAAGTAGTGGTTCAATCCCCGAACGATATCATCGTTCCGGTTATCACACTTCCTGCAGCACAGGGCATGTTTACCTACAGCCTCATCTCCGGACCTATCATCGATGGCGCCGGCGTAGATCGTGAATTGACCTATGTCTATAGCATCGATAGTCTTGATCTGGAATACGATGAAGACGATCTGTATAGCATTGCAGATTTCGAGATCAATACCAACACCATCTATGGTTATCACGCCGATAGCTATGATCATAGTGTCGTGGTGCTGGGTGCTCCGGAATTTGATCAATACGGTGTAGTCGCTGCCGATCGCAGCTTCGAAAGCGTAGGCCGCGCCCCGATGGGCTGGTTTGCTCCCGAGCATGAACTCATTACTGAATATCACTTCGTGAGCTTCTTTAATGCAGCAGATTCCGGTATCGAAGCTGATTTCGACAGAATCACCGACAATATCCCGGAGAACTGGGATCCTCCCACAACAATCAATACGGTAGCTACAGACATTACTCTGACCAATGGTAGAGTGGTGACTCTGTATTCTCACCACGCCATCTGGGAAAGCACACCGGACAATGCTTCGGTATGGAACGCCTATGATGATGGTGAAGCTGTACAAATCGATTATAGATTCAATATAGCTCCTCTTACCACCTACATCGATTTCTCGATGGTCAGAGTGGACAAAGAAGTTCCCACCTATGAGAAGAGCTATTATGACATCGCTGTGGCATATGGAGCTGATGCACCTGTGTATGAGACCATCAGCAGCGTGAATCCCGGAGAATTCAGAGAGATCAACCTCGCGCTGGATCCTCCTGCTCCCGGAGAATGGGAAAATGACAAGCACGTGTATCTGAGACTCCAAGCCAATGATGGCGCCGGAGTGGGTACCGGCTGGATCACTGCTCCTGTAGCAGCCGGCTGGACCGTGGTGGAACACGACGAAATCGTCGTCGGAAATACTCTTTACAAAGAGTGGAAACTGAGCCCCAATGGCGCAGTGACCGACAGTGACCAACTCGTGATTCAGCTCTCGGAGATCGAAGACCTCACCGGCCACAAGAACTATGCCGGAGTGGACAATATCCCGATTCACAGCAATCTCTACACAGCGGTTGCACCGACTATCACCATCGGCTTCACCGCCGGTATGGATGATGGCATTGCCCAAAATATCATAGCCTACCAGAAGTTGGCAGATGAGCTTGATCCTTTCACTAGCCCCTATCTCATGCCTGGCATGAATCTCGGCTTCCAGATCGAGCTGATTTCCACTCCTGATCGTTCTGCTGAAGTGGCGGAAATCGTCCCGATCCTGGTGCAGATCAATGATCCCACCGAGACCGATGACAACAATGCTAACTGGCACAACTTGGCGATGATCGATCCCTCCAATCCATATGCATGGTATTTGGATGATGATCTGGCTCTGAATCCCGACCCTGCTGTCAACAGCTTGGGCATGAAATATCGGGTGACTTATGAGATCCGCTACGAGGACAACAGCACTGAAACCAGAACCTTCACCTCTAGCTGGTTCAATACGGACACAGAAGGCAATCCGCTGATCTTGATCGATCGCACCGCACCACAATTTGTGGTCGATGGCGTTGTGCTCAGAAGCGAATCTTCAGTGACCGATAACTACATCGTTCCCGGTGAAGAAATCAACATCACAGTGCTCTTTACCGATGAATCAGATTACTATGATGAAGACACCAAACCCGGCGTCTTGATCAGCAATCTGGATAGCTTCCTTGATGGCGTCGGTCCGCTATATGCAGTAGACAATGACGACATCAGCTATGACGAAGCCGAAGGTCAGTGGGTCGCCTACGTGAGCGGCTTGATGGCCACCATGAATCCCAACACGATCTCAGAGATCATCGACATCACTCTGAGCGACCCTGTGGGACATACCACAACTGCAAACAAGTTTGTGGAAATCGCAAATCATGGACCCATCGTTCCGATCATCAGAGACGTGAAGTATCTGACTCAGATCTATGATGGCAGCTTCAGAGAAGCGGTCGTGGAAGCTTTGGATTCTCAAAGCATCACTTCCAAGATCGAAGTATATATCGATACCGAATATGAGCAGTATATCGACGAAGTGTGGATAGACGCTCATCCCAATATCACCGTCCCGGCTGAATACACCATCCGCGAAGCTGTCGCACCCGAAGCCGGAAGATGGGTTGCTGTATTTGAAAATGTAGTCGCTACGGATCTCGTGGCAGGCGACATTGATCTCGTGGCAAACACCAAGAGAATTCCCTATAGTGCCGAGATCTTCGAACACAGCAAAAGCTTCACCACTCCTGTGGATATGATGGACTTCATGGCAGACACTCCTGTCGTGACTACCGAGACCATCGAAAGCCCTGCAGTGGTGATCAATGACCTCATCAGCCCCGAAGGTGACATCGTCATCAGCGTGGATATCGCCGACATCGGTGAAGACTTTGCCCTTGATCTGCCAGCCGACATCTCCGGATGGATCACTCTCGAAAGCGATCCTGCCGGTCTGTTTAGCGCGGGCGCACCAGTGATCACGGCAAATCACACCGCTGAATGGGTGATTGACAGCGCAGATCTGGCTGATCTGGGCATCACTGATGCAAGCATCACCATCGAATATCAAAACATCTATGGCCAAGTCCGCACTATCAGCAAGGACATCAATATCGATAGCGAAGCACCCGTGTTGGCGAACATGGAGCTCTATCTTGATGGCGCTCTGCTGAGCACCGGTGCCGGATCCCTTTACTGGGATGAGAATTGGAATCGAATCAGACTGAACTTCGCCGACATGCCGGCCGTAAACGTTGGCGTGCATGAAGTGACGGTCGGCTTTGATGCCCATCCTCTCACATATCAATTTGATCCCAGCGAATATCCGCAGGCTGCAGATGCAATCAATACCATGCAGATTGCTCCTCTGGTCGTGAATCCTGATGGCTCCGGCTATGTGGATATCACATTCAGCGGAAGCTATAGCGGAACCACCTTGGCAAATGGTCGTTATCTGATCTCAGTGATGGGCTTGACCGATCGTTTCGGCGCCAGCGTCGATCTCGGTAACCTGCCATTTGACTTCGACTACGATCCCGCTGAGATGACCTTCTATATCGATGGCATCGCAAACAACAATACCGTAAATGTATCCGACAATCCCGTGAATATCATCGCCAACACCAGCTCTACAGTAGCCGGTTTGGAAGGCGTGGAATTCAGACTCTATTATGATGCAGACAATGACGGCGTGCTTTCCGCGGCTGACGTGGAGATCACCCATCACCTGGATCCTGCAATAGACCTGCAATTCCCCTATGACGCTCTCTGGCTCATGGATGCAGATGAATACAAATTCGTAGACGAACTGGCCTATGACGGCGATGACTATCGCGGATTTATCCTGCGTGCCAGCGCAATCGTCCAGACTCGTGACCTCTACGACTACACCCAGTTGATCCAGGTCTATGACGATGTGGCACCTGTGCCGCAGCCCGATCTGACCCTGATCAGCCATGTGTTTGACTACCAAAGCCACGTAAACATTGCAAACATCCCCGTCGACTTTGTGGATAGAGATGTGGTAAGCGTTACCGTGGATATCTATGATGAAACCGGAGTATTGGTGGAGACGATCGTTGAGCCTATCAATGATCCTAGTCTGCAAGCTCTCGTAGCTTGGGATTTTGACACCTACGCACCCGGAACCTACAGTACCAAGGTCATGGCCGAAGACTTCATCGGAAACTCCCATGAAGTGGACGGTCCGATGATCGAGATCATCAACGCAATCAGCATGGCAGAAGCCGAGATCAAGATCTTCAACCGCATTGCTACAAACAATGAGTTGGAAATCACCGGTCAGGATTTTGCTGACAATCCGATCGCGGACTATCTCATCATCGAAGCTTCGATTACAAACCCATCCACTCCGGCTAATCCTCTGAATGGAATAGCTTCAGTGAGCCTGTATGGTGAAGTGATCGACGTGCCCACCGGCGCTGTGATCGATATCTTCGATCCGCTCATGAACGACGACGCTACTCAGCCTCATCAGTTTGTGAATGGCGAGATCGAAAGCCACTTGATCTATGTGGATCAAGCTACAAACACAGCCATCGTCCGTCTCGTGCTCAATAGCGCAGACATCACCGGATATATGGCTGACGATATGGATCATCGCTTCCAGTTCAAGGCTGTCTTCCATCCTGAAGGCGGATTCGCCGGTATCGATATGCCGGAAGAAAAACGCCCCTTCAGCTGGTTCAC
>Ga0334895_1001751_pt1 | contig 20578 bp, 17 predicted proteins | sample GraSluR3_MG_7_FD_207229 | JGI IMG/M metagenome (GOLD analysis project Ga0334895, IMG submission 207229) | Sludge microbial communities from methane-producing bioreactor in Wageningen University, Netherlands - Granular Sludge_31_05-R3 | ecosystem: Engineered > Bioreactor > Anaerobic >... | reverse complement strand
TAATATTCTGTTATGAGTACGTAGCGTGCAGGCTCGTCCTCTTCTATCTCAGGAAACCGTGGCAAATCTTCGTAGAACCGGTTGTCAACATTGTCGTCGTTGACAGCGCTCACTTCGCCGATGAGCACGCGTCCAGTCCCTTGCTTACCGTAAAAACGGTGATACATGCCTGGAATGAGTGTAATGCTCTCTCCTGGTGTAAGGGTTATCTGCTCGCCTGCTGCAACAGTATGGACCGTTCCATCGATACTTACTGTGACGGGTGTATCGAGCTTCTCTTCGTGTGCATTGGAGTTCCAAAGCTCGACAACGAGGTCACCACCACCTCGATTGATGATATCTTCCATTTTAGACCAGTGAAAGTGTATCGGAGTCTCTTGGTTCTCGTCCGAGATCAGCAGTTTCTCAGCATAGGGCTTTGGATAGGTCGCTTTGTCGTGCTGATTTCCGTTGCGGAGTGTCAATACGATCAATCCTCGTTCATCGAACCGGTTGCAACCAAAATCGGTGATGTCCCAACCGAGCATGTTATCCTTGATTTCCTGGCTCGTAGCCTTCTTGGCTTCCCAATCACTCGGGGTCCACCGCGCAAAGGGTGGCAAATTAAATCCATGTGATTCGATGAATCCAATCGATTCATCTATGAGTTTGTTGATCTCAGACCGTTTCATGAGTAGTTCCTCCGTTTGCTTGCATCTGGTATATTGTGTCTGTACTATTGTGCGAAGTTGTTGTCTCCCGAATAACAATTTCTGGAATGAAGTGTGGAATTTCATTACCTTCAATGTCTCCTTCCATCATTTCCAACAGGAGATTGAATGCCTTGATACTCATCTCTTCAATTTGAACATGAGCGGTCGTCAATGCAGGACAATAGAACGAAGACATGGCAATATCATCGAAACCAGTAACCATAATCTCTTTTGGAATATCAATTCCCTGCTCCTCCAAATATCGGAGCACTCCCATTGCCATGATATCGTTGTCTACCAAAATTGCATCTGGTAGCACATCTTCCGACAGGATAATTCTTGCAGATTCATATCCAGTTTCTGCTCGGTATTCCTTATGCAATCTGACAACACTGTGCGGTTGCAATCCAGCACGATTCATTGCTCGCATAAACCCATTATACTTTGGCTCGATTTCGGGATTTCTTGTCATACACCCAACATAGGCAATTTTTTTATTACCAAGCTCAATCAGATAGTCAGCTATCTTTTCTATTCCAGCACCGAAATCACCGAAAACAATTCTAATATTTGCAGAGTTCCCGTAATATGGAACATTACTCATGATAACAAATGGCATAGACTTATTATCCAGCGCAAAATGTATGGATTTATCCATATCATGAAAATAGCAAACGATAATCCCACTAAAGTAATTGACTGGCATTGAATCGAGAAGTGATGTCAGATCTCCATCTACATCATTGATTGAATACAAAATGACTGAGTAGTTTTCAGTCAGCGCGATTTTTCTAATCGTATTGTATATCTTAGCGTGGAATGGATTTGTTATCTCTTGGGCTACAACTGCTATCGTTCGCGAATTTTGAATTCTGAGGTTTCTGGCAAAGATATTTGGCGAATAATTCAGCTTATGAATTGCGTACTCTATCGCAGCTCTATTCTTTTCTCGTAACGAGTCTGGATTATTCAAATACTTAGAAACAGTGCTCGGTGATACACCGGCAAGTTTAGCAACGTCCTTTATTACAGCCACAACATTATGTTCTCCTAGGAACAGTATACCCTATTTGCGACAATCAAAGAAGTCGGTTACCAAGTACGATAGTAAAATAAAGCCCTCCTTTACCATTGAAACAACTATGGGACTAACATAATCTTCATGGCCTCCGGATTCTCGTCTGCTTCTTTGAAAGCTGTCTTCCACTCAGATAAGGGATACGAGTGGCTAATCAACCCATCAGTTTTAATTAATCCTCTCTTCATTCCCTCTATGACAGCCGGATACGTGAGAGCAGATAGATGTGAACCACTTATATTAAGTTCTTTTCCATCTCCAATGATATTCCAGTCGACCTTTACTTCCTCTGCAAAAACTCCCATTTGTACGTATCGACCATGATTCTTAAGAGCGGCCAACCCTTGTTTTACGCTCGATGGGCTTCCTGAAGCTTCAATGTATACATCACAACCAAGACCACCCGTCAATTTTTTGATCTCCTCGACGACATCACAGGCTAAAGGATTGAAAACATAGTCAGCGCCGTACTGTTTTCCCAGCTCCATCCTGAAAGGCTTCACATCAATTCCAATAATCATACTGGGAAGACTCAATTTTGCAATATTTATCATTGATGAACCTATAGCGCCTAATCCAGCTATGACGACAACATCTGAATGTCCAATATGCGCTTGTTCAATTGCGTGCATACCACAAGCAATCGGTTCTATCATTACAGACTGTTCAGATGAGAAGCTCTTGGGTATTTTATGGTTACGGCTATGGCTATTAAGAAGTACATATTGAGCAAAACCTCCTTGTGCATGCTCCTTGAATCCATAGACCGCAGATCCCACACACATCCAATACTTCCCCGCTTTGCAGAAATCACAGTCATCACATGGAACAATTTGCTCAGTGACAACATTGTCTCCAATAGCAAAATTTGTCACTCCGATCCCAATTTCTACCACCTCTCCAAAAAATTCATGGCCACCTATCACAGGAGCATCGATGTATCTGTTGCTCTCATCTGTACCCCAGATCCTAATTCCACCATGAAAGGATTTGATATCTCCTGCGCATATTCCGCAACCTTTAACTTTCAAAAGAATTTCCCCGGGTCCCACCTCTGGGATAGGGACTTCTTCATAACGATAATCATACGGTGCATACGATAGTAGTGCTTTCATTTTCCCATTCATAGAATACCCCCTCCTCAATTTCGTTCTTTGGCATACTCATATGCACGATATGCATTTTGCACTTTGAAAAATCCACCATCCACTCCAATAATCTCTCCGGTAACATAACCGGCTTCCTCGGAGACAAGAAATGAAACCAGTGCTGCAACATCATCGCCATTACCAAAACGATTCAATGAAATTTGCTTTACTTGTATTTCGCCCCGTTCTTGGATCATTGCGTCCGTCATATCAGTATGGATTATCCCAGGGGCATATGCGTTGACGGTAATGTTGTACGGGGCAAGTTCAGCAGACCCAATTTTTGTCATCATGTTGACAGAAGCCTTGCTGGCAGCATAGGCAATGAGTCCAACATCACTGAAATTTCCAGATATCGATGATGCATTTGCGACTCTCCCATATGCATGTTTTTTCATATGTTTTACAGCTGCTCTCATCATGTAATACTGGCTTTTAAAATTCCCATCGATGACTCTTTGCAAGTAATCTCCATCCATATCCTCTAGAAAGTTGAAATCGAAAATACCTGCATTGTTTACCAGTATGTCTAGTCGGCCATATCTCTTGGCAATCAAATCCACCATGGCTGTTGCATCACTTTCAACCGTGATATCACACTGATGAATATCTGACTCTGGGGAAATTTCTTTTAACAGCTTTCGAGTCTTTTCAGCGCTCTCCTTATGCGAACGATACACCGCAATAACTATATTGCCTTCCTTTGCCAGGCGAAGACTTATGGACTGTCCCATCCCTCTCGTTCCACCTGTTACTATAGCGACTTTTTTCTCCATTTTTATCTCCTCGTAAAATGTATAATATTCAATTTTCTCCATAAGGAATGAGACCAAAAGATTGAATGTTGCCATCAATCCAGTTGAACCTCGCATATTCAACGACAATCTTCAAATCACTTTCGATCATCATCGAATATGGATTATCAAATGGAATCTTGATTTGCCAAGCATCGAGCTTATCCATCCTCAATTGCACACTCTTTTTCGCAGGTACCATAATTTGAAAAGAGTGATAATCGTCATCATGAGAATTCAACATAATCATGACCGTCGCTACTGCATTGCGTTCACCAGTGTTTAAGAACGACACGCTCTCGTGTGATGGAGTCTTATCCTTAGCAAACCCACTTTTCATATACATGTCGGGAATTACCCAACGAGTATGACCAAGATGTTCCAAAACAATCTCCTTAATCCTTCTTTCGACGGCGTAACACATCAATAATCACTGCCAATAGTATGATCAGCCCCTTTACCATGCGTTGAGCACCTTGCGGAACATAAAGTAGATTCATCCCATTCGCTATAACACCGATTATCAATGCGCCAATTAATGTTCCCGAGATCGATCCCTCTCCTCCGCTCATGGAAATTCCACCAATAACAACAGCAGCAATTGCATCAAGTTCCGATCCCTCAGCATTTGTAGGAACAGCGGAATCCAATCTAGAAGTAAGAATCATTGCAGCTACGCCACAACAAAACCCACTGATGAGATATGCCGAAGCTTCAATTTTCTTTACACTAATTCCTGACAGTTTTGCACAATTTCTATTTCCTCCGATCGCATAAAACGACCTCCCGTACGGTGTGTATCGCAAGACATATGAAGCGATTGCAAAAAGAAATGTCATAATTAGTATGGTCATCAGAGGAATTCCGAATATTCGACCAGTTATGGCAGTAAAGGCTGGTGGGAATGTATATACAGGTTGTCCAGCAGTAATCGTATAAGCTAGTCCCCTAGCAATCGACATCATCCCCAGAGTTGCAATAAATGGTGGCAAATTAAAAAATGTGATAAAAAAACCATTTAAGGCTCCGATGAGACAGGCAGCAAGGATACCAATCAGGATACTAAGCCAAACAGGAAACATCATTTGCTTCATGAGAATCGCCATCACAAGACCACTCAAGGCAACATTTGAGCCGACAGATAAATCAATGCCGCCAAGAAGTATGATAAAAGACATACCGATAGCTAACGTGAAGTTGATCGATATTTGTTGTAGAACATTCAGTAGATTGGCTGGACGTAAAAAGCTACTTGTTGCAATTGAAAGAATTACACTCATGAGAATCAGCGCCATCAGAATGCCTAAAATATTACTCGAATTGCTGAAATGCCCAATTTTTTCTTTTCTAAAACCTAACCCATTCATGTTCTCATTCCCTCTAAATGTTTTTCGGTATCTGTTGCGAGAGCCATTATGCGCTCTTGTGTTGCCTCGTTAATAAGTAACTCTCCTGTCTTTTTCCCCCGAGCCATAACCAGTATACGATCGCAAATACCTAACAATTCTGGAATTTCAGAACTTATCACAATAATCGCTTTTCCAGCTTTGGCTAAAGAGTTGATGATATTGTAGACTTCGATTTTTGCCCCCACATCAATGCCCCGCGTGGGTTCATCAAATATCAGCACTCGACTTTCAGAAATCAGCCACTTGGCCAAAACAACTTTTTGTTGATTTCCTCCAGATAAATTTCTTGTCAATTGCTCAATCGAAGGGGTCTTTATGTTTAGTTTCTTCACGTAATCGATAGCTGCATCACGTTCATCCCTTAAAAGAAGATGAAATCCTCTGGTAAACTGTTTCAGAGAAGCAAGCGATACGTTCTCTCTTACATTCATTGAGAGTACCAGACCTTCTGTCTTCCGATCTTCAGTAACAAACCCTATCCCTGCATTGATCGCATCACTTGGTTGTTTGATAGAGAGCTCTACTCCATCAATTTTTATAGTCCCTTCAATCATTTTATCAAGACCAAAAATTGCTCGAGCAGTTTCAGTTCTACCAGCTCCTACCAAACCACTAAAACCTAAGATCTCACCGGATTTTACAGAAAATGTAATATCCTTGATCTTTTCAGAAGTTAAATTCTCTACAGAAAAATAAGTATCTCCAATTGTCTTCTCTACTTTGGGAAATTTTTCCTTCAATTCTCGACCGACCATATGTCTAATTATTTCGTCGATTGAAGTATCTTTGACGTCAACTTGAACAATGGTTTTTCCGTCTCGCATTATCGTTGCATTGTCACAAATTCTTTTAATTTCTTCCAATCGATGTGAGATGTAGATGACCGTAACCCCATTGGATTTCAACTTATTTACCATTTTGAAGAGGTTTTCTGTCTCATTATCGGTTAGGGGTGCAGTTGGCTCATCCATGATGATAATTCTAGCATCCAGAGATAATGCTTTTGCAACTTCCACCATTTGTTGCTTTGCAATCCCAAGTTTTCCAACTTTGATTTGAGGATCAAGAATGACATCCAGTTCCTTAAGTATACGCTCCGCGCTATCGTCAATCTCTTTCCATCCAATTTTGAATTTGTTTTTCATTTTGTATCTGGAAAGAAAAATATTTTCTGCAACCGTCAACTGCGGAATTAAATTCAGCTCCTGATAAATAATGCTTATACCTAACGACTCTGCTTGTTTTGGGTTTTGAATATTGACATTAGAACCAAAGACTTCGATTTCTCCCTCGTCTCTCTCATACGCACCTGAAAGAATTTTCATCAACGTCGACTTGCCTGCCCCATTCTCCCCAAGCAATGCATGGACTTCTGCCTTTCGAACAGTAAGATCTACTTTATCAAGGGCCTGTACTCCCGTAAAATGTTTACTTATACTTTGCATTCGAAGAGCAATTTCGCCATTCACTTTAGTATCCTCACATATGCAAACTGAAAATCTTGACCATCATACTGGGAGGCTCCTTCTCAGAGCCCCCCAAGTTCCAATATTAATTCACCTCATGCTTATTTGGGCAAAAATTCAGATGCATTATCTTTGCTGACTACTGTTGTTTCAACATTGATAATTTTTTCAACAGATTCACCTTTGATGATTCTATCCATGACCTCAATAGTCTTCACACCTGTCTCAACTCCACCAATTGAAAGAGTGGAAAGCATTTTCCCTGCAATTACACTTTCAACAGCGTTGGGGTTACCATCGAAGCTGACAACTTTAGCGTTTGATCCAGCTTCTTCGATTGCACGCACAGCACCTAATCCCATTTCATCGGAGAGCGCAAAGAATACATCGATTGCTGGATTTGCCTGTAGCATATTCGAGGCAGCATTCATCCCTTTCTCTCGTTCCCAGTCACCAGGTTGAGAAGCAACAATGGAGATTCCAGGGTACATCTCTTTTGCTCTATCAGAAAATCCACCCTTTCTCTCAGTAGTATGATCTGAAGGGAGGCCTTCTATGATAGCAACCTTAGCATTCCCATTAAAATACTCGGCAACAAAATCACAAACCTTCGCTCCACCTTCATACTGATCGTATCGGACATATGAAGTAACAAAGCCATCCGCCAGTTCATTCTGAGTGTTGAACATTACAACTGGAATATCTGCAGCATTTGCTTTCTTCACTGCTGACACGATTGCATCACTGTTAATTGCACAGAGAATCAACCCATCAACATCCTGAATAATCAAATCTTCGACAATCTGCACTTGTGCAATATAGTCGGATTCTGATTCAGGAGCTAAAGTCACCAGATCATAACCCAGGCGATCTACTGCCTCTCGTGCTCCACTTATCACTGATGCGTAATACGGTGAAATCATAGCAGGCGGTACCAGAGCAATTTTCTGTCGTTTTTCTTGTGCCCCGCTTGCAAAGACAAGTCCAGCAAGCATTAGAAAAACACACAGAACCACAATCACTTTTTTTGCTTTCATCTCAAATCCTCCCTTTAAATTTTTAGCTTTCGCTAAGGATCGTCAATTACGTAACGAATCTATTATATTTTATTAATTCCTTTATTTTGAAAGGTTTATATATATTCGAATCGATTCGTTTTACAGTATTATAACATGGTTATGGAGGAAATCAAGAATAATTTATTCATAATCGAAAATTTAGGTATACATGAGGAATTTAGAGTATGAGAATCTAGAAATCTCTCTCAACTAGATAGGTTTCAACGACAACGATATGGGGTACAGAAGTATGCATAGATCTCATCTGTTCAAAGAGCATGTTGATAATTGCATGAGCTTCATAGTCCTTACTCACGCCCACCGAAGAGAGTCTAAGAGGAAGGTTTAAATCAGATAGAATATCATCCACCCCTACAACCGGCATCGAAAGTCCTATCATTTGTAGAGTATCGATTGCGGCAAATGCAATAAAATCCGAGAAGGCGAATATACTATCGAACTCCACATGATTCTCCAATATTGTGTAGATGCAATTACATCCTATTGTCTCCACAATATCGGCTTCGATCACAAGGGATTCATCAAACGGAATTCCATACTTTTTCAGGCATTGTTGGTATCCGGCTAAACGATCGTTGGAGGACGAAATATGCGGAGGTCCATTTAGATAGAGAATTCGCTTCCTCCCCTTCTTTATGAGATACTCTGTTGCCAGAAAACCCGCTCTTACATCGTCCCAAACAACTGAGTAGAAAAGATTCCCACTAAATTTTCTCCCGATTATTACATAGGGAATAGAATAATCGATAATGAGATCAAAAATATCGGTTCTTCTCTGAGTTGGACAAATTATGATGCCATCGACTTTTCGACTGATGGCCATTCTCACAGCATCATATTCCTTCTCACTGTTCTCATCCGTATTGATAATGAACGAAGAATATCCATTTTCTCTTAGCAAGGAATCCATTTCCTTCACTTTTGTAGCAAAAAAGGGGTTAGCTATATCAGGAATAATAATCGCAAGAGTCTTTGTCTTTCCGGAACGCATAGAAACTGCGACAAGATTAGTCAAATAACCCATCTCTCTCGCTTTTTCTCTTATGACCCGCTTCGTATCCTCGGAAATATCGCGCATATCTTTCAAGGCGTGACTTACTGTATTCACAGTATAGCCGGTGGCCTTCGCAATATCTTTCATTGTGACACGACTTGGTCTCCTAGACATACACAAAACTTCCCTTTAGTTATTCACTAAAACAGATTACCTTGGATACCATCACATGTCCAGTTCCATTCGACTGATGATATGGTCTTGATACTCCTTGTCCAAGTCGACAAAGTATCCACTCCATCCCCAAACACGTACAATCAGGTTACGGAATTGGTCAGGACTCTTCTGTGCTGCCAACATTGTCTCTCTGTTAACACCATTAAGTTGCATCTGCATGCCACCAATATCCATGTATGTTTTAACCAAAGAGGCAACCTTATGAATACTCTCCTCATTTCTGAACATAGTGTCATGCAGTTCAAGTGTAAGAGGTCCTCCATTTGCAACTCGTTCAAGATGCGGTTTCGAAAAACTCTTTATCAGAGATACCGGACCTTTGATTCGAGCGAAAATCGAGGGAGAAAAATTACACGCATACGCCTCCCCGACTCTTCTCCCATCTGGAGATGCACCGGTTTCAGCAGCATGCCAGAGATAGTACATGGCTGAACCTGTTCCAGCGCGAAAGATCCCACCACGATCATTCTTATATCCTTCCATCGCTTCTGCAAACCAATCCAACAAGGTAGTTGCTATTGAATCAACTGAGTCGTCATCACTACCCATCTTTGGAGACTCATAGCGCAACATTGTGAGAATGTCCTCATCTCCTACATAGTCATGTTCAAGGGCAGAGAGTAGTCGCTCCTTGGTAATTGCCTGCTTTTCGAAAACCTGACTCCGAATAGCCGCAAGAGAGTCCACGGCCGATGACAACCCAGTTCCATGAACTCCATAGTTATTGTATTTTGCCCCATCCCTGATATCTTTAGCTTCTTCCACACAACCCTTCATTATTATGGACATGAGAGGAGCAGGTTCCATATAGATACCATTTGTGTTTGCACATATTTCTGCCACTCGTGAAAAAATCCGTGCCCGAACTAATTGCTCAAATTGCTCATACGACTCACAGTCAACCAGCTTGGGAAGGGCATCCATGACACAATGGAGAAAGCTGAGAGCATCAATATTTACGATATCCATAGCAACTTCAGGTACGATGAACTCCCAGCATGCTGCTACGACATAGTTGGACGCATCATCATGGTCATATCCCCACCGTTTAAGTGCTGGTATCACAATATCATCGTTAGAGTATTGTGGAAAACCCAACCCTTGCTTAGTCATTTGAGTCCCCAGTTCGAACAGAGATAATGGTGTCTGTTTATGAACACGCAAGTTGATTTTCGGGTCTATGAGTTTCAGTTCAAGACTAGCGTGCATACATAGCTCAGACAGTTCGTTGAAAACATCTTCGTAATCTGCATTGACCCCACCTAGCATAATGCTCTGCCCATTGTCTCCCTGCTGCATTCCAGGGTAGAGATCGCTATCTTTATTAAAAGAGATAAAGAACTCTTGAAGAAGCGAGAGAGAGCCTTCACGATCGACTATCCCAGTGTCCATATCCTGCCTGTAATATGGATACATATACTGATCAAATCGACCAATCGTATTATGATAATTATAACTTGACCAGAGACAGAAGTGGATGAGTCGGAAAAACTGGAGAGCCTGGAGAAAGGTTTTCGGTCGTTGCCTAGGTATTATCGAAAAAGACTCTGCGACAGTTTCGTTACCCACTTCTCTAGCTTTCTCTCGGTATGCGTCAGCAAAATCCTCAATGAGGTCCAATACCTTGAGGAGCATACGAAGATAGGCTACTCCATCACCATTTTCGTTGGCTTCGTGATGCTGAATAGACGCAATGATTTCTTCTCGCTTCTTTTCTGTTCCGACATCGAGCAGAAGACTGTATCCTGGGTTTATATTAGACACTTTCCCCTGCTCATGGATGCGGTACCTTTTGCGTATTGAATTCCACTCAGACTCGCTGAAAATCTCGGGGATTTCTCGTACAGTTCTCATTATAGCTATTCTTTCCTTAGGAAAGACAATAGGCTTTTCATGTGTTAAAACCCATTGAAGACGCCTGTATGCACGTTCATATTCATCTACATGTGCGTTTGAAACTTCACGCGTAAAACTCTTGCTGTCCAGTTTCTGCCTGAATGCATGATGCCCTTTTTCTACAATGAAGAAGGTTTTAAGTTCTTGTATTATATGATCCATCGTATCACCTCTTTACCTAAGCAACTATGAAAGGAATATCTTGTTTCAAAAAAATATGCGTATGCATGTGTGGATTTTGATCGACATCGAATCTTGGATTGTAATCTTGCGATAACATAGTATATTTTGCTCCTGCAGTTTTATGATATGGCAGAATTTCCACTCGTTCCAAATTGGTGAAATCTTTAACGATAGATGCAGTGGCTTCGAAGTTTGCTTCGGAATCATTCACACCAGGAATCAAAGGAATTCGAATAATGAAAGGTTTGCCAGACTCATTCAAGTAGAGAAGATTCTGCAAGATTTGGCTGTTGGGAACCCCGCAGAACTCTTCATGCACCGCAGAATCGATTACTTTCAGATCCATGATCACAAAATCCATTGCGTCGACTACTGAAGAGAATATTTTTTTAGTCGCATATCCGCTGGTTTCCACAACGCAATGCATTCCTTCCAGCTTCTCAATGATAGAAAGGACGAACTCATGTTGTGCGAGAGGTTCTCCACCAGAGAAGGTGATACCCCCACCATTCTTCTCCAGGATGGTCCGATTTCTCAACAATTCTTTTGCAAGATCATCCGAGTCCCAAACCTCTCCGACAATCTTCCTGAGTCGTAATGGACATTTCTTTATGCATGAACCACATACCACGCACCGAGTTGGATCAGCATCAAAATCACACACTTCTGCACACGCTCCACAATCGATACACGAAGCCTTGCTCACCATGAGCTGCGGATGAGGAGAAATACCTTCAGGATTATGACACCATGAACAATGGAGAGGACACCCCTTTAGGAAAACCGTCGTACGTATCCCGGGGCCATCGTATACAGCCATCTCCTTGATATCGAATATGATTCCCTTCATGACTTGCCAACTTACCCTAGAGTGTAGGAAAGAATTTTCTCTTGTATAAAATCCTTTCTATCGGTGAGATGTGCTGAAATTGTACCGTTACGCATAACATAGATTCGGTCGCTCATACCTATTATTTCTGGAAGTTCACTACTGATCATGAGTATCCCGACCCCTTCGGATGCCAGACGGTCAATTATTTTGTAAATTTCTCCCTTTGCATTCACATCGATACCACGTGTAGGTTCATCAAGAATCAATAACTTGGGTTTTGTGAGAAGCCATTTTGCGAGCACAACCTTCTGCTGGTTTCCGCCACTGAGCGTGTTACACAGCTGGTTGAGAGAATTTGATACGATATTGAGTGAATTGACACTTTCAGATGCAACCTTCCGTTCTCTCTGCCTCTGAATCTTGGTTGTTGGATACATTCGAGGAAGAGAAGCGAGCGTAATATTGCTCGCAATTGACATCTCCAAAACAAGTCCTTCCAATTTTCTATCTTCTGATAGATAGACAAGTCCTTTGGAGATGAGCTCTGCAGGGTGTTGGTGTCCTATCTCTTTCCCATCGTAGATAATCTTCCCACCATAATAGGTTCTACTTCCAAAAATTGATTTTGCAAGTTCGGTTCGTCCTGCTCCAACAAGACCACTGAGTCCAACAACCTCACCTTTTTTGACTGACAAGTCAATTGGATCAGTATGTGTTGCGATCTTCATCCCGCTGATTTCGAGGATAGTCTCCTCCAACGGAGTATGTTGACTTTGGAACATTGCCCCAAGTTTTCTTCCCACCATCATGTTAATGATCTTGTCGTATTCAAACTCTTCTATCGGAACTGTTCCAACATACTTTCCATCTCGTAAGACAGTAATTCTATCTCCGATCTCCTTAAGCTCCTCAAACCTATGGGAAATATAAATAATACTGATTCCCTGCTTCTGAAGATCCTTGATAATTTGAAAAAGTTTATCGATTTCATTTGAGGTCAGACTTGCAGTCGGTTCATCCATTATGATAATTCGACAATCATACGAGAGTACTTTCACTATCTCGACAATTTGCTGCTGCGCTGTGGACAACTCACTGACCAACGTATGCGGATCAATATCAAATCCCAATCTCGCTAACATGGTGCTGGCACGGCTATACATCTCTGTCTTATTGGTGAAAAGCTTACCGCCAAGTTCCCTCCCAAGGTAGATATTCTCAGCAACATCCAAATTGAGACAGAGATTCAATTCTTGGTGAATAAACCCTATCCCATGATGCAGCGACTCTCGAGGTCCTGAGAAACAGACCTCTGCTCCATCAAGCTTCATAATGCCACCGTCTTGTGGGATAATCCCCCCTAAAACCTTCATGAGTGTCGATTTTCCTGCACCGTTCTCTCCAATCAGTACATGGACTTCAGCCTCTTTGACATCAAAATCTACCGAATCTAGAATTCTGACATTACTACCCCTTACGGCATGTCCAAATGAGTCAAAAATAAATTTTGTAATATTTCGCATTTCAAGAATTGTCTTACTCATAGATCCTCCACTACAACTTTCGGTTCTTCACGTTCTCGAAGATGATAGCAAGCAAGATTACAATCCCTTGGAATGCCTGATACGTGTAATAGGAGACGTTCATCAAGTTGATGCAATTCTCAATCACCTTCACAATCAGTATTCCAAACACGCTTCCTATGACAGTACCTACACCACCGAAAAGACTCGCTCCACCAATAATCGCACCAGTAATCACCTCAAAAGTATAAATACCACCGCCCATGGTTGGTTGTGCGCAATTAACACGAATAGTAAGAAGAATTGCCGCGATCGCCACAAGGAAACTACTGATCATATAGGCAAGAACATTGATTCTTTCAGTTCTTATTCCACTCATTCGTGCAGTCTTGTTGTTATAGCCGAAAGCAGATAATGCACGGCCGAATGTCGAGAGATGTAGCAGATAGTACATGATCAAACAAATACCAAATGCGATAAATACTGTTGTATTCAGTCCTGCAAATTCTGTTACTCCAATAGCTCTAAATGCAGCAGGAAGTCTATTGATATCGGACCCACTGCTAATTATCTGGGCTAAACCGAAAATGATGTATCCACTACCAAGTGTTGTTATAAATGCGGGAACCTTCACATATTGGACAAGAATTCCATTGAAAAGACCTACCAGAAGACCTATACACAACGTAAGGAATATCGATATCCAAATAGGAAGCCCCATCGATTTAACAAAGATTCCTACAGAGATTGAACACAGACCAAGCGTATAGCCCAGTGACAAATCAATTCCTCCTGTCATGAGAACCACAGTGATTCCCAGACAAGCTATCATTGGTATTGCAGCTTGCTTGATAATAAGCAACATATTATTGAGTGAGAAAAAATTTTGTACAAAAAGGGATGCTAGAATCCATAGGATGATAAATATTACAACACTTCCCTTCGTTTTGACAAATTGTCTTAGAAAGCTTCCAATAGAGAACGATTCTGTTTTCAATGCATAATTGTCGGTGGTGCCCATCTTACTATATCCTCTTTTTGCCTAGAACACTTTGCTTAATTCGATGGCTCGATTTTTCTTATAGATATTCACAGCAACAATAACAATGATTATGATGCCAATAAAAATATTCTGGTAGAACGGGTGAATTCCCAAAAGATTAAGTATGTTCCTCTGAACACCGATGATCAGTGCTCCAATAAGAGAATAATAGATCTTACCCTCTCCTCCGAGCATACTCACTCCTCCAATGACACAGGCAGCGATGGCATCAAGTTGGTAAGGCTCTCCCTGCGTGGGATGCACAGTATCCAACTGGCCAGAAAGCAAGATCCCCGCCATTGCAATACAGAAACCGGAAAACCCATATACAAAGAAGTTTATTGCCGTTGTACTGATGCCTTGCTGTTTCACAACTGTTTCATTTCCACCCATCGCATAGATATATACGCCTAAACGGGTCTTCGCCATGATGATGCTGGAAACGACAACGAACAGTGCCATGATATAGTTTGATACGGGAATCCCCAGGAAGGTCCCATTTCCCATAAATACATATGCATTGGGGAATCCCCCAATGGACCTTCCACTGTTGAGCAAGAGAGCCAAGCCTCCACCCACATTTCCAACAACCAAAGTTGTGATGAATGCAGGGATACCTAGCCGATCAACCATGAAACCATTAAATATCCCAAGCAAGGTTCCTACGAGCAGTCCTGCGAGCATGGCGATCGGTATCGGCCAGCCCTGAAGCAATAATAGACCGTTGACCATGGCGCAGAAGCTGAGTACGCCTGTCACCGACAGGTCAATACCTTTTATAATGATCACCATCGTCATACCGCACGCACAAATGGCGATGATCGAACTTTGGCGAATTATGTTCAGAATATTCCGGACAGAAAGAAACCCGGGAATGAACGTACTAACAATAAGGAAAATCACAGTTATGAGAGTGTAAACAACATATTTCTTCTTGATTTTGGCGGGTTTCATATGAATCCTCTTCGGTATGAGTGATTAGACTTTGGTACAGGCCGCCGAAGGAAATGCCTATGCACAGTTATCTCCGGCAGACCTGTTCAAGTGAATTCAGTGCTGAAGTCTTCAGAGAGTTTCAGCTGTGATGACCATCGTACCGCTATCGATGTATTTCGGAACTGAAGCAGTATCCAAGGTTCCATTGATAGCACCCATGAGCAACTCAATAGCTTTTTCTCCCATCACATTGGGGAACTGTGCCATAGAACCATAAACCTCTCCATCCTTGATCATCTCTTTCACATCATCAGACCCATCTACAGAGAGAATCTGAACATTTGATTTTCCAGCATTTTCAAGTGCAGTAAGAATTCCATTCAGCATTACGTCACTGGCGGTAAACAAACCCTGAACATTGCTATTTGCTTGAAGCATATTCTCTGTTACCTGCATTGCTCTATCGTTTGCCCAGTTTCCCGGTTGCTCGCCAACTACTTTGATGCTTGAACCTGCGAGTCCAGCTTTAAATCCATCAACTCTATCGTCCCCTGCAGAACTACCCGCTGCACCACGGACAATCATCACGTTACCTTGTCCACCAAGAAGTTCCACCATCTTCTCTCCAGCCATCTTACCTGCGTTAAAGTTGTCGGTTCCAATATAGCTGAGGTACAGATCTTCATTCCCGGCTTCAATAGTCTGGTCAACCAGTACAACAGGAATTCCTGCATCCTTAGCTTTTCTCAAAACGGGAATGACTGCTCTTGAATCCATAGGAGATAGAACTATTCCATCCACTCCCTTTGCAATGAGATCTTCCACTTGGCTAACCTGATTTGAAACCGCAGTCTGCTGCCCTGCTGTGACAAGAGTAAACCGTGCTCCTGCAGCCTTTGCTGCATCTTCAACAGAGTCTGCAATCGCTTTCTGGAATGCGTCATTTGTAATTGTTTTCAGACTGAACGCAATTTCGGGACGATCTGCAGTTTCCGATGCTCCTTGTGCGAACAAACTGAAACTCAACACTAGAACCAATGTTACCACGATGATTTTTTTCATCATTTCCTCCTTTACGCCCACGTCGATTGCGAAAGGCGTATTAAAACCTAGAAATAGTGGTGAAGATGCATACTCACAACATTATCGTTAATGTCATGGAAACCACCCTCACTTTTTGAACCCTGAGAAAATACATCCACCTACAATGGTGTGCATCCTCTCAGAATTCTAGAAACCGCTTTTATGGAAGCTCGACAACAGTGTAGGAAAGATAGGTCTCAAATGCCTCCCTAAGAACATGAGCCACTGAGCCATAGGACATGGCCACGTGATGTCTGAATCCATTTCTCCCGATTGAAACAAGTTTTTCCTGTAGATTATCAATCGTCACTATACCGCAGGTACCGAAATAGTCGTTCTCTATAGGATCTTTTTTTACACTTCCAGACCCAAAATAGGTCACAAACTGACCATCTTCAGTTTTGCTGCTAGCAAAGGTAAAAGCCCCGGGTTTTAGGCGACTTACCACAGGCCCCCAGCCACACCCAGCCCCATAACTTTTGGCAAACATGGGATGTTCGACCATCTCACCTTTTCCGGTGAGCATCTTACTTGGTACCGGACCACAGTGAAATAAGATACAGGAATCGGGATCATCCTCGGCATTGTTGTTCCAATCCAAGAGTGTAGCAGGAGAGTCGCTGGCAAGCTTTAACGCGTACATCATTAGAGCATTGCAAACATCAACCTCGCAAGCAACCGGGAAACCAATATCACCCAGCATGCCAGCGATTGCGCAGGGAGCACAACCATACAACACTTCAAGCTCATTCCAACACCGAATAGCAATCATATCAAGATTCAGCTCTTTCCGATATTGATCCAAAACCAATCTCAGTCGAGCCATCCTTTCAAGAGCATCCATTGGCACACGTGAACAATCAGTAAAGTTTTGTATAGACTTGACTTGTTCATCGATTGCATGCTGATCGTCTATCTTTGTCACACGATCCAACACATCACTCATATCGATAGTCTCGACTGTAATTCCATATTTCTGCAGAGCTATCTCATCGTATCTCACGGTTTTAAAAGCACTGGTTCTAGCACCAACAGCTCCTATCGTACAGCGGCGCATCCCATTGACTACACGACAGATCCCTCCGAAGTCTCTGAGTTGTTCGATGAATCTCTTGTCGAGGGGATGAATGACATGTGGTACATCAATCGTAAATGGAATACCATATTGTCGAAACACGTCCATGATGGAGAGCTTTCCACAGAATGCATCGCGCCGATGACTAAAATCCATCTCACCGACAACATCGGGATATGCTTGGATAAGTATAGGTACTCCTGCATCTCTGCAGGCAATTGCCGCCGAAGATTCATCGCCAAAATTCGGTAGACACACTACAACACCATCAGGTCTCTTTTCAGCGAGAAATTCTGCAAACTTTCGCCCCTCTTCTAGACTTTCAACAGCCCCAAACTTAGTCAATTTCGCGTCCATGAGAACTGGCTCGAACCCAGCTGTTGAAATGGCTTTGCTCATCTCCTCTCGAGCTGCGGTAACCACCTCTCCAGGAAAAAATCCTCTATTTCCAAAAAATACTGCAAATCGTAATTTCTTTTCCATTCCAACTCCTTCATCGCTGATACGCAAGTAAAAGGTTTCTTACAAACTTACATTAACGTTAATGTAACTATTGCACTACTTATGCCTCCTGTCAAGAAAAACTTTCGCTAAAAAAATATCTTTATTGTTTCAGATTGACCATCTCCCGAGACATGCTACAATTACCTCAGGAGGAGCAAGCTATGGACTATGAGATTGAACTGGTCGAGAAAGAGGCGATGCCAGCGCTCTCCATTCGCAAGACCGTAAGTGCCGACAACCTTCGTCACGAAATCGGGTCCGCCTACGCAGCTATTGCTTCCCACATGAGCGAGCTTGGCGCATCCGAGCCCGGCAAACCGTATGTTGCCTACTTCAACATGGACATGGAACATCTGGAAGTTGAAATGGGGTTCGCAACCGACAAGGAGTATCCCGGGTTTGGCGACGTGAGCAGTGCAGAGGTTCCCGGAGGACAGTGGGTATCCATAATCCACAAAGGCCCCTACAAGGAGATGGGACACGCATATACCGCAGCGGCACAATGGATGCAGGAGCACGGCATCGAAGGACACGGCTCGGCTTATGAACACTACCTGAATGACCCAGCAGTGGTCCCAGAATCGGAGTTGCTGACTAAAATAGAATTCTTTATTTCCAGCTGATTCCCGATTGTGCTACAGTACGCACATGAGACTCTTTATCGCCATCGATTTCGATCAGAAGACCTCAGATCGGCTCCTGCGGGTACAGGAATCCATACGCCGGCAGGGAGGCAGAGGTAATTTCTCCAGAAGGGAGAATCTCCACGTGACACTCGAGTTTCTCGGCGAATATGAACCCGACGATGTGCTCACCATCTGCTCACTCATGGATATCTTACGAGCCGAGTCGTTTCCATTGGCCTTTGACACGCTCGGAAGATTCACCAGGAAAGGTCGAGACATCTGGTGGGTTGGCATAGCAGACAACCCAAGACTCATAGAGATACAGCACACCCTCAGAACCTTGTTGCGCTCCCATGGATTCCGCGTCGACTCGCGTCGATATCAACCACATGTAACGGTGGCTCGAGACGTTAGAATCTCAGCAGAAGGGGCAAGATCACTTCTGCAGACACCATTCGAACCGATCTGTACCACCATATCGCAGATACACCTCATGGAATCTACTCGTATCGAGGGGAAGTTGATGTATCCCCAGTTGCACACTCACCCGCTCGAACCTTCTAGGTAGCGATCACCCAGATCGACACAGATGCTCCATTGCACCGGAACTCGCCTACTCCCTCCGAATCGGTCTCGATCTGGCCCTCTACATTGCCGGTAGCATCTGTGAAGACTCGATTCGCTCTACCGGTAGCCATCCGCTTCGAACCGCTGTCACCATTAGACATGAGAACAGCTAGCGCAGAGGCTTCGTCGTCTCCCTCGAACGTCCAGCCAATGGTATTCTGGTGGTCGAAGTAGTCGTGCTGCACTCCACCGAGACCCCGAGTTCTCAGTGAGAGCATGGTTTCAATCAATTTCTTGAACGAAGGCATGTCGATCGTATACTCATTGCCGTCATTTCCCGTATCGGTATAGTGTGCACCTTCGTAGTCTGCAATGAACACACAGGGATACCCCTCCCGTCTTAAGAGAATGAGTGCATAGGCAAGGGGCTTGAACCAGGGCTCGATAACCGACTCCAGAGCCTGAAGTGCCTGGGAATCATGGTTTGCCACAAAGGTGACCGCATGTTCAGGAGCCCGTTCGACGAGCGTATCGGTGAATATCTCGGCAAGGGGGAAGTCCTGTTTCTCGATACCGGCTTGGTGAAACTTGAAGTGGAGTGGAACATCGAACAGCGAAAGCGTACCCTCGGTCTGCTCTACATAGGCAAGGAGCGTTTCGAGACTCGGATCCCAGAATTCAGCCACGGCAAAGAGATCGCGCTCGGCATGGGCTCGCATGTCCGAGAGCCACTGAGGAAAGAACCAGGAGGGGATATGTTTCACTGCGTCTATTCGGAACCCATCGATTCCCGTCGTGTCCAGGTACCAGCGTCCCCAATCACCCAACTCCTGCCGCACCTCCTCTGCACCGAAATCGAGATCGCAGCCCATGAGATAGTCGTAGTTTCCAAACTCATCTGATACGTAGTCGTCGAATTGCTTCCCCTCGAACACGTAGATGGTGTCATGATCATCGGGATGATCGGCTGCATGATCGACGGCATCGAAATGGTGCCACATCCACTTGAAGTCGGAATAGCGCTCGTTTCGACCAGGGAACGTAAATCGTGTGTAGACACTGATCTCCTGCTGAGGACCCTTTGCTTCTCTCCGATTGTTTCGCTCATACGGTGTTGCAAGCACCTGCTCCTGTTCATCCGCCCCCATGCGGTGATTCAGTACGATATCGGCATAGATCGCCAACGAATTCCTATGTGCTGCCTCAATGGCAGCAAGATACTCATCCTTCGTTCCGTACTTAGTCGCAACACTCCCTTTCTGATCGAACTCTCCCAGGTCGTAGAGGTCGTATACCCCATAACCGGTATCATGTCCCCCACCGTTACCCTTGTAGGCGGGAGGAAGCCAGAGGGCCGTGAACCCGGCAGCAGAGAGTGCTTCGGAGCTCTCAGCGAGTTTCTTCCACAGGCTCC
>Ga0334895_1001749_pt1 | contig 20627 bp, 22 predicted proteins | sample GraSluR3_MG_7_FD_207229 | JGI IMG/M metagenome (GOLD analysis project Ga0334895, IMG submission 207229) | Sludge microbial communities from methane-producing bioreactor in Wageningen University, Netherlands - Granular Sludge_31_05-R3 | ecosystem: Engineered > Bioreactor > Anaerobic >... | reverse complement strand
GACGCTGAAGGATTAATGCAGGCCGCTTGGCAAGACACACAATGGCTTTTCTGGGCTGCATATATGACGCTGAAGGACTAATGCAGGCTGCTTGGCAAGATACACAATGACTGCTGATGAGCAGGTGCTAAGGGTAGAAACTTGCGCAGCCCAACTATGAACTACGAACTAAGAACTAAGAACTAAGAACTTTCAAGTCCATAGCCGCCATGAAGATGATACCGACAAAAGAGACCACTATGCCCACCGGGGCAAAATCGAAGATGCGAAAAGAGCTGCCGCTTTGTTCGATTCGCATGGATGAGATGATGATGTTTGGCGGAGTTCCGATCAATGAGATCATCCCGCCCATCAGTGAGGAAAATGCCAGAGGCATGAGGATGGCAGAGGGTGGATTGCCGCTTTTGCGGGCGAGCTTGATGGCGACGGGCATCATGATGGCAAGCGCGCCAACGTTGTTTATAAAAGCAGAGGCAATAGCGGTGATCGTGCAGAGCCCTAGGATCTGCCAGAAGATGCTTTCTCCCAGCTTTTTGAGCTGCCGAGCCAGGACGTCGATCATGCCGGAGGAAAGCATTCCCTGGGAGATGATCATGACAGCCACCACCGTGATAACGGCAGGATTGCTAAAGCCGATGAAGGCATCTTCGGGGGGGATTACCCCGGTGATGGTGATTACAAAAACTGCGCACAGAGCCACGAAGTCGTAGCGGATTCTTCCCCAAATGAAGGCGGCGAGAGCCAAGATCAGGGTGGCAAAGACGATTAACTGGTCCATAACTCCTCACAAGATAGGATAATCTGACTAGCTATAGCAAAGATAATGCTTATTGAGCAAGGCGGCAAGGGCAAATCAGCGAAAAATCTTGACACAAAGAGCGGCTTGGAAATGCTTGCTCACAATATGTGCATCTCTAGCTCAGTTGGCAGAGCAACTGACTCTTAATCAGTGGGTCCGGGGTTCGAATCCCCGGAGGTGTACCAGTTTTGGCGGTCTGCTTTCAGCATTATATGGCAGGCAGATCGCCGATTTTCATAATGTGGCGGAAGCATATGCGCTTTTGCCTTAAAGACAAAACGCGGTAATTTGCTCTTTGCTCCGCGCTATAAATGTGCTAAAGTGCGGGTGATTTATATCCGGCTTTGGCAGCCGGTATTTTTTTGTCAATTTTGATCGATGAATCCGGGCGTGAGCAGAGCATATACAAGGAGAAATACATGACAGCACTACACGCCAATTCCGGGGAGAAGAACAGCTCATACATCTTCACCTCAGAGTCAGTTTCAGAGGGACATCCCGATAAGGTCTGCGATCAGATCTCGGATGCTATCTTGGACGCATATCTTACAGCGGACCCCATGAGCAAGGTAGCTTGCGAGACCTTGTGCACCAAGGACAGGGTGATATTATCAGGAGAAATCAGTTCATCAAAGATCATCGCGGTCGAGCCCATAGTTCGGGAAGTGATCAAGGATATCGGCTATACACATTCCGGCAAGGGATTTGATATGGATTGTGAGATTCAGAATTATCTTCACGAGCAGGAGAAGGAGCTCAAGGACAATGAAGGAGCGGGGGATCAGGGCTTGATGTTTGGCTATGCCTGCTCCCAGAGCAAATCCCTGATGCCTATCCCCATCGAAGTGGCGCATCAGCTCATGTTCAAGCTGGCGCAAGCCCGTAAAGATGGCAGCATCACCGGGCTGTTGCCGGACGCTAAGAGCCAGGTGAGCTTTGTCTATGAAGGGCGCAAGCCCAAGGCTCTGGACACCTTGGTGATCTCCACAAATCATCAACCCTTTACGGATCATGACTTTGAAATCATGAAAGAGAGCATCATCGAGCAGGTGGTGCAGCCCACCATCAGCAGCATGGGCGCAGACATGCTCTTTGAGATCAAAGCTCCCAAGATCATGATCAATCCACTGGGAAAATGGGAAGATGGCGGACCTGCGGCAGACACCGGGCTCACCGGGCGCAAGATCATCGTGGATACCTATGGCGGATGGGCGCAGCATGGCGGCGGAGCTTTTTCCGGAAAGGATGCCACCAAGGTGGACCGTAGCGCGGCTTATATGGCGCGGCACATTGCCAAAAGCATCGTGGCATCATCCTTGGCCAAGGAATGTCTGATCCAGATGAGTTTTGTGATCGGCGATTCCCATCCGGTATCGGTGATGGTGGATAGCTTTGGCAGTGGCGTCATGCCGGACTTTATGATTGAAGAAATGATCATGAAAGAATTTGACTTGACAGTAAAGGGAATCATCGAATATCTTGGTCTTAGAGAGGCGATCTATCGTCCCACCGCTGCCTACGGTCATTTTGGCATGAATACCAAAGACCGCAGTTGGGAAGGAATCAAAAAACTCAGTTAGGATGGAAGATGTCCCTATATGACAGCCTGAAGAATGCGCCAAGCTTTTTTCTCATCGCCGGACCCTGCGTCGTGGAGAGTGATGAGATCATGTGGAATACTGCGCGATATCTCAAGGATCTGAGCCAAAAGCTGGATCTGCCTTTTGTGTTTAAAGCGTCCTACAAAAAGGCAAATCGCACGAGCAGCAGCTCCTATAGCGGCCCCGGCATCAAAGACGGGCTGCGGATATTGCATGAGATCAAGCGCGAGCTGGATCTGAGCATCCTCAGCGATGTGCACGAAGTATGCGAAGTATCCGAGGCTGCCGAGATCTGCGATATCTTGCAGATTCCGGCGTTTTTGAGCCGCCAGACGGATCTCATTCGAGCCGCTGCCGCCACCGGGCGGATAGTGAATATCAAAAAAGCCCAGTTTATGGCGCCGGAAGATATGCGTGCGGCTTGTGCCAAAGCGGAAGAGGTTGGGAACAAGCATTTGCTCGTCACCGAGAGGGGAACTTCTTTTGGATATCACAATCTGGTAGTGGATTTTCGCAGCTTCGGCATCATGGACGAGATCGGATACCCGGTGATCTATGATCTAACGCACTCACTGCAACGCCCTTCCAGCGGCGTTTCCACGGGAGGTAATCCGGAATTTGCCCCGATCATGGCACGAGCAGCGATCGCTACCGGCAGGGTGCGCGGGCTCTTTATCGAGTGTCATCCTGATCCGGCAAATGCCAAAAGCGATGCGGCGACGATGCTGAGCTTGGACGAGATGGAGCCGCTGCTTTCGGATTGTGTGAAAATCTCAAAACTCATCGGAGGAGAAAGATGGTAAACTATCTGGTGCGCCCCAATAAACGCCCGGTAAACTGGGCTCAGATCAAGCTGATGATCCTGGATTGTGACGGAGTGCTCACCGATGGACGCATCATTTATGGAAACGACAATCTGGATCTTAAGCAGTTTGACGCCGCCGATGGCATGGGCATGATGCTGCTTTCTAAGATTGATCTGGAAGTGGCAGTGGTCAGCGGCAGGAAGTCCGACGCGCTAAAGCAGCGTTGTGTGGATCTGAAGATCCGGCATCTGCATCAGGGCGTGGGGCACAAGCTGGATTGCGTGAGCCGTCTGCTTGAGGAGCTTGAGCTGGATTTTGACAATGTGATCTATATGGGAGATGATTGGAACGACGTGCCTTGCATGCGCCGCGCGGCGCTATCGGTGGCTCCGCAAAATGCTCATCCCGAGATCCATAAGGTGGCGGATATGGTCACGGTTCGCGAGGGAGGACGCGGGGCTGTGCGCGAATTGATCGACTTTGTTCTCGCCAAAAAAGGGCTCTATGAGAGAGCCATCAGCAGCTATCTGGAAAGCGTGAGTTGATGAGCCCCAAGATCCGGCGTCTACCCATTGGCCGCGGATTTATCCTGCTGATCCTCTGGCTGAGCTTGGCCTTCGGCTGTGCGAATGATGATCTGAAGCAGGAGTCGGGCGTCTTAGAAAGCGGCATTCCGGAAGAAAATGCCCGGAATGTGCGGATCATGGAATATACAAGCAATCGTCTGGATTATATCATCGAAGCCAATCGAATGGAGCGCTTTACGGATCGTCGGATGCTCTATGGCTATGACGTGATCCTGACCTCCTATGACAGGGAGGGCATCAAAAGCTCTGTGATCATGGCAGATACCACCATCGTGGATGATGCGCGTAATATCATCTTTGCCAATGGCAATGCCTTCTATGAGAGCGAAGAGGGCACGATTCGCACCCAGCGCATAGTCTGGGAACGCACCTCGGATCACATCACAGTGCCGGTCTATGTGGTGCTCACGCGCGGGGAAGACGTCCTGCGCGGACACAGCTTACGCACGGATTCACGCCTCAGCTATGTGGAGATGGAGACCGTCTCGGCAGAAGGATATATAGTTGAAGAAGATTTTTCTTGGTAGCCTGCTCATCATCCTGACTTTGCTCTGGGCACAAGAGAGTGATCCCGGCAGATTCCGCCTGATCAATGCCGACCGACTGCATATGGTCAATCTTGAGAGCGGACAGGTTCTTCAGCTCAATGGTCGGGTGCATTTCTTCTATGGGGAGATCGAGTTTCGTTCGGATCGGGCGGTGATCCTAGATGGTCCGAAGATCGCGCGGCTCTCCGGGAATGTGGTCGTGGAAAACGATTCATTGCATCTCGTGGCGGATTCTCTGGCATATTATCGCAATACTCAGGTGCTCAATCTGGGCGGGAAGGTGCGCGCTACGCAGCGGACTTCCCAAGGCTTTGGGCGCCGGATGGAAGGGGATCACGGCATCTACGACAGAGCGAGGGACACTATCACGATCTGGCAAAACGTGCGCGCTTGGGACGAGCGGGAAAATGCTCATGCCGAATGTGGCTATGGGTTTTGGGATAGGGCAAATGGCTATGCATATCTCATCGAAGAGCCTCGCATCCGCGCGGGGCTGCAGGATACGCTCTATATCAATGCGGATAAAATGGAGTTTTTTGAAGAAGAGCGCAAGCTGATTGCCACCTTCAATGTCGAGACCCGCACTCAGGATTATCATGCCAGCAGCGATTTCTTGATCTATTTTGCCAATGAAGAGCGGGCGGTTTTCACCGGGGAGCCGGATTTTTATAATGACTTCGCCACTGCCACTGCGCGGGAGTTTCATCTATATTTTGAAGAGCAAAAGCTGAGCCGAGTGGTCTTGGTGGATTCCTGTCAAGTATATTTTGCCGCGGAAGAGCAGGATGAGAAGAAGAATTGGGTGCAGGCTGCGAATATCGAGCTGAACTTCGTGGATGGGAAGCTGCAGGATTTTAGTGCGGATCTGGACGTGTCCTACTTCTTTGAGCAGGATCAGGACGGCTCCAAAGACTTTTTTATCAATAGCGCCAGCGGGGAGCGGCTCAAGGCTATCTTCGACGATGACAATCAGCTAAAACTTATGGACATGGGCGGCAGCATCCGGGGCAGCTATTTTTTTGAGAATCAACCTTGACACGGCAAAAGATAAGGCTTAAATTGTAAGATATGGAATTGCATAAGATCAAAGCACAAAACCTCGTGAAGATATACGGCAAGCGCACCGTGGTTAATGAGCTCAGCTTGGAAATCAATCAGGGTGAAGTCGTGGGCATATTGGGTCCCAACGGCGCTGGAAAGACCACCACATTTTATATGATCATTGGTCTGGCAAAGCCAAATCAGGGCAAGGTGCTGCTCAACGGTGAGGATATCACCCACAAAGCAATGTACAAACGTGCCCGCATGGGCATGGGCTATCTGGCACAAGCACCATCCATCTTTGCCAAGCTCACGGTCGAAGAAAACGTTATGGCGATCCTGGAAACCCTGAAGATTCCGCGCAAAGAGCGTCGCAACAAGCTCGATGAAGCGCTCACTGAACTGAATCTGGCAAAGCTCGCCAAACAAAAAGCATATACCCTCTCCGGAGGAGAACGGCGTAAGCTGGAGATCACCCGTGCCTTGGTCACAAACCCCACCTTTATCTTTATGGACGAGCCCTTTGCCGGAGTCGATCCTATCGCGGTGTCCGATATTCAGGACATCATCGAAAAGCTCAGGCAAAAGAACATCGGGGTGATGATCACCGATCATAACGTAATTGAGACTTTGAAAATAGTGAACCGCGCTTATATTATCTACGAAGGTAAGATCATCGTATCCGGCTCTTCCAGAGAGCTGATCAACGACGAAAACGCTAAAAGACTGTATCTGGGAGAAAGGTTCACAATGAGCCCATTTGAAGAAAGATCATGAGCACAATGAATCAGCATATTTCACTCAAACAGAAGCAGGAGCTGGCTCTCAAGCCTAAGATGCTGCAATCCCTGAAGATGCTCTCTCTGCCCATCCTCGAGCTGGAAGGCTATATCCGCCAAGAACTCCAGAGCAATCCGCTTTTGGAGCTGCGCGAGGAAAAGGACGATGAGGAGAATCACGAAGAGGATCTGCAGCAAGAACAGGCTGAAAGCAATACCGCTCTGGATGATGTGGATAGCCCCGAAGAAGTGAGCGCTGCCAGCAAAGAGGCGCAGCAACTCACCGACATCCTGGATCAATGGAACGAATACCACTCATCAAATGAGTCCTATCGGGGCGAAAGCGAAACTGAAAGCAGCGAAAGCTCGATCCGCTATGAAGGCGATGGCAAAGATGGCTATCTCGAACAGCTCTATCCCCTCAATCTCCCTGAAACTGAGGTGGAGTTTGTCACGGAACTGGTGGATAGCTGCGATGTCTATGGCTTTTTGCCACAAGGATATGACCTCTATTTCTCGGCTCAACGCTATCAGCTCTCCTGCCGTCGAGCGGACGAACTCCATGAGATCATCCTGCAGCTCAGTCCCAAGGGAATCACAGCTCGAAACATCACGGAATGCCTCATGGCTCAACTCAGTGAGCAACAAAGAGAAAACCCAATCATCAGAGGCATGGTGGGCGAACACTTTGAAGATCTCATCCATCGGCGCTATAGCAAGATTGCCTCATGCTTTAATGTGTCTGAAGACACCATCATGATCTATCGTCAGCAGATCTCAAAGCTGGATCCAAAACCGGGTTTGAGGATCCTAAATAGCAGCGCATCCTATGTTTATCCAGATGTGACGCTCAAACGCATCGAAGGCGACTATGTGGTGATCATCAACGATAGCATCACGCCCAATATCGTGATCAGCTCACGCTATCGCAGCATGATCAACCGGGGCTACTTTGATCGTGAGACGCTCTCATTTGTGCGCGAACGCATCAACAGTGCGAAGTTCTTGATCAAATCTATCTATATGCGCATGCGCACCCTCGAGCAGGTCTCTCTTTCCATCATCAAGCATCAAAAAGATTTCTTCTACAACGGCAGCGGGGTCCTCCAACCCCTCACTTACAGCGCCATCGCCCAAGATCTGGGCAAGAGCGAATCCACCATCAGCCGAGTAGTCAAACACAAATATGCCGAAACTCCATATGGCATCTTCGCTCTGAAGGACTTCTTCAGCTCCACCGCCGGCAGGGATGACAACTATGAGAGCATCTCCCGGCAACAAGCCAAAAGCTGCATCATTCGCCTCATCGAGGCCGAAGACAAAAAGAAACCGCTCTCTGATCAAGAACTGGTCGAGATGCTCAAAGCGGAAGGACTCAATATCTCGCGGCGGATCATCGCCAAATATCGAAATGAGCTCGGCATCCTAAACAGTAGATTAAGAAGAAGATAGAGGACACATGCAAGACTTTCAAGTATTAGTAATTGGCGGCGGACCCGGCGGATATGAATCAGCTATCCGGCTCGCACAATATGGCATATCATGCGCCGTGATCGAAAAACAGCGGCTCGGTGGCATCTGCCTAAACTGGGGATGCATTCCCACCAAGACCTTGGTGAAAAGCGCAGAACTCGTCCGCGAAATCCGCGAATCCGAAGTCTTTGGCTTGCCAAAGATCGAGATGACACCGGAGTATGGCAAGATCTGGCAGCGTAAGAATCAGATCGTTGAACAGCTCGTAGGCGGCATCGAATATCTCTTCCGCAAACGCAAGATTCCGGTGATCTCAGCCGCTGCCATGAAGATATCAAAGACCGAAGATGGCTATCTGGTACAATGCTCGGACGAGAGCAGCTACACAGCCAAATACATCATCGTGGCTACCGGCAGTGGAGCAAAAAGCCTGCCCGGCATTAAGATCGATGAAGAGCACATTCTCAGCTCCACCGGGATCTTGGCGATGGACAGCCTTCCCGAAAGCTTGGCAGTGGTCGGAGGGGGAGTGATCGGCTGCGAATTTGCCTCCATCTTTGCTGCCTTCGGAGTCAAGGTGAGCATCATCGAGTTTCTTCCGCGTTTGATCGCGCTCGAAGATGAAGAGATCTCCAAACGCCTTGCTCTTGCTCTTAAGAAGAGTGGCATTAAGATCCATCTCAACACAGCTGTAAATGAGATCAATCAGATTGATGGTATGATGAAGCTATCCCTTTCCAATGATGGCGAGATCTTCGCCGAGAAAGTGCTGCTCTCAGTCGGCAGAGTCCCTGCTTTTGACATCGACTGTGAAGGATTTGAGATCAAAACCGATAGATCTGCCATTGTCATCGACGACAAGATGCGCAGCTCCGCCAAGGGCATCTGGGCAATCGGCGATGTGACCGGCAAGATGCAACTGGCGCATACAGCCAGCAAACAAGGACTTCTGGCAGTGGAAGATATTGCCGCTCTCATGGGCAAGCGTCCTGAGCCCAAACATAGTTTAAACTATCCCAATATTCCGCGCTGCACATTCACGAATCCGGAAATCGGCTCAGTGGGTCTTACCGAAGCGGAAGCAAAAGAGAAATATGGCGAGATTGTGGTGGGGAAATTCCCCTTCTCAGCAAACGGCAAAGCAATGTCCATGTCTGCTACCCAAGGCTTTGTAAAAAGCATAGCCCGCAAAGATAACGGGCAACTGGTGGGGATGCACATCATGGGACCCAATGCTGCCGAATTGATAGCTCAGGGAGCCATCATGATCTCAACTAAGATGACAGCAGAGTCTATAGAGGATATCGTTTTTGCCCATCCCACTTTATCTGAAGCAATTATGGAATCCGCAGAGGATCTGCGAGACCTCAGTATCCACAAAATATAACTGGAGGATTACGATGCAAATCACGATTACAGCCCGTCACTTCGAACTTACTAAAGCGATCCGTGACTATGTGGAAAGCTCATGCCTGAAAATGAAGAAGTATTTTGATCATATCATCACGATCCATGTGACCCTTGCTCTGGAAAATAGCCGCAATATATGCGAGCTTTCCATGCATGCCGGCAAGTTCAGCCTGCAATCGCAAGCTGAAGAAATGGACATGTATCTCTCCATCGACAATGCCCTAGACAAGATGGAAGCTCAGATAAAGAAACTCAAAGACCGCGTTACAGACCACCAAAAGAAGGCTCTCAAGGATCACTTTGACAGCTTCTCGCGCGCGTCTGATATAACGGTCAACCAAACCGATAGAGTGCGCCGCACGCTCAAGACCAAACGCGTGGTCACAGAACCTCTGGATATCCACGAAGCAATCGAGAAAATGGACGAAGTCAAAGAAGACTTCTTCATCTTTAGAAACATCGAGACCGACCGCATAAACGTCCTTGTGAAAAAGGATAACGAAAACTTCAAGCTCTTTGAGCCCTAAGCAAACACCACATTTGCCGACATCATGGGGGGGGGAACTCCTCATATAATCGGCATAAAAACGGCCAAAAGCCCCTTCCTTATTGGGAGGGGCAGAGGCCTTAAAAGGATCTTATGAAAGAAATTACAGTTCGAGAATTCTTTGATGCCAAAAAGAAGGATCTTGCTTTGTCCCTAGTGACTGAGCCGCAGACCCTTTCCAAGAAGATCAATTCACCGCATGTAAACCGTCCGGGACTTGCCCTGGCAGGATATCTGGAAGTCTTTTCTGCTGAAAGGATACAGGTTTTCGGCGAGACAGAGGTGCGTTATCTGCAATCCCTCAAAGAGGAGGAATTGATCCTAAGAACCAGAGATATGTTCAAGACAGACATCCCGTGCATCATTATCTCCAAGGGGCTTACATTGCCGCCGGTGATCGAGTTTTTGGCAAATGATCTAAACATCGCCATGCTCTCAAGCCGGCTCTCCACGATCAATCTCATTCAGCATCTCAGCCGCTATCTGCAAGACATCTTTGCCCTCGAAAAGACCATCCATGCCACCCTGGTTGATGTCTTCGGACAGGGAATTCTGCTCACCGGCAAGAGCGGCATCGGCAAAAGCGAATGCGCTTTGGATCTCGTGCATAGGGGACACTCTCTTGTGGGAGATGACTTGATCACTCTGCGCTATCTTGATGATCAATTGATCGGCAGGCCGGGGCGCGCCTTTGGGCATTTCATGGAGATCCGCGGAGTAGGCTTTGTGAATGTCGAGCGGATGTTTGGCATTGAAAGAACTCGCCGGCAAAAGACCATCGACATGCAGATGGAGCTCATGCCTTGGCAAGAAAACATGGATTATGAGCGCATCGGCCTATCAGATAGCTATGCCGAGCATCTTGGCGTGAAGATTCCCATCATCTATCTGCCCGTTTCGCCGGGCAAAAACGTGTCTGTAATCGTCGAAGTAGCTGCAATGAATATGATTCTCAAGGGCGTAGGATATGATGCCGCAGAGGATTTTAATCAGAAAGTACACGACGAAATCCGCAAAAAAACCATGCAAAAGAAGTTGGAAGATGATGCGCAGGACAGTGACAGTAAAGAATAAACTCGGGCTCCACGCCCGTCCTTCCGCCCTCATGGTGCGTGCCGCGACGAAGTTCCGTTCAGAATTTTACATCGAGAAAGACGGCACCAAAGTAAACGGAAAGAGCATCATGGGTGTGATGATGTTGGCAGCGGAGTGCGGCAGCACATTGGAATTGATCGCGGAAGGAGTCGATGAGGAATATCTCATCACAGAGATTGGCGACATGATCGAATCCGGCTTTGGAGAATAAGATGCAAAGCTATACCGGAAGGGCAATATCCAAGGGACTGGCAATAGGTAAGGCGGTGTTTGTAGCGCACATTATGCCCACTATCCCGACCGACAAGATCGCGTGCGAGGATGTGCAAAAAGAGCTGGATCTTCTTCAAGAGCAGATTGCCGTCACAAAAAGGGAATTGGAAGCTTATCTAAAAGGATCCGAGATCACGGATTCAGAAAAGGATATTCTCAGCACGCATATCGAGATCCTGGATGATCCTGAGATCTTGGCGATGATTCGGGTAAAGATCGAGGAAGATCTCTATCCTGCAGCAAAGAGCATTGAGCTGGTCTTTGACGAGGCCATAGAGATTTTTAGGAGCATGGCAAATAATCTCTTTGCAGAAAGGTCATCAGATTTTGAGGACGTCAAATCTCGCTTGATTCGGCAAATTTTAGACTCTGAAAATGAACATCTTAGACAGCTCGATGAAGATTCCATCCCCATCTTCGAGCATATTCAACCCAGTGATATCAGCGCTTTAAAACAAAGAGGTATATCCGGATTCCTGGCGGAAAACCTCAGCTACACAGCCCATGCCGCCATTCTCAGCCGAGCCATGAAGCTTGCCTGTGTGGCAGGCATCCCGGATCTCAAAGACAAGCTTTCAGAAGGTGATCTGCTCATGATCGATGGAGAATCCGGCTTGTTAGTCCAGGATCCGGATGATGAAAATCTCGAATACTTCGCCCAAAAGCTGCAGATCCAAGAGCTTATTCTCTCCAAACAGATGAAGCTAAAAAACATCGCCTGCGAGACAATGGACCATCGGCAGATCCAATTGAGTATAAATATTGGCCTTCCTGAGGAGATTGCGCAGGTCCGGGAGCTTGACTGCAGCGGAGTTGGACTCTTTCGCACGGAATTTCTCCTCATGGACAAAGACCATCTGCCGGATGAAGAAGAGCAATTTGCAATCTACAAAAGCATGGCAGAGCAGATAGCTCCAAAGACGCTCACAATTCGCAGCTTTGACATAGGCGGCGACAAGATCTCGCATTTGATCTCCTCCGAAAAAGAGGACAATCCCTATCTGGGAAACCGCGGAATCCGCCTGCTCTTGGCCAATCCCAAGCTTATGCGCTCTCAGATAAAAGCGGTGCTGCGTGCTTCAGCATTTGGCAAGATCCGCCTGATGTTTCCCATGGTCATCGACGCGGACGACTTTCTGGCCGCCAAAGAGATCTTCAAATCCTGCGCTGATGATCTCTACGAAGCCGGCATCGAATATGATCCCGATCTTCCTCTGGGCTGCATGATTGAGATTCCTGCAGCTGCACTCAGCTCGGATTCTCTGGCTCAACATTGCGATTTCCTCTCCATCGGCACAAACGATCTGGTGCAATATACCCTGGCAGTGGATCGCAATAATGACAGCGTTTCAAGATATTTTATCCAACACCACCCGGCTGTGCTAAAGCTGATCAGAGCAATTGTGATAAATGCTTCCAAGCACGACACCTCGCTTTCAGTATGCGGAGAGATGGCATCAATCAAAGAGTACACGCCGCTGCTCATCGGAATGGGCATCAACGAATTGAGCGTGAGTTCCGCAAGCTACTTTGATGTCAAATCCGGGATCACACGGTGCGACGAGAAGCTCAGCATGATCATTAGAAACTTTGATTTTTCCACTTCCCTACCTAAGGTAGATGAATTGATTTTTAGAACTCTAAAACCCTATTATTCCGAACAGGAGTATCCATGATCCGCTTTGATTATCAAAACCTTCTCTCCAATCCACACCTTCGTTCTGCCATCAAGACCTCTCGTTTGGTAGATTTTGCCGACAACGTAAAGGACGCCATCAGCGATATCGATACAGACCGCAAAGCCGGCATCTTGGGATTCTATGATCTTCCTGAGTATGATGTGCAGCCGATTCACGAATATGTCGATCAGTTAGCTGACAGCTTTGATACCATGGTGGTCTTGGGGATCGGTGGCAGTGCATTGGGAAACAAGGCTCTATACAATGCTATGAAGACCGAGGCAGAGCTCAAGCGCAAGGTCTATGTCTATGACAATGTGGATCCCGTATACCTTCATGAGATCCTCAGCGAAGTGGATTTGAATAGGACAGTCTTCAATGTCATCAGCAAAAGCGGCACCACCGCCGAGACCATGGCTGCCTTCCTGATACTCACCAAGATCCTCAAAGACAGATATCCTTCAGACTATAAAAAACACCTGGTGATCACCACCGACAAAGACAAAGGTTTTTTGCGCCAAGTCATCAAACAAGAAGGAATTGCCTCCTTCGTCGTGCCGAACAATGTGGGTGGAAGATTTTCCGTGCTTACTGATGTCGGTCTGCTTTCTTCCGCCTTTGCCGGGATCGATATCAAAGCTCTGCTCAGGGGAGCAAAAGCGATGCGCGGGCAAAGCGAAAATGCGGATATCATGCAGAATCCGCCCTATATCAACGGGTTGCTCCACTACCTGTATATGCGGGAAGGAAAAAACATCAGCGTGATGATGCCCTACAGCAATTCACTGTATGACCTCGCAGATTGGTATCGCCAGCTCTGGGCAGAAAGCCTGGGCAAACGCCACGATCTCAGCGGTCGGGAAATCTATGTCGGACAGACCCCGGTTAAAGCACTGGGAAGCACCGATCAACATTCCCAAATCCAGCTCTACACCGACGGACCAAATGACAAGGTGCTGACATTCATCTCGGTGGAGAACTTCAAGCACGATTATGAAATTCCAAATCTATACCCACAACAAGATGAGATCAGCTATCTGGGCGGCAAAAAAATTTCCGAATTGCTCGCGGCAGAACGGCTTGCCACCGAAATCGCTCTCTGCAAAGCCGGACGTCCAAATGCAAACCTGATCTTCGATGAGATCAATGCTCAAAACCTTGGTGAGATGATCATGATGTACCAGATTCAGACGGTCTTCACCGGCAAGCTGCTCAAGATCAATCCCCTTGATCAACCCGGTGTGGAAGCAGGTAAGATCGCCACCTATGCTCTCATGGGTAAGCAAGGCTATGAAGATGAGCTTGCACAGATCCAAGAATATATCAATAGGCACAGCTAGGAGCATCTTGTGAGCCGGGAATATCAAAATTGCTTCATCTGCGGGAAAGATAACCCCATCGGGCTCAAGCTGGATTTTGAATATCCCGGGGACGATTCTGCCAAAGCAAGCTTTTGCGTCTCAGAGCTGTATGAAGGCTATCCAAGCGTGGTGCATGGCGGGATCCTGTCCAGCCTCCTAGACGAAGTCATGGCAAAAGCGGTCATCCATAGCGGCAAGATCGCCTTCACCGCAAAGCTCACTGTCAGCTTCCGCCGTCCGCTCGCCCCGGGCAAACAGGTTCAGCTTCATGGATGGATCAATGAAGCAAAAAGCCGAACCCTCCACACCCGCGCAGAGCTCAAAGATTCCGATGGAATATATGCCGAGGCGGAAGCCGTGTTTGTCGTTCCGCGTGCACAATCATGAAAAACCCCTTTAGTCAGATCCTGACTCCATCCGAACAGCGTGTTATCCTGATCATTGCAGGGATCATCATGCTGGGCTCTGTCCTATCCCTGGCGGGATATCAGGGACAAAAGACCGGATCTGAGATATCCGATAGCTTGCGCGTTGCTTTGGCTGAGGAAATCCCGCTCAAAGTGGATATCCGCAGTGCAAGCGCTCAAGAACTCATGGCTATCCCGGGAATTGGACAAAAAAGAGCCGATGATATCATAGAATACCGCCGGCAAGATCCTTTCGAAAACGTGATTGACCTGATCCGTGTATCGGGGATCGGAGCGGGGATCTATCGTCGAAGCTATCCCTATCTCGTGGTCTTTGGAGATTCTCTCTTGCCAGAAAGCTCCACTGCTGACAAGACTATCCTCAAGCCCAATCAGGAGGATGTGATAAACCTCAATACTGCCGAGCTGGAGCAGCTTTGCACGCTCAAAGGAATCGGTCCCGCAAAAGCCAAAGCCATCTTGGAATATAGAGATCTCCATGGCAGATTTGAGGATATCTCGGACTTCCTCAAAGTGAATGGCATCGGAGCAAAAACCATCGAAGCCAATCTGAATCGCATTGCTTTTTGATATTCCGCGGCTTGCGGGATTTGCCTCAACAAAGCTATTGACACAAAATGCCATTGACTTTTATTGACGCGTTGACTACTTATATCGGGAGAAAATAATGAAGATACCAGTGAATTGGACTCCAACCATCACTCTGGCAAAGCTTTTTGAAGAACAAAACCAGTTTTTTGATGCTCTGGCCACCTACGAGCTTATCGCCCAAAATGACTCTTCACCTGCCATCAGGGAGAAGATCGAGGCCCTCCACGCCAGAATCCTAAACGATCCCTCAAATCGCTATGATCCCCGCATCGAAAAGCTCTTTACTCCCGAAGAGCTGGCGTATCTCAAAGTGCTAAGTCACCAAGGATTTGACAATATGTTCCGCGCCATGGAAAAACTCGGAGAAGGCATCCATGAAAGCGAAATCGTCTTTGAAGATGAGATCTTGGCGGAAGAATCCGAACTGGACGCCCTATCGGAAGTGCTGGAGGATATCGAAAGACAAGCTCAGCTCAATCTGGTCGATTCCACTGCCGAATTTTCTACCCTCTCAGTGGAAGATCTGCTCATAGCCGTCCTGGCTCGCTACGACAAAAAGACTCCTCTTTCTGAGATCAGCCTGGCGGACTTAGTGAGCCTTTTTGTGGATATGCAAAATCCCAAAGCCTAAGTATGAGCAAAGAGCTCCCAAAACGCTATAATAGGATCTGCGAGAAGTGTCTGCGTAGATGCAAACAACCCCGGAGCGTCAAGCTGCTCTCATGCCCCAGGTTTGAAGTAAAACCCGTCCAGCTCGAGATCAAAGTGCCGGGCCTTGGAAAAAGATTCAAGGAAAAAGCATGATTCGCATCATCGCCGGTAAACATAAAAAACGCAAGCTCAATGCTGTTCCGGGCAGAAGCACCAGACCCACATCTGATTTTAACCGCGAGATGATCTTCTCAACTTATCAAGATTTTGAAGATAAACGGGTCCTGGATCTATTTGCCGGCACCGGTGCATTTGGTCTGGAAGCCATTTCACGTGGTGCTGCGTGGGTGGATTTTGTGGAATTTGCCTCCCCCGCAATCGCTACTCTGATCAGCAATATTGAGCTGATCGGCTGCCAGAATGACTGCCACGTCTATCGAAAAAAAGTGCAAAGCTTCATCAAAAGTGCGAATCAAAGCTATGACGTGATCTTCCTGGATCCTCCCTATGACAAAAACCTGATCAATCCCACTCTCCAAAGCCTCTATGAAAGCGGAATCCTCGCCGATGATGCTGTGATCATAGCAGAACGTTCCCGCAAGGAAAAGATAGATCCTGCCCTTGCTCAATATGTCATCAAAGAAAAAGAAGGGAACACCTGCTCCTTTAGCTGGCTAAGTGCAAAGCCGCACGATGCTTCATATTGAATCCTGACTTAATGTAGGGGCTGCATCCTCCCATAGAAGACGCGAGATCTTGTAGCGTAACAAAGCGAATATAGGGCAGAGGATGATTGATTTGATTCCGGATACACTTCTTAGCCCCACAAAACTGCTGCGCAATTTTGCGGGGACCCCGAAGCTAAGCGAAGCGCAGCTTTGGGGAAACGGTGATCTCCGGTGGGCTTTAGCCCCGGCAAAACGCAGACAGAAGTTTGAGGTGCTTAGATGGATTCCGGATAAGCCTCACTTCGTTCGACTTTCCGGAATGACTGGTTTTGGCTTGGTGATAAAGAGGCAGATGCGGGCGCAGCGACACTTTAATTGTACAACGTTTATCGTACATTGTGCATTCGATTTGCGTAACGACCCCTTGAGTATCCATCCTCAATTCTCAATCCGATTTGTGCAACTACACCCTAATTGTAGATCGTACATCGTAAATTGTAGATTCGATTTGCCGCGCCAACTACGAACTAAGAACTACGAACTACGAACTAAGAACTAAGAACTAAGAACTACGAACTAAGAACTCTAAGTCCTTATTTTCTCACCGCTTGCACGCTCGACCGGTGAGCGACTGGTGAGGGAGGCTTGAGCGATCCCTATTTTGCAAGCACTTACGAAGCTGATTTTACTCGACATGGCGCAACTCATGCCTAGGCTTACTGGCATTTCCGGCGCATCATAAAGCAAAAATATCTGACAAAATCGCAAATTGTAAGAGAGCACAAAGAATCTTGCATGGGATGCTTGATATTGGTCTATAGTATATGTCTTTAGGATCTCATAGATGGCTCTTGATCCCGGTTTCGCTAGTCCTTTTTCGAAATCACAAAAAGCGTCGTTGGAGATTTTTTTATTGACAGAAAAGCTGATAGCAAAAACAAGGTTATGGAACTAACAAAGAAGAACATAGAGTGAGCCAGAAAAAAAGGTATTGACAAAAATCGCGCAGTCAAATTCAGTGACAAAACCCAATGCCGATGTAGCTCAATGGCAGAGCAATTGATTTGTAATCAATAGGTTGGGGGTTCAACTCCCTTCATCGGCTCCATAAATGTGGAGAGGTTCCCGAGCGGCCAAAGGGAACAGACTGTAAATCTGTCGTCAGACGACTTCGGAGGTTCGAATCCTCCCCTCTCCACCATTTTTTTTTCTCTTAGCGGGAATAGCTCAGATGGTAGAGCATCAGCCTTCCAAGCTGAGGGTCGCGGGTTCGAACCCCGTTTCCCGCTCCAGATTTTAGAGATTGTCTGCCTTTTTTAGGTGGCGTGAAAAGGCTCAAGTAGCTCAGTAGGTAGAGCACATCCTTGGTAAGGATGAGGTCACCGGTTCAAATCCGGTCTTGAGCTCCATTTTATTAGATGAATTTACGCGGCGCTGCCACGTAGGTTTGTCTCTTTGATAGCGAATAATACAAGGACATGGAATAGTAATTCCAGGAGGAACAATGGCAAAAGAAAAATTCGTACGTACCAAGCCACACGTAAACGTCGGTACGATCGGTCACATTGACCATGGTAAGACCACGCTCACCGCGGCGATTACCTCTTATCTAGCAAAGAAGGGCGGAGCCAAATTCCGTTCCTTTGATAGTATTGACAACGCTCCCGAAGAAAAAGCTCGTGGTATCACCATCGCAACCTCCCACGTTGAATATGAGACTGAAAACCGCCACTATGCTCACGTTGATTGCCCCGGTCACGCTGACTACATCAAAAACATGATCACCGGTGCCGCTCAGATGGACGGAGCTATCCTAGTGGTTAGCGCTTATGATGGTCCCATGCCTCAGACTCGTGAGCACATCCTGCTTGCCCGTCAGGTTGGCGTTCCTGCAATCGTAGTTTTCATGAACAAATGCGACCTCGTCGAAGATGAAGAGCTGCTTGATCTCGTAGAGATGGAAGTTCGTGAATTACTCGAAAAGTATGAGTTCCCCGGCGACGAGGTTCCTGTGATTCGCGGTTCAGCCCTCAAGGGACTTAATGCAGATCCCGAAGGTGAAGCTCAGCTCCAAGCTCTTATCGATGCTGTGGACAGCTACATCCCGCTTCCTGATCGTGCTGTTGACAAACCTTTCCTCATGCCAGTGGAAGACGTTTTTTCCATCCCCGGCCGTGGCACAGTGGCTACCGGTCGTGTGGAACGTGGCATGATCAAGATTCAAGACAAAGTAGAGCGCGTTGGTGTTCGTGAGACTGTCGAAACCACCTGTACCGGTGTGGAAATGTTCCGCAAGCTTCTTGATGAAGCTCAAGCCGGCGACAATATCGGCATCCTGCTTCGTGGCTTTGCAAAGACTGACGTTGAACGCGGTATGGTCTTGGCAAAACCGAAGTCAATCACTCCTCACACCAAGTTTGTAGGCCAGACCTACATCCTGACTAAAGAAGAAGGCGGACGTCACAAACCGTTCCAAACCGGTTACCGTCCTCAGTTCTACTTCCGCACCACCGACGTTACCGGATCATTGGAGCTGCCAGAAGGCGTCAAAATGGTCATGCCTGGTGACAATGTGGAAATCACTGCTGAACTTATCACCCCGATTGCTATGGAGCAGGGACTTCGCTTCGCTATCCGCGAAGGTGGTCACACTATCGGCAGCGGTGTTGTTTCCAGCATAGTTGACTAAGCCAATATTGGAAGCATACGATGAGAGATATAATCATCCTGGCTTGCGAAGAGTGCAAGAATCGTAACTATACGACCACTCGCAACAAGCGCAAGCATCCGAACAGAATGGAGCTGAAGAAATTCTGCCCCAGCTGCCGGAAACACACAAACCACAAGCAGCGCTAGACTGCTGTAAATATATGTTGCAGGACAGTAGTTCAACTGGTAGAGCACCGGTCTCCAAAACCGGGGGTTGCGGGTTCGATTCCTGCCTGTCCTGCCACATTTTAATTCTTGCGGCTTTTGGCCCAAACAGGTATTTGGTGAATTAGATGAAATTAGAAACTGTAAGTCGCTTTTTCCGCGATGTACGCTCCGAGATGAAATCAGTAAGCTGGCCCAGTAGGGACGATCTTAAGGAAGGCACGATGGTGGTCATAGTAATGTCCGCGATCGTAGCGATCTTCTTGTCCTTGGTGGATTTTGGCTTTTCGCGCATCTTGGAACTGCTTTTTTAAGGGGAAAGACCTGTGGCAATGAAGTGGTATGTCCTACATACCTACTCGAGTTTCGAGAACAAAGTAAAGACCGCCATTGAGCAGGGTCTGAAAGGAACAGAGATGGAGAAATCTGTCGGGCAGATCCTAGTACCCGTGCGCAAAACTTTTATCATTCGCGACGGCAAGAAGATTGAGCGCGAGCGCAAGGTCTTTACCAGCTATGTGATCCTGGAAGCAGATTTGACCCCCGAGCTGAAGACTTATATTTTGGGCTTGGCGGGTGTCACCAGTTTTTTGGGTATGAGCAAAGAGCACAAAGATCCCGTCGCTCTGCCGCAGGATGAAGTGGACAGGTTATTGGGAATCGCGGATCCTGATCGGGATTTCAAAAAGTTTTCTTATATGCCGGGCGACCTGGTCAAGGTGATTGCCGGTCCGTTCACAGATTTTGAGGGCATAGTACAAAAGACTGCCGATGACGGTAATAAGCTGGTGATTGATGTGACAGTATTTGGGCGTCGCACTCCCGTTGAGCTTAGTGGAAGTCAGGTAGAACTAATCAAAAAATAGATTATAGATACAAGAGGATATATATCATGGCGAAACCAAAAGACGTCGTTTCAATCCTGAAGTTGCAATTGCCTGCCGGCAAAGCGACTCCGGCACCGCCCGTCGGCCCTGCATTGGGTCAGGTGGGCGTGAATATACCAGAATTTTGCCGTCAATTTAATGAAAAGACCCAGGATCAACCCGGAATGGTATTTCCGGTAGTAATCTATGTGGCCAAAAATAAATCTTTCACTTTTGAGATCAAGACACCTCCTGCCAGTGTTCTTATCAAAAAAGAAGCTGGACTGGCTAAGGGTTCATCTGTTCCTAACAAAGAAAAAGTCGGGAAGCTGAATCAAGCCCAACTCAGGACTATCGCTGAGCTCAAGATCCAGGATATGAATTGCCATTCCCTTGAATCCGCTATGAGTATGATCGCAGGTACTGCACGGAGCATGGGCGTCACCATCGACGGCTAATGTGACGATGCAGGAGATAGTATTCATAAAGGAGAGTCAATGAAACATAGTAAAAGGTACAAAGTCGCCTATGCGATGTTTGATCGCCAAAA
>Ga0334895_1001737_pt1 | contig 20753 bp, 20 predicted proteins | sample GraSluR3_MG_7_FD_207229 | JGI IMG/M metagenome (GOLD analysis project Ga0334895, IMG submission 207229) | Sludge microbial communities from methane-producing bioreactor in Wageningen University, Netherlands - Granular Sludge_31_05-R3 | ecosystem: Engineered > Bioreactor > Anaerobic >... | reverse complement strand
AATTGCGGCAAAAAAGCGGGAATGAATACGGAGTGGCGATTTCCAGGCATAATCTCGGGCTCGTATCCATGAAAAGGGCGCATTACCCCCAAGCCTTGCGCCATTATCGTGCCTCTCTTTTTATTTTACATAAGAAGAAGGATGAATACGGAATCGTTAAAAACCTGGAAGCCTTGGGTGAATGCTTTTTCGGCCAAAAACGTTTGAACAGGGCTCTTTCTCTTTTTTTAGAGGCAAAGAAAAGGGCAGCTGCATTGAATCTTCCCGAATTGACGATGGATTTAAACCAAAAAATATCTTCGCTCTGTGAAGAAAAGAAAGATTATGAAAAGGCTTTAAGCTTTTACAAAGAGTATCATCAGCAAAGCGAGGAGTTGTCTGACCGGAATAAAGAGCATACCCTGGAAATGATCATGATGAAGCATGAGATCGAGAGAGAACGTCAGGAAACAGAGATCTATCGTTTGAGAAATATTGAATTGACAAAAGCCAAGACAATGATTCAAATGAAGAAAAGGCAATTGGAAGAAGCCTATGAGCAACTCAAAGAATTAGCCAATCATGACAGTCTGACAGGCTTGGCCAACAGGCGCTATTTCATGGAGCAGGTTCACGGTGAAGTGGCCCGCTGTGAGCGGAATAAAAAAAGTTTTGTCTTGATTGTCGGGGATTTAGACGGATTTAAGCGTTATAATGATCAATTCGGGCATGATTGCGGAGATTTTCTCCTGCAGCAAGTTGCCGAGACCATGGGAAATGTTTTGCGTAAGCAGGATATGGCAGCCCGCTGGGGAGGGGAAGAGTTCATCATCCTTCTGCCTGAAACGACGCTCAAAGGCGGCATTATTACCGCAGAAAAAATCAATCAGGCTCTCGACCGGTCTCCTTTTACCTATGACGGCCGGAATCATCATGTGACCATGACATTGGGGGTCAGTATGTTTTCCTGTGGAAAGAGTGTATCGCAAGTGATTATTGAAGCCGACCGGGCTCTTTATTTAGGGAAAGGGCAGGGAAAAAATAATGTCAAATCGGTGAAAGACCTGGAAAACAATGAACGCAGAGATCTCTGATCCCCGGGAGTCCTTAAAAGGGGCCCTTTTTGCGGCCCTGGCTTTTTCGCTGTGGGGAGGGCTTCCTGTTTACTGGAAATTACTCAAAACCGTTTCCCCTTATGAAATATTGGCGCATCGTATTGTCTGGTCCTTTCTTTTTTCTTTGGGACTTCTCATTGCGGTGAAAAGGAAAAAGAATATCAATGAGATCATACATAGCCCTGTCAAAATGCGTTTGATCAGTGCCAGCGCTTTTTTTGTGAGTCTCAATTGGCTAGTATATATCTGGGCGGTGAATCATGACAGGATTGTAGAAGCCAGTTTAGGTTACTATATTAATCCGTTGATCAGTTTTCTTCTCGGAGTGGTCGTGTTGGGAGAAAAAGTGAATAAAGCCAAAGGCTGTGCTATTGTCCTGGCTTTTACCGGAGTGGGTGTTATGGCTTTGGGGCAGGGCAGGCCGCCCTGGATATCGTTGACATTGGCGGTGAGTTTCGCTCTTTACGGCTTAATGAAAAAAAAAGCAAAAGCCGAGGCTTTGCCGGCATTAGCTCTCGAGACCGCTATAGTGAGTCCTCTTGCTGTGGCCTATATGGTATGGGCTGCCACGAATGGAGCTGCTTTGGGCCGCGCCTCTGCCGGGATTCATCTGCTGCTCTTTTTTTCAGGATGTGTTACAGCTTTCCCTTTATTTCTTTTTGCTCTGGCGGCGAACAGAGTCCCGTTAAGTACCATAGCTTTTCTCCAATATCTGACTCCTACATTGAACCTGGTTTTGGCTCTTTTTCTGTTCGGAGAACCCTTTACACATTTGCATCAGATGAGTTTTTCCCTGATCTGGGCAGGGGTTCTGCTTTTCAGTTTTTCGCAGTGGAGGGAGTATTATCGGGGAAATCGTAAAAAAAGTATTCAGTTTAAAACGGAAGAAGGGTCCTAGATGTTTTTTCTTATTTTTTTGATTGCCGGATTGGCGGCAGGATGGGTTTTAAAACCGAAAGGGCGAGCTTTAGACATCATCCGGGGGGGTGTCTCTCTCTCTATCGGGCTTCTTCTTTTTCTCATGGGATTGAGTATCGGGTCAGATAAGACGGTTCTTCTTCAGTGGAGAAATGTAGGGAGTGAGGCTCTTATCATCACCCTTTTTTCTGTTGCAGGGAGTTTGCTTGCCGGAGTCTTCATATGGAAAAAAAGAGTACAAAAATAATACTCCTGATAGAGAGCCTTTTGCCTCTTCTTTTTTTCGGAGCCGGTCTTTTGGCTGCCGGAATGAAGCTGAAGCCTCCTCAAAAAGGAGGGATGGCAGCTCTTTCTCTTTTGGTTTTTTTGATCGGCTTGAGTTTAGGGGGAGATTCGCGGCTTTTTTCAATGTTGAAAAAAATGAAGGCGGGCGTCCTTTGGATTCCCTTTGGGGTTATAGCAGGAACCGCTTTAGGGAACCTTCTGGCATCGCTTCTCTTCCCCTCAATCGGATTAAGAGAGGCTCTTCTGACAGGCGCAGGTTACGGGTATTACAGCCTGTCCGCTATTATTATCACAGAGCAGGGGGAGCCGCTTGTCGGGGCTGTGGCTTTGACAGCCAATATGATGCGGGAGCTTTTAACACTTCTCGGGGCACCTCTGATAGCCCGTTATTTTACTCCTTTCGGCCCTATCATGTCCGGAGGCGCAACGTCGATGGATGTGACTCTTCCTGTGATCGTCCGCTCGTCAGGAGCGGAATTTGCTTCTCTTTCGTTTATCAGCGGCCTTGTCCTCAGTATCACCGTGCCTTTTGCCATTGCTTTTATCAACGTACTCTTTTCATGAAAGGAGAGGAGAATGAACTCTTTATCAGATCGGATTATTGAAGCGGTGCGCTCTGTCCCTTACGGGAGAGTCGCCACTTACGGAGATATTGCATTTTTGGCCGGGCACCCCAAAGCGGCCCGCCGTGTGGCTCGCCTCCTTCACAGTTCTTCAGCGTCTCTTCAATTGCCATGGCATCGTGTTGTCGGCTCTCAGGGGAAAATATTATTGAAAGGGGCCGGGTTTGATGAACAAAAAAGGCGGTTACAGGCAGAAGGGGTCATCGTCGACACACAGGGGCGAATTGACCTGGAGCTTTATAGGGCTAAACCCGCCGACGAGGGCCCGCTGATATAGCCGAAAGAGGTTTTAACCGAGGAAGGATGTCTTGACAAAAGGCCTATTTCCTTTCACAATACTATGGATATGTAAGGAGGATTTATGATCATTGTCACCGGAGGGGCCGGATTTATCGGAAGCAATATCGTGCGGGGATTGAACCGGCAGGGCTATACCGATATTCTTATTGTCGATGATTTAAAAAACGGGGAAAAGTGCCGGAATTTGAATGCTCTTCTTTTCCGGGATTATGTGGATAAAGATATTTTCCTTCTGAAAGCAGACTCTTTCTTTGACAAAAAAACAGAAGCAGTCTTTCATCAGGGGGCCTGTACGGATACCATGGAGCATGATGGAGAAAAGATGATGTCCATGAACTATGAATACACAAAACATCTGTTCCATAAGGCCATGGGAAACAAGACCCGTTTTTTTTATGCGTCTTCTGCTTCTGTTTACGGAAATGGAGAAAAGGGATTTTCAGAAAACCCGGCCCATGAAAATCCTCTCAACATCTATGCTTTTTCAAAATATCTGTTTGACCGTTATTTAAGAGCCAATGCCGGCCTATGTACAGCTCAGGTTGCAGGTTTGCGCTATTTTAATGTTTATGGCCAGCAGGAAAACCATAAAGGACGCATGGCATCTACGGTGTATCATTTTTACCATCAGTTAAAAGAGACAGGCGAAGCACGCCTCTTTCAGGGAAGTGAAGAATTTAAGCGGGATTTTATTTATGTGGATGATGTAGTAGAGGTCAATCTTTTTTTGCTGAATCATCCTGAAATAAGCGGTATTTATAATTGCGGGACAGGAGAAGCTGCCAGTTTTATCCGTATTGCCGAGTCCCTGGTCAAACTCATGAAGAAGGGGAAACTGGCGACAATACCTTTCCCTGAAGCTTTAAAGGGGAAATATCAATCTTACACACAAGCCGATATGAGCGCTCTGAGAAAAGCCGGATTTTCGCGCCCGTTTACAACCCTTGAAGACGGTGTAACCCGTTATTATGAGTATCTTCATCAGTATGACGGTTTTATTCCCTATACAGAGAGATGCAGGGACGCATAGGAATCGTCATTATTGAAAATAAGAAAGGACGGAGACATGGTCGTTTCATTGACTTCACTCTTACGACCGGCTTTTCAGTTTACTTCCGGATGCACGGAACCTGCTGCCATCGGGCTGAATGCAGCTGTTGCCGGGTATTATCTTGAAAAAGAGGAGCCCCGTTTATTTGAGATCGAAATCGATATTTTGACATATAAAAATGCTTTTAATGCGGGGATTCCCAATGGTGAAGATGAGCACGGAACGGTTTGGGCCGCTCTTTACGGATATTTTACCGGTCGCCCTGATTTGAAACTGGAGATTTTCAACGGGTTGGACAATACGATCGTCCGGCGCAGCCATGCTTTCAAAGAATCTTTTGATATCCGTTTAAAAGTCATCGAATCACCCGGATTGTATATTAAGACAAAAATAGGCACCTCACAGGGAGAATGTGAAGTGGTGACGCAGGGAAGTCATCTGAATATCACTTCTGTCCTCTTCAACGGCCGGCAAGCGGAGATTCCCTGGAGGCAAAGCATAGACGGATCCGATGAGAAGAAAGAAGAATTCATTCTTGATGAAAGTTGTTTTCATGATGAGTATTGGGAAGAATCGGTGGAGAAGCTTTCTCAGGATCTGACGCTGATGGCTAAATTAAGAAAAGGGATTGAAATCAATCTCAAGGCAGCCGAATACGGCAAGCGTTATGATTCAAGCACGGATGATTTCGGTGTAGCCGGGGCTGTTTTTGCCCGGATGCATGGTGATACCATGCCGGTCATGAGTGTATCAGGGTCAGGCAATAAGGGATTGATCAGTATTATTCCCCCGGCCCGGCATGGCCTGAATATGAAAGCCACTCCAGAGACAACGGAAAAAGGAGCTCTTCTGGCTTCTCTGGTCACAGCACTGGTCACTTCAAAGTTCGGCTCAGTCTCTTCTGTTTGCGGTGGAGTCTATGGCGCAGGGACAGGAGCTTTAGCCGGACTGCTTTATATAGACGGAAAACTCTCTCTTTTTTTTGATGCCTTTAAGAATTATATCTCATCGATCTGCGGTGTTTTTTGCGACGGGGCGAAAGGGAGTTGTGCCGTAAAGGCTTCGGCAGCGGTGATCATGGCGAAGCGGGCCATTGATTTAGTCAATAAAGGTTTTACCATTGATTATAAAGACGGTTTTTTGGGTGATAATTTTTACCATACAGTCGAAAATCTCGTCCGTTATAATGAGCATTTTACGCTTTTCGATAAAAGTACCGTAGAGATCCTGCAGGGGAAAGGATGCTAGAGGACTATCCGCCCGGAAAGAAAAGGAGGACTTATGGCTGATTTGAAGACCCGGTACATGGGATTGGAATTAAAAAGCCCGGTGATTGTAGCCAGCAGCGATTTTACAAAAAATGTTGAGAGTATTAGACAATGCCGCGACCATGGTGCCGGTGCTGTTGTTTTAAAATCGATTTTTCAGGAAGAGTTTACAGCCCGGAGTATAAAGGCTGAACTGGAATCGGGTTACCCTCAATATGCGGAAAGCTTTGATTATGTGGAACAGATGATCGCTGACCGTGGCCAGGATGCTTATCTCGCGCTGATCAGGCAAGCGAAAGAGAGTGTGGAGATTCCCGTCATCGCCAGTATTAATGCCTATTCAGCCAAAGGATGGGCTGAATATGCCCGCAATGTCCAGGAAGCCGGTGCGGATGCCTTAGAATTAAACATCGCTCTTCTTCCTTCCGCTCCTGATGAAACGTCTGCGGAGATCGAGTCCCGTTATCTTGAGATCCTGCGTCGTGTAAAAAAAGAGATCTCTTTGCCCGTGGCATTGAAGATAGGCCCTTATTTCACTTCCGTATTCCGGATTGCTGACAAATTTTCAGCCGAAGGAGCGGCCGCTTTGGTTCTTTTTAACCGTTTTTACCCTTTTGATTTTGATATTGATAAGATCGGCCTCTCTTATGGAGGATTTTTAAGCACTTCAGCTGAAATGTCTCACACGTTAAGATGGATGGCGCTGCTTTATGGAATCGTTGAAAGCGATTTGGCGGCTGCTACCGGGATTCACACCGGAGATGATGCCGTGAAACAACTTTTGGCGGGAGCGACAACGGTTCAGGTCTGTTCGACATTATATAAAAACGGACTGGAACATCTGAAGACGCTCAATAACAATATTTCGGGCTGGATGGATAAGAAGGGGTTCGCCTCTATCGATGAATTCCGCGGGTTGCTTAGCAAAGAAAAGGCCCATTACCCTGAAGAGATCGAGCGTCTTCAATTTATGAAGGCCCTGCTGGATAAAGACGAGGGGGCGAGGCGCTGAAACGATGGCGGATGTTCGGGAGCATAAAGAATATTTTATCAACCGTTTAAAAAAGAAAAAGCGTGAACTTATACCCTGGGCTCGAAAACATGACATCGAGGCTTTCCGGCTTTATGACCGGGATCTTCCCGAGGTTCCACTGACAGCCGATATTTACGGTTCATCGCTTCTTGTGTATGATTATCGGAAAGATAAAGGGGATATCGGCTGGATGGAGATGATGAAAGGAGCCCTAAGGGATGTCACGGGGTTCTCAGAAAAGAACTTGTTTGTCCACCAAAGACATTCCCGGTCCCGGGGACAGTATGATACCAACCCGGCTGATGTCCGTGAGATGATCATTCGGGAGCAAGGCCTGCGATTCCTGGTAAGGCTGGGCCGTTATGCCGATTCAGGGCTTTTCCCGGATCACCGTTTGACCCGGAGATTGATTCAGGAGTGGGCGTCGCATAAAGATGTGTTGAACCTCTATGCTTATACGGGGGCTTTTTCTGTTTATGCAGCTAAAGGAGAGGCGGCTTCGACACTTTCTGTGGATCTTTCCCGGACTTATTGCCGCTGGGCCCGCAAAAATCTGGAGTTGAACGGTATCCCGGAAGTCAATCATAAAATTGAAAACAGCGATGTCTTCGCTTTTTTGAAGAACAATCTCAGCCGGAGATGGGATATGATCATTATCGATCCCCCGACTTTTTCGGTCAGCAAAAAAATGGACTATGTCTTTGATATTAAAAGGGATCATGTCTCGCTTATACGGACGGCTTTTCCCTTATTGAAGGAGAAGGGAGTCATCCTTTTCTCAACCAATGCTCATAAGTTTAAAATGGCACAAGAGACGATGTCGGAAATGCACGTCGAGGAAATAACGGAGCAGACCATTCCCGAAGATTATCGGCAGCATCGTCCTCATCGTTGTTGGGTTATCCGCAAAGCGGGTTAAATGCGTCATAAACGCAGGGAGGATATTGTGAGCCTTGTCATAAAAGAGGTGAAATCAAAAAAAGAGCTGAAAAAATTTATTACATTTCCCTTTTCCCTTTACAAAAAGAATCGATTCTGGGTTCCTCCTTTGATCCTGGATGAGGTCAATACATTGACTCCCGGTAAAAATGCCGCTTTAGAATTTTGTGATGCCTCCTATTGGCTGGCCTATGACGGGAAAAAGCCTGTAGGACGGATCGCAGGGATTATCAATCATCGTTTTATTGAGCAATGGGAAAGCAAACAAGCCCGGTTCGGCTGGTTTGATTTTATTGATGACGAAAAGGTGTCCGAAGCTCTTCTGAAGACGGTAGAAGAATGGGCAGTGCAGAAGGGAATGGATGCTATTCACGGCCCTCTGGGGTTTACGGATATGGATAAAGAAGGGGTCCTGGTCGAGGGATTTGAAGAGTTAGGTACCTTTGCGACGCTCTATAATCATCCCTATTATGCCTCACATCTGGAAAAGCACGGATATGTCAAAGATACGGATTGGGTCGAGTATGAGATCATTGTCCCTGAAGAGCCGGTGGAAAAGCTGAGCAGGCTCTCTGAGATCGTCCTTAAAAAAAACAGATTGACCATTTACCAGCCCAAAAACAAAAAAGAGCTGGTCAAAAAATACGGACATGAACTTTTCAGCCTGATCAATGATGCTTACGGGCATCTTTACGGCTTTGTCACTCTTACAGAACAACAGATCAATCAATACATCAATCAATATCTGGGTTTTCTGCAATTAGATTATATTTCTGTCATAGTGGACGAAGAAGGCCGGGTCGCCGGAGCCGGTATTACTATGCCTTCTCTTTCTAAAGCCATGCAGCGATGCCGGGGAAGGCTTTTCCCCAGAGGGGTGTTTGATGTTCTTAAAGCCACAAAAAAGGTAAAACTGGTAGACCTCTATCTGGTGGCTGTGCGGCGGGAACTTCAAGGCCGTGGTGTCAATGCCGTTTTGATCAATACCTTTCTTCAAAATTTCAAAAAACTGGGCATCATCAAAGCCGAAAGTAATCCTGAATTGGAAGATAATGCGAATGTCCAGGGGCAATGGAAGTTTTTCTCCCATCGTCAGCACAAACGGCGACGCTGCTATCTCAAACATATGCGCCATTACGGAGATCCGGTGGAAGGGGCTTAAATGTCTCGTTTTTCAGCGTTTCGCCGTCTTTTCCGCTATTTAACGGCCAGCATTCTGGGGACTGCTGCGGATCTCTTTTTTCTTTGGCTTTATACGCTTTTTGTGGAAAGTTATTCGGCGACCTATATCATCGGGCCTGTCTTTTCATTTCAGATCGCTATGCTGATTAATTTTACGGCTTCGTGTCTGTGGATATGGCCGGACAGAATTCCCAAAGGGCAGAAGCATCATTTCTGGAAAAGATTTCTCTCCTATGATATTGCCGCTATGATGATTTTAGGAGTAAAAATGATCCTTATTATTCTGCTGGAGCGTCTGACCGGATGGGGTGTCCTTCTCTGTAACCTTATTGCTTTAACTGTAACAGGGGTCCTTAATTTTTTTATTCGGGAGCGCCTTATCTTCAGCCCCGGCTCTTTTGCCTCTCCCCTTGAAATCCATGACGGGGATGGTATAATGGGGATAAAAGGGGATTAAAAGGAGGCCATATGTCAGAAAAGGAAAGTAAAGGGACTATCCATAAAGTCTGGGAAAAGGTCAAGCAATTCGGGACTGAAGCTTATGAGAAGGGGAAAGAGTATACCGCCATTACTGAATTGAAGATAAAGATCAACTCTTTCAACAAAGAAAAGCATAACCTTTATGGGGAGATCGGAGAATGTGTTTTTGATCTTATGGAGCGTAAAGAGACAAAATTAGAAGAGAAGACTGAGATCAAAGCCCGTTATGACAAGATCTGTGCCATTAAAGAGAAGATCAGCAATCTGGAGTTTGAGATCGATAAGATCAAGCAAGAGCACGATATCGATGATGAAGAGTTAGAACAAATGGTCAAAAAAGAAACGGAGCAAAAGAGCAAAGAAGAAAAAGCTCCTCCCCGGAAGAAGGCCGGCTCTTCCCCCAAGAAAAGCACCGCTCAGAAAAAACCCGATGAAACGGCGAAAAAGAACAGCGGAGCCAAAAAGTCATGATGTCCCGTGAAGAGGCTTTTGCCCTGTTAAAAAAGCATCTTCAGACAAAGAATCTGATGAAACATTGTCTGGCCGTGGAAGGGGCTATGTCTGCTTTAGCCCGGGAATTGAACGGTGATGAAAAGCGCTGGGCTCTGGCCGGGCTCCTGCACGATATTGATTACGATAAAACCATGGACCATCCTGAGCGTCACGGCTTTGAGGGAGAGGAGATCCTCCGCAGGGAAGCCGATGTGGATGAAGAGGTCATTTACGCCATTAAGGCTCATCCCGGCGCATTGCCGCGGAAGAGTCTTATGGATAAGGCCTTGTATGCCTCCGATCCTTTGACGGGTCTGATCGTGGCTGCAGCCCTTCTTCATCCTGAAAAAAAACTGTCGGCCCTGGATACGGATTTTGTTCTCCGTCGATTTTATGAAAAAAGTTTCGCCAGGGGAGCCCATAGAGATGTGATCCAATCCTGTGAGTCTTTCATGCCGTTGGAAAAATTCATCGCGGTAGTCCTCGGGGGAATGAAGGAGATATCCTCAGAGCTCGGCCTTTAATGGAACATTATTTTAAGATATTTATTGATTGGAGAAAAGATATATTCGGGCCTTATGAGGCCTTTTTTTCTTCTGAGATGCTTCAGAAAGCAGCTATTGAAGATTACGAGGCTCTTATGGCCTTGTACGGGGCGGATCCTGATGCCTGGCCGGAGGGATATCCGGTCAGTGAAGGGACTGTGCGCCTCTCTTTTTTTGCGGAATCTCACCGGGAGGCGTTGATGATGCAGACTCTTCTTCAAAATCTTTTGCCCGAAGGTGTCAGGGCGGAGAGAGAAGAGGGTGACGTCTCTCTTTTTCCGAGACGTGTTTTACTAACAGACACTTTCCATGTTCTTGTCGGGGAAGAGATAGAACCGATCCCAGGAGAGCCCTTTTTGCGCCTCTCGGGTTCGCAGATCTTCGGAACAGGAGAACATGAGACGACCAGGCTGATGGCCCGGATGATGGAAAGGCAGTCATTCAAGAAAGCCAGAGTGATCGACGCCGGAGCCGGGAGTTGCATTTTGACGCTGTTTGCCGCTTACCTGGGGGCTGAAAGCCTGTATGCTTTTGACATCGCTCCCAATTTTCAGGAGACAGCCGTGCGGGCCATGGAATTAAACGGAAAAATTTTTCATGCCTTTCAGGAAGATCATACAGCCTTTGCGCGCTTTTATACCAAATGGGATGACACTCGGTTTTTCCTGGCGAATATGCTCCCCCGTTATCTTTTCCCTCTTTTGGAGACTTTTGGAGAGAAACTTTCGCCTGATACAATTGTTCTTTTATCGGGCATTCCGGAGAAACGCCGGGAAGAATCACTTGATTTTTTCAAAAAGATAGGTTTTGATGTGATGCAGAAAGATCAGCAGGGGAAATGGCTGAGTTTTACCGGCCATTTTCTGTTATGAGAAGAGGGTGTAATGAAAAAGAATGGAGGTCATGATGGACAACACGAATGAAAAAAAAGACCCTGTTTCCGCAGAGGAGGAAGCTGCCTCTGAAAAAAAGATTGTTATCGCCGATGATATTCTTCCCCATAAGCTTTTTATTCTACCTCTGAAAATGCGGCCTATTTTCCCGGGGCTTATCGCTCCTGTCTTAGTGGTTGAAGAGCCCCTTAAACAGATGGTCGATGATATCCTGGAGCGTGATCATATGATCGGCTTTATTTTCCTGAAAAATGACGTTGAAGAGATGCGCTCCATTACCCGCGAAGATCTGAACAATGTGGGCACAGTAGCGAAGATCTTCAAAAAAGTTGAATTGCCTGAAGGCCATTATAATGTCCTTGTCAATACAATGAAACGCTTTACGGTAAAAAAAATAATCTCTTTTGAACCCTATATTACGGCCGCTGTAGAGTATTTCGACGAAGAAGAGAATGATGACAATGATATTGAACTGAGGGCTTTGACCCAAGCCATGCTGGCAGACATCAAATTCGTCATAGAGAATAATCCTTTGATGACCCAGGAGATGAAGCTGAACTTGATGAATATTAATGAAGAACCGGGAAAGATGGCGGATATCATCGTCAGTATCCTCAATATTCCCCCGGCCGAACAACAGAAGATCCTGGAGACCTTTGACATAAAAAAGCGTCTTGAACGGCTGCTTATCCTTCTTAACAAAGAGAAGGAAATGCTTAAGATGCAGAACAAGATCCGCAAAGAGATCGAAGAAAAAGTAGCCAACCGCCAACGGGAATATTTTCTGCGTGAGCAGCTGAAAATGATCAAAGATGAATTGGGCATGGAAAAAGATGAAAAGACGCAGGATGTTGACGAGTTCCGCACGCGTTATGAAAAGATAAGCTCTGCGCTGCCTGAAGAAGTCAGTGGAAAAATTGAAAAAGAGCTGGAGAAACTCAATCTTCTGGAGCCTGTCTCCGCCGAGTACGGGGTGGTCCGGAATTATCTGGATACTCTCCTTTCTTTGCCCTGGGCGGAAAAGAGCACTGATAATATTGAGATCGCACGGGCCCGTAAGATATTGGATAATGACCATTACGGGCTTCAGGATGTCAAAGACCGTATTTTGGAATTCCTGGCTGTGAAAAAAATCAAGCCCGACTCCCGGGGATCGATTATTCTTTTTGTAGGCCCTCCGGGAGTAGGAAAGACATCGGTGGGGCGTTCCCTGGCCCGTTCTATGAACAGAGAGTTCTTTCGCTTTTCATTAGGCGGGATGCGTGACGAATCGGAGATCAAGGGGCATCGACGGACCTATGTCGGGGCCATGCCGGGAAAGATCATGCAGGCCATGTCCATTGTGAAGACAAAAAACCCCGTTATTATGCTGGACGAGATCGATAAATTAGGAATAAGCTTCCAGGGGGACCCTTCTGCGGCCCTATTGGAAGTGCTGGATCCGGAGCAGAACTATGCCTTTCGGGATCATTACCTGGATGTTCCCTTCGATTTGTCTGAAGTTCTTTTTATCAGCACAGCCAATACCCTGGACACCATTCCACGCCCGCTTTTGGACCGTATGGAGACGATCCGCCTTTCAGGTTATATTGATGAAGAAAAGACAGAAATAGGAAAACGCTATCTTGTCCCCAAATCCATGGAAAAACATGGAATTAACAAAAAGAGCGTTAAGTTTCCCAAAAAGTCCATTACCGAGATCTGTAAAAAATATGCACGTCAGGCAGGTGTCCGTGACCTGGAGAAGCTCATCGACAAGATCATGAGAAAGGTCGCGTTGAAATATGCCGAAAGCGGTGAAGCGCTTACCATGACGATTACGCCCAAATGTGTAGAGAAGTTCTTGGGGCAGCCCTATTTTACCAAAGAAGAGTGGCAGCGGATCACAAAACCCGGAATGGTCCGGGGATTAGCATGGACAGCGTTAGGGGGAACGACCCTGGTCATTGAAGCTGTGGCAGTGGAAGGGAAAGGGGGGCTGAAGCTTACGGGGCAGCTGGGTGAAGTGATGACGGAGTCGGCTAATATCGCTTATAGTTTTATCAGCGCCAATAAAGAAACATTCGGGATCTCCAAAGAGGCTTTGGATCACACGGCGGTTCATCTTCATGTTCCCGAAGGAGCAACTCCCAAAGACGGCCCTTCGGCCGGGATTACAATGGCCGTTGCGCTCTATTCTCTTTTTAAGAAGGAAAAAATTGCCAATGACCTGGCCATGACAGGAGAGCTTTCTTTGACCGGTAATGTGCTTCCGGTTGGCGGTATCCGTGAAAAGGTAGTCGCTGCGAAACGCAACGGAGTCAAGGAGATCATTCTGCCCGAAGCGAATAAAAACGATTATGACAAAATACCGGCGAAGATCAAAAAGGGGCTGAATATTCATTTTGTCCGGAAAATGAGTGAGGTGATCCGTATTATAACTGAATGATATTCAGTAAAACAGCTTGACAGAGCCTCTCTCTTGTGGCACTATTTTGCGGAGCTGCTCTCTTTGTGCAGCTCTGTTTGTTTTTGTGAATCAGGAGGTTAATTTTGGAATATCGAATTGTCGTATTAGTAAAACAGGTTCCCGACACGCATAATATTTCCGGGGACGTGATGAAGGAAGACGGAACGATCAACCGCTCTGTGCTCCCGGCCATATTCAACCCTGAAGATCTCAATGCGCTTGAAATGGCTCTGGAGATCAAAGACAGAGCTCCTAAGACAAAGATTACGGCTATGACCATGGGGCCGCCTTCGGCCGCTGAGATCCTGCGCCAATGCCTTTACCGGGGTGTGGATGATGTCTATCTTTTGAGCGATATTAAATTTGCAGGTTCAGACACATGGGCGACAGCCTATACCCTGGCGTCTGCTATCAAAAAACTGGTCCCCGATGTCAACCTCATCTTTGCGGGACGGCAGGCTATTGACGGGGACACGGCCCAGGTCGGCCCTCAGGTTGCCGAAAAAAGCGGAGTGAATCAAGTCACTTACGTTGAAGAAGTTTTGAAATTGGAACCTGACGCCCTGATTGTCAAACGCCTGATTGAAGGTGGAATCGAAGAGGCGAAAGTCGCTTTGCCGGCTCTTTTGACAGTGATGGATACGGCGAACAGACCCCGTCCTCCGGAAGTGCGGCGAATGATGAAATACAAAAATGCCGTTTCCCGGCTTGACTTTGACAAGGTCTTAAAGACACATCTGGAGTATAAAGATGAGAAAGCCCTGGAAAGCGCAATGAAAAAGAAAAAACTGCTCATTCCCGTTGTCTGTGCTGATGAGCTGGAAGTCGATTTGAGAAAATTGGGTCTTTTCGGGTCGCCGACGAAAGTGAAAAAAATTGAAAATGTTGTTCTTAAAAAAGAAGAAACCATAGAATTGACTCCCGACAGCCAGGGCGCTGAAAAGTTGATCAGCGACCTGCGCCGGGCTAAAATATTGGGGTAATGATATGAAGAGACAAGGCAGTGTTATGGTCTTCATCGAACAGGAAGAAGGCCGGATCAAAGATGTCAGTTTTGAGTTGTTGACAAAAGCAGGAGAATTAGCTTCTGAATTGAAGGAGCGGGTCAGTGCTTTTGTCATGGGGGAAGGCATTTCTTCACTGACAGAGGAGATCGCGTCTTACGGAGCCGATGTGGTCTACATCGCCGAAGACCCTGAACTGAAGCATTACAGGACTCTTCCCTATTTTCACACAGCTAAACAGGTGATCCGTGAAGAAAATCCCCAGATCGTCCTCTTCGGGGCGACCTTGATCGGCCGCGACCTTGCGCCTCATGTCGCCTCTTATTTCTACACCGGATTGACCGCGGACTGCACAGAGTTGCAGATCGGGGAAGAAAAGATGCTTTATCAGATCCGTCCCGCTTTTGGAGGGAATATACGAGCCACTATTGTAACACCCGACTATGCCCCTCAAATGGCGACAGTCCGCGAAGGTGTTATGAAAATGGGTGCCCCCAAGAAAGGGCGTAAAGCCGAAGTTAAAAGCGTAAAGGTTAAGATCCCCGCTGAAGCGGCGGCATTGACACAAGTGCTGCATCATGAGCGTAAAGAAAAGACGATTAATTTAAAAGGGGCCGAGATCATCGTTGCCGGAGGAATGGGGCTGGGAAGCGCAGAAGGCTTTGCCATGGTCAAAGAATTGGCCAAGGTATTGGGGGCAGAAGTCGGGGCTACCCGTGCTGCAATTGATGCCGGCTGGACAGAAGCGGATCGTCAGATCGGCCAGACAGGAACGACCGTCCGCCCCAAACTTTATTTTGCCGTCGGGATTTCCGGGGCGATTCAGCATCGGGCCGGCATGGAGGAGTCTTTTAAAATTGTGGCTGTCAACACTGATCCGGAAGCGCCGATTTTTGATATTGCAGATTATAAGATCGTCGGTGACTATAAGACAGTATTGCCGGAACTGATAGCCGCCTATAAAAAACTTCAAAAATAGGGGGATCTATGGAAAACTTTTATTTAGATAATGATGATATCCGCTTTCATTTGACTCGTTTGCCCTTAGAAGAGATCATTACGCTGAAAGAGAAAAATTTCAGTGAGGCTGAATCTTTTGATTATGCGCCTGCATCAGTAAAGGAGGCTTTGGAAAACTATGCGAAAACTCTGGAAATAGCCGGAGAGATCTGCGGAGAGATCATTGCCCCTTTAGCTCCTGAAATCGATGAAGAAGGAGCACATCTGGAAAATGGGGAAGTCATCTATCCCAAGGGCACAGTCATTGCCATGGAGCAGCTTAAAAAGGCCGGACTTAACGGTGTGACCGTACCGCGGAAATATTTCGGGCTGAATTTCCCGACGACTATTTACACAATGCTTATTGAGATCATAGCACGGGCGGAAGCGGGACTGATGAATATTTTCTCTCTTCAGGATATCGGGGAGACGATCTATGAGTTTGCTGATGAAGAGCTGCGGCAGGACTATGTCCCCCGTTTTGCCAAAGGGGAAGTGACCGGTGCCATGATCCTCACCGAAGCGGAGGCGGGTTCCGATCTTCAAAGGGTGAAGACTAAAGCCGTTTATGATGAAGCATCTGACTCGTGGAAACTTTACGGGACAAAACGCTTTATTACCAACGGAAATGCTCAAGTCTCGTTGGTCTTGGCCCGTAGTGAAGAGGGGACCAGTGATGCACGGGGCCTTTCCATGTTTGTAATCGACCGGGATGAAACGGTAAAAATACGCCGTTTGGAAGATAAACTCGGGATTCACGGATCTCCGACCTGCGAAATGCAGTTTGACGGCACACCGGCGAAATTGATTGGTAAACGTCGTATGGGCCTGATTAAATATGTTATGGAGCTGATGAATGGGGCGCGGCTGGGAATTGCCGGACAGGCCATCGGGATCGCCGAAGCTGCTTTCAGGGAAGCGAAGGCTTATGCCACTGAGCGTAAACAATTTCACAAGGAGATCATCAACTTTCCGGCGGTCTATGAGATGCTCACAAAGATGCGCGTCTCTATCGAAGCCGCCCGGAAACTGACCTATTATACCTCCATGGCCGTGGATTATAAAAAACTCTACACAGAACTCTTTGAGGAAACCAAAGAGACCGATATCCGGGCAAAAATGAAGTATTATACGGCCCTGGCCAATACCCTGACTCCTATCTCCAAATATTATGCGACAGAGATGGCCAATAAAGCTGCCTATGACGGCCTTCAGATCCACGGCGGTGACGGGTTTATGAAAGATTACAATATCGAACGCCATTACAGAGACGCTCGGATTACTAATATCTATGAAGGGACCACCCAGCTTCAGGTTGTGGCCGCCATCGGCGGAGTTGTCACAGGCAGTTTGAATGAGGAGCTGGACCGCATGGATGCTTCTATCAAAGAAACCGCGTGGGATGACGAGAAACAACGTATTCGCGATATGAGGGAAAAACTCAATAAAGTGATCGCTCTTTACAAAGAGATGGATGACGAGACAAAAGCTTATCATGCCGGGCGGATCGTCCATATGGCTACGATGGTTATTACTTCCTATCTTCTTATGGAAGATGCCCTGGCCAACGGGCGTAAAGCTAAAGTGGCCAGGATCTTTGTTACGGATGCGCAGGCTTCCGTGGAAGAAGCCTTTTGGGCCGTAAAAGACGGAGATAAAACCGTTATTGAGCATAACCCTGAAATATGGGACATCTGAAAGAAAAAAAAACACAGAAGGGGAAGAAGCCGTGTGCTTCTTCCCTGTTCAAAAATGCCGGCCGACTTATCCTATTCCTGATATTATTCTTCTCTATTCTTTACACGCTATGGCTTTTGTGGTCTTTTACCTCTCCGTCACTTGGATCTCGTCATCGTCTGCCTGTGCTTTGCGACCCCCAATTTCATAGGGAGGACTCGTTTACGGCTTATTTGGAGAAAGAAAAAGAATATGTGGCGGTGACGCGGCAAACCATTTACGGCAAAAAGGGGGAAGACCCCTGTCCCGGTTTGGCTTCTGAAAAAAATATTCAAAGAAACCTTTCTTTTTATAAGCGGCCGGCAGGCTCTTTGAAAGGACAAGTCCTTCTTCTGCACGGGCTGAGCGACTCCCCTTATGCCATGAGGGCTTTAAGCCGTTATTTCCTGAACAGGGGACTTGCTGTGTTGGCTCTGCGCCTGAAAGGACACGGAAGTGTGCCGGGAGCCTTATTAAACGTCAAATATTCCCAATGGCAGGAACAGGTCCGTGAAGCTGCCGAGTGGTTAAAAGCTTGCGAGGAAGACACTTCTGTACCTTTTTATATGACAGGGTTCTCGACAGGGGCAGCACTAAGTCTTTCTTATACGCTGGACATCCTGGAGTCCGGGGAGGGGGATTTGCCTGAAGCTCTTTTTTTCTTTTCCCCGGCTTTTCGCATCTCTCCGGCGGCTGCTGTCACAGGTCTTCATCGGCCGGTGAGCCGTATTCCTTTGTTTCAGCGTTTTGCCTGGCTGGACATCCTTGAAGACTCTGATCCTTGTAAATACATGTCTTTTCCGAAAAATGCCGCCTGGCAGATCTATTTGCTCTCCCGTGAAAATGAGCGTCGTTTGCAAGGTCATCGCTGTTTCCCTGTTCCTATTTATTCATTTCAATCGGCCTGTGATGCGACGGTCTCTGCACATGCCGTGGTTCTCTTTTATGAACGATACCGGCTTGACGGGTATTTAACTCTCTTTGACACCCATCCTGCACGACGGGGACAGTTTAAGTCCTCTGTGGATGTCCGTAAGATAGCCCGGGAATGGAAGGGGCCGGCAAGGCTTTTTATCGTGACCGGCGAATCCGGATTGGAAAGCCGTGAGATGTCGCATGTTATAACGGTGCCCTGGAAGGACTCTCTTTTTTCTCTTTCTCATGTCGCGCTTCCCTTTTCTATGGATGATCCCCTTTATAATGCCTATGAAACGGACAAACAGACTTTATGGGGGGAAAAACGCCTTTTTAAAGGAGAAGAAGAAGTGGAGCGGCTGCGGGTGAATCCCTTTTTCAAGCAAGTGACGATGCTCCTGGATCAGTCGTTCATCCGCCTGACAGATAATCCGTCAAAAGAGCAAGGCGGCTCTTGACACCTTAAAGCGAACCCCTAAAATAAGAGAAACACGGAGGTATGATGATGAAAGAAGTGACCGTTAAAATCATTTGGAGAGATCCTCGATCCGTACAAGGGGAAAAGGTCAAAGTCAAGGGGTGGGTTCGCACCATCCGAAACTCGAAAAATTTTTCCTTTATGGAGCTTAATGACGGTTCTTTTTTTAAAAACCTCCAGGTGATCTTTGACCCCTCTCTTCCCGGGTATGAAGAGATCGTCAAGTTGGGTGTAGGGGCTGCCGTAAAGGCTGAAGGGATACTCGTGGAATCTCCTGCTCCGAAACAGCCGGTAGAGCTTCATGCTCAAAAGATCATTGTTACGGGAGTATCTCCCGAAGAGTACCCGCTGCAGAAGAAACGCCACACCTTTGAATATCTCCGCACCATTGCCCATCTGCGTCCGCGGACCAATACCTTTTCCGCAGTGTTTCGTCTGCGCCATCTTCTGGCCTATGCCTTTCACCGTTTTTTCCATGAGCAGGGCTTTGTCTATGTCCATACTCCTTTGATCACGGGAAGCGACTGTGAGGGAGCCGGAGAGATGTTCCGTGTGACCACCCTGGATCTTAGAGATATCCCGAAAAGCGAAGAGGGGAAAGTCGATTTTTCAAAAGACTTTTTCGGTAAAGAGACCAACCTCACCGTAAGCGGGCAACTCAACGTGGAGGCCTTTTGTCAGGCCTTCGGGAAGGTCTATACCTTCGGGCCGGCATTCAGGGCGGAAAACTCCAATACCCCCCGTCATCTTTCTGAGCTCTGGATGATCGAGCCCGAGATCGCCTTTGCCGACCTCAACGACGATATGGAACTGGCCGAAGCCATGGTGAAGGATGTCTTCGGGTTTGTTTTGCGCGAGGCTCCTGAAGAGATGGAGTTTTTTAATTCCTTCATCCAGAAGGGAATCCTGGAAAAGATGGAAAAGGTCGTCGCCTCCGATTTTGGACGCATCACTTATACAGAAGCCATCCAGGCCCTGAAGGCGGCGAAAAAAGAGTTCCAGTTCCCCGTGGAATGGGGATGTGACCTGCAGACGGAGCATGAACGCTTCCTCTCTGAAGAGGTCTTCGGACGTCCTGTCTTTGTCACCGACTACCCCAAAGAGATCAAGGCTTTCTATATGCGCCTCAATGACGATGAGAAGACCGTCGCCGCCATGGATCTGTTGGTCCCCGGCGTGGGAGAGCTTATCGGCGGAAGCCAGCGCGAAGAGCGCTACGATGTGCTTTTGAAACGGATTCATGATATGGGACTCAACGAATCTGATTACTGGTGGTATCTGGACTTGCGTAAATATGGGTCGACTCCTCATGCGGGGTTCGGCATCGGTTTTGAACGGGCCCTCATGGCTCTGACGGGGATGGAAAATATACGGGATGTCATTCCCTTCCCCCGTGTTCCCAAAAACGCGGAGTTTTAAAAAAAAAGGCCCGGATTATTTTCCGGGCCTTTTTTATGTCTCAAAGATCACTTTAACTGTTCAATATATGCTTCCGGGTCGTTATGAGTCTTCCAGAAGGGCTGTCCGTCAAAAGTTGTTTTTTTCAGGGGGTGTTCCGGGAATATATCATCATCGATGAGAGGGATGAGAGTCACTGTTCTCTCTTCGGGGGGATCCATGAGAACGGTTTTTTCCACGGCATCCTGCCACCCCGCCCCTAGGGCATCTTCCACCACACGGCCCCCTTCTAACACAACCTTTTTGGTGATGGTGAGGATGAGCTTGTCTTCTTCAAGGGCCCAGGTCCCGCTGAAGGAGACGTCCCGCTGGTTCTCATCAGGCCACTCGCCATAGAGAAAGGCAAAACGGCCGTCGGGAAAGAAAAAGTAGCGCTCTCCCCAGGTATTTCCCCCTAATGCAGGAGCCGAATGCCAGAATCCCACGAAGGCCTCTTCTTCCGAAGAAAGAGTCCGTTGTGCAGGACAGCCCGCTAAAAGAGGCAGCAGAAGGGCGAGAATAATCAAGCCGTTTCTTTTTTTCATTGTGACTCCTTATCAAGTTTTCCCAGGTGGAGCGAATCCTCCCGGATCACAGTCATAAAGGACTTTTCGCCACGCTTCATTTTCCCGTAAAGCGTGAACTCTTCATT
>Ga0334895_1001736_pt1 | contig 20760 bp, 16 predicted proteins | sample GraSluR3_MG_7_FD_207229 | JGI IMG/M metagenome (GOLD analysis project Ga0334895, IMG submission 207229) | Sludge microbial communities from methane-producing bioreactor in Wageningen University, Netherlands - Granular Sludge_31_05-R3 | ecosystem: Engineered > Bioreactor > Anaerobic >... | reverse complement strand
CAAAACCCCGCGAAAACACGGTCCGATGACGGTTGTGACGGTTGTGACGGTCTATCGCAACCCTTTTCTAAGGACAACGGCGACGAGGTGATGGAATGGACGGGATAGCACTGTTGGGGGAGGCCCGGGCGGCTGGGCTGGTGGTCGAGACCGACGGCGGCCGGCTGGTGATCCGCGGCCCGGCTTCGGCCGGCGACGTGGCCCGGCGACTGCTTGACCACAAGGCCGACGTGCTACGGGCCCTCGACGCGGCCCCCGAGCCCCCGGCCCACTGGCCCCCCGACGCCCTGGCGGCCCACGTCGCCAAGCACGGGGCCTACCCGGCCGGCGGTATTGGGGCCCCGACGCCCAGCGAAACGGCGACGGCCCTCGCCCAGGCGGGTGAGGTGCCGACGTGGGAAGACCTCGACCCGCCCGACGGCTGGCGGTGCCCCCGGTGCAGCGGGCTGTTGTGGTGGCGAACGGTGGGCAGTCTCACGACGGCCCCGGTCCGGCGGTGTGTGGCGTGCGACGCCGAAGGATTCGCCCGGAGTGACCGGCTGGCGGAACGGGCGGCCCGATTGCGGGCGGCAGAAAAGTAGTTGACGACACGGCAAGGATTGCGTACAATCGCGTACTGAAGGGAGTAAGCTATGCCAAGAACCTGGGATTCAGCGCTCGAAGCGGTACGAGAAAAGCTGGTGGAAACAGGCATGACCTACTACCAGTTGTCCGACGCAACGGGTATCAATCGCCCGTCCCTGATTCGGTTTCTGAACGGTACGACCGGGCTACAAGGCACGACGGTCGACAAGCTGCTTGCCTACTTCAATCTGCAAGTGACCGAGGCCCCGACCCGGCGGCCGAAGCGAAAAGCGAGGTGACACGTGGCGAGCGTCTCCAAAGCACCCAACGGCCGGCGCGTAGTGCAATTCGTCGGCGCGGACGGCAAGCGGCGGTCGGTCCGGTTGGGCCGGTGTTCTCAAAAGGCGGCCGACTCCATCCGGGTGCACGTGGAACGGCTGCTTGAGGCCAAGATTACGGGCTACCCCCTGAACGCGGAAACGGCGGCTTGGCTGGCGGGCCGTGGCGACGACCTGATTGCGAAGCTGGCGCGCGCGGGGCTGGTGCCCCGGCGGGAATCGGCGACGTTGGGGGCGTTTCTCGACGACTACATTGCCAGCCGAATCGACGTAGCCCCGGCGAGCAAAGTGGTTTGGCACCACACCCGGCGGAACTTGGTCGACTTCTTCGGGGGCGACCGGGCGTTGCGGACGATCGGCCCGGCCGATGCCGATGCTTTCCGGCTTCACCTGGTGGGCGAAAAGCTGGCCGACACCACGATTGCCAAGCGGCTGCAATTCGCCCGACAATTCTTCGCCGTGGCCAAGCGGAGAAAGCTGGTCGACGAGAACCCGCTTGCCGAGGTGAAGCACAAGGCCGGCGCCACGTCGGGCCGACAGCGGTTCATCGACAGGGCCACGACGCAGAAGCTACTCGACGCGGCCCCGGACTGGACGTGGCGCACCATTATCGCCCTGGCGCGGTACGGCGGGCTGCGGACCCCCAGCGAAACCTTGAGCCTGACGTGGGATGCTGTGGACTGGGGGAGCAACCGACTCCGGGTGGTTTCGCCGAAGACGGCCAAAGTCGGCAAGGGATTCAGGACGATTCCCATGTTCCCCGAGCTTCGCCCATACCTGCAAGAGGCATGGGACATGGCCGAAGAGGGGCAGGTGCACGTCGTGCCGACCCGCTATCGTGACGCTGCCCAAGGGCCAAACGGATGGATCAACTGCAACATGCGGACCCAGTTTGAACGGATCGTCAAGAGGGCCGGCTTGGAAACGTGGCCAAGACTGTTCCACAACTTGAGGGCTTCCAGAGAAACGGAACTGGCGGCGGAACACCCGGTGCACGTGGTGACGGCGTGGCTGGGCAACACTCCCACGATTGCCATGCGGCACTACTTGCAGGTGACCGATTCCGACTTCGCCCGGGCGGTGCAGAATCCGGTGCACGGCGCGCATGATTCAGGCCCGACGGTGCAAAATCCGGTGCAGCCCATGTCGGCCGGTCGGTGCCATGAAACGACAGAACCCCTTGGGGAACAAGGGGTTCGGCACGTTGCGGCAACCGTAGTCCATCATGGGCGTGAATCATTAGCGGATGGGAGAGGATTCGAACCTCCGGAGGGTTTTACCCCTCAGCAGTTTTCAAGACTGCCGCCTTCGTCCACTCGGCCACCCATCCGAAGTGCTCTTCTGTAAAGACTTTGGGAAGTCTCCAAGTTCGCGTTTCGACGGTTCGACATCCGACGCAACCGGGGGGGACGGACAGGTTGCAGGGTGACGCCCGGGGGGATGCGTGCCAACGGGTGTCCCACACCACCTGACCGGAGACCGGAGGTGGCATCATGCCCAAGTCTACCAGACTCCCGAAGCCGGGCAAGCCGACCTCCGGCTTCCCGACTTCCCTCCGTTCCTCCACCGCAACGGCCCATGGGCCAAGGCGGTCCGGGGTCGGATCTGCTGATTTTGAGGGGTGTGTTGCCTCAGTTGAAACTGGAAGTCTCGCCGCGTGATGACCAAAAGGACCGTGCCCAACAGCACGTCACGTCAAACCGGCCGACTCGCACTTACTTGGCAACCCGCGACGGGCTCTGGGGGGCTCATTCGTCGTCCCTCGCAACGGAACGCCGCTGTGCTGCCCCAGAACCCCGCTGATGGGGACGCAAATCGGGGCAACGCGGGGTTTGGCACGCGCAAAGCACCACCTTTGGGGATGAAAATGGCTTTGAGTTGTTGGCCGTTGGGAACGTGCCCGACGTTCGGCAGGGCTTTCCTGCAACGCGCCCGATCGCCCGGGTGCAAGGCCAGGGGCGCTTCGATGGGGCTTATCGCACGGCGGCCTCGGCGTACTCCTTCAGGAGACGAACGAACAGCCGGTACTGATCGATCGACACGTGCGGGGGCGTCTGGTGGTCGACGCTGGGGATGAAACCGCCCGAGCGCATCAGCGGCACGAGGCGTTCGAACTCGGCGCGCAGGGCCTGCTCGCCGCGATCCATGACCATCTTGTCGAAATGCCCGATCAGGCGCAGCTCGGGGAACTGCCGGCGGATCGCCATGCCGTCGACGCCCGCCTGGCGCTCCAGAGGCAGCACGCCGCGGATCCCCTCGCGCATCAGCCAGGGGACCATCCGCGTCACGTCGCCGTCGGTGTCGACGATGGGCATCACGCCGCGATCGAGGAGCCGGGGCACGATCTGCCGGTAGTAGGGGGCGATGAACTCGTCGAAATGGCGCTCCGAGATCATGGGCCCGTGGTTGTACGACATGTCTTCAGCGATCGTGGCGAACGTGGGCAGGCACGCCTTTTCGACCCGGTCGAGAATCGCCAGGTTGAAGTCGGCCAGGTCTTGGTTGATTCGATGCAGCAGCTCGGGCTGGTCGTAGAAGGCGTAGCTGATCTTGGTAAAACCCATCAGCGTGCGCGGGAACCAGAAGAACCCTTCGAGCGTGATCCACACGACCACCTCGCCCCGGGCCTGACGCTCGGCCCAAGGCCGCATCGCGTGGATCGCCTCGGCGTGGTCGGGAAACAGGCTGGGGCGCACGCGAAGGTAGTCGTCCATGTTTGAGACGATGCCCTCGACGTGATGCTGCACCGCGTCGATCGTCGGATCGGTCGTCGAGAACCAGAACTGCTGATAGGGGTCGAGCCCGAAATACTCGGCGACGTCGAAGACCGTCTCGAGATCGGCGGGCAGCCCCTGGGTCTTCCAGTGGGCGATCGTCGCGTCCCACCACATGGCCCATTCCCAGACGGGCAGGCGGTCGACGGGCTCGAAGCCCATCAACGCGCGGAAACGTTCGACGTGGTTCATGGCGAATGGTCTCGCACGGTTATGGGGCGACAGTGCCAGTCGCGACTCCCGGCTTCGCCCAACCCGGCCGTGTTGTGCCCGCTCTGCTCCCCACTAGCGCGGCCGGTCGTCGAGGGGCACGTAGTCGGTCGGGCCCGGGCCGGTGTAGACCTGGCGTGGGCGGACGATGCGGCTGGTGGGTTCGTCGTGCTGCTCGCGCCACTGGGCGATCCACCCGGGCAGGCGCCCGATGGCGAAGCACACCGTGAACATGTTCGTGGGCAGCCCCATTGCGCGAAGCAGGATGCCGCTGTAGAAGTCGACGTTGGGATACAGCTTTCGCTCGACGAAATACGGATCTTCGAGGGCCAGCTCCTCGAGCTTGCGCGCGATGTCCAGAAGCGGGTCCTGGCGATCGAGCTGCGCAAAGACCTGGTCGCAGGCGTCGCGGAGGATCTTGGCGCGCGGGTCGTAGTTCTTGTACACGCGGTGGCCGAATCCGTAGAGCCGGAAGGGGTTCTCCTTGTCCTTGGCCCGGCGGAGGCACTCTTCGGGCGAAAGCCCGCCCTGGTGGATCCGGTCGAGCATCTCGACGACCTCGACGTTCGCCCCGCCGTGCAGCGGGCCCCACAGGGCGCACACCGCCGCCGCGCACGACGCGAACAGGTTGGCCCGCGCCGACCCGACCACGCGCACCGTCGACGTGCTGCAGTTCTGCTCGTGATCGGCGTGGAGGATGAAGAGGAGGTTCAGGGCGTCTTCGATCTCGGGAGTGACCACATACTGCCGGTAGGGGATCGAGAACATCATGTGCAGAAAGTTCGCGCAGTAGCGGAGCTTCGGGTCGGGATAGATGAACGGCAACCCCTGCGACCGCCGGTACGAAAACGCCGCAATCGTGCGCACCTTGCTGATAAGCCGGGCGGCCGCCGCCTCGAAAACCTCTTCATCCTCCACGGCCAGAAGCTCTTGATGAAAACACGCCAGGTTGCTCAGCATGGCCGACAGGATGGCCATGGGCGGCGCGTCGACCGGGATGTGCTCGTACTGGTGCCGCAGCCCTTCGTGCAGCAGCTCGTAGTCGGTGAGGCTTTCGCTGAAGTGCAGCAGCTCGTCGCGGTTGGGCAGGCGCCCGAAGATGAGCATCCAGGCGACTTCGACGAAGTTCGGTCTTTCGGTGAACTGCTCGATGGGAACGCCGCGGTACCGCAGGATTCCCTTCTCGCCGTCGATGAAGGTGATCCGGCTCTTGCACATGCCCGTGTTGCCCAGGGCCGGGTCGTAGGTGATCATGCCCGTCTCCTGGCGGAGCCGGGTCACGTCGATGGCCCGCTCTCCCTCGGTTCCTTCGACGATGGGAAGCTCGATTGTCTTGTCGCCGATCGTGAGAATTGCCTTGTCGGTCATGCCAGTGGTTTCCTTGCGAATTCCGACGGAGAGACTCCGTCCAGCTTAATCGAAACGCGGGCCGGCGCTGCCCTTGGCCCTGCTTGCGCAAGGCAAGCGCGGGGGGCGACGCTGCGCTTGGCCTACTGCGACAGCTTGCCCTCAACGTACTGCCGGTAACGCTCGGCCACGCGGCCCCCCTCGACGTCGCCGCGGTGGACGAGCACGCCGACGCGCTGCTTCAGAGATTCGCCGTCGGCAAGCGTGAAGGGGTTGCCGCTCCGGGCGTCGATGCGTCGCGGCCCGAAGCAACCGTAGTCGCGGGTGAGCCACTTATGGGGATACGGGTTGTCGGCGTGGCTGAACAGCGCGAGCCCCTCGGTCTGGCCGTCGACCGTGTTCGTGTAGTCGATCCAGCGGGCCTCCTTGCCGTTGGTCTGGGCCTGGTTCACCGCGCCTTCGGAGCTGGTGATCGTGCCGCCCTGGTCGACCGAGAAGGCCGGGTCCATGCGGACAAAGGGCCAGGCGTAGTGCACCCAGTCGCTGGTGAACGTGACGTCGCCGTAGGAGGCGGTCACCGTGAAGGTCAAATCCAGGAAGTACTCTCCGTCGCCCAGGGCCACGATCCGCATGTCGCGGGTCTCGTCGAGCACGGGCACGTCGTGGTCCATCTCCCAGATCAGCCTGGCGCGGACGACGGGCTGCGCGCCGGTGGCTTCCGGCGCCGGGAACTCGACGTGGCGAATGCGGTCGCGAAACGGCGGCGCGGGGCGGTCGCGGTCGGCGCCCGTGTACCAGGCCATGTAGAAGTTGACGTCACGGCCGCCGTCCAGGCGCACCTTGTCGGCGAACCAGAACGAGCGGTGATGCGGGTAGGGCGTGGGATGCTCGACCGTCATCGACTTGCCCGACGGACTGCGCACGGGGTAGTAGTACGGCAGATCGACCTCGGGCCCGAACCGGTAGACGATCGCCTCGCTGCCGTCGACGAGCACGCGGAGCCGTCCGGCCTGATCGTCGCGGTCCAGGGCGATTCGGGGGGGGCGGGCCTCCGCGGCGCAGGTCGCCGGTGCGTGGATCAGGCCCCACATCGCCGCCACGACCGCGCCCAGGGCCACGAGGCCGGGTCGAGTGCGAAGCCGATTCGTTCGTTCGATGAGGTCGATCATGGCAGTTCCACCTTGCTTCGGGTTACCGGGGTGCAGTCGATCCGCAAGCCTCCATCATGCTCGCTTGCCGGGCCGGGGGCAATGGGGAGGGGCCGGGCACGCGGCGGCGTCTTGGCGACGGGAGTCAGGCCCGAAGATGCCGATAGGCTTGAGGCTTGAGGCGCGAGGCTTGAGTGCTGGCGTCTTGGCGACGGGAGTCAGGCCCGAAGATGCCGATGGAACCAATCGAGCGTCCGCCGCCACATGGCATCGGAAAGCACGTGGCCGACGCCCTTCTCGATGAAGTGGCTGAAGCGGTCCGCGGCCCCGGCCCGCGCGTAGGCTTGGGCGATCGTTTCGACGCCCTCGTGCACCTCGGGCAGGGGGCTGCCGCCGTCGTTCTCGCCAAAGTTGAGGTGCAGGGCCCGCGGGGCGATCAGCGCGGCCACGTCGGGCGTGTCGCCGTACTGGTGCAGGCCCGGGATGAAGTTGGGAAAGCAGTGCAGCAGCCGGGTGCGGTGGATGGCCCGGTAGGTCGGCAGGCAGCAGTTGCCGACCAGGCACTTGAGGCGCGGCTCCCAGGGCCCGACAAGCCAGGTGTGGGTCGAGCCCATCGAGTGGCCGTAACAGCCGATGCGGTCGGGATCGACCTCGGGCCGCGAGGCGAGGTAGTCGACGGCCCGGCGCATGTCGAGGATGTTCTTCCAGGCCATGCACTTGCCCTCCACGACGTAGCGGAGGAACTCGAACCGCTCGTAGTTTCCGCCCGGAAGGCGGTCGTCCCGGCGCTGCTCGAAGCAAAGGGCGTCGGGGCAGAGCACCACGTAGCCCTCCCGGGCCAGGGCCGCGCCGGTATGGTGCATGGGGTTGCCCGCCAGCCCGGCCGGCTCGCTCTTGCCCAGGTGCCACTCGCCGTTGTGCTGGTGCCACACGGCCACGGCCGGGGCCGGGCGACCGGCGTCGACTCCGTCGGGCACGAGCAACAGGGCGGGCACGCGGTCGCCGGGCTCGACCTCGTAGGTCAGCGATTCGATGCGATACCCCTGCTTGGCGACCGTCTCCCGAAGCCGCGGCCTGAGTTCGCAGGGCTCGGGCCAGGGGCCTCCCAGGCACCGGCCCAGTTGCTGGCGGAAATCGGCGTTGCCGGTTAAGCGGTCGGACGTCATGGGCGTCGCCTCGCCGAGGATTCGGGACCCGACCATCGAGGCCGCCTTCCAGCGGTCGGCCTTACGGCGGGTTCCCGATGGCAGCCGGTCCGGCTCGTCGGCCGGCCCGTGAGGGCCGCGGTGGCGGGTGATCCATCCCGGAACGAATCACGACGAGCCTCGGCGAGTGGGCTTGGTATACTCGCCCCAGTTCCCCTCGATGACCAGCCAGTCGAACGCCGCGGGATCGACGTCGAGGCGGTCGTTGCCGCCGATCGAGCGGGCTTCGACCGATCCGAAGTCGACGGCCAAAATCGAAAACGGCGACAGGCCGTCGACGTTGTGCAGCAAAACGGAATGACCGCTCGGCGAAGACGACGCGGGCTGCCGGCCGGCGGTGCTTCTTATCTCGCGGAGCTCGTCGTTGAACACCGAGTCGGTGAGGTAGGCGCGGTCCTGCCCGGGCGTGCCCGAATGGACCTCGACGAATCCGAACCCGACGGTGAGGTACGAAAGCCCGTCGCCCGAGAGCCTGGCGTACTCGGGCGTGGCGACCAGGGCGGCCGGGGTATCGGCGGCGCCGTAGAGCTTGGCGCGGTCGTCCGCACCCGACGCATAGGCGCGCACGTCGACGAAGCCGAGCGCCCGCAGGAGATGGTCGGCGCCGTAAAGCCTGGCGTCGCCGGGCTGGACGACCAGGGTATCGGCGCCCGTCGGATCATCGTTCAACCGCGCGACGTCGGAGGCGTCGGCGGCATAGCCGTAGGCCTGGGCGAATCCGACGGCCCGATTCGCGAAGTCGGGCCCCGAGAGCTTCGCGTAGTCGGGCATGGCCGCGAACGCGTTGCGCACGCCGTCCTGACCGTAGAGCTTGACCAGGTCGCTTCCCCCGCCGCTTCGGGCCACGATCGACTCGACCTGCTTCACGACGACCGTCCGGGCACCGGTATCCAGCCGGCCGATTCCCGGCCAGAGGCGCACGACCTCGTCGCCCGCGGTGCCGCGCAGGATCGCCGTATCGTTCCCGGCTCCGGCGTAGAAGGTCACCGGGCGAGCGTCGTCTTCCAAGACATAGGTCACGCCGTTGATCACGACGAGATTGCGCGAGGCGAAATAGTCGAACACATCGTCGCGGGCCGTGCCGTCGACGCGAGTGCCCTCATCGGAGATGGCGACCAGATTGGCCACGACGAGATCGGCCTGCGTCGCGTGGCCAGCCAGCCCGACGTAGTAGGTCTCGTGACGGGCATCGGCCTCCCAGTCGATCCGCACGTTCGTTCCGGCGTCCGAGGTGGCCAACTCGCGCCCTTTGGCGTTGAGAAGGCGCAACGCCACGTCGCCCCCGTAAACCGACGATGCTTCGAGCGTCAGCAGCCCCGCCCGGCTCGTCTCGATGCGGAACCACAAGGGTTCCCCCGACGCGTCGAGGCCCGTCTTCTCGACGAAGTCGACCCGTCCCAGCGGCTCGACGATCGCGTCGGGACCGTGAGCGGGGTTGCGGGTGACATCGGCGAAGGGGTTGCCCGCAATCATCGGATGAACGAGCGGCGCGGCGCTCAAGAGTTGCCGCGGCTCCAAGGGCTCGAACGCGGGGCGGCGAGGCCGAGCCGTCGACGGACGACTTTCGCGTCGCGTTCGCGAGAACAGGCGGGCGATGAACCCGTCGAATCCGGTCCGGACGTTGCGGGGTGAACTCATGTCGTGGGCCTGGGGCGGAGGTCGAGCCGCGGAAAGACGACGTGCCGTGGCCGCCTCGGGGCAGACGACCTGATGCTTCTATCGGTCGTTCGCCGGTCGGGTCTTGACAACGGGGGATTTGGCGCGGTGGTGCTCAAAAAACCGGATTTGCCGGTGACGACGCTCGCAGCCGCGACCCGACGGAGTATAATCGGCCTCGTTGCCTTCTCGCCACGATCCACGGGAGCACCGAGCATGACGACGAATCGACTTCTGCGAACCGCGTGGAGCACCGCGGCCTGCATCGCTTTCGCGAGCCTGGTTGCCGCGAGCGCCATCGCCGGCGAACAGATCGAGAGGCCCGACACTCCGCTGGAGTTCATCGACACGAGCTTCGAGAACGCCTCGCCGCTGTACTGGGAGATCGACGCCGAAGGAGCGGTCCAGGTGTATCTCGTCTACGACCAGGAGCGGTCGTCGCCGAACCGGGCCAACGGGCATTGGCACTTTCAGATTCAAGCCCGGAAGGGCTCCGATCTGACGATCGTGCTCAACAACTTCGACAACGTGTGGAACGGGCGGCCCGGCTCGCCCGTCTCCGACGCGACGATCGGCTTCGCGTCGGTCGACGGCATCGCGTGGCAGCCGATTCCGACCGAGAAGATCGAGGGCAACCGGCTGAAGATCGACGTGCACATGGAGGGCGAAACGCTCTACCTGGCCCGGCTCGAGCCGTATCGGATCTCCGACCTGGAGAAGCTGAAACGCCAGATCGTCGGCCACCCTCTCGTCGAAATCACCGCGATCGGCGCGACGGTCGAGGGGCGCGAGCTGGAGATTCTTCGGGTGGGCCGTGCCGACGCGCCCCATCGCGTGCTGCTTCGGGCCCGATCGCACTCGTGGGAGCCGGGGGGCAACTGGGTCGTCGAGGGGTTGATCCGGCGCTTGCTCCGCGACGACGACCATGCCCGGCGCTGCCGCGAGCGATACTGTGTCTACGTCATGCCCATGGCGAACAAGGACGGCGTGGCCCGGGGGCGCACGCGGTTCAACGTGCTGGGCAAAGACCTCAACCGCAACTGGGACCAGCCGGCCGACGGCCGCTACGCGCCCGAGAACCACGCCCTCGAATCGTGGCTCGAGTCGATGATCGCCGAGGGCCGCCGCCCCGATCTGGCGATCGACTTCCACAACGACGCGGGAGGCAAGCTGCACGTGAGCCGGCCCGACGTCGACCTGGAGGCCTACCTCGAGCGCATGCAGCGTTTCGAGCAACTGCTGCGCGAGCACACCTGGTTCACCGAGGGCAGCACGGGCGGCAGCTTCCGCAACCCCGGCAGCTTCGGCGAGGGCCTGCTCGAGCGCTACGGCATCACCGCCTGCGTGCAGGAGCTGAACGCCAACCGGATCGCCGGCCTCGACGACTACCCCTCGGCCGCGAACTGGAAGCTCTTCGGCGAACAGCTCTGCGAGGTGTTCTTGCGGTATTTCGGGGGATAGCGCGCTCGGCGAGGCCTCAGCCGACGATGCCGCTGATGTCGATCAGGTGCATCTGCCGCCCCTGGCCGGCGTGCGGCGAGTCGATCACCACGCTGCGCCCGTCGGGGCTGAACCGCGGATGGGTATCGCACCGCCACTCGCCTCGATACTCGGGCGGCAGGTGGAAGTGCCCCAGCCAGACCCGCCTGCCGGTGTCGACGTGGTAGAGGTAGGGGCTCTGCTCCCGGTTCTTGCCTCGGGGGTAGGTGTCGTTGAGGATCCACGCGTTGCCTGGCAGGTAGGAGCAGTGGCCGTTGACGGTCATCACGCCCGCCCCGATCTGCTCGACCGTGCCGCCCTCGCGGTCCTCGAAGAGATAGAAGCCCGCCTCGTGGCCTTCGGGCTTCGTCCAGGCGAGGATGTGGCGGGGGTCGCGCCAGATGAAGTGCGACGTGTGGCCCGAGGGGTCGATCACGCGGACGTCCGATCCGCCGGGCGTGGCCGTCAGCATGCGCGTGGCGCCCTTCCACGCGGGGAATCCCCAGCGATGGAGGAACTCGAACCGCGTGCCGTCGGGGTTGATCAGCAGGTGGTTGAAGTAGTGTTTGCCCTTCGAGATGTCGCCGCCGGCAAAGGGCAGCGCGGCGATGTCGGCCACCGACACGACCAGGGTCGACTCGCCCGTGTCGAGGTCGACGCGAAAGATGCCCGAGTCGGCCGGGGCCAGCACGTCGGAGTTCGGGTCGGGCAGGCCCGTGTAGCCGTAGCCCGGGCGCATCTCGTTGACCCGGCGGAAGTCGGGCGCGACGGCCCAGCGCCCGTCGGGGCTCACCGTGTAGATCGGGTGGGGGATGGTTCGCTTCCGGCGCGTCGTGACGTCGAGAATGTGGCAGACGAACCGGTCGTCCTGGCGATCGTTCCAGAGCACCTCGGTCTTCGACCCGGGGCGCCACTGCAACATGCAGCCCTGCTGCCAGCACCAGGCCCGGGTCTCGCCCAGCTCGATCCAGCGGTCGCCGTCTTCGAGGTCGACCATGCCGACCTTGATCACGTCGTCGGGCTTGGGCGAACGGTGCTCGAAGTCGACCTCCATGCCGAGCGCGTAGCGGCAGGCCGGGTCGAATTGGAGCTTGTCGTAATAGCTGAACCAGTGGAACTTGGGCCCCCGGGTGATCTGCCGCACGGGCGGGAGCGTTTCGTCGGCCGCCAATGCCCGTCGCGGCAGGCCGGCCAGGGCCAAGGCGGCGGGCACGGCCGCTTTGAGCACGTCGCGTCGGGAGATCTCGTTTCTCGCCGGGCTCATGGTAGCATCCTCTCGGTTCGGATGAATCGGTTGGGAGTTCGTTGCGGGCACCGCGGAGGGCTCCACGGAATCGCGCCGGCGGCTCATCCCACGATGCCGCTTATGTCGATCATGTGCATCTGCCTTCCCTCGCCGCTCGAGGCCGCGTCGATGACCACGCTCCGGCCGTCGGGGGTCGCGCGCGGATGCAGGTCGACGCGCCACTCGCCCGTGTACTCGGGCGGCGAATAGAACCGGCCCAGCGAGACCACGCGCCCGGTCGCCACGTGATAAAGGAAGGGGCCGTGGTATCGCTGCGCGTCGGGATAGGTGTCGTTGAGGATCCACGCGTTGCCGGGCAGGTAGGTGCAATGCCCGTCGCGGTACATGACGTCGCCGCCGATGACCTCGATGTTGCCGCCGCCGGGCTTGTCTTCAAACAGGCAGAACCCGCCGCGCCGCGAGCCGGCCCACGACCAGGCCAGGATGTGCCCCGGATCGCGCCAGATGAAGTGCGACGTGCAGCCCGAGTGGTCGACGACGCGCACGTCGCTGCCGTCGGGCGCCGCCGTGAGCATGCGCGTGCGGCAATCGTTCTTGCCTCGCGGATACCACCGATGGAGGAACTCGAACCGCGTGCCGTCGGGGTTGATCAGCAGGTGGTTGAAATAGTGCTTTTTCTCGGAAAGGTCGCCCAGGGGGAACGGGATCTTGGCCACGTCGGCCAGGGGGACGATGAGCTTCTGCTCGCCCGTCTCCAAGTCGACGCGAAAGATGCCCGAGTCGCCCGGCGCCAGCTCGTCGGCGTGCGGATCGTCGAACCCCACGTATCCGTAGCCCGGGCGCATGTCGTTGATGCGGCGGAAGTCGGGGGCCACGGCCCAGAGTCCGTCGGGGCTTACCGTGTAGATCGGGTGCGGGATGGTCCGCTTGCGGCGCGTCACGACGTCGAGAATGTGGCAGACGTACCGGTCGCCCTGGCGGTCGTTCCAGAGGATCTCGGTCTTCGAGCCCGGGCGCCACTGCAGCATGCAGCCCTGCTGCCAGCACCAGGCCCGGCTTTCGTCGAGCTCGATCCAGCGGTCGCCGTCCTCGAGGTCGACCATGCCGATCTTGACGACGTCGTCGGGCTTGGGCGACCGGTGCTCGAAGTCGACCTCCATGCCCAGCGCGTAACGCTGGCTTGGGTCGAACTGGAGCTTGTCGTAGTAGGCGAACCAGTGGAACTTGGGCCCGCGCGTGATCTGGCGGACCGGCGGAAACTCGCCTTGCTCGGCCCCGACGGCCGAGCGGGGCAGGCCGGCCGCGGCCAGGGCCCCGGCAGCGGAGGCTTTGAGCAAGTCGCGTCGCGTGAATCTCGATGGGGTCATGGCAAGAATCCTCCGATGCGGTCGAAATCGAGACGGCTTTCCATTGTAGGCCGCCCGCGGGGCCGACGCCAGCGTGGAGATGGGATCGCCTGGAGAATCGTCTCGATGCCGATTTGCCTTGGTCAAGAAACGGCGCGGGCCGGCGAATTGCCGGCCCGCGCCGTTGCGAAGTGCCTTGGCCCGCGCGCCGGCTAGGTGCTGATGTCGAACGTGAAATCGTTCTCGCCGCTGGGCTGAACCTGCGCGTCCTTGTGGAACTCGGGGGTCGGCGCGGCCACGGGAGGGCCTTCCTCCTCGCCCGTTGGAGGCGGAGTGTCGGGGCCCGGAATGGTGATCAGAACGTGGTGCTTTCCGGCGACCGCGCCCGGACGGCCATCGTTGAAGGTGAGCTCGAAACGCCCGTCCGGCCCCGTCCTCCCCGACGACGGCGCTGCGCCTTGGGGCATGAACATGACGTCGGCCCCGGCAACGGGCTGACCGTCCTGCACCACGGCCCCCGTCACGGGAACCAGGTCGACGCCTCCACCTGCTCCTCCACACCCGCCGATAATCACCGAGGCGACCAGTACGGACAGGCAAGTGCCTGCGGCGGTGGGAAATCTGACATACCACTGAGCAATCTTCATGAACACCCTCTCTTGTCCTCAGGACGAAAGTCGTGCCGGCCGGCGCCTGCCTGCGCCGTGTTGCGGCTGGAACCTGGTATGAGGTCTACTCGTTAGAAGCTCCCCACCGGCTGGCGGTCCTCACGGTCGCACAGCCGGATGAACGTCTGAAAGTCGACCGTCTCCGACACGAATCGAACCGAACCGTCGGTCAGCGCCAATTGCGCCCCGCCCGGATGCTCCGACCGAATGATCGTATGCCGCCGGTATCCGGCATTGGCTTCCGCGGGAGCGCTGGGAGGGTTGTAGTTGATCGGATAGCGCACGATCGTGACGTTAAGCCACCAATCGACGCCGTGGTTGGCGGTGGTGCCGCCAGCGCCGCACGACCAGGCCCCGCCATCGTGGTTGCACGCGCGCCAGTCCTGGGCGTTGCCGTTGGCATCGATGTACGGGGACGACTGTTCGCCGACGCAAAACGTGTTGCTCGTCCCATCCACGATGCTCTTCATGGCGGCCGGCTTATGATTCTGGTCCGCGTACACGATCACCCCGTTGTAGGTCGTCCTGCCGCCGCCGTATCCCGCGTAGCTCGGCGTCGGGTGGGTGGCGAGATCGGAGCCGCGCAGGTAGGTGCCGCCGATGCCGGCGTAATTGACGAGCTGGTAGCGGAAGGTGTTGCCCAGATTGTCGTTATCCGACCGGTCGGTGTTCATGTTGCTCGAAGGGCAATTCAGGGCATCGACCCGCAATGCGTCGAGGATCTGCGAGTTCGGCTGCACCCCGTGCTGGATCGTCCAATCGACGCCGTCGAACGTCATCTGGTCGTACGCCGCGCCTTGCTCCAGGTACGGGAGGATCCGCACCAACCACCCCGCCTGCCGATGCGCCCGGGGGTCGCCGTCCGTACGCGTCGGCGGCTCATACGGAAGAACTCCCGGGGGGAAACACTTGTTCACGTCGTGGTAATTGTGCAACGACAGGCTGATCTGCTTGAGGTTGTTCGTGCATTGGGCGCGGCGTGCCGCTTCCCGCGCCGCCTGGACGGCCGGCAACAGCAACGCAATGAGGATGCCAATGATCGCGATGACAACCAGCAACTCGACCAACGTGAACCCGCGGCGCGCGCGTGTCGTCGGACCGCGCCACTTCGAAATGCTCTTCATGACTCGCCTCCTCAAATGGACAACCGTGAAACAATGAGACACAAAAAGACGTCTCCACAACCGTGGCGCAGCTCGCGTGGACACGAGTCGCGCACGTGCCACCCATGCTGGATGCCGTGTTCGGCGGCATCTTCTTCTACCCCGCCGGGTGGCAGATTCCGCGCCCCTATTATCAGTGATGTGTCGTCGATTGCAAGTGCATTGTCGGTCGTGACCGGCCGACATGCCACCCAAGGAACGCCGCCGTGTACTCGGGTGGTGTGCCACTGGCCAGCCAAGAGGGGGCGCCGCCCGCGATACCCCAGATTTCGATCATAACATCCGCGCCCCGTGGCAGGAAGACTCCACCAGCGACGCCCAGGACACGGTGCACTCGCGCCCGCACTTGCTCCATCGGGGCCAATTGCCCCTCCTCAGTCTTGTCCGCCATGCCCCACTATGGGGCAACCTCGGGATTCAGCGTCGAAAGCGGCGCGATCTTCTTCAGATCGGCCTCGATCTTGCCCGCGTCGCCTACGACGATGATCGCCAGGCGTGAGGGGTCGAGCTTTTGTTGGGCCAGGGTCAGGCACTGTTCGGGCGTGGTCCGGCCGATCGAGGCGACCATTGTTTCGAAGAAGTCGTCGGGCAGGTCGTTCGATTCGATCGTCCAGAGGTCGCCGGCCACCTGCTGGGGCGTCTCGCGGTCGCGGGCGAAGCTGCCCACGTAGTAGGTCTGCCGCTTCTTGAGATCGTCGGCCGACGGGGCCTCGGCGGTCAGGCGCTCGATCTGATCCACCACGGTCTCGACCGCCTCGGCCGTCGATTCGTTCTTGGTGAAGGTCGCGGCCTGGAAGGACCCGCCGAAACGCTGATGGCGAAATCCGCCCCGGGCGCCGTAGGTGAGCCCCTTCTTCACCCGGACCGCCTCGTTGAGCCAACTGTCGAAGGCCCCGCCGAAATAGTCGCTCACCAGGCGGCTCGTGTAGTAGCCGGGATCGTGGCGCCCGAAGCCGAGCTGACCCAGGCGAATCTCGCTCTGCAAGCTCCCGGGACGATCGACGAGGATTACCCGGGTCGGTTGCGGCGTGGGCGGCGCGGGCAACTCGAGCCGGGGACGCGGGCCGACGGCCGCCCAATCGCCCAGCCCTCGCTCGGCCAGTTCGACGGCCCGCGGAGCATCGACGTCGCCGGCAAAGATCAACACGGCCATGTCGGGCCGAACGAACTTGCCGTGCCACCGCTTGAGATCCCCGATCGCGAGCCGGTCGACGTCGTCGATCTCGCCGGTGGCGGTTCGGCTGTACGGATGATCGCCGAACAGCTCGCGCCGCATCTGGCGATCGGCCACGTACGAAGCCTCGGCCGAGGCCACCTCAAGGCCCGTGCGGATCTGCTTGCGAAGCTTGGCGAACTCGTCGTCGGGAAAGGTCGGCGTGCGCACCACCTCGGCCAGCAGGTCCATGGCACGATCGACGTGCTCGGTCAGGCAGCTTGCGAACACGCCGGCCGTATCCATGTCGGAAGCGCCCGACAGCGAGATGGCGTAGGTGCCGAGCTCTTCGGCCAGTTCCGCCTCGGTATGCCCGGCGCTGCCGCGCGTGAGCATCTGCATGGCCATCGAGGCCGCGCCGGGGGTCGCCTCGGTCCAGCTTCCGGCCAGCAGCCCCAGCCGGATCGAGATGAACGGCACCTCGTGATTGGGCACGACGACGACCTTCAGCCCGTTGGATAGGGTCGTCTCGCTCCGCTCGACCGGCGCGATCTCGTCGAGCACGCCAGCCAGGGGCGGCTCGGCGGGGAAGTCGTCAGGCCGGGTGAGCCCAGGTTCGGGCGCCGACTCGGCCTTCTTCGACGCGGCCGGCTCGGATGCGTCCTCGGCCGGCGCGTTCGAGAGCATGCTCCCCAGCAGGTTGCGCGGCACGCGCGCCACGAGCGACCGCTCGGGCTTCAGGTACGTCCGGGCCACCCGCCGCACGTCGTCGGCGCTCACGCGGCGTATCTCGTCCAATCGCCGGTTCGCGCGCTCGACGTCGGCCTGTTCGACCGCGGCCGTGCCGAGGGTGCGGGCCTTGCTGTCGATCGTGAGGTTGTCGACCACCTGGTCGCGGATCAGCCGGTTGCGCGCCTTGGTCAGCTCCCGCTCGGTAACCGGCTCGCTGCCGACCCGCTCGATCTCGGCCTCGACGATCGCCAGCACCTCGTCGGGCTTGCTGCCGATGGGGGGCATGACCGCTCCGACGCCGAGGAATCCGGCCTGCTCCAAGGTGTAATCGAGCATGATCACCTGGACGGCGAGCTGGCTCTCGGCGACCAGCTTTCGATAAAGGCGGCTGCTCGGGCCGCTTCCCACGATCTGCGACAACACCTCCAGCGCCGCGGCGTCGTCGTGGGCCATCGCGACGGTCGGATAGGCCACCAGCACCAGCGGAGCCGGCGCGTTCTGCTCCCGGATCTCGACCGATCGTCGCTCGGCCGGCTCGGGCTCGCGCACCGTGACGCGCGGCGGATCGGCGGCCCGGGGAATCCAACCGAAATACCGCTCGGCCAGTCGCTGCGCCTCGTCGTGGGCGACCGCCCCCACGATGAGCAGCGTGGCGTTGTTGGGCACGTAGTACGTCTCCCAGAACGACCGAAGCTCTTCGACCGTGGCGGCCCGAAGGTGCGGAATGTTGCCGATGGGCGACCAGCGGTAGGGATGCACCCGGAACAACTCGGCCAGCAGCTTTTCGGAGAGCGTCCCGTACGGACGGTTCAGCCCCATGCGCCGCTCCTCCTCGACCACCTTGCGCTCGGTGTCGAACGATTCCTGGTCGATTCTCAGCAGGGCCATGCGCTCGGCCTCGAGCCACAAGGCCAGCTCGAGCTGGTTGGCCGGCAGGGTTTGCAGGTACACCGTGCGGTCGAAGCTCGTGTAGCCGTTCGTCGTGCCCCCGGTCTGGCGGATCAGGTCGAAATGGTCGGTCGGTCCGAGCCGATCGGTGCCCCGAAACATCATGTGCTCGAACATGTGGGCGAACCCCTGGCGCTCGGGGTGCTCGTCCTTGCTGCCCACGTGGTACCAGATCTGGACCGCCACGATCGGGCACGAGAAGTCCTCGAGCGTGATGACGCGGAGCCCGTTGTCGAGCACCCGTTGCCGGTAATCGTAGGTGCGGGCCTCCTCGGCGGCCCGGGCCGGTGCCGAAACGAGCAATCCGATCCAGAGACCGCCGAGCAAGAGCCCTCGTGCGAGCCGCGTCGTGACGTTCATGAACACACTCCGTTGGTGAGTTGGATGCCGTTGGTGAGTTCGATGGGAACTTCGCCGTCCACGTGGTGCCCATTATACTCCAGCGCCGATTCCGACAAGGGCGTTGCCCCGTCCGGCGGCAGAGGGCCGCTTCGTGGGCTTGTCGCATCCCCGCAAGCGGGGTACGATGAGACCGGTGAGCGAGGCATCCGAACTGCGCGCAGAACGCTATGGACCGACGTCCCCCGTCGATACCCAGTCTGACCCGCCGCGACTTCCAGTTCTCGCTGGGGCGGCTGTTGGTGGCCATGACGCTGTGCGCGGTCGTGTTTGCTTTTCGATTGCCCACGTTCTATACGGTCTGGGCCGTGGTGGCGACCCTCATGGTGGCGTTGTTCAGCGACTGGAGCGTGTGGCACCAGGTGCGCGCCGGCTCGGCCCTGCGGGCGCGGGACTACGGGCGGGCCATCGAGGCGTTCTCGAAAGCGATTCGCGCCAAACCCGAGGACCCCGAGCGGTACTGCCATCGGGCGGTCGCGCATCAGTGGAATGAAGACCTCGACGCGGCCCGGGCCGACTACGCGCGGGCCGTCGATCTGGATACCCGATACGCCCCCGCCTGGATCGGGCGGGCCAACGTCGCGTTGGCCCAGGGCGACCTTGAACGGGCGGTCGACGACGCCACGATCGCGTTGTGCCTCGCGCCCGGCTCGCTCGACGCACTGCTTGTCCGCAGCACGGCCTGCTACGGGCTCGGCCGGCTCGACGATGCCCTGGCCGACGCCGAGGAAGCGGTTCGATCGGCCCCGGAACACTGGCAGCCGTGGAACCACCGCGCGGGCATTCTGCTGTCGGCCAGGCGGCACGAGGCGGCCCTGGCCGATCTCGACGAGGCCGTCCGCCTCGGGGCCCCGTCGCGCGATTTGCTCGCCGCGCGATCCCTCGCCCTGTTTCGGCTTGGCCGGCACGACGAGGCGTTTCGCGGCATCGAAGCCTGCCTCGCCGACGATCCCCGGTCGCCGCACGCGCGGTGCATACTCGCGTGGTTCCTGGCCACGTGCCCCGACGACTCCCTCCGCGACGGGCGCCGGGCCCTGGAGATCGCTCGATCGGTCGAGCCGACGGACGACGGGGGCGCCTTTGCGCGCGCGAACAGCCTGGCGGCGGCTTGCGCCGAGATGGGGTATTTCGACGAAGCTATCGAGCACGCGCGCAGGGCCCTCGACCTGGCGCCCGCCGCGGCGCGTGCCGTGTGCGAACTGCGCCTGGCCACCTACCGGGCCGGGCAACCGTACCGCGACTTGGGCCAAGGGCCGGCCTGACGAGCGGCCAGTGAACACGGGTCGCAACGACCGCGGCCAAAACCCGAACCTCGAACCCCGAACCTTCCTTCGCCATGCTCCCCGAGACCTTCCGCTGCTACCTGGTCACCAAGGACGACCAAGGCAACGTGGCCGGCGCGATGACCGAGCGCCGGCTCGACGAGTTGCCCCAGGGCGAGGTGCTCATTCGCGTTGCGTATTCGTCGCTCAACTACAAGGACGCCCTGGCCGCCAAGGGCCATCCGGGCGTCAACCGGGTCTTCCCGCACGTGCCCGGCGTCGACGCGGCGGGAACGGTCGTTCAGAGCGGCGTCTACGAGTTTGTCGAGGGCGATCCCGTCTTGGTCACGGGATTCGACATGGGCGCGAATCGCTGGGGCGGATATGCCGAATACGTGCGGGTGCCGCACGACTGGGTCGTGCCCCTTCCCCACGGGCTGACACCCCGCGAAAGCATGATCCTGGGCACGGCCGGCCTGACGGCCGGGTTCTGCGTCGACGCCCTTCAAAAGCACGACGTCACGCCCGATCGCGGCCGGGTCGTGGTCACGGGAGCCAGCGGCGGCGTGGGCAGCTTCGCCGTGGCCATCCTGGCCAGGCTGGGCTACCGCGTGGCCGCCGTGACCGGCAAGGCGTCGGCCCGCGAATACCTCGAGTCGCTCGGCGCCGCGGAGATCCTGCCCCGCGACGCGGTCGACGATCGAAGCGGCAAGCCGCTGCTGTCGCGGCGCTGGGCCGGGGCGGTCGACGCGATTGGTGGCAACGCCCTGAGCACCCTGCTGCGGTCGATGGAACTGGGCGGATGCGTGGCCGCCTGCGGCAACGCGGCCGGGGTCGAGGTGCCGTTGACCGTGTTCCCCTTTATTCTCCGGGGCGTAACCCTGGCGGGCATCGACGCCGCCTGGTGCCCCATTCCGCTGCGCCACGAAACGTGGCGCCGCCTGGCCGACCCGTGGAAGCCCGACGGACTGGAAAGGTTCGCCCAGTTCGTCGACCTGGCCGATCTGCCGCCGATGTTCGACGCGATCCTCGCCGGCCGCGTGACCGGCCGGGTGGTGGTTCGCGTGGCGGAACCCCAGGACGGTTGAGCGCCGGGCTCATCGTCTTGCCGCCAGCGCCCAT
>Ga0334895_1001732_pt1 | contig 20806 bp, 16 predicted proteins | sample GraSluR3_MG_7_FD_207229 | JGI IMG/M metagenome (GOLD analysis project Ga0334895, IMG submission 207229) | Sludge microbial communities from methane-producing bioreactor in Wageningen University, Netherlands - Granular Sludge_31_05-R3 | ecosystem: Engineered > Bioreactor > Anaerobic >... | reverse complement strand
TATTCGTAGAATGCGTATGGCGGCGTGGCATGGTGCGGATCATGTCATGGTCATCCGTACAGCGGGACAGTCGCATTATGATGGCCTGATAGAAGGCTCTCCACAGGGTATTGGAGGGATACCGGTTACAAGAAAACAAGTGAGGGCTCAAAGAAAGGCTCTAGATATTATTGAAGAAGAAGTAGGCAGGCCCATCAATTACCATTCTTATGTGTCGGGTGTTGCAGGACCTGAGATTGCAGTTATGTTTGCAGAAGAAGGTGTGAACGGCGCTCATCAAGACCCACAATATAATGTGTTATATCGTAACATTAACATGGTCAGATCTTTCGTAGATGCGGCAGAATCAAAGAAAGTGATGGCACATGTGAACATGGCTCAGATTGATGGAGCCCATAACGCAAATGCTACAGCAAGAGATGCTTGGAAAGTGATGCCGGAGTTAATGGTTCAGCACGCTATTAACGCCATGTATTCTTTTAAAGCAGGCATGAAAAAAGAGAATATCGCATTGTCCACAGTTCCCCCTTCTGCTGCGCCTGTCCCTTGCACAAAATATGACCTGCCTTATGCAGTCGCGTTGAGAGATTTGTTTGATGAGTATAAAATGAGAGCTCAACAGAACACAAAATACATTACTTCCTCATCAAGGGAAGCGACGGTGACTCATGTGATGAACATGTTGATATCAAAAATTACTAGAGCAGACATCCAATCAACAATTACGCCGGATGAAGGAAGAAATGTACCTTGGCACATGTACAATATAGAAGCTTGTGACACAGCAAAACAAACGCTAGTAGGGTTAGATGGCTTAATGGAAATGATGGATTTAAAAACAGAAGGCGTCTTACCGGAAAAGGCAAGAGAATTGAAAGAAAGAGCGGTTCTTTTCTTTGAAGAATTGTTGGAAGTAGGCGGCTATTTCGAAGCGGTTGAAAAAGGTTTTTTTGTGGATTCAGGTATGTATCCTGAGCGTCATGGAGATGGTATTGGCAGAAAAATAGAAGATGGAATCGGTGCCAACACGGTCTACAAACGAGACGAGGATTATTTTGCGCCAGTGACAGCCCATTTTGGATACAACAACGTGGAGCAATACAGTGCTGAAGCAGTGGACAACCCATCGGATTTGATCGGAGGATCTACTTTGGAGGATCCAAATAAGATCATTTACATAGATGAGTTGGATGAAAACGATAATGTAAATGTGAGAATGGAAGAATCAGAAAAATACAGGAATACCCATTTAGTTAAACCCGAAATGGAATGGTTGGCGGATGGAACCGTTGTTGTTGAGCTTTGTTTGCCCACATCAAAAAGAGTGGCAGAGTTTGCGGCGATAGAATTTGCAAAAAAGATGAATCTAAAAGATCCTGAAGCCATTCATGTTGAAGTGCTTCATCCATCCGAAGGGATCAGAGTTCAAGTTAAAGGAAAGATAGATTTTGACATTGACATGACGAAACTTGAGATACCAGAAGAGCCTGAAATGATGACATTTGAAGACTTATGGGATGAGATCGAAAAGCACCCGATGAAAGTAGTGGCTGCAACAGTAGGGGAAGATGAACACTCAGTTGGCTTAAGGGAAGTCATTGATATCAAACATGGTGGCATAGAAAAATTTGGGATTGAAGTGGAGTATCTTGGCACATCTTGCCCGTTAGAAAAACTGGTGGATGCAGCGATAGAATTGAATGCAGACGCCATAATGGCTTCTACCATTATTAGTCATGATGATATCCATTATAAAAACATGCGTCGCATACATGAACTATGTGTGGAAAAAGGGGTCCGAGACAAATTATTGATTGTCACAGGAGGGACGCAAGTCACGCCAGAAATTGCGGTTCAAAATGGTGTGGATGCAGGATTTGGAAAAGGAGCAAAGGGGATCCATATAGCCACATTCTTGGTTAAAAACAGAAAAGGAACAGCATATGAAGATTGATGTTCTGGTTGCAGAAATTGGAAGCACCACAACGGTGGTAAATGCATTTGATGCCATTGACACCCCTGACCCGATTTTTTTGGGTCAGGGACAGGCCCCCACAAGTGTATTGAAGGGTGATGTGACGATTGGACTAAAAGAAGCAACAGAAGATTTGAAAAAGAATGTATCATCAAATGAAATAAACTACCGGCGTTTTCTTGCCACTAGTTCTGCTGCAGGTGGTCTTAAAATGACAGTACATGGACTGGTATATGACATGACAGTACGAGCAGCAAAAGAAGCAGCTTTAGGTGCGGGGGCGAATTTACATTATGTTACCGCAGGAAAACTGAGGCAAAGTGACATAAAAAAAATAACTGAGATTAGTCCAAATATCATTTTAATTGCAGGTGGGGTGGATTACGGTGAAAGAGACACTGCTTTGCATAATGCGGAAATGATTGCTCAATTGAACCTCAAAGTGCCCATTATCTATGCCGGAAATGTCCAAAACCATGATGAAATCAAAGAAATCTTTTCAAAAAATGAGATAGCTTTGCATATCGTGGAAAATGTGTATCCTAAAATTGATGAACTGAACATTGAGCCCACCCGAAAAATCATCCAGGATGTCTTTGAAGCACACATTATCCATGCGCCTGGAATGGAGAAAGTAAGAGAAGTAGTCAATGGTTCGATTGTGCCAACACCTGGAGCAGTCATGATGGCATCTCAGTTATTGTACAGTTATTTAGGAGATCTTGTCACATTTGATGTGGGAGGAGCGACGACAGATGTTCACTCTGTCACAGAAGGGTCAGAAGAAGTAACAAGAATTCTTATCAGCCCAGAACCAAAAGCCAAAAGAACTGTAGAAGGAGACTTAGGAGTCTATGTGAATAGGAAGAATATCGTATCGTTGATTGGGGTCGAAAAGATTGGGAAGGCGATGGCGGTTTCTACGGAAGAAATAGAAAGCATGGTGGCAGAATTTCCTCCAATACCAGCTACTGAAAGGGAAGTTCAGTTAGTTGAATTATTGACGGAAACAGCGGTTTCAGTTTCTCTATCGCGGCATGCCGGGAGATTCAGAGATTTGTATTCGTCAGCAGGCAAAAAGAAAGTAGCGGAGGGAAAAGATCTTACCAATATACAGTATATGGTTGGAACGGGAGGGGCATTAACCAGACTGCCCAATCGTAGGCAAATCATTGAGAATGTCATTGGAAAGGCTAAGGGTCATGAAATGTATCCGACTAAAGAAGCAAAGATATTGATAGATAAAAGCTATATAATGGCATCATTAGGAGTCATGTCAATGGAATATCCTGAGGCAGCTTTGCATCTACTGCTGAAATCCTTAGACGTTCAACCATGTGAAAGAGGCGGAAAATGTACCCAAGATTAATAGTAGATATTGAAAAAATCAGAAGAAACACATTTTTATTAACTGAGTTGTGCAAAAACCACGCCATAGAAGTTGCTGGCGTAACCAAAGTATTTTGTGGCGATCCTATTATTGCAAAAGCTTACATAGATGGAGGCGTAAAGTATCTGGCGGATTCAAGAGTTGAAAATTTGAAGAAGATGAGAGATCTGTCACTGCCAAAACTGATGTTGAGATTGCCTATGTTGAGTGAAGTAAAAGAGATTGTTCGATACGCAGATTTGTCATTGAATTCTGAGTGGAAAACGATCTGTTTTTTGGATCGAGAAGCCAGGCGACAAAAAACAACTCATGGCATTATTTTGATGATAGATTTAGGGGATTTAAGAGAAGGTATCATAGACTTAAAAGAAGCACATGAATTGGTGGGCAAAATAAGAGCATTAGAACATGTGAAGCTGGAAGGGATAGGAACCAATTTGACTTGTTATGGCGGCATTTTGCCAACAAAAGAGAATCTTGAACGATTGGTGATGATTCGAGACCAACTGGTTCATCAATATGGGATAGATTTACCAGTGCTGTCAGGTGGTAACTCGAGTTCATTGTATCTATTGGATGACGACAAAATGCCGACAGCTATTAATATGTTGAGAATTGGCGAAGGAATCGTTCTTGGTAGAGAAACGGCTTTTGGGAAACCAATTGAAGGCGCCTTTGATGACGGGTTTGTATTGGAATTGGAATTAATTGAAGTTCGAGACAAGCCATCTTTTCCAATTGGAGAAGTGGGCTTGGACGCTTTTGGCAACAAGCCGGAGTTTGAGGATAAAGGACCTATGCGAAGAGGAATTTGTGCTGCGGGCAGACAAGATGTATCAATAGAAGGTCTGTTGCCTGAAGATTCGGAGATTTCCATAATAGGGGCCAGTTCGGATCATTTGATTGTGGATCTGTCCAAAAGAACACAGTATGTAGTAGGGGATGTATTGCGATTTAAACTAACCTATGGTGGTTTGCTGGCAGCTTGCACATCACCCTATGTAGCTAGAGAATATACAAATAAAACAATAGAATGAGCATAGCAAATAAAAACACACCTTCAATGATGACTCTTGTCCATATTGAAGGTGTGTTGATGTTATAAAGCATGAATCGATTTGAGTGCTAGAACATTGGGTTCAGATCATCATCCAACCAGGTAGCAGCCTCGTCTATGGGGACCATGAAAAGGCGCTCTTCATTTTCAGGATCCTTGCTTTGATGAAACTTGAAGATAAAATCTGTGTCTGTCTTCCCAAATATTTCGATTTTTCCTTGGGGATGAGACATCGCATATCGGAATCCTTTGCTAATGCCGTTTAGTTGTTTTTTTGTTTTTGTAAGGATATCCAAGCCTTTTGAAAGAGTAACTTGGAAGTGAGATTTCACATATTTAACGGGACGACACTGGAATACGTAATAAGGATGAACGCCAATAGCAGTTAATCCTTTTAGAAGCGCGGCCATGACATCAGGGTCGTCATTAATGCCTTTCAATAGAACGGTTTGGTTTCTAACAGTGATACCGATATCATTGAGGGCACGGACGCTTTTTTGGGCTTCTTCAGTCAGTTCCTTTGGGTGATTAAACTGTGAAACAACCACAATTTCTTTCTTTTCACGGTATTTTTTCAATATGGAAAGAAACTCATGATCTTGATAAATCCTTTGAGGAAATACGACAGGTACTCTTGAACCAAATCGAATAAAATCCAGGTGGTCAATTTCTGTAAGATTTTTCAAATACTCTTCTATGACATCATTGGAAAGTGCGAATGAGTCTCCACCAGATATCAAGACATTGTTCACTTCTTGGTGATCACGAATATACGCAGCAGCTTCTTCCATCCGTTGGTTGATCTCGTCTGCAGAATAACCGACCATTCTTTTTCTGAAACAATGACGGCAATACATAAAACAAACATTGGTGGATAAAACCAATGCGGTAGCACCATACTTGTGTTGTAAACCTGGCATTTTTGTGTTGCTAGATTCACCACTTGTATCATAATCACCTGAGTCGTTTAATTCCATATTGTTTGGCACAGCCAATTTTCTAATGGGGTCGTTCTCATCAGACCAATCAATCAGATCAAAATAATATTTGGTGATTCGCATGGGATGTCTCTTTGCGACTGCAACCAAATTTTCTTTTTCTTCGGGGGACATATGCAGTACATCGTCCAAATCCTCGATTTTCACTATGTTATCCTTTAGCATTTCTTCCCAAGACAACATTTTGCATCACTCCCTATATTTAGTTTTTGTTAGATAAAACCATTGAAAAATGATAAAACTCGAAAGGTTTCTTTGGATGGTTTTTTAGAAATGTGAAAATATTATAACATATGAGAATACTCAAGTCAAAAGCCAAGGAATTACCGTCCATAGATGTAATATGATGTCGAATTTGATATAATGAGACATAGTTAAAAATTTAAGAAGCAAAGGGAAGTGGCAATGGAAAAATACAACTCAATCTTTGATGTGATGGGTCCGATCATGATAGGACCATCCAGTTCTCATACTGCCGGTGCGGCGAGACTTGGGAAGATCGCTAGTTATATTGGCGAGCAAAGAATAAAACAAGTAACCGTGTTATTGCACGGATCATTTTATGAAACAGGGAAAGGGCATGGCACAGAACTAGCGTTGACGGCAGGGCTTTTAGGAATGGAACCTTATGATGAAAGACTGCCCTTATCAAAAAAAATAGCAAAAGAAAAAGGCCTCTTAATTGACTTTGAGGAAACTGAGATTCCAGGGGCACACCCTAATACAGCGTGTTTTGTCATACAAAAACTAGACGGTTCAAAAGTTACTGTGACTGGATCATCTATTGGAGGAGGAGCGGTCATCATAACGGAAGTAAATGGATTTGATGTCGAGATGACCGGAGACTATTTCACTATTGTGACAAAACACCTGGACAAGAAAGGAGTTATCAGTCAAGTCACAACGCTTTTGGCGGAAGAAGGCCTCAATATTGGCAATATGAAAGTTCGAAGAAGCAAGGACAACAAAATGGCGGTTATGATTCTTGAAGTGGACGATGTAGTAGATCCTAGCACCATCGATAGAATTAGAAAGATAGAGGAAATGATTTCAGTTATTGAAATTAAGCCGGTTAAGGAGACAAGAGATGTATAAATGCGCTAAGGATATTGTTAAGATGTGTGACAATTTAAAAAAACCTATTCATCAAATTGTCATCATGGATGAAATCGAAAACACAGGAAGCAATGAGCAACGCATATATGAAAAAATGGATGAAATCTTGCGGGTAATGGAACACGCAACACAGCATCCTATTGATCATAACGTCAAGACATTAGGAGGTCTTATCGGGGGTGAAGGTAGAAAAATGATGACATATAGCCTTTCAAAAGATACCCTAACAGGAGACTGGATGACAAAAGCAATGGCAAGAGCATTTGCTTGCTCGGAATACAACGCTTCGATGGGGAAAATATGTGCAGCGCCAACTGCTGGATCAAGTGGGATTATCCCAGCAGCCCTCCTTACAGTCGGAGAAAAACTAGGACTGGAACGCAAGGCAATATTAAATGCTTTGATCACAGCTTCAGGCGTGGGGAAAATTATATCCAAGAATGCCACAGTTTCAGGAGCAGAAGGTGGTTGTCAGGCAGAATGTGGCTCTGCAGCTGCTATGGCGGCTGCAGGATTGGTAGAAATGGCTGGAGGGACACCTGAGGAATCCTTTCATGCGGCAGCCATTGCTTTAAAGAATATTATGGGTCTTATTTGTGATCCTATTGGTGGGCTGGTTGAGGCCCCTTGCTCAAAGAGAAATGGATCAGGAGTTGTGAATGCAATGGTTTCAGCAGATATGGCGTTGGCAGGCATTTCTTCTATTATCCCTTTTGATGAGGTCGTTGAAGCCATGTATCAAGTGGGAAAAGACATGCATGAAAATTATAAAGAAACGGCAAAAGGTGGTATTGCGACTACTCTCACGGGATTGGAATTGGGTAAAAAGACAAAATAGAGGTTTAAAAAAATCAAAAATATTGTATAATAAGTTCATAACGAAAATGGAGGATAAGAATGGGATTCAGAACAGATATGGGAATTGATTTGGGTACTGCTTCAGTACTTGTCTATATAAAAGGGAAAGGAATTGTGCTACAAGAGCCTTCTGTAGTGGCGATAGATCGAAACACGAACAAGATTCTTGCAGTTGGAGAAGAGGCCAGAATGATGTTGGGAAGAACACCAGGCAATATTGTAGCCATCAGGCCATTAAGAGATGGTGTGATATCCGATTTTGACATAACAGAAAAAATGTTGAAATACTTTATAAAGAAAGCCATAGGCGGGACCATTCTTAAACCAAGGGTCATTGTTTGCGTGCCAAGTGGCGTAACAGAAGTTGAGAAACGAGCAGTAATCGATGCATGCAATCAAGCGGGTGCCAGTAAAACATATTTGATAGAAGAGCCAGTAGCAGCAGCCATTGGAGCGGGAGTAGACCTGTCAAAACCTTCAGGTAGCATGATTATTGATATGGGCGGAGGCACGACTGACGTGGCGGTTCTTTCCCTAGGAGGAATCGTCGTTAGCAAATCCATCAAGATTGCCGGAGATAAATTCGATGAAGCCATCGTTAGGTATATCAGAAAGAAATACAATGTCATGATCGGGCTTAGAAGTGCAGAAGAATTAAAAATACAAATAGGAACCGCTTTTCCAGAAGAAGAGGAAAAATTTGTGGAAGTCAGAGGTCGAAATCTGGTAACAGGCTTGCCAAAAAACTTGACCATATCATCTACCGATATGTTGGAAGCGTTAGAAGAGACGGTCACATCTGTTGCAGACGCAGTCCACTCTGTTTTAGAAAGAACGCCGCCTGAATTGGCAGCTGATATCAGTGAAAGAGGGATTATACTCACAGGTGGGGGCAGTTTGCTTCATGGGTTGGATAAATTAATAGCTAAACGAACGGGCGTATCTGTTTCTGTTGCAGAGGATGCTATTTCAAGTGTCGCGCTGGGAACAGGAAAAGCATTGGACAACATTGATGTTTACTCAAGTTCTTTGTTGACCGATGAGAGGAAAAGGTATTAATGCGAGTTAAAAAGGCGATTATCCCAGCTGCAGGCTTGGGGACGCGCTTTCTCCCAGCAACTAAAGCCCAACCAAAAGAGATGCTACCGATAGTAGACAAGCCGACCATACAGTATATCGTTGAAGAAGCAGTTGCGTCAGGCATTGAAGATATCCTTATTATAACCGGACGAAACAAACGAGCTATTGAAGATCATTTTGACAAATCCTTTGAACTGGAAGTTACGTTGGAAAAAAAGGGAGAAAAAGAGCTCTTAGAAATGGTAAGGGCTGTTTCTGATATGGTCAATATTCATTACGTGCGGCAAAAAGAAGCTAAGGGATTGGGCCATGCTGTCTACTGTGCAAAATCGTTTATCAACAATGAACCTTTTGCTGTATTATTGGGTGATGATATGGTTTACAGTGAAAAGCCTTGTTTGCGTCAACTATTAGAAAAATTTGAAGTTTGCCAGAGTACGATTCTGGGCGTCCAACCAGTTGCGTGGGATGAGGTGGATAAGTACGGAATCATAACAGGACGGATGAATAAAGAAGGAATGTATGAGGTAAAAGACTTGGTCGAAAAGCCCAAAATTGGCGAGGCACCAACAAATATTGCCATACTTGGTCGGTATATAATCACGCCCACTATTTTTGATATTTTGGCTAATACACCTGTTGGGGCAAGAGGAGAAGTCCAATTGACAGATGCTTTGAGAGAGTTGGTGAGAATAGAGAAGGTTTTCGCTTATGCATTTGAAGGTGTTCGATATGATGTGGGAAACAAGCTTGGTTTCTTAAAAGCAACGGTTGAACATGCTCTTCGTAGAGAGGAGCTAAAAGAGCCATTTCAGGAGTATTTGCAAAACATATGCAAGGAATGGAGTCGGGAGGAATAGAAAGTGGACTATAAAATAAAGTATCAGGAATGGTTAGACAGCCCATATGTTGACAAAGGATTGAAACATGAGTTGAAAGAGATCCAAGACTCCGAAGAGGAGATCAAAGAACGATTTTATAAAGATTTAGAGTTTGGAACGGGAGGAATGAGAGGTATTCTAGGGGCAGGAACAAATCGAATGAATCAACCTGTTGTGGGGAAAGCCATACAAGGATTAGCGTCTTTTATCAAACAATCAGGTGTTGACAATATGAGCTGTGTCATAGCCTATGACTCTCGACATCAATCTCGTGAGTTTTCTGAATTGTCTGCCAGTATTTTGGCAGCAGGAGGCGTGAAGACTTATATTTTTGATGGAATTCGCTCAACACCGGAGCTGTCTCATGCTGTAAGAGAACTGAAATGCACAGCGGGCATTATGTTCACAGCCAGCCATAACCCTCGTGACTACAACGGGTTTAAGGTTTATTGGGACTATGGATGCCAAATGTTGCCAGAAATGGCTGAAGAACTGATTCGACACATTGAAAAAATTGACTTTTCTGACATTGAGAGCATTGGCTTTGAGGAAGGGTTAGTAAAGAAACAAATCATCATATTGAGTGATGACATAGATGATATTTTTATTGAAAAAGTGAAACACACAAGCATAAAGAAATCAGTGGATAAAAACCTAAAAATTGTTTATACTCCCTTGCATGGCACAGGCACACGACCGGTGATGAGAGTATTAAAAGAAATGGGGTTTCGCAATGTGTTTCCAGTTACCGAACAATTAATACCAGATCCAAATTTCTCGACCGTTGAATATCCCAATCCAGAAGATGAAAAAGCTTTTGAAAAAGCATACATAAAAGCCAATGAAGTCAAAGGGGATATTGTTATCGCCAATGATCCGGATTGTGACCGAATAGGAGTTGCGGTGAATACAGGGGACCAAACCTATCAACTTTTAACGGGCAATCAAGTAGGGCCTTTATTGATCGACTACATTTTAAAAACCAGAAAAGAACAAGGATCCCTTCCCAATAACCCCTATGTCATAAAGACCATTGTCACAAGTGAATTGGGACGAGTTGTGGCAGAATATCATGGCGTAAATTGCATTGATACACTCACTGGATTCAAATACATAGGTGAAATCATGGAAGAAAATGCCAAAAAAGGAACCTTGGATTTTATTTTTGGCTATGAAGAAAGCATTGGGTACACGATTGGAGATTTTGTAAGAGATAAGGATGCTGTAACGGCAACATTGATGGTTTGTGAAATGGCAGCCTATTATAAATCCAAGGACATGACTTTATTGGATGCTTTGGACAAGTTGCATAAAAGGCATGGATACTATGTTGACACACTCAAATCTATTAACATGGAGGGGATGGCTGGAGAAGAACAAATTGCCAAAATCATGTCAGAATTCCGAACACAAAGCCTAGCGAAATTAGGCGAGAAGAGAGTTGTCTCAAAATATGATTATTTGGCGGAAACAGCAATAGATTACGTGAATCATAAGGATAAGCCGACAGGTTTACCTAAGTCAGATGTCCTAAAATTCAATCTTGAAGATGGGTCTTGGTTTGTTTTGAGACCATCAGGAACGGAACCCAAGATCAAAATCTATTTTTCTACCGTTCATCGAGATGAAAAAACAGCTCAAGAAGTTTCTAAGAGCATGATGGATTCGGTTTTGGCGATCATAGATCAAATTTAGTGAGGGCAATCATGAAGAAAACAATTGGTTTTATCTTGGTTTTTGTGTTAATTATTCAACCGGTTGCAATGGCACAAAATGATTACATCAATCCGTCTCGCGATGAATTGGAGAGGATGATAACCGAAATAGCAGTAAAAAGAGGTGTGCCTGCAGTATTGGTAATGTCTTTGGCGAGAATAGAATCTGTTTATAGACATTTTGATGAGGCTAATCGATCGGTTCGGACAGGAAGTGCGGGCAGTATTGGCTTGATGCAGATAAATAATTCTCGAGATTTGTATGATGAACATCGTTTGCGCTATGATATTCCTTACAATATTGAGGCTGGCATTGATGTTTTTCTGGAGAAATGGGAAGCAAGTGCTTCTCAGTCGAGATGGGCCTATTTGCCTTCTGTTGGAGAAATGGATCCAAACATCTTAGAAAATTGGTATTTTGCTCTTTGGGGGTACAATGGATTTGTCGGGAGCAACAATCCAAATGTAGCGTATTCTCTTGGAAGAAAACCCTTTCAGGAGATGGTATACGATATTGCTTTTAATGAATACGATCAAAAGATCGTGCCGATAGATAGAACTTCATTACCTGAAGTGGGAACTCCAGACAGCAGTTTGAATGTCGCGACACCAGACATAACACATGACGGTGGCATTTTGATTTCTCAACCTGGAGACTGGGTAAGGGTTTCTTACTTGCCTACAACCTCGGCACTGAATTTGAGAAAGACACCAGATGGAGCAATTATAGGAACACTGGATGAGGGTGAAATTTATCGTGTATCGGAAGAAGCGGTACTGGCAGGTGGTTATTATTGGTATAGGCTTGAAAGTGAAGAGGGAGAAAAGATAGGTTGGGCAGCTAGAAATTGGTTGGTTCCTTACCAAAGAGAAGACAAACCTTCTGAAATTGATCCTGATAAAGAAGTTGAAGAAATTGAAGAAGATTTAGAAATGCCATTTAAAGATATTGTAGGGAAATCTGCTTGGGCGGAAGGATACATTTCAGCACTTTACAATAAGGGGCTGATAAGAGGGGTTACAGAAACAGAATTTGCGCCGGAAAGCTTGATAACAAGGCAAGATTTTTCCTTGTTGATGACAAGAACATTCCCGTTGGGAGATCATGAATGGGCTGATTTTGAAGATAAGAATGAAGTCAGGCAGGACGCATTGTCATCAGTGGAACAGATGATTCATCATGAGATAATGTCACTTAAAGAGAATAGATTTGAGCCGGAAAGGCCGTTGACTCGAATTGAAGCAGCGGTAGGGATTAGCCAAATGTTAAAAACACCAGAAGCATTGCTGGTTTTTGACTTTGAAGATGTTCAAGGTTTGACAGTAAGCGAATTGGAAAGTTTGATGGCTATTTATACGTACGGTATCATTGAAGGAAGAAATAGCCAGGTATTTGATCCCCACGCACCTGTTACAAGGGCAGAGATTGCTAAGATTTTCGTGCTTAGTCTGAAAAGTTTGTGATAAAAATATTGTTAGAACGATTTTTATCAATATAGACCGTTTCATATGGGCGTACCATACGATATTCGTCCCGGGCGATCCTTTCAACCATTTGAAGGAATTGTTCCGGGTCATTTATTTTTTCTAAATCACTTTGCAATAAGGACAAAGACTCAGACATTTCATTTTTTTCAGCTATTTTAGATTCTTTCTCCATTTCAACAGCACTTAAATCTTGGCGTTGGCCTACGATGGTGACGATCATATACAAAGCCACAGCATAAAAAGCGATGGTGATTAGATTGATTTTCTTTTTCTTGCGTGTTTTCTTTTTTTTACCCATAGGAACACCTCAGCTTCATTATAATATGAAAGTTACTTAAAATAAAGGGGTCAAAATAAAAAGTCCTGTTTACTCGACAGGACTTTTTGTTTATAGATTGCTTTCTGTTCTCAATAGGGTTGCTTTGTCTGTTTTTTCCCAAGGTAAGTCGAGGTCAGGTCTTCCAAAATGACCATAAGCTGCAATTTGATGGTAGATTGGTCGTTTTAGGTCGAGTTGCTCTATAATGGCAGCAGGTCTTAAATCAAAGTGCTTGGCGACAAGCTTTTCGATAGACGTTTCATCGATTAGATTGGTACCAAAGGTGTCGACCATAATAGAAACTGGATGAGCCACACCGATAGCGTAGGCTAATTGCACTTCGCATTTTTTTGCCAAACCCGCAGCGACTATATTCTTCGCGACATATCTTGCGGCGTAAGCTGCAGAACGATCTACTTTTGTTGGATCTTTGCCAGAAAAAGCGCCCCCACCATGACGAGAATAGCCACCGTAGGTGTCAACAATGATCTTACGGCCCGTTAATCCTGCATCCCCCTGAGGACCACCTATCACAAAGCGCCCAGTAGGGTTGATATAATACTTTGTGGCCTCATCTATCAAATTCTTAGGAAGGACTGCTTGAATCACATGTTTCATAATGTCTGATTCTAAAGCATCTAAAACGACGTCAGGATTATGTTGAGTGGAGATGACGACAGAATCGATTCGCACAGGCATGTTGTCATGATATTCAATCGTGACTTGGGTTTTCCCATCGGGACGAAGATAACGAAGGGTCCTATTTTTCCTGACTTCAGAAAGTTTTTTTGACAATTGATGAGCAAGAGAGATAGGCAAAGGCATAAGCTCAGGAGTTTCATCACACGCAAAGCCAAACATGATGCCTTGATCACCGGCTCCGATAAGATCGTACTCATCTGACCCATTGTCACGATATTCTTTTGCTTGATTAACACCCATGGCAATATCAGGGCTTTGTTCGTCAATAGCGGTCAAGACAGCGCAAGTATCACCATCGAATCCGTACTTTGCTCTTGTGTAGCCAATTTCTTTAATAATCTTACGCACTTCTTTTGGGATGTCAACATAGCATTTAGTGGTGATTTCTCCTGATACAAGAACAAGTCCTGTTGTTACGGAAGTTTCGCATGCCACTCTGCCTTCAGGATCTTTTTTTAATACTGCATCTAGAATACCGTCAGATATTTGATCACATATTTTATCTGGATGACCCTCAGTCACGGATTCGGATGTAAAAAGCCATTTTCTCAATTAATTACCTCCTAGATAGTGTTTTTTCCGGTAATCAACCAATAAAAAACTCTTCTATTCCAAAGAAGAGTATTGTCCGCTATTGGTCCTCATCTTCCGGATATACCGCGGGATTTGGCACCTCATACCTTGTGTTGTATAGGCTGCCGGGTTTCACAGGGCCCGTCCCTCCACCTCTCTTGATAAGGCTTTGAAATTATCAAGCAAATTATACCATATAGACTATATTTGTCAATACGTATTTACCTTAAGTCATCCGCCAGAAAGACGCGCCGGCAGTACTAATGGCCAACATAATGACACCTGCAGTGATCACGCCCATGAAGATGAATAGGAAAGACTTCTTAAAATCCAGTTTCAAGAAAGCGGCCACAGCAGAACCGGTCCAGGCTCCAGTAGTGGGTAGAGGAATAGCAACTAAGAGAAAAAGACCCAATAACTCATATCGGATTACTTTGTTGCTGCCTTTATTAACTTTTTTTAGGACATAAGCGGCAGGTCGACGAAGCAACCGTGTTCGTGCCACATATCGAATAATGGGTCGAAATAGCTTCAAAAGAAAAGGAACAGGCAACATATTGCCGGCAATTGAAATCAAAAATACTTCAAAAGGTGGCAACCCAAGACTGATACCTAAGGGAATCGATCCCCGCAATTCCGAGATAGGTATCATTGATAATAGGAAGACTGCCCATTCGCTTCTAAAATGTTCAACAATATAATTCATGCCTACCTCACGAGTTCTTTAACGTAAAGAACATTATAACCTATCATGTTCTAAAAAGTCCATGCATTATGAAAGAATAAAACATCAAAATGTAATGTAGAGTTAAGATTTTTCTGCTATTATAAGAAAGACAGTAAGATAAAAAAAGAGGTTGAAATATGAAACAAGTTTTAGGCGCAATACGAAAAGCAGTGAATGACTTTGATATGATCCAGCAAGGAGATCGAATCGCAGTGGGATTATCCGGGGGGAAGGACAGTATGCTATTGCTGTACGCACTGAAGCTGTTTCAAAGATTTAGCCCTGTTGAATACGAGTTGTCGGCCATAACAGTATCTTTGGGATTTGAGCAGTTTGAAACACAAAAAATTCAAGACTATTGTGAAAAGATTGAAGTGCCGTATTATCAGGTGGATACAGATATTGCAAAGATTGTATTCGATGTGAGAAAAGAAAAAAATCCTTGTGCCTTGTGTTCAAAAATGAGAAATGGAGCCTTGCATAACAAAGTCAAGGATATAGGGTTTAACAGGGTAGCATTAGGACATCATGGTGATGATGTCGTGGAGACATTGTTTCTGAGCATGCTATATTCAGGTAAATTAGCAACGTTCAAGCCAGTCACTTATTTGTCCAATAAAGAGATCTATAATATAAGGCCCATGATTTATGTCAAAGAATCACAAGTGATTGGCGCAGTTAAACGACATCAGGTTCCTGTGTTGAAAAGTCCGTGTCCTATGGATGGCAATTCGAAGAGAGAATCCGTAAAAATGTTGCTAAAGAAAGTGTATCAAGATGTACCGGAAGGAAGAGAACGGATATTAAAAGCGCTATCCAATAAAAACCAGTACGAGTTGTGGTTCTAAGTAAGGGAACCCAAAAGTATAGAAATCGTCTAAGCTAGATAAGAGAATGACAAAAGTTGAACTGGAGGAAAAATGAAGAAGAAGTTTGTGTTTTTAGTAATAGCCATGGTCTTTTTGATGAGCTTGGTTGGCCATGCTGAGACCAAAACAGTACTAGAGGAAAGAATTGAGCAACATATGTCGGAAGGGATCAAGCATATCCAGATCAAGAAATATACAACAGAAGGACCATTGAACATCAACGTGTTGGAAGTTAAGTTGGATGACGAGTATACAGACTTGCGACCCATTTATGGAGAAGAACTATCAATTAGAAGACCGTTAACACAAATTGCAAAAGACAATGCTGCGGTGGGTGCCATCAACGGGGAGTTTTATTCAATGAATCATCCAGGATTTCCATTTGGAACAATTGTTGATGCTGGACGCATTATAACGGCGCCAAATAGCGCTAGCTTTGAATATCCGACACTAATTCGACAAGACCATGGCTTTGAATTTGAGATACTTTCACCTCAAATGGCACTTATGATATCAGGGAACAAGCTTCCATTAAGAACCATGAATAAAGTGGGGGAGTTGGATGCGGAGTTAATTTTGCTAAATAGTGCTTGGGGCAAAAAGTCATTGGGAAGCTCACAAACTAAAGAGCTGGTTGAAGTGGTAGTAAGAGGAGACATGATAAAAAGCATACATGTTGGAGAAAGCGCTGTTGACATTCCACAGGATGGGTATGTCGTTGTATTTAACAGTAAAAACGATCATTATTTGGAATTTTTCAAATTAGGAACACTTATTGAACTCTCAATTGATTTCGGATTTGATATCGATGCAGTTGATTGGGCTGCTGGTGCGGTGAATCATTTGGTGAAAGATGGACAAATTCATCAATATAACCTGTCAGTTTTGGGAAGACATCCTCGTACAGCAATAGGGTTTAACAAGGATGAAACCAAAGCCTATTTAATCACTGTTGATGGAAGAAGCCTTGAATCTATCGGGGCTAGGCAATCAGAACTAGCGGAAATACTGCTTGAGTTCGGTGTGTGGAACGGGTTTAATCTTGATGGTGGCGGCTCCACTCAAATGGCACTGGACCATTATCATGAAGGGAATGTTTTGACCGTCAATAGACCAAGTGATGGCAGAGAACGTCTGATGGTTTCGGGCTATGGTGTTTATAATGCCTATCCATTAGAAAAACAGGTGGCTTTTTTGGAAATTTTACCACAGAAGAGGATTTTTCAAAACCAATTGTTAAATTATGAAGTGAAAGCTTACAATCGATATAAAATACCAATTAGAATGGATGAATCAAGAGGGACTATTAGTGCACAAGGCGTTACGAACCAAATAAGCGAAGACGGAATAACATTCACAGGATCTGGCACAGCCGAGGTTACGATTCTAATAGATGGTGTAATGGCATCAGGTGTTGTAGAAGTGATGAACAGAGTTGAACAGCTAGATGGTTTTGTTGAAGAAATAGATATTAATATCAAAGAAACCTATAAAATGCCTAACTTCATAGGAATTGACGACGAAGGCAGAACAGGAGTCGTATCGGCTGAAGAAATGTCTTGGCAAATAACGCCTCAGTTGGCAACGATTGAGAATGGGATATTAAAAATAGGTGAAAAAACAGGCACAGCCATCATTACAGGGACATTTGACAAAGCGAAAGTTCACATCCCTTTATATATAGGGTATGAAGAGGTAATGCTTCATGGGTTTGAATCCTTGGCAGGACTAAAACTATCTCAGTATCCTGCCACGGCAAATGGACGGATGACAACATTTGGAAGAAGCATAGAAGGGAACAGCAGCGTCAGGTTATCTTATGATTTCACAACGATGGTTCCAAATGATCAAGCGATTGCCTTTGTGGAATTTGGAGAAAAGGGGATGCCTTTAGAAGGCAAGCCCGGAAGTCTCTCCATGTGGGTTTTTGGAGATCGTAGCAACCATTGGTTAAGAACGCGAGTGGTAGATGCAAAAGGTGTGGAACATAGAATAGATTTTGAGGCAGTTGTGGATTGGTATGGATGGAAACAAGTAACAGCAAAGATGCCGGATGATATTGCGTACCCAATCACATTGAGAAACGTATATATTGCAAACATTCACAACGATGGGGCAAACAAAGGAAGCATTCTAATAGATAGGTTAACAGCCAATTATCCAATGGCTAGGATGGACAATGATAAAATACCTAAAAACACCCTTGTCTATGACAAAATGAAAAAAGAGACAGAAGATTATATTAGAAAATTTTCTGTTGGAAGTGAAGGTATTCATCTAAACAATGAGCGTCTTTCATCCCCGTACTTTGGAGAACACCTCAATTTGATTGTGTTGGACCATTCAAAGGGAAGTCTTTTGGCATCCAATCCGCAACAATGGGATAGTTTAATTAGTCTGAAGGAGAGTCAAGTCAAAACAAGTGTACTTGTTGCAAAAGATGGGTTTGATCAACTCGATTTATATGATCAACAAACCATCAAAAGACTAGCTGCTTACCTGATTGAAGAGAAAGGACACACTGTTTTGATGGCAGAATTGGGAGAGCAATCAACAGTAACTTATGAGGCGGGACTTAGGCAAGTAGCTTTCAAGAATGGCCTTAACTTTTACATACTATCAAATGGTGAAGTCAAATATGATTATTATTAGGAGATTAACTTGAACAAACAAGAGATAAGAAAACACATCATAGAACAAAGAACCGAACTATCAAAAGCACAATTAGACGAAAAGAGTGATCAAATTATGGGTCATTTAATCGGTTCGGGGTTGCTGGATAATAAAAAGGCAATCAGTTGTTACTTAAGCTTTGATCAAGAAGTAAAAACCAATAAGATTATTGACTGGTTTACCCAGAAGAGCGCAAGTTTAATAGTCCCTTATACAGACAAAAAAAACCATCAACTTGTGCCCGTCCTTGTGGAGGATAGAAAATCTCAGTTAACTGTGAGTGCGTTTGGATACCCTGAGCCTGTATATTCACAAGTGACTCGAGTAGACTATACTGAGATAGACTTGGTGTTGGTTCCTGGACTTTCATTTGATGAAAATGGCAATAGAGTGGGTTACGGAAAGGGGTATTATGACGAGTATTTGAGTCATATTGATGAAAGAGTTGAATTTGTGGGACTTTGTTTTGAGTTTCAATGGTCAAACCAAATACCAGAGGAACCCCATGACATTAAAATGGACTATATTGTAACTGAGAATGGCATCTATAAAACAAAGGTGACGTAGAATTGAGAGCCGAGATGCTTTTGAGCCAAAACCCAATTTTTGGCAGGGTTTCCTCAAAAGCATTTTTTGTTGGCAAAAGACTGGGAAACAAGCTTGTCTATAGACTATAATAGTGTTACAATTACAAATTAGGAAGTGGAACGATGATTGATAAAGTGAAGAAGAATTTATTGGAAAAAATCCAGATAAAAGAATCGGAGACCATTTTATTAGGTTTGTCAGGTGGACCTGATTCAGTGTGTCTTTTTCATATTTTGAGACAACTAAGATCAGAATTGGGAATTCAATTTGTGTGTGCACATATCAATCACATGTACAGAGGGAAAAGCGCCAATGAGGACGAACAATTCGTGAAAGACTTATGCGCTACCTATCAAATTAAATGTTACATCGAAAGGAAACATGCCACTCAATATGCTAAAGAACAGGGGTTATCTGAAGAAGAGGCTGGAAGAAGCATTCGGTATGGTTTTTTCAATCGTATTTTGGGAAAATTGGGAGGCGGTTATATAGCTACGGCCCACCATTATAATGATCAAGTGGAAACGGTGATCCAAAGAATTATTAGAGGAACTGGATTGAAAGGTCTTGGAGGAATGGATTTTAAATCTGGTCAAGTGATCAGACCTTTATTGGACGTGAAGCGCTTTGAAATTGAAGCCTATTTAAATGAGAATCAATATGAGTTTTGCGAAGATCCAACTAACATGGAAACCATTTATGGGAGAAACAAAGTGCGTCTGGAATTGTTGCCTCATCTTGAGAAACATTACAACCCGAAGATATCGGAAAGCCTTTACCGCTTGTCTCAGATCGCCAAACAGGACAATGACATCATGGATGACTATACAAAGCAAATTTTTCAGAGAATCGGCAAACGTGACAAAGATGGCATTAGGTTGAAAATAGATGACTTCAATGAGTTGAAAACAGGCATGAAGCATCGCCTGATCCGACATGGGATAGAGCTTGTCAAAGGTGAAACCATAGACATTGGTTATACTCATATTGATCCTTTTATTCAAATGTGTCGAGCTATGCAATCTGGGAAAAAGAAGGAATTGCCTAGAGACATAATGCTGGAGATTGAATATGAGTGGATTCGAATCCATCAAACTAAAGATGCAGTTAAGGAATATACCTATAATATTAATAAGGTAGGGAAAACAGATCTCTTGGAGATTGGCCTAAGTGTTATTTGTAAAAAGGTCCCTTGTCAAAAAGAGATAAAATCTTCTAACATAATCTATGTGGATTATGATAAAATAAAGGGAAATTTGATTATTAGGAACCGTAGAAGCGGAGATAAGTTTGTGCCGCTAGGAATGAAAGGCACTAAGAAATTGAAGGACTTCTTCATTGACGAAAAAATCCCGAGAAGTCAAAGAGAAGAAATCCCAATCTTGACAGATGAGCAACAAATCCTTTGGGTGTTCCCATATAGAATGGATGAGCGTTATAAAATAGACCGAAAGACAAATGAGATTCTAATGATTGAAATCAAGGAGGCGTAGATGGATTTATCAAAAGTAACAAAAGAAATTTTGATTACGGAAGAGTTATTAATTCAAAGAGTAAAAGAACTAGGCGATGAAATCACCAAGGATTATGAAGGAAAGGACGTTTTGTTGGTTTGTGTTCTGAATGGCGCGATTATGTTTATGTCAGACATAATGAAAACAATCAAATTGCCAGTTGAAATAGATTTTATGGCTGTGTCAAGCTATGGTGTGTCTACCAAATCATCAGGCGTAGTGAAAATCATAAAAGACTTGGATAAAACAGTCGAAGGGAAGAGTATTATCATCATTGAGGACA
>Ga0334895_1001726_pt1 | contig 20873 bp, 20 predicted proteins | sample GraSluR3_MG_7_FD_207229 | JGI IMG/M metagenome (GOLD analysis project Ga0334895, IMG submission 207229) | Sludge microbial communities from methane-producing bioreactor in Wageningen University, Netherlands - Granular Sludge_31_05-R3 | ecosystem: Engineered > Bioreactor > Anaerobic >... | reverse complement strand
CCCTTTAATTCCACTGGCGATATTTCGGCGATATACGCCCGTTCCACACCAACAATCATAGCGGTGTACAGCCCATATAATAAAAAGGCGGCAACAACAACCGCTTGGCTGGAGGCGATGGCAAAACCGAGATATACAACTGAAAAAACCAGGTAGCCAGTGACGAGCAAATACTTTCGCCCAATCTTATCCGACAACCGTCCAAATGGGATTGAGAAAATGGATGCTGTAATATTAAAAATGAAATACAATAATATAACATTTGTGTCTCCGAACCCCACACTTTTTGCACGCAATAGCAGAAATGCGTTTGAAGAATTTCCAAGTGTGAACAAACAGACCACTGCAAGGTACATCTTGAGTTGACTATCCAACTTTTTCATATCTTGCCAGAACGGCTCCCGCTTTTTCATAGTGCGGTCCTTCTTTTTTTCTTTTATGAAAAGGAACATGAAAAGTCCTAGTAGCGCAGGAATGACTGAGAAGGCAAATAGTTTTTTATACACAAAATGCTCCCCTGCATTTTTCAGCAGCAGATAACTTATGAAAATACCAATTGCCGAGCCAGCCATGTCTAGCGCCTTATGGATGCCATATGCTTTTCCCATCTGGTTTTTATCAGCACTTTCGCTCACCATCACATCTCTTGGAGCGGTCCTGATGCCTTTTCCGACGCGGTCGATGACGCGTGCACCTAAAACACCAACCCATGAAGTAGCAAAGATGAGGGCTGCCTTGTAAACCAATCCTGCTGCATACCCGACAAAGGCAACCGGTTTCTTTTTACCTCTTTTATCAGTGATGTATCCGCTGAACACCTTCAATAGACTGGCAAGACTCTCAGCGATACCCTCAATAATGCCGACGAGTACTGGTGTCGCGCCGAATGCGGAGGAGAGATAAAGCGGAATGATAGGGTATACCATCTCCGCACTGATATCAGAAAAAAAACTGACTAATCCCAATACAATGACATTCCACATGTGCGTTCTCCTGGTTTTAAAACCAAATCAATTTGATGATGAAGAAAACGATCAGTAGCCAGATTGCTGCGATTGGCAATGCGTACACCCATTTTTTCGGATTTCCGTCTCGCCATAAGCCTTCGGATTCAATTCTACATTGTTGAAAAACCTCGTGTGGAATCAGTTTGACCGTCAATGCCACAAGCGCAGGCAGAATGATCACATCGTCAAGATACCCTAGCACCGGAATGAAATCTGGAATGAGGTCGATTGGTGAAAAGGCATATATGATGGTTGCTCCTGCGCACATTTTTGCAAATACCGGCGTTTCTCGTTTCCTCAGTGCAAGAAACACGGCTGGAATATCCATTTTCAACTCTTTCGCTCTTTCTCTCATATTCATAGCTCTGGCCTCCCTCACTGAGTACTTTCATAGGATCGCTGATATACTTCGCAACTGAACGTGTCCAATTTTGTACGGCATTGTTCCAGCTTTTCCTCAGCAGAGAGATACAGGGGCGCACCATGAAAATCTCTTTCACGTATTTTTTGATACCAATCGGTCAATTTTTGAAATTCATCCTCATTCTCCTCCAATTCTGCGAATGTGAATTTCCCAAGTCCTGATTCTTTTTCAAGTTCACAAAGCAGGTAGTCGCACTGTTCCAATAGTTCGATGTATTCTTCATCCCTGGCTTGGTTAAAGGCAGCAACGATGCGCTCGGAAGTGCTTTCATTATGAGGAATCATCCGCATAATATAGGACTCACCACCGTTTAGAGTGATTTCTGCAGAGATTTTCTGAAAGAAGGCTTCGTTATTATCATTCATAGGCAAGAACCAGACCGATTGGCCCAGAATGACCGCCCCGCTTTTTTTCAACTTTCTCCACACGCTCACCCTAACACGTGAAGGTTCTTTGGGTAGCGAGTAATTGATAGTCAACCATTCTTGATGTTCCATGTGGTACCTCATACCTCGGAAATGTAATACTGGTTACATTAAAATTGCAAAGGGGAGTGTTTGTCAAGAAATAGAGATACTGATCTATCGATAGGTGGCAACGAAAGGCATCAGGGAATCAGAGGGGTGGCAACCGTGGTGGGGGACCTTCGTATTCTGATATGCTGTGGAAAGCTATGGTGGTAAATAGTTGTCCAAGCCGAACATGGAATATGAATGATGAGGGAATCCTTGTAATGAAAATAGATGAAACTACGTATTTTCAGAAATTGCTTTATCCTTTTGGTCTTGGTTCAATCATTTCGATTCTTCTTTCCATAATAAGCATGAATACGTTTAAAATGCTTGAGAGAAACGGCCATGAATGATCCTGGAAAAACTGTTTTTACTTGCTTATCTACAGTGTTGTTATTGTCGCTCATCCTTTGGGTCCTTGGAAGCATATCCAGGTCTATGCTTCTTCCTGGATTACCAATAAGTTCCCTAATGGCAATAATTCCGGTTGTCGCAGCTATCATTACCGGCTCAAGAAATAGTTCTCTCTCTTATGTTCCCACGGTAATTGTACAATTGGGGGATGTTACAAAAATCAGAAACAAACTATGGATAATTCCCGCTGTCTTTTTGAACCCTCTTATTTTTATTGGGAGCTATATTGGGGGAATTGTCTTTATTGCCGCAATTTTTCATGCATCCATCAATGTCAGTTGGCAATTATTCCCGGTACATGGATCTTATTATGAACCTGCAATTACGGCCACGATAAGTATAATAATCGCGATAGTTCTTATAATGATTGATAGATGGCTTCGACGATAGAATCCAGCCATGCGATCGGAGCAAAATCTGCCACTCGATGGAGTAAACCCTGCCAGGCTTTTTACTTGACAGGGAGGACATTAGAACAATCAGGGTTTCCTTGAGTGTCTCGTTCGCAGATCAGGGCCATCAAGATAGATTGGAAAAGACGCAGCTTGTATCCGTCCTAGGATTGCCTGTCCCAGCGCTACATTACCCAGAACAGTAGGCCAGTATTCCGGTTGAAGCTGAGTGCATACGATAATGGATGTCGAATCGTATCGAAGCTCCATAAGTTCCAACAGAAGGTTAACCCATATCTTCTCAGGTTGTTGGCATAACCATTCATCAATCAGCAACTGTGGGGATCTACTGTATCGCTGACTATAACTACCTTTGGATATCTATACCATTTTTGAAAATGAACCGCACATCCTCTCTACTGTTGATCAAGGCATGATCGGCAAGTGAAAGCCAAAGAGTCTCAGTGAATTCGGTCACCACACCCTCCTGCTTCTTCAAACCCTTGAGAAACAGTTCTGTTTTTGTCTTTCGAGACTTCCGTTCATGTATCGCACCTTCCAAAGCTGTCAATTGCTTGTTGACCTCGGTGTACTCACTGCTAAGTTGTTTGAAACGGTCCTGATATGTGTGCTGGTCCATTGCTACATTGGCATTCTCGGTATTGAGTTGTTCCATGCGTGAGACAATATCGCGACGTTCTACTCTCAGCGCTTCCAGCTGTGCTTCATCTTGGGAAGTGTCGAAGATTTCTTCGGTGATCTTCCCAAAGTTTCCTATGATTTCATCCTTACGAGAGATGATACTGTTGACCGCTTGTACGAACAGGTCCTGCAATGCATCCTCATACAAGTGTGGAGAGCTGCACTTGTGGTGCCGGTCAGCATATTTTTCATTGCACTGCCAGACAATCTTGCGATATTTGCTCTTGGAGTGCCACACCTTCGGCCCGAACAAACCACCGCAGACTCCGCATCGGATACGTCCGGAAAAAACGTGGGTCCCATTCCTCGTCTCCACATGTTGGGCGCGGTACTCGATCTCTTTTTGCACCAGATCGAAGATCTCCGGTGTGATGATGGCCTCATGGTTCTTTTCTACATAGTATTGGGGGACTTCCCCTTTATTCACTATTGGCTTTTTGGTAAGAAAATCAGCGATGTAATACTTCTGTAGCAGTGCATCTCCCTTGTACTTCACATTGGTCAGGATATGTTTCACCGCAGAGGCATACCACTCGCTATTACCGGTACCGGTTTTATGTCCTTCGCTTTTCATGCGCTTTGCAATCCCATGGAACGTCAAACCTTGTAGGAATAGTGAAAAGATGTACCGCACCAACTTCGCTTGCTCGACATTCACTACTAAGTTGCCATCAGGACCTTTGTCGTATCCAAGGAACCGAGTGTAGCATACCGTGACCTGTCCATCGGCGAATCGCTTCCTACGACCCCATTTTACGTTCTCGGAGATACTGCGTGATTCTTCCTGGGCGAGGGAACTCATGATCGTGATCAACAGTTCTCCCTTGCTGTCAAAGGTCTTTATCGATTCCTTTTCAAAGTAGACCTCCACTTTGTGTTCTTTGAGCTTTCGTATTGTCTGTAGGCTATCCACGGTATTGCGTGCGAAGCGACTGACGCTCTTGGTGACGATCAGGTCGATCTTGCCTGCAAGCGCGTCATCGAGCATCCGCTTGAAGCCCTCTCTCCTGTTGGTACTGGTACCACTGATGCCCTCATCGGTATAAATACCGACGAACTCCCACTCGGCATTTGCCTTGATCATACTCGTGTAATGATCCACCTGCGCTTCATACGATGCGTATTGGTCATCACTATCAGTGGAGACGCGGGCATAGCCGGCGACCCGGCGTTTTGGCGCGAAGGAATCCGTAGCCTGCCCAGTGGAAAGATCCCGGGTCGCTGGGATTACGCGTACTGCTCTCATGATTGCACCTCGTTGTTGATAATTTGTTGTGCCAATGCTTTTCGATAAGCCCATGCATCACGCTTGGCGGTGTTCTTCCAGGGCGAGGTGAGCACTTCGCTGGACTTGAGATGCAACTCCAAGGTATTGCAGAATGCTACGATGTGGTCGACAAGATCATCGATCCAAGACTCTTCGGGCTGAGCCCCCTCGGAAGCTCCCACGAGTGGGCCGAGAAGTGAGCAACATACCTGACGCAGGGTATAGACCGGCAAGCTTTTGGACGGACAGGACTTCGTTCCGTGTTTTCTCTTATGGGAACACTGGTAGTGGCCTTGTTGGAACTGAGTGAGCTCACCAGTGCGCGAGTAGGGAGTGTAAGTGAACCTGCTACCGCAATAGCCACAAACAATCTTACCCGTGAAACAGGTGGCACGACGCCACCTCACCGCCCCCGCTTGGCGCCGACGTTCGCGTTCGGTTTCCACCTGTGCATGCAACTGTTCATCGATGATCACCGGATGGGTCCCCTGCACCTCGAACCGCGGAAGTTCTCCTTTGTTCATTTTCTTCTGATGGGTGATGTGATCGTCCACGTACGTGCGCTGCAGGATACTGAATCCGCGGTATTTCTCCTGATCGAGGATCCGTAGTATCGAGGTCTTGCCGAAAGGTTTGCCCTTGCGGTTGAAAATCCCACGATTAGCCAAAGCATTGGATATCTCGGTGAGCGTCATGCCGTCAGCGAAAGCGCGGTACATGAACCGTATTGCCTCAGCTTCCTTCTCGATGATCTCAAAATGATCTTCAACCCACTGATACCCATAGATGGTATAGGCAAGAAATCGTCCTTGGGAGAAGCGCTTTCGGATACCCCATTTCACATTCTCGCTGATCGAGAGGCTCTCTTCCTGAGCATACGAGGCAAGGATGGAGAGCATGAGCTCCCCGTCCCCGGTGAGGGAATCGATGTTCTCTCGCTCGAAGCGTACCGAGATGTTGCGCTCCCTCAAGTGCCTGATGGTCTTGAGCAAGTCGACGGTGTTTCGGGCGAATCGGCTGATGGATTTGGTGAGGATGATGTCGACCAGCCCCTTCTCGCAATCAGCAAGGAGCCGTTGGAACTCGCTGCGGTTCCTGGTCGCGGTTCCTGAGATCCCCGCATCCGCGTACACCCCTGCATATTCCCACAAAGGATTGGCCTGGATATGTGCGCCGTAGTGGCTGACCTGGGCCGCGAGGGATTGCATCAACTCATCCGAGTCGACCGAGACGCGGGCATAAGCGGCTACTCGTTTTCTCATTGGCATCGATGCATCGGGACGTTCGAGCTTGATGACCTTGGGACTTTGGGATGCAACTTTGCCACCATTGTTGGTGATAGCCCGTATGGAGCTCGCATCATGACCTTGTTGGTTGCATTGCACTTGGTGCATCTACGGCCTCCTGGAAACAGTGGCGTGGCTCACTTTCGGGCTCATTGCGGATAGCGAACAGACTCCCGAGCGGAGGGCCATAGGTATCGACCAGCAGGGCTTGAGCCTTGGACATTTCCGCTTCAGTCAGTAATCCTGACCGGCACATGCCTTCGGCGAGCGAGAGTGCAGCTTGGTACCCGAGTTCTGAAGGAAACAGCTCACTGTGCATCACCAGCCTCCTGATAATATCGTGCGTTGATGTAGCATTCGTGGCTACAGTACTTCCGGTCAGGAGCACCATAGGCGGAGAACTCTTTCCCGCAAGTGGGGCAGGTGAAGTGATACAAGGCCTTCGAAGATCGATCCACCAGATAGAGATGAGTGTTCCACCACTTTTGGCTACATGCCTTCGAGCAGAAGACCTTTTTCTTACGTCTGGGAATCTGTTCGACAGGTGCACCGCACTGTTTGCACCGGCTGTTAGCGATAGGAGCGGGGGAAATATCAAGGCCTTTCTGTACGGCACGTACGCAGTAGGTCTTTACCGTTCCCGCCTTCAGTGAGAGCGCATCGGCGATGTGCTTGTAGGTGCATCCATAGCGGCGCATTTCATGGATTTGCTGTTTTTGGATTTCGGTCATGCTTTGCCTCCTCATGGGAATCTGTGTTAATTTTATTTGGTGTATGAAGTTGTGCAACTACTTACCCTGCAATAAATTGTATCGTATCAATCACTCACAACGCTCCGATAGTCAACCGGCTTCTACCAACAATGTGCCAATCGGAGGATTATACTGCTCAAGCAGGAGCTCCTTGGCTTTATGGGCTTCCCCATCGGTCACAAGTCCCAATCGAAGCAACCCTTCGGTGATGGCTAGGCAGACCTGATACCCCAATTCCCTAGCAAACAGGTTTTCGTTCAGTGGTGGGCTTTCGGCGATGATCCCATGAGGATCTGGATTATGCATCTCGTGGATCTGGTTCTTCTTGGTTTCGGTCATGTATTTCCTCCCTGACTTATGGCGGAAAACCGTACCCTCGATTTGCAAAGCCCTTTGAATCTTTGAATGAGATAAGGTTGATGCTGATCGTTGGTCAGTGTTACCGCTTTAAGGCGTATTGGTGCCTTACTACCTTCCGGATGCGAGGTGAGATTTGACCGAGAGAAATGTGAAGAAACTGATTCGATCGAGGTTTGGTACTGTTTAATACCCCTTTTCGCTGTTGATTGAGAATGGAATGGGTTCGTGGTACCTTCAAAAAGTCTTTTTGTATTGTAGTGAGAGCAAGGTCAAGCCAAGTGCACATAACCAGATGAAAGATTGAGGAGAGAGCAGAATGGATACTGAAATCAAATCACGTGAGGATTTATATAATGCTGTCTGGTCAAAACCAATGATGAAATTAGCTGAAGAGTTTGGAATATCAGGAAGAGGGCTAGCCAAACTGTGTGAAAGGCTCGAGGTTCCCGTACCGCCAAGAGGCTATTGGAGAAAAGTCAGCCTTGGGCAGTCAATCAAGAAGATACCTTTACCCGAAGTGGAATTCACCCGGTATGAGCTATGGAAAAATCAATCATCCCTTGATGATCTTGAAAGACGTAGAAAAGCAGCAAAAGAGCATTCAGAAATTTTCAACAATCCAAATATTGAGATTAAAGACAAAGACATCCGGGAAATTGCTTTCAAAACATTACAGGCCGAACATAGTCGAAAGCCAATGGTAATAGTGTCCGAGCAAGATATCACCAGCCCCATGGTTAAGCAATTTCTCATATCACACACACGGAATATAAATGCTTTATCGTCCAATAAGTATAGCAGTAATTTAGCAATTGATGTTACTGAGGGCTACGTTTTGAGGGCTGCCCTTTTGATGGAAACTCTTCTTCAAGGTTTTAAAGCACGGAAATGGGATTTTTCGATTGAAAAGGAAGAGTCTTCCCCCCACGTTCGTATGTTTGTGAATCTGTTTGGGCAAAGAATATTCTTTGCCATTATTGAGCCTTTCACCAATAAGAGATTTCCATTGACTGAAAAAGAGCGGAAGGTATATGAGGAGGATCACCATTATGGGAGAGTACCAAAATATAGATACATCCCTACCGCTACTGGTCGATTGCTTTTATCAATTAATGATGGCAAGAGGGTGTATCAATCCTGGGAAGATCGAGGCAAGCAACTTATCGAAGCTTCAATCAACGAAATACTGTTGGGTTTCATATATGTTGCAATACAAAGTAGCAATGAAGCTGTTCTAGCTCTTGAGCGAGAACAAAGAGCGAAATTGGAGCAAGCCCGAAAACTTGAAGAGGAGCGATTAAGGAAACTTGAAACAAAACGATATGAGAAGCTAATTGCAGACTCTGAGGCATATAGCCAGATGAAGAAAATTCAAAATTATGTTGAGTATGTAAAGAATCAGGCCAAAGACCATGCTGCAGACCCTGATAGTGAAATTTCAAAATGGTTGGAATGGGCACAATCAAAAATCAATAATCTCAATCCTTTGAAGAATGGATTCCCAAAATTTACAATTGAGTAATCCCCTGACGCTAAAGACAATTCATTAGAGAAGATCAGCATCGTGAAGAGACAACCCATGGAAAATAATTTTACTGAAATAAGTTAATAGGATTATAATTTCGTTTGAAAATATTTAGTGATTTTCTATCGATAATGGCTGGAAGCGGTTTTTTTGTTTGCTTTGTACTTGTATTGCTATTAGAGTTAAGAAATAAGGTTCAGTTTTAATAGTTTTTGTCACGGAGATTAGCGATGCGGAAAATTTCGCCTGATTATACTGATAAGGCATACAAGCCTAAAAATCATAAAGAGTTGTCTGAATCATTCTCATCACATGGAGTCAGGGTGAGTACATACCGCGAACTCGTAGAGAAAGTCGCTGAGCTGTGTTATTGGAATAAGGATTATCTTATATTTTTTCGGGGTCAGACTTTCGATTATAAGAACAAAGCTGGTAACTCAACCTTCTACCCAACTATCTATAGAAAAGATCCCTTAACCGAAAATGATCGAATATATCAATTTAGAAGACTTCGCGAGGCGTCAAATATTCTACAACAAAAACTTATGGATCAAAATATCCCTGGGTGGAAGGAAGTAAGTAGGTGGGAAGTGATTCAATGGTCATTGTTGCAGCATTATGAGGTAACCCAAACTCCCCTGATAGATGTCACACAATCATTGAGAGTTGCTTGTTCGTTTGCTCAATATGAGAATGAATATGATGAAGCATACATCTATGTCTTTGGCTTACCGTACCTAAATAGTAGAATCACCCATAGCAGTGAACACGAATTACTATATGTTCGTCTCCTAGGAATTGCACCTTCGATAGCTCTACGTCCACATTACCAAGAAGGATATCTGGTAGGAACAGAGGGGATAACAACGGATTATTCTGACAAAACTGAATTGGATCTGAATAATCGGCTTATTGCAAAATTCATAATCCCTAACCACATATCATTCTGGGACGATGGGTTTACAGTTATCCCTAAAGAAGCTCTTTACCCAGAAAATGATAAGATGAAGGAGCTCTGTACTGAAATAAAGAAAAATCTTGAGATACACCTGACAGATGCCGATGTTGGCCAATTCCTGAATCAATGGAATAAAATCGAAACGATGGTACAAGATTATCTAAAAAAGGAATATGGGGAGTACTCCTCAAATTTATACACTAGTATGAGAAGGCTTTCTGAAAAAGAACCTCAGCTAAAGTCAGTACTAAATGATCTTAATGCTTGGAGAAAACTTCGAAATCAAATTGTTCATGATCGCGATAACGTTGGTATCAATATTTCAAAACTTGAATTGAATAATCTCGATGACTTGATGTTGAAGCTTAAAAAAACTCTACATTAGCTGGTGTAATTCCATTTTGGAGGTATCAGTGGCAAAAAGAAAGGCAGAAGGAAGAATGCATACCCCAAATGCAGGTATGAGAATCACAGCACCCCGGCGTGAAATGATTACAGCTCTCGCAGCTGCATTGTATCCAATTCTACCTGGTTCAGCCCGAAAAAATGGGTACTCATTGCGAAGAATAGCTTCTGAAACAAAGACTACAGAGTTTTATAAGGAACAGGGTAATAAACAACTTACTATCGAATATTATTTTACTGGAGTTATTCGAAAGTATCCCAGAAAACCAAAGACGATAGTCATAAAGATTATGAAAGAGTCTGCAATATGGATGGCGAATAAGCATAGAGAGCTTACGCCTGAGATAAGAAACAAAGTTGCAGACGTTATGGAGACTCTCGGATTCTCAATAAGAGCCGAATTGATGAACATCCAACAACCCCCATTCGAAAAAGTTTCCATGCCCGCCGACGACTTGAGGAATCTCTTTGATCGGCTTGAACTACATCGATCCATCTGTGGTGACGTAAAGACTCTTTTCATGCAAGGGCATGCCAATAATGCCGTTAGACGTGCAACTGAAATTTTTGAAAAGTTAGTGGTTGAGAGGTCGAACAGTCCTGGCGGATTTGGAATAAATCTAATGAAAAAAGTTTTTGACGAGGAAAATCCTAGCATAAAAATCAACAAGTTAGAAACTGAAGATGATAAAAAGGAACAGAAGGGGTTCAAGTATTTGTGCATAGGAACGATGGGTTGCATTAGAAATAAATTTAGTCATGGTGATGCCGATCAGATAGATTTTCTTGAAGGTTTTAAATTGCTTTGTTTTCTCAGCTATATGTTGGAAACTGTTGAGAAAGAGCAGACTGATAATTAATCAGCCATTAGCGTAGAAGGTTGTGTCAAAAGGAGGCAGGTGCTGATTTCATTTAATGGTAATTCTTATAAGACAGTCTTTCTCGATACAAACGCTATTCGTGAGATTGCAACAAATACACAAAGCGCCTCTCGTTTTTTTCATGAGCAAATAATCAATAATGGAACTTATGCCATCTGTTTCTCGATTTACAACTTGATTGAATTGAAAGGCCAAGGAGAAAAATTCATTCACTTTTGTGATTTCTTTGATAATTGGCCAGTGTTACTTTTTCATGATATCCCCGAATTCTATAAACAAGAGCATGCTGCAGCAAAAGCTGGGGAGACTCTCAAACTTGAACAGAGGTCATTGATCACACCTTTCATTCCTTCGTTTGTGAGAGGTAAGCGTGGCGATTCCTTGAAGGAGGCCTTGATTGGGGATGATTTTAAACCAATCTATGACCTCATTCCAGGATTAGTCAAAGAATATAAAGTGACAGCTACCGAATGGCAGGGGCAAAGGATAGGTGGAATGATATCGGATAATGAATATTTCAAAAAATATGAAGGCCCCTCAATTCTGAAGTCTGTTACAGATTTTTGTGGAAGTTCTGATATCGGAAAATTTGATATCAATTCTTACCCTTCACAGCGTGTTGGCCTTTATTCACAATTTTGTCGCGTTCATAAGATGAGAAGATCGCTTGAAGTAAATGATGTTATTGATGTCATGCTCAGTGGGTATGCTGCGTTTGTTGATGTAATAGTAACCGAAGCTTTTCAAGCGAATGTCCTAAGAATATTGAAGGGGAGGATACCTTCTCTTCGATCATTGGAAGTATTAAGGCTATCGGACATTCGCTAAGTCTCCTTCGAAATTCGCCGCTTTGGAATATGGGGAGTCTTACGGCAATAATTGAATAGTGAGAATGCGCATATGAAGGAAATAATGATGACAGAGCAAGAATTCAATCAAGAATCTCGTATCAAACAAATCACGCAGAAATTCACTGAAAACGGTTGGGTGACTATCTACTATCACGAATCCGGATCTTATTTGACTCATTATGGCATTTTCTGTTGCTTGATAAAAAAAGGTAAGAAGAAAAAGTATCTGTCAACGTATCAATGGCCGGTCCATCCGGGTAGTGAGAGAAGATTTGCAGTGCATGATGACAATACCTATCAGTCTTTCCCTGAAAAGGACTTGGAACCCTTCATATTCTATCGAACATTCAATCATGATGCAGGCATTACGAAATATATCGATATATCTGAAGAGTTTATTATATATTTCAATCTATATGAAAAAATTAATACCAAGCTTGATAGGCATTATTACTTCATAGATGATCTTGGCAATTGGGATGAAGTGATTGAGGTACAACCTGATCAAATTCGTGTCAAGTTAAAGTATCTCAAGGAGTACATCACAATTCGCGATATGATGTTTATGGTTTGTTTTGATTTTATGATCATCCAAAAGCAAGTTCCAACTGGATGGCAATGTCCGAATAAAGATGAAACCTTTAAAAAAGATAATTGCATTTACCATCACCTAATAGCTCCATCGGTTAATGGTTATCAGAGTTGGCTAATGGGAAAAGTCTTGATTCAAGGCAATACAGTTAAAAAGACTCACTTTGATTTACCAGAAGAATTTGAGTCATATATCACTGGTTACGATTCTGAAGGCAATCTTCGGATAGAATCTTGTTCACCTGATAATGATGACTCTTTCCTTCGCCCAGTTTACTTTTCCAGAGATGTTTTGGATAAATATTTTAATGATCCTAAACAATACGAGGTGGATTTCAATAGTATAACCTCAAGGTATTTTACTTTAAGAGCTGATGTTAATAACGATGATTATGTTGCCGTATTTCTAGGGGATCTTGCAGATCTTCCAATCAAGGAACAGTTATACTGGAAATCCTTTAACATCCCTCCCCAGAGTGGAATGGGTCTTAGCGGTACCTATTATCAAACCATGATCTTAGGACAATGGGGAGCCCAGCCAGATGCGCTTGACCAGTATTTTAGGATGAAGTACGAGGAAGTAAACCAAACTTGGATGACAAAGTTGGGATGGAAAATATTCCAGGATTTTGAGGATGTAAACAAAGAATTGCTGCTTTCACTCCATACGCTCAATTCCGACAACCCTAAAGTATTTAAAGAGCAAGTATTAATACTGACAAAATTATTGATCGATGGCTTAAATGAGAAAGAGCTTGCTAAACATATAACCCCTGAAAAAAATGATAAGGGAATAAGAAAATTTGAAAAATACCTTGCTTCAAAAGAAATCGTAATCGAAGAAATGTTTGTTTTTCTCAGGAAGATACAAAGTATCAGATCGACTTCTTCAGCACATCTTGTCAGCAGTAGCAAGTCGTTAAGTGCACTGGAGCACTTCAACTATTCTGAAGGGAATTTCAAGAATACCTTTATTGAAATACTGGGAAGAGCCGTCCTCACAGTTAATACTATTGAAAAGATTGCAAACTATATTAGTTCGCAGCAAACGGTCCAAAGCGATGATAGCCATATAGATCTTTCTGAGTCTCCAACAGAGACCATTCTAGCAAAAGAGTAATTTACTTCATCCTTAAGAATATCTTCCCAAGCATTTGGTATTCAATTTCGTTCATTGTTTCATACTCTGAATCCCATGCCTTTTCCCTTTCTCCCGTGATTTTTAACCAGTTTTATACTATAAATTCTTCCATATGGATCTAAATTATATTATCAAAATGAAATAAGGTATTATATGCAGCACGTGCCACTGTTGGATTTGTAGTACAATCTATACTACACAGAAGGGCTATAATAATATATCACCACCATAATTAAATCATATATAAAAATAATTTAAGAAACCTATGGTGAGTTTATAGTATAAGAACACACAAAACTCATGTTTCTCCTTGGATTCACTGGTCCAATAGATCGGATCAAGCTCCTAAAGCCGGTTGTACTCGTTCCAGTACCTTCAGGTTCATTTGACCACCAGCTTGGTGATCCCACAGATATTGGTTCGCAGGAGTTTTCGAATATGATAGTTGTAAACTGTAAAGAGAATGATGGTATAGACACTTTTTATCATAGAAAAATGAACAACGAGGTAATGATTCCCCCAGCAGGTAATAGTTGATAGCTATAGATCTGTTAATGAAAATCATAAATTAATTGCAGCAATGATAGTATGGAGCCTAATTCCTAGTTGACAGGATACTTCATCTCAGAAAAAAATACTGATCCGACAAATCGAACTTGGGCAGCTTCCATGACCGGCAATCGTTCTTCTCGAGGAACTGCTGAGCCCAATCAACCCATTTGGCGAAGTCCGAGTCGGGGTAGCCATCTCCCAATCGACGCTTGCCTTCTTCAGTGATCACCGTGATGTAGTCTTTGATACGATTGATGTTGACCAGCTTCTCAGTTTCCTCAACGAGTGTCTTGATCCTGGAATTCTCCATCTGCTGCAACCGCTCACGCTCACGTCTTTTCTCTTCCTCGATCAACCATTGCTTATGCCTGATCACAGCTTGGGCTGCATTTTCCTTCTCCATTGTTGCGATCCGTATCATGCTGATAATGAATTCATTGATATGATGTTCGATCCTCAGATTCTTTCCATCCCGCCATGTATGCCGCGCGTGTTTACCATAGGGGGAGGTGAGGATCTCAAAGCTAAGTTTCCCTGATAGCACATATTCAAACTTCGAATAGCTGTTTTTCCGGTGTTCTGGTGTAAGTTCCCGCTTGAAAGATTTTTCGATGATCCTGAAGCTGATATACGTATCGAGCACCTTGGCGTAGATGGGAACTTCCTCCTTCACGGGAAAGCCATAATAGACCTCTCGCTTTTCCTTCGGATCCTTCGGTTTCGGCCCGATCGGGTATCCACGTGATTCCAACGCGGTACAGAGGATCTGCAGGATCGCCAACGCACGCATGATATTGTCAGGTCCCACACTCACTTGAAAGGCCTCGTCATTTTCCGAGCGGCAAAGACCATATTCATGGTATTCTGACAGCTTCTTCTTTGCTTCGTGCAGCTTCCTTTGTGTGTTTACAACATATGGATTGGCTAGTTTGACGCTAGGGTTCCAGGTGATCCGCATCTTGGGCAACGATTCCCTTTGGATGAGCTCCTCCTCCAATACGAAGGCTTCGGGAACCAAGCGCTCCACCTTCGTTTCAATTTGAGGTTCCTGAGGGGCTTTGGATTTCTTTCGTACTTTCGGGCAGGTGTTGAAGGCGGGAAGGGGCATCTTCTTCATCTTCAATCCACTCTGGATCTTGCTCCAATACCCTCTCCCAGGTAGCGGGATATGCATCTTCCGGCAGGTCTTCGCAATTGCCACATCGGAGACTCCGTAGCGTTTGGCCACTTCCAAGAGCGGCTCTTTCCATACTTCTTCATAGAGAGTTTTCCTGTCATAGAATTCCGGTTCTTTGTACATGGCATCACCTTCCTGTGATTGAATATAGCAGGTTTTTACGCTAGCTCAATACCATAAAAGGGGCGATACTGCATATACGTAACATCATCCAATGCTATGACTGCTACACGCATTGGTTTCAAGGAGGGGAGTATGGATATACGAAAAGGGCAGGGAATGCACGAGAAGGCATTGAGGGAACTCCTACAATGGATCAATCAGGAGATCAAACCGATCGATCATGGGGAGGTCCATCTTGTGTTCAAGATACGTGACTATCAGGTGGCACTCATTGAAAAAACGAAGATCGTGAAGGAAAAACCTTCGGACTACCACCACTATTACAATCTGTAGTGGGGAAGCTGGGGATTTCACTCTACCGGAATTGAGTAGCTGAGAAGCGATACTCCAACTCACGATTGATGATGATGTAGAAGCTGATGCGCCCATCAAGTTTCAGCGAATAGCAGAGCAGTCGCTCACCTGTCCGAAGTGTCCGTGGATATGCCTAGCGAGAACAGGAGGTTCCTCAGCTCCTCCACTGGTTTCCCGACGCAGGATTGGGGAAGGTCGCGCAGCCAATCCCTCCGTTCCACGTATGGGGTGGGATCGGTTCCATCAACCAACGCGTTCTGCAGGAGGATGTCGTTTTGCGCGAACTGCCCATACCGCCATCGCCTGATTTCCTCCTGTGCGATGAGCACAGCCTTGTCAGGATTGATCTTCAGCATAATCCAACTCCTCGAATGTATGGTATTTCGATCCATATCCGTCGGGTGGGCCCCATTCTTCGGGTATCTCCCATGCCCCGCTGAACAGGTAGTCCCTAGGTACCTCCCCGGGTGACACCAACCAGAATGGAATGCCTTCGGGGATGTCCTTCAACGCGATGCGCAGTTCCCCCTCTGTCGCGAGGAATTCCTGTGCGGGATATACGAGTTCCACCGTCTTGTCGGGATTCTCACACACTATCATATACATTTCACCTCAACACCACCACGTCCACTTCCGATGAATCGTAATACCCGTTGGCCGACACGGTGACGTCGAAGTAGGTGGTGGTCTTCGCATCCGCCGCACGGAACGCGACACACACATTGTTGTCGTTGGTATTCACATCCCTTGCCATCCCCACCACCACATAGTCGGTGTCCGGCATTGCTGGAGACAGATTGAACCGGTAGACCCCGGTGCTCCTTCTCGAAGTGCTCGATATCCCCTGTCCCCTCCGCATTGCACCGTTGTTGGTGTTCGCCCATGCGCGCACCGCATACCCGGTCCTTCCGGCAATGGTGAGGTTGGTGGTCGTAACGGTGGATGCACTCACCGTCTGGGAGGATGAGATGTTGCCGGTGCTCACCGAACCGCTGACCAGCTCTCCGGAGAGGTACAGCGAACGGAAACGCTTCGTGCTCTGGCCGATATCATAGAGCGCATGCGCCCACGGTACGATCCACATCGATTCGATCCCCCCATCCATCGCTCCTAGAACCACCGCCGTGGTGATGGCCAAATCGGTGTAAACTCCGGTACTGGTTCCGTTGACAAACTTGCGCACATGCACTTCTTGGGTTCCGGTGAAGCACACGATGCGATCCTCATCCTTACGCAAGCGCGTTACGGTGTACGAGGTGCCGTCCACCCTGATGACTCCCGAGCACGCGGAGTTGGTGCCCACGGGAACCGCGGAGAAGCGGTTGTAGAAGTCGGTACCCGACTTGTACTTCTTCATCGCAGTCGAGTCCTGGTTGGTGGTTCCGACAGTGAAGGCCTTGGAGGATGCGAGGTAGTACGCATCCGCTTCGAAGCCCACCACGGTATAGCTCGTATCGCCGTTGGTGAGCACCAGAGCGTTGAACACCTGGTTGGTCCACACCCGCATGTAGTTCGTTGTCGCGGTCGCACTTCCCCACAGGGCCCCGGAGTATACCCAGAGGGTAATGTCCACCCGGTCATTGGCAGGAGTGACGCTGTAGCTTCCCGCATAATCCCCAGCTCCTCCACCGGCTGACCAGAGTTCACCGGCGGTCACTTCTGGTTTGATCCACAGGGTTTCATCGGGATCGGGATTCGCATCCTCTTGGTAGTCCGAATCGGCCTTGATCTGATCACCAGTCTGTCCCGGTTTCGTCCTCCAGAGCCTTCGATTGCAGAAGTTGCCGTCATAGTTGATATGCCACTGGACATAAAAGTTCTCTCCGAAAAGCCTGATCGGGGTGATGCGGCTCATGATGGTCGGATCCTTGTCCCCTCCGGATGCGGTGATGGTACTGGAATAGCTACCGTTGGCGTGCAGTCTGACGCGCTTGTTGACCCGTCTGGTCGCTTTGGTGAAACTGTAGCCTTCGATGGTACCCGAGAGTGCTTGACGCTCATCGCTGTCGGGGATGAGGTCGCACATCTCGGAATACTTGAAGATGGTGGAGGGCACGGTGTAGGCTGTCACCGTGGTTCCCGCCACCTGGGAGAGGGTCCTGAAGCCGTCTGAGCTGAAAGTCCCCACAATGTCTGCGTTCTTGGCCATCAGCGAGGCGATCTTCGCCACCCCAGCGATGCCATCCAGATGAAAACCGGTGTTTGGATACCCGTTCGCATCGGTGGTATAGATCTCCGACTCGAGGCGCGAGACCCACAGGCTCTTGATGAACGCATCGATGGCCACGATCGTTTGGAAGATCCGATCAGCCCCCATCGCCATTGCCATATCCTGCAGTTCTTGGTCGCTTGCATCGGAAGAGCGCAGGATCTCCATGAACTGCGAGCGTATGAACTGCTGAAGACCCAACGGGGGGGTCATTTCAGCTGCAGTTATCACCAACGAGTCCACCCGGAAATTGCCGATCACCGCATCGCCGGTGATCTCGGTGCCACTGTTGAAATCCTTCCATACCATGCGCGAAGTGGAGGTGCTGCCCTCACTTTCGGCAACCAATCGTGCAAAGCGGATGGCACCTGAGGCACTGGCGAGGATGTAGCCTTGACCCGAGGTGCTTACGGTATATGCAGCTTCATTGAGCACATAGCGTGAGGAGCCCACATAGACGATGCCGGTGGGAACGCCGAATTGGCCCTCCCCATCAAAACCGGCGACCATGATGGTGGAACCCACGACGTTCACCCCGATCGCACCGGGATTGCCCGACGGGCCTTGCTCCCCCGGTTCCCCGGTGATGCGAATCGGAGTACTCCACTGACCGAAGGTCCCGTCGGCGTGTACGATACGCGTTTGCTTATACACATAGTACCCTGCTTGGGGAGCAGGGATCTCGGCGGCCCATCCCTCGGTGGGGGCGAGTGTCAACGAGGTTGATGCTGCATACTGGTCCTCATAGAAGGAGCCGTCGCGCACCTGGGTGATCGTTAGTTGTCCAATGGCGATTGCCATACAGTCCTCCTAGCTGACGGTGCACACGAAGGTGGATTTCACCTCCACATCCGCCGTGCCCACCGAGATGGTCTTGCCGGTCTTGGATGCACTGGCATCGGCAAAATCCCGCACCGTCCCGTTCTTGTCCAGGATCGTCCAGGTGTAGGTGTGGTTCGATCCGGCAGCATCGATTTCCACCCCGTTCTGAAAGAGTTTGGCCTTGAGGGTGCTCGTGCCTTCCCCGTTTTTGAACACCACGCCCCCGGTGGACTCTATGACCACTTGGATGGGGTCGTTGAAGTCCAGCACGGTCACCGGATCTGAAGTGTAGGTGTCGCCCACCACCGTGTCGCTGATCTTTACCCTGAACTGTTGCAAACTTGCCACCGAGGAACCTGCAACCGCATAGGTGGCACCGGTTGCTCCACTGATGGCAGTCCACGTTCCCCCCACCAGGCGTTCCCACACATAGGTGAGGTTGGTGGTATCCTTGGTTGCTGCACGATACAGGTGTGCTCCCAAGGTGATCGAGGTCGGCTGGCCGTTCTTGAAGGCGAAGCCCGGATCGGCGGTGATCTCGGCAATCGCGATGTTGTTACCTTCGGTCACCTTTTGAATGGTTACCGAGTTCTTGTAGGTCAAATCCAAGGCGGTTGCCGGATCACGGTAGACTATCGTGCAGATGTACTCCACACTGAAGACGGTGGAGGAGAAGGGCTGGGATGAGATGGTCAGTGCCTTGGGAAAGGATGCCCCGGCCACCTCTCCCGCACTGAGGTTGTTTTCTCCGGTTTGATTGTTCGCCTTGCGCTTCCAGCTCACCGACTGTACGTTGGTGCCGCTGGCCATGATGTCACTCGAGCTGCCGGCGACGAACAGGCTGGGGGTGAGCACCAAGGGAACGTCGGTGAAGTCGGGGCTATAGCTTTCGTTGTTCCCATCATACTTCACATTCTTGGTGTGGTTGCTCGAGATGAAGCCGGTAAGGGTCACCCCGTCGTTGAAGTCCATGATCGTGATCTGTCCGATCGATACTGCCATAATTAGATCCTCCTCAGTAGCGTGCAGAAGAAATTCGTTCTGCCCGCCACATCGTCTTGGGTGATGGACAGCGTCTTGCCTCCCACGGAGTAGTGCTCGCTGTTCCATATCGCATCAGAGTGCGTATCGCTACTGGTTCGACTCCAGCGGAAATCCGCATCGGAAAATTCATCGGTAATCTCCACGCCCCCCTTGAACACCCGAGCGCGCATGGTGGTGCTAAAGGCGCTAGTGGTACGGAAGGTGGTGCCCCCTTCGCTGATGAGCTGCAGCAGGTACGCATCCTCTCCCGCCGGTCCCTCAGCCCCCCGGCTGTCGTTCTTGCCTTTGGTGAGCACCTGAAGGTGCGCAGGGGCACCCAGGTCGAAGGCCGAGATGCCTACCGCCTGGTAGTGGTAAACAGGGCTTTCATCGGTGAAGGTGCGCGCGGTGATGAGGACCGCGACATTCAGGCCACTGAAGGCATCGTCGATGAGGCGCACCAAGGTCCCACAGGGAAGGTTGACTGCTGAGAAGAAACTGTAGAGGCTGCCGGCATGCCGATGGTATTGTCCCAAGAGGTTCGCATGCGCTTGGGCGAGGGTGCGATCATGGACGAACGAGAGCTCCTCGGAAAGCAGGTTGTCCGAGCTTTCATCCTCGTACACGCTGTCGGCTGTTCGCACCACGTTCACATCGCGCTCGTAGATGATATCGGCATAGGCATCCAGTCGTGTGATGTGGTACGCCAGTGTTCCGCTGTTGTGCGCCTCAACCTGCAGGTATGGACCACCGGCAGCTGTGATGGCAGCACTCACCGAGCCACTTTCGGAAGCGAACTCGGTGCGTACGTTCGAAACGGCGATGATATTGCTGCCTCCAACGATATCGATCTCACTAGCGGCGTTGCAGGCTTCGATCAGAGCGGGAGTGCGAAAGCTGTCCGCCTGGGCTTCAGTCCACTCGGAATCGGTGTAGAGTTCACTCCCATCGAAGTGTTGCCCACCTTCCAGCTTGAGGTAACAATACGGGTGTCCATCCCCTCGTCCTGTGGTGTTGCGGTACACCAAAAAGTTGCTTGACGTCCCTAAACGGGTAAAAGAAACCCGCGCACTCTTGTACTGGCGGATCTTCTTGGAAAGCGTGATCGCCTTGCCTCCCACCACAACCAAGTCGTCCTTGTCGAG
>Ga0334895_1001720_pt1 | contig 20899 bp, 14 predicted proteins | sample GraSluR3_MG_7_FD_207229 | JGI IMG/M metagenome (GOLD analysis project Ga0334895, IMG submission 207229) | Sludge microbial communities from methane-producing bioreactor in Wageningen University, Netherlands - Granular Sludge_31_05-R3 | ecosystem: Engineered > Bioreactor > Anaerobic >... | reverse complement strand
TATTAAGCGCTTCCCTCACCTTTGGAGAAAACATGAAAGAGAAAAACGATATCAACCCCCTGACACTGCAGGAAAAGCACATTATCGAAGACAGGGGAACGGAAGCCCCGTTCAGCGGCGTGCTGTTATACGAGAAGCGCCCCGGAACCTATGTGTGCCGGCGCTGTGGTGAACCTCTTTACCGTTCAGTGGATAAATTCGATTCCGGTTGTGGATGGCCAAGTTTCGATGATGAGATACCGGGAAAGATTCGCCGTGTCCCCGATCCGGATGGGCGGCGCACGGAGATCGTTTGTTCCAATTGCAGTGCGCATCTTGGACATGTGTTTAAAAATGAAGGTTTCACATCAAAGAATACAAGACATTGTGTAAACTCCGTGTCTATGCAATTTATCCCGAATTCAGAACGAACATCGGCTGAAGCCATTTTTGCCGGCGGGTGTTTCTGGGGTGTGGAATATTATATGCAACAGATCAAAGGAGTAAGCTCCGTGATTTCGGGTTATACCGGCGGACGAACGAAGAATCCGACCTATCCGGAAGTAAGCAGGGGGAATACCGGTCATTATGAAGCTGTACGGATCACCTATGATCCGCGTATCGTAGATTATGAAACACTTGCCAGGACATTTTTTGAGATCCATGATCCTACGCAGAAAAACGGACAAGGCCCCGATATTGGAAAACAATATCGTTCCGCCGTTTTTTATATGGACGAAGAACAACAGGCAAGCACAGAAAAACTAATATCACAATTAAAAACAAAGGGCTATAAAATTGCCACTCGCCTTTTGCCCGCAGCAGAATTTTATCCTGCAGAAGATTATCACCAGGATTACTACGCGCGAAAAGGAACGCTGCCCTACTGCCATTCGAGAGTCACGCGTTTTTAAGGGATCTTCCCTTCGCACAGCCGCTTTATCGTTTTGTTTCCGGTGATTTATTCTTACATTTCGAGGTAAAAAGTCAATGAGGTCAAGGTGAAAAACAAACTCCCCATTTTTATTATATCTTTCTTTCTCTGTTCCATGTCCTTCCTTTGGGCGCAGGTTCCGGATGTACGGGTGTTGATCATGTATACACAGGAAAGGATCGAACTGGCCAGCGAATCCAGGATATCCATTTTCAACCAGGAAAATAAACGCGAACAGATGCGCGGGAAGAACACTTTTATCGTCGAAAGAACGGGCGACGAATTGATCTTAAAAAATGAAAGCAATAAAGAATTGCTGCGAGGCAGCAGTCTGTCGATCACGAATAACGAAAAGAACAAACCCATTGAGATCAGGCAAGTTCCTTACGGTATAGGATGGTGGTGGGAGGGAACGGAAGACCGCGCCTACCTTGGCGACCTTGTTTTCCACATCAACAGCACCGGATTCATTGACGTTATAAACCGGCTCGACCTGGAAACCTACCTTTACGGGGTTGTTCCCTCAGAAATAGGTGTCTCTTCACCACTGGAAGCGCTGAAAGCGCAGGCGGTCTGCGCAAGATCGGAAGCAATGATAGGCCTGGAGACCGGAAAATATGCCGGACCGCACTACGATTTAACGTCCGATGTAATGTGCCAGGTTTACAGCGGCATACGGAACGCGAATGACGCCGTAAGAAACGCAGTGGATGGAACGAAGGGTGAAGTGCTCACATATGGTGATACCATCATCAGTGCATATTATGCATCCAATTGCGGGGGGCACACGGAAAACATCGAATACGTCTGGCCCGACAGGTCAGGACCCAAGATATACTGGAGCGGGAAACGGGACTTGGAAATGTCCTGTCAGTTGGATCTTACTCAGGCTGACGATATCCGCACATGGGTAGAGGATGCCCCCGACGCCTGGTGTAAGCCAAGCAGCAGCACTCCGGAATGGAGCAGGGAGAATTACCGCTGGAAACGCAGCTTCTCACCTGATGTTCTGACAGCCGTTCTGGCCAAAGAACATAAGGATCTGGGACGTGTTTATGATATTATTCCTTTGGAACGCGGTGTTTCCGGCAGAATTTATGATATCCTTTTCGTGGGCGATAAGGGATATTGCCGAGTTCAGGGAGAGCTGAATATACGCCGACTGTGGGATCCGCCCTTAAAAAGCTCCTGCTTTGTTGTTGATAAGATCGGTCCCGTATCAGAACCGGTAAGCTTTATCCTCAGTGGCGCGGGATGGGGTCATGGCGTCGGCATGTGCCAGACGGGTGCGATCGCAATGGCCGGCGCGGGTCACAAATATTCGGACATCTTATCCCATTATTTTAAGGATACGCACATTCAACGCAAATACAGATAAATATTTACCGTGATATTTCTACAACCATTGTTGCTATTGCTGGGTGTACTTATAAGCGTTCCGTTTATAATTCACCTTATCGGGGAAAGAAAACACCGCCCGTTTGCATTCAGTTCCCTGAAATTTCTGCGTGAGATCGAGCGTGATTCACTTCAGAAACTAAAGCTTCGCCAATGGTTGATTTTACTTTCACGCGCGTTATGGATCGCAATGCTGGTTTTTGCTTTGGCAGCACCCTTTTTTACGTCAGAGAGCGCATCCCCCGAGCCCGGGATCATGTTGATCGACGAGAGCTACAGCACCCGAAAACATGAATTGTTCCTGACGGCAAAGACCGAAATAACAGGCGAATTCAACTACTGGGAGCATGTTTTCTTTAATGAAAATACAAACATTGACACACTGCGGCGGACCATACGGGAAGCGATCTCACTCAAGCGAATGCGTTTGCCCGCTATCATCTTGTTAAGCGACTATCAGGACAATACCATGACCCGGGATATTCTGAAAATAATCGATGAATATGCGGCACATATTATTCATATACCTGTCCTCCGGGAGCATAACAATACTGCCATCCGGCAGGTGCGGATCATAGATGATCCGCAAACCAATGACGACTTTTTAACACTTTCAATTTCCGTGTCAACAAATGAAAAAAACAATGAACCCGGTATTGCTCAGATCTATGTGAACGGGCGATCCGCGGGCAGGGTTGCGCTTTCTCCCGAAGGATATGGAACATTCCGATTCAGTCCCGGCGATACGGAGTATACCCGTGTTGTTGTTCGCACCCGGGAGGATGATTATCCCGATGATAATGTGCGCTACCTGACCACAAAGACATTTCAGAACATTGATCTGCTTTGCATTTGTGACGATCCGCTATCAGGATATCACCTGAACGCGTTAAGTGCGATCGAACACATCACTCTGCACACGACCACTCCTGAGGCATTACCTGCGGTGTATTTGCAGAATTATGATTTGATATGGCTTTCCGGGCTTTACGATATGCCCTTGCAGCAACGGGAAGCACTGTTACGATTTGCCGAGAATCGACCGCTCGTCATTACTGCCGGACCCGATGCCGAAAATACGGGCCAATGGCAAGATCTGATCGGAAACATCCAACATGTTGATCTGCGTCCGGGATTCCAGACCGTTTCCGGAATGGATGGCTCCGTTGCTTTTGCTGAGTTCAACCCCAATGTTTTCCGTATCACACAATACTACACAGGCACTTATAACGAACTGATGCCTCTTTGGGAAATGAGGAACGGAGACATCCTCCTGGGTAAGCGGAAAGAAAATATATACATACTTATGTCGCCATTTTTATTTGACTGGAATGAAATGGGGCTTACTGCGTTGTTTACGCGTGCGCTGAACCGTTTTATTTCTTCTGCCGTCCATAGCGGACGCACGCAATATTATACCGGTGAGGCCATTTCTTTGCCAAGGCCACAATATACCGTCATAACTCCCGGTGGTGAGCGGCATCACGTACGGGGTGATTTTACGGATACGCAGACTCCGGGATTCTATGTTATGGAGTCCGATGATATGTATCATGAACTGGCAATAAATATTCCCGGGGACGAAATGGTGCAAGCCTCCTTTATTCCGGACAGCGGCACCGTGTTTATTTGGAATGAATCCGACATGGAAGATATCCGGCGGGCCGCCAGAGGCCGGAATGCCCGAAATCTCTTTTTGATCTTGGCAGCCATATTTTTCATGTTGGAAATGATCCTTTTACGGAAAGGAGAGCAAACAAATTGACACATGAACAAGTAAAAAAAGGACCCGAGCGTGCGATCCTTTGCGCGGTATCGTTGCCCGGACAAGCGGAAGAAACCGAATACTCTGTGCAAGAACTGGGACGGCTTGCAGATACGGCCGGGGCGGAGGTTGTGGATACCCTGATCCAGCAGCGCGAAGCGATCCATCCGGTGCACTACCTTGGGAAGGGAAAACTAGAAACATTGCAGCTGCTTGCAGATGAAACAGAAGCGGATGTGATCATTTTTGATGACGAACTTACGCCCTCTCAACAAAAGAATATCGAACGCTTATTTCCCGAACAAAAGATTATTGACCGATCAGCTCTTATTCTTGACATTTTTACACTGCATGCCAAAACGCGAGAGGCAAAAACGCAGGTCATGTTGGCGGAAGCCGAATATCACTTGCCGCGTCTTACCAGACAATGGACGCACCTCAGCCGTCAGACAGGCGGTATCGGGGCACGCAGAGGTCCGGGAGAGACCCAGATCGAGATCGACAGACGATTGTTGCGGGAACAGATCAAGCGGCTGAAACAAGACCTGGAAAAAATATCCGTCCAGCTGGACACAAAACGCAAGTCGCGCTCAAAGCGGTTCAACGTGGCCTTGGTTGGCTATACCAATGCCGGCAAATCCACATTGATGAATCATCTCGCCGGTTCACATGTAGAAGTGGAAGACCAGCTGTTCAAGACATTGGACACCACGGTCCGGCGCGTGCAGCTGGATAAAAGCCACACGATCTATTTGAGCGATACGGTTGGTTTTATCAGAAAACTTCCGCATCAGCTGGTAGCTTCATTCCGGAGTACATTACGTGAAGCCGAAAGCGCGGACCTTTTACTAAAAGTGATCGATATTTCCGATGAGAATTTTCGCGAACATATTAAGACCATTGATGCTGTTCTGGAGGAATTCAATATTCCGGGGGAACGTTTTATCTCGGTTTTCAATAAGACCGACGTATTGGAAAGTGCCGAACATGTGCGTGTTGTCAAGCAGCATTATCCCGGAGCAATCTGTATTTCCGCAGCACGCGGCATCGGTATAAAAAAATTACTGGATGCCATCCGCGAACGTATCGATGACAGCACCTACGTACATCATTTCTATGTTGAACCGCAAGAAGGCAAACTCATTGCCGATCTTCATCGCTTCGGCGAAATACTTGAAAGCCGTTTTATTGAGGATAAAATACTTTTCAAGGTATTCCTTGATACTTCCGTATATGAAAGTCTCAAGAAAAAATATCATTTATAACAAAATGTTGGTTTATTTGAAAAAAAGGAGATAAGCCATGAAAAAACTTATTTTTATTTTGCTGGCATGCGCGCAGCTCTTTGGTGCAAGCGGCAGCCCATCGGCAACTTTGCTGGTCCGCTGCGACGATATCGGTATGTGTCACGCCGTAAATGAGGCCGCCCTGGAGCTCGCAGAAACGGGAATTCCTTTGAATTATTCGATCATGTTCGTATGTCCCTGGTATCAGGAGGCGGTTGACATGCTTAAGGATTATGATAATATCTGTTTTGGCGTTCATCTGACGATCAATAGCGAATGGAAGAACTTTCGCTGGGGGCCCTGCACCGTAACGGATGATGTTTCAACCCTTGTGGACGAAGACGGTTATTTCTTTCCGCGAATGGATCTCTTTTATGCGGCCGACCCCTCTTTGGAACAGATCGAGACCGAACTGCGCGCACAGATCGGACGTGCCCTGCGCAGCGGGCTGGATGTGCGTTACGTTGACACACACATGTCAAGTCTGGACCAGCGGAAGGATATAAGGGATATCGTTATCCGTCTGGCAAAGGAATACGGACTTATTTATGCGTATGATGTGCCCGACCGCGTGATGACGGGCATCTATTCGCAGCCACCCGAAGAGAAACAACAACATCTTTTAAAACAACTGAAGAATATCGATCGGCAGGGGATCAATCTGATCATATCGCATTTGGGCAAGACCGGACCGGAAATGGATGCGCTGATCGATATGAACCCGAGCGGGCCGGCGAATATGAGCCGTCACCGCGAAGCAGAACTGCATGCACTTCGCTCGGAAGATTTTCGCAATAGTATAGCGAAGAATAAGATCACCCTTAGCACCTACGCCCGTGAATATGAGAAAAAGAAGGATGTGAAATGAACCAATCAATACTCGAAATATTTGGTTATGTGGCTTCGGCAATTGTTGCTTTATCGCTGATGATGAAAAATATACGCCGCCTGCGATGGTGGAATCTTTTTGGTGCTTCGGCCTTTTCTCTTTACGGGGCGTTGATCGGTGCCTGGCCCGTGTTTGCGATGAACGCATTTATCGCGATTGCCGATATGTATTATTTGATCCAGATGAGCCGGGAAAAAGAATACTTCGATGTGATGGAGGTGAATGTGCATCACTCGGATTTCATAAAACGCTTTTTAGCATATTATATGGATGATATTAAAAAATTCTTTCCCGATTTTCATCTTGATCCGGCAGTGGATTACCGTACCTGCCTGGGATTGCGTGATGCCCGCCCGGTAAGCCTGATCGTTTTCCGGTCTTTATCGGAAAACGAGATGCTGGTAGAATTGGATTATGCAATACCCCAATACCGGGATCAAAAAACAGGAAAATTTATCTATCGCGAAGGCATAAAACGCCTTGGCCTCAGCAAGGTCAGTTTCATCAGTAAAACCGCAAATGACGCACATAAGCGATATCTTCTTGCATTGGGATTTATCAAGGCGGATGAACGTGACGGGATCGTTACATTCAGAAAAGAAGGGCGGAATAATTGATGTAAGGGAAGGTGTTTATTTTCCGCGGAAATTTCGGACAATATCCAGATATTTGGGTACCACAAATGTATCCACAATATCTTCCCATGATCGAAAGATGGTTTTTTGCGCCATAGCTCCCGCCTGACGAAGCAGATCCCGGTCTTTTGCAACGTGGAGTATAAGGGAAGCAAGATCTTCGGATGTGTTTTCACAGAGAAAGCCGTTCTTGCCGTCGATGATGCCTTCGGCCGCATTACTGCCTCTTACGATCACAGAGGGTGTTCCCAGGGCAGCCGCCTCTCGCGTTACAACAGGTGCATTGTCATAAACGGACGGAAAAATGAAGAGGTCCGCCCGGGAATAGAGACCCTTCAGTTCATTCCGGTCAAGGACCATCCCGGTAAAACGTACACGATCTTCCATATGAAAGGAAGCGACCAGATCCATAAACTCTTCCTTTGATTTTCCTTCTCCGACCAGGATCATTTTAAAATCAAGTTTTGCGTCCCTTAGTGCTTTGAGTGCATGAATGATCATTGCAATGTTCTTTTGGCGGATCATCTGACCAACGAAGAGAAAGACAAGATCGTCGGGATGGAGGCCATACTTTGCCTCAGCGCGTGCAAGCAATTCATCGAGGTTTTCGGGAATACTGAAATCGGCACCATTGGGGACAACATCGACAGAACCTTTATAGCCATAAGAAAGCAGCGTTTCTTTTGTGCTTTCGTTTACCGCCCACACCGCGTCGGCATAATTAAAAAAGTCGACGACCAGATGGGTCATGATCCAGGAAATAACATCTGAACGGGTTAGTTCTTTAAAGTCGTCGTAAAATTTTGAATGAAATGTCGCTACCAGAGGAACGTTCTTGTTGCGGGCGTACTGAAGCGCGATATTACCCGCGCTGAAAGGACTTTGGGCATGCGCAATATCAACGTTCAGGCCGTACAGCTTTTTCCAGAGTTTGGGATTATGCGGACTCACACCCATGCGATACGGTTTGCGAAGCACGAGGGGAATGGAGGGATATCGCAGAACGGGAAATATTTCATCATCAACATGACCCGGGAACTCCGGTGTTACCACATAGGCCTTTCCATATTTCTTTTTTATCCAGTAGGCATAGTTTTTAGTAACACTGGCAACACCATCCATAACCGGATAAAATGATTCATTGAATTGAATAACATTCAGATTATCCATTCCGATTCCTTATTATATATACACGTTTTCATAAATTTCTCTACGGTTTGATTTGTTCCCGACTATACCGGAAGCATATTTTAAATAGGGGACAAGAATGTCGTTTTTCGGGGTTTCCGTGCCATCATAGGTGATGGTCAGAACGGGTATCCCGATTATTTCTTCAATATCTTTGCACATTGCCTCGGTGATCAGAGAGGGACAACAGAACGCGGGATTGGCCTGGATGAAAAGGGAAATATCCGGATGCTCTTTGACAATCCGGAAGATCTTCAGGATATTTTCATAACTTTCGCCCTCCTGCTCCACACGGATATTAAATTGCCCCAACTCCTTTACCGCATCGGGGTTGCGCGCGGACAAAGGGGCTCCGACATATTTGCTGAAGTAGCTTTGGTAACGACTCTCCATTAGCTGCATGGCGGCTAACAGAGATTTGTAAATGACCAGTCCGGAAAAATACAGTTCCCGTGTCCATTTTTTGAAATGTGCGCCCACAATGATCTTTGCGTAATCGTTATAGGGTGTAATGACCACCTCACCGCCGGCGTCCTCGATCACATGGATCAGGTCCTGATTCATAACTTCATTATCACGCACATAGAGATCGCCAAAAATAGCAACCTTTGGTCGCCTGGTCTTCTTTATCTTAATGGCATCAAGTTTTTCAATGCTGGTTTTAACCGCATCGATATAATGCATATTGCCCAGAAAGGCCGATTCCAGAACCTGGCGGCATTCCCCCAGAACACGGTCGGTCTCTCCCTTGTTTATTTCATACGGGCGGATCATGCAGCCTATCTTTTTCAAATTGCCGCCGAACATATAGGCAAAATATGTTTTCACGGAAACGATCGGACTAAAATCCACCATGGCAATATTGCCGTTATAAATACCGGCGCGCTCCATACCCGGTGTTTCATTGATCAGGGTTTTTATATAGGAAGAATACATGGGTATATTGCAGGCCCATCCTCCCCGTACCATCCAAAGGCGTGTTTTGGCGGGATTGAGATCGTATTTTTTAATGTATTCGATAAATTCGTGAGCGATGACATTAACCGGGATACACTGGCCGGTATTCATTTTCATGCTTTCCGCGATCAGACGGGGAGTTTCTTCCAGAACCCTTGCGTCCACACCGGCGGCGCGAAGATTAGCCGCCACCAGCGGGATGACCAGCGGGTCCCAGTTGGGAAGAAGAAGTGTTTTTCCTTTAATGTTCTCTTCAAAAGAAGGTGCCACCGAATATTCTTTTTCCCGTTTTTCTCCGTTGTTTTGCATGTGATTGCGAAAAGCCCTTACACCGGCCTCAATGCGCGTTTCGTAACCCACATTGGAATCATGCTCGTCGAGCTGCAGGATCAAATAGGGTTTGCCGGCGGCATCCATCAGGCGCTTGAAATATTCAAGCGCAAAGGAATCCGGCGCGCACTTGAAGGATGTGATAAAAACGGGATACAGCCCGGGTGTTCTGATGCAGCAATTTGCCGCTTCCAAAATGGCCGCAGGATAAGCCCAATGGATCTGATCCAGAAGGTTTTCCATGTCCGCGTCTTTCTCCGCAACCGGAAGGGAGTCCATGAAATAACAGGGAACACCCAGCTGCGCGAAATATGAGGGTATGCCGTTATTCATATTGTCGGGGAGAACGGTATATGGCCTTCCGAGAAGCGCAACTCCGATCTCATCGTCCCCGGGAGGTGTATAGATCTCTTTCATCCCGCTTCTGATGTTCCGGTAATACGTTTGTGCTTCATCATAGGCCCGGTTGACAGCCACAGGATTTACGGTATCGGGGAAAGCTTTCTGTATCGCATTGAAAAGTTCTGCCTTTGTATAAAGCGGATTATGGCGATGATCAATGAGGGGGCGCATGCTTTTAATGGGCTTCCCCTCATGTTTCATCAGTGACGTTACAACTGTGCTGAATTGCGTATAATAACAATATTTGCGCATACGTTTCGGATTGTCGGGGTCTTTTTCGCTCTCAAGGTGAATGGGTAAAAAAAGCACATCGCAATGTTCGGCCAGCGATTTGACATGGCCGTGAAAAGCGGTCATGGGTGCACAGAATTCCGCGCCCGTACAGGATTTTCCGATTTGAAGGATATCTTTTTCATGTTCGGACGTGATGACACGAAAACCGAGGGAATGAAAGAACGTCCGCCAAAAGGGCATTTCCTCAAATATCTGAAGTCCCGCCGGGATCCCAATGCATGCAATGGGTTTTGCGATCGCAGGTTTGGGTGTTTTGTCATAAACGGACTGCCGCAACTGCTTTAACGAGGGAACGATCTCTTTCCGGACGAAATGCTTGGTTTCGTAATCCCTGCCGCAGAGAAAACCATAGGCGATTTCCTCGTTTTGTACCTGCGCTATGCGTATTCTGCAATGATTGAGACATAGTTCGCATGTTTCGGTTCGAACCGGGATATGTTCTTTATAAATATTAATTCCCCTGAAACTGCTTTTACCTTTATGTTCTTCCGAGGCGGTGATCGCCGCACCCAAAGCGCCGGTAAGATGGCAGTATTTTGAAACATACACGGGTTGCTGCAGTTTTTGCTCGAACGCTGCAACAAGGGCTTTGTTTTTTGCCGTAGCTCCCTGAAAGCAGACCCGATTGCCGATGCTGCCACCGGACGCGACCTTCTGCAGATAATTCTCACGTACCGAAAAGAGAACGGCGGCAAGGATCTCGTTGACCGAATAATTTTTGTTCAGATAATGGTTGATGTCGCGCTCCATGAAAACCGTACAGCGATCGCTTGCCAGCGGTGCGCGGGCACCGGTGGCATATTCAGCATAACTGTTCAAAGGCACATCCAGTTTTTGCGCCTGTTCTTCGATAAAACTTCCCGTACCGGCGGCACAAACGGTATTCATTTTGGAAAATGTGACAACACCATTACGCAGCGTTGTGAACTTGGCATCCTGTCCGCCGATCTCGATAATGGTATCGATCTCCGGATCGAGTTCGACGGCTGCACGGGCATGCGCGGATATCTCATCAAGAACACAGTCCGCCCCGATGATCTTGCCGATGAACTTACGGCCGGACCCCGTCGTGGCGACCGCCTTAAAGGACAAAGGATGACCGTTTTGTTGAAGCAGGCGGTCGATCGCTTCAAAAACACCCTGCAAGGCGACAATGGGCCTGCCGGCAGTGCGTGTGTAAAAACCGGCGATCGGACGCCGGGCCTTATCAATGATAATGGCTTTGCTTGAGGTCGAACCGATATCAATACCCATGTACAAATTCTGCAGGTCACTGTTTTCGGGTTTGTCATAAAGATCGCATTCGATGATACCCGCTCCGCCGGAAACTTTCAGATCCCGGTGCACAAGCCCGTTGAAATCGGGATAATTGCTCAAAGTGATCGACAGGGGGGGATAAAAATATTCTTTTTCCGAACAGCCGGGGCGCCGCAGGGACAGTTCCCGCTTCGGAATATTTTCTTCGATAAGCAATTTCGCCGCACCGATCGCGGCAAAGAGATGCGAATATTGATGTGTCCGGATATCCTGTCCGCTTATACGGCGAAGATGTTTCAGCACAGCCCCGTTCAGAGAGACCCCGCCGCTGAAGATCATCGGGGAAAGGCCCTCATCTTTCAGGTCCAGCGTATCCGCAATATTATTGGCGAGCCCAAGGCAGAGACCATCACAAATTTCTTCCAGAGAATACCCTTCCTGCTGACGGTGTATAATGTCGGTCTTGGCAAAGACCGAACAGCGGGATGCGATCCTGGGTGTGTCTCCGGTATTCGAAAGCGCCAGCGCGCTGAGTTCGGCACTGTCCTTCAGGATCAGCCGTTTCGCCTGCTGATCCAGGAAACCACCCGTTCCCGCCGCACAAGATGTGTTTGTGCGCAAACCTTTATAATGACCCTTTTCATCAAAGCGGATCAATACGAACTTTTCTCCGCCCACATGCAGGATAGAGGAAAGTTCGGGAAAATATGCTTTACATCCCGCGATCACCGAAACGCGGGAGTCATATTCAACAGCACCGGGTATCAGATCCGGAGTACCTGCAGCTCTTCCCGCCGCGTGGATATTGGAGAGATCGAACGAATTCAAAACATCATACAGGCACTCTGCCGGTTTCCCGAAATGCGGACGATAAATATGTTGTACCGGTTCGCCGTTAAGGTCAGTCAGCACAACGGAAACGGCCACCGATCCGGCGTCCATGCCGAGAAACAGCGACCGGTCTCCGGGTGTTCTATGGTTGGATATTTTTTTGGAATGCGTCAATCATTTGTCTCCGTATTATTTATTCACGGTGCCCGGAACATTCTTCTTGTCCCGCAGGGGACAAGATCCGTTGCAAGATGGTTTGCAGAATATCCATCCCTGTTTTATTGGATCCTTTCTTTATGGACATGAAAATATTTTCCAGGTCCGGCATTTTTAAGGAAGGAGCAGGTTCTTTACCGGATGTCTTTTTCAGGCGCGAAAGTATTTGCCAGGCGGTGTTTTTGTTTACCTTTATCTCCGCCGCAAGCTTGCGTGCGGAAATCCGGTTATTGTTCTCGAAAAGCAGTATCAGCGCGCGGAACCATTTTTGCAGGGGAATGCGGGTATTGTGAAAGGGTGTATTGACCGTGGCCGAAAAGGAAATATTGCAGGCATTGCAGTGATGGCGCAATTCCCGTTTATAACGGGAAACGCGCCGTGATCCGCAATGCGGACAAACCGGGGTCTTCCCCCAGCGCAATGTTCCCAGGAAACGCAGGGAAGCTTCATTACCCGAAAATATTTTTTTGATCTCTCCCGGATCGAAGTGTTTTTCCATTGCGCTAATATACATCATCCCGGTACAGGATTCAACGGAATTCTACCAAATAATAGGACAACATACGGCGGTGCGCGATTTAGCGACAAACGAATAGTATTTTATAAATATTCCTTGAGAACAGGTTAGAAAATGATCTCCAATGCGATTTCGGCAACGGTAAGTTCGGAAATACCGGCATGGAACCATTCAGAGATCCATTGTTTCTCAATATCGACGATCAGCCGGTTCTTCTTGTAAAAATTCCATGCTATCCCGCCAATGGCAGCACGGGTTTGAATTTGTGTTTCAATGTACTGGTACACGGGAGTGGCTATTACCATTTTATTGGTAAAATCATCGTATCTGCCGAATACGGTCAGGGGAATGCAAGGAAGGGCAAGTTCGGCAAAAAATGAAAAACCTTCATTGGGTGGCCCAAAATACCATCCGCTGTGAAGCCCTTGTCCCGTGTATAATTGCGCGGAAACGGTCGTGAAGGCGGTTTCATGCGAAACATAGAACAGGTGCATTATGAAAGGCGTGTTGAGCGTATCGTTGCCTTTTCCGTCCGCGAACGCATACGAGAACTGAAGCCCCGGAATTCGTTCGGGAAAAGGCCGCAGCGTGAGCCGACCTTCAATGGTCTTATTATTATTCATTTCAAGCGCGCTGTATCCGCCGCCGTTATACATACCGAGACTGATCGATCCGTATTTTCCCGGCATGGCGCTGTCGACCTTCTTTTGGGTCTCTTTATCGAGCTCGCCGCCAAGCAGCGCATCAAGTGTGATCCCAAAATCCGCCGAAGACGCAACACCGAACTTATTAAGGAACATTTCTCCCTGAACGCGGTAGGTATTGATCTTCTGTTCGTATTCGATCCAGGGTTGATGAACGAGTCCCAGCGCGATCGAGGGTTTTGAAAAGATAAAAAATTGCGGAAGGTTCGCCTTCAGATAGCAATATTTGAAGCGCAGTTCGACATTCCCTGCATCTTCGCCTTCCCGGTCAATTGCGATATCCTGTGTGTAACGAACGGAGAAGACCTCATTGAGATTTTTCTTAACGGTCAGATATCCGCGCTTGAGCCCAAAAGCATGATCGCCGCGATCGGGAATATAAGCGCGATAAGCAAAGAACCATTGTCCGCTGATATGGACTGCGGTGTCGCAGGGTTTTTCTACAGGTTCGGCACTGTCCGTTTCTGCCTGTAATATGCCAATGCCAAAGAGCAAAGCAAGAGCCCCGAAAGCAATATTGAAATATTTCATCCGCAGATCCTTATTTATTTTAAAGCCTGAATTCAACAAGTAAGTGCAACTGAAAGGGAGTTGTAAAAACAGGCAAGCTGTTGTAAAATGCAACCTGTTTCTGCAACAAAACTTAAGGTGCACATTTGAGAACTTACAAACAGCTTACCTGTGAACAAAGATACGCCATCCGAATCCTAAAAGAGAAGGATTTTTTACAGAAAGATATAGCAGCGGCTATTGGCGTAAATAAATCAACAATTTCACGAGAACTAAGACGTAATAGCGGTAAACGCGGATACCGGCCAAAACAAGCCCAGCAAAAAGCAGTGGAACGTCGCCGGGATAAATCACCGCCGCGTATTGGCAAAGATATCTGGGATAAAGTAAAAACAAAAATTGAAAAAGATTGGTCACCGGAACAGATATCGGGCCGATTAAAAGAAACAGAAGATATCCGGATCAGCCATGAATGGATCTATCAATTCATTATGAAAGACAAGCAGGCGGGCGGTGATCTATACATACATTTGCGCTGTAAATTGAAAAGGAAAAAACGCTATGGTATACATGAACGCAGAGGAATAATTAAGAACAGAAGAAGTATTGAGGAACGACCGGCTATCGTGGAAACAAAAGAACGTATTGGAGATTGGGAGGCCGATACCATCATCGGCAAAGCGCACAAAGGCGCTATTGTATCATTAACCGAGCGAAAGACAAAGCTATGTCTGATCTATAACGTTGAACGAAAAACCTCAGATTTAGTAAAAAAAGCAATGAGTAAACTGTTATTGCCCTTGAAAAAAATTGTTTACACCATCACATCAGATAACGGAAAAGAGTTTGCTATGCATGAAGAAACCGCTAAGACCCTGGAAGCGGACTTTTACTTTGCTCATCCTTATGCCTCTTATGAGCGCGGACTAAATGAAAACACCAATGGCTTGATAAGACAATATTTCCCCAAGGACAGAGACTTTAGAACCATTACAGATGAAGAGATAATTTTGGCAATGAAAAAGCTAAATAACCGACCCAGAAAAACCCTTGGCTTTTTAACGCCAAATGAAGTATTTTTTGAAAAATATAAAGTTGCACTTACTACTTGAATCTAGGAAGCGAAATACATATATAACGACGGTAAAATATAAACACAACAAAAATGAAGCGCAAGATGAAATACATACGAAAAATTATGTTTGACAGCCCCGTCTCTAAGTCTCTAAGTCTCTTCAGTTCCCTCAGTCTTCAATATTCAGCACTTTTCCCATAAAAAAGATCGTGCCGCTTTCCTTTTCGCGGATGACAAAGAGAAAAGGCCGGTTAAGCATGATCGCGGGATCTGCGGACTCACGAACCATTTCCACAGCAGTCGCCGCCGCGGCCTCGGTACCTTCTTCGCTGACCTCCATAAAGGTTTTGTGATACACGTCGTTGATCCAGATCCCGCCGGGAGCGTAGATGCCGCTGAAATCCGCGCTTTCTTCGAACGCGATATCCATGCCGAGCGCACTGAGAACGTTTTTGAGCTTCATATTATATTCAAGCGTAAAGCGCGGTAGATACACATCGACCGGCGTTTTTTCTTCGGGGAAGCCGGTGATCAGGGAGTTCCAGGTGCTGTGGGTCATTTCCGCGATAAAGGTATTAATATCCTTGTTATAGGCCGGCAGTATGATGGTCATGCTGTATTTGCCGTCCCCGTAAGGCAGGTCAAGGATCTGATGATTGTTTTCCATGTAATAGTCCAGATCCGCGTTCGTGTTCATCATTGGTACCATGGCGGTACTTCCGTCATCATTATAGAATGTCATGTTCTCCGTCAGTTCCGGATCGAATTCCCAGGTCCATGCCGCCTTGAAGTACAGGGCGTTGATCAGATACATCAGTGCGCTCGCGGGTATCGCGTCGATAATGGTCTCGATCTTTTCGTTGGTCTTATCGCTGACCCATTGATTGATCACATCAACGCTTGCCGGATCCCGAAAATCCAGAGCTGTGACTTCCGCATCGTAATCGTCGCGGTTGAGCCCCAAAAATTCCGGCACAATGCTGAAGATCTCGTCATACCAGATGGAATTGGCGATATTCAGGGTCACATTCTCGTCCGCCGTTCCCAGATAGGTGATCAGATTCCTGTAGGCCCGGTTGACGTCGTCCACGGAGATGTCCGAAAAACCCAGGACCTCTGCCATGGCCGTTTTCGTTTCGCCTCGGGCGCCGTTATAGGTCATGCTCAGCGCCGTGGAAATGCTGAAGGGTGAGATCAGGATATTCTCGTCCTCCTGCAGTCCGTTCAGGGCCGGAAAGATCTGCCACGCAAAGGCGTTCTCCCTTTCCATGACGGATTTTTCCAGCGCCGTGATGGTGTTGCTACCATCGGGGATAGCGCAATTCCAAAGCACTACCAGGGTAATGAGTGTAAATACGAATAATGCCGTACGTTTCATAGCGGCCTCCAAGGTTTTTATAATACTAAAATGAAATGGTATTATTCTATAAAATGTTTCAGTATTTTTAATATAATATTTTTAGAAGTCGGAAGCAAGAAACAGGAACAGGAAGATAAAAATCAGAAGCAAGATCTATCTACAGTATCCCGTCTTCCGTCTACAGATCTGTTGCATCCGCCGGTCTTTTTCGCTAAATTTCACGATGTTATATATGACCCCGATACGGAGACAGAATGAAAGAACTTTCCAAGACCTATGATCCAAAAACGGTAGAAGATAAATGGTTTGCCCACTGGCAGAATAAACGCTATTCTTATTCCAGGCCGGATCCCGGAAAGAAGCCATATTGTATTATGATACCTCCGCCCAATGTGACCGGCATGCTGACCATGGGACATATCCTGAATAATACCCTTCAAGATATTTTAGTACGCCGCGCCCGCATGCAGGGCCATGAGACCCTATGGCTGCCGGGTACCGATCATGCGGGTATCGCGACGCAGGCACGCGTGGAAAAATTTGTCCGCGAGAACGAAGGGAAGACCCGCCACGATTATGGCCGGGAAGCCTTTGTCGCGCGTATCTGGGAATGGAAAGAAGAATATGGCGGCATGATCATCAAACAACTGCGCAAGCTCGGCGTGTCCTGCGACTGGGAACGTGAGCGTTTTACTCTGGATGAAGGATTGTCCAAAGCGGTACGGGAAGTATTTGTCCGTCTCTATGAAAAAGGACTGATCTATAAAGGCAAACGAATCATTAATTGGTGTCCCGTTTCACATACGGCGCTTTCGGACGAAGAGGTGATCTACAAAGAAAGCAAGGGACATTTATGGTATTTCCGGTATCCGGTTTGCGGTGAAAAGGGACGTTTTGTAGTGATCGCCACAACCCGGCCCGAGACCATGCTGGGAGATACGGCCGTGGCGGTCAATCCCAAAGATAAACGCTTCAGTGACCTGATCGGTAAAAAGATCCTGTTGCCTCTGGCAAACCGGAAGATCCCGGTCATTGCGGACGAATATGTCGATATGGAATTCGGTACCGGTGCGGTAAAGATCACACCGGCGCACGACCCGAACGATTACGGGATCGGTTTGCGTCACGAACTGGAATTCATCAATATCATGCAAGATGATGCCAGTATGAACGAAAACGTACCCGAGCGTTTTCGCGGCATGGATCGCTATGCCTGCCGGAAAGCGGTGATAAAAGAACTTGAAGAACTTGCTTTGCTGGAAAAGATAGAAAATTATACGCACAGTGTTGGTTACAGCGAACGCGCGCATGTACCCATTGAACCCCGATTATCCGAACAGTGGTTCGTGAAAATGAAGCCGTTAGCGGAGCCGGCGCTGGAAGCGGTCAACAGCGGCCGCATCAAATTCAGTCCCTCACGCTGGGTCAAGACCTATAACCATTGGCTGGAGAATATCAAGGACTGGTGTATCAGTCGCCAGCTGTGGTGGGGACACCGCATTCCGGTTTTCAGCTGTGATGACTGCGGCTGGGAATCCGCGTTGCGCGAAGATACGGATGTCTGTCCGGCCTGCGGAAGCAGGAATATCAAACAGGACGAGGACGTACTGGATACCTGGTTCTCTTCCTGGCTTTGGCCTTTTTCTACGCTCGGCTGGCCCGAAGAGAATCCGGATCTTGAGTATTATTATCCCAGCGATGATCTGGTCACCGCACCTGATATTATCTTTTTCTGGGTGGCGCGCATGATCATGGCCGGACTCGAATTCATGGGCGATATTCCGTTTAAGAATGTTTATTTCACCGGTCTGATCCGGGACATACAGGGACGAAAGATGAGCAAGTCACTGGGTAATTCCCCGGACCCGCTGGATATCATCGATCAGTACGGGGCCGATGCACTGCGTTTCGGTATGATGCTGATCGCGCCCAAAGGTCACGATATCCTCTTTGACGTCAATCAGATCGAGGTCGGTCGTAATTTTATGAACAAACTCTGGAACGCCAGTCGCTTCGTACTTATGAATATGGATGACGAAAACAACGCTGGCGGCAAAGACCTTCACGAGCATATGATCGAACCGGCCGACCGCTGGATACTGACCCGCCTTAAGGACACCATCCGTTCCGTTGATAAGAATCTTTCCCGATACCGCTTCAACGATGCCGCAAAAGACATTTATGATTTCACATGGAGCAGTTTTTGTGATTGGTATATCGAACTGATCAAACCGCGTCTTTACGGAACCGATAAGGGGAAGAAAGAAACGGCGATAACGACAGCCGTTTATGTTTTAAGAAATATACTGAAGCTGTTGCATCCCTATGCGCCTTTCATCAGTGAAGAGATATGGCAATCTCTGAAAGCTGCAGATGAACCGGATATAATGGTCGCGCCATGGCCGGATGCGAAAGATATTGCTACGGATGCCATGGCCGTAAAAGAGATGGAGCTCCTGATGCAAACCATTACGGCGATCAGGACCATCCGTTCGGAAATGAAGGTTCCGCCGGCACAAAAAGCGAATGTTCTCATTGGTGGCGGAACGAGAGCGCAGAGAGAGCTTCTGATAGAACATAGAAACGACCTGCAGCATCTTGCAAAAATCCGTGACCTGAATATAAGTGAAATTGTTGAACAGCCGGCTCTGTCGTCCTCTGCGGTGGTGCGCGGCATTGAAATATATGTTTCTCTGGAAGGCCTGATCGACATCAATAAAGAGCGGGAACGTCTGGAAAAGGACATCGCCGCGTACGAAGGACGGATCCGGGCGGCATCGGCCAAACTGGGAAACCCCGGTTTCACGGCACGCGCACCGGAACAGGTCGTTGAACACGAACGAAAAAAACTTAAAGACTACCAGGAAACACTTTTTGTACTGAAAGAGAATTATTCAAAATTACTGCAACATAAATAATTGTCCGGTCAACATAACATCGTCCGTATCCTCCGGGTCGTTTTCAAAAATGACACCGTGTTTGATATGGACCGTTTAAACATTCGGAAGAGCGAAAGGGCAGAATGACAAAAACACGACGAGAGATCATTATGAAGGGGTTTGACCCCATCGAGCTTCTCGGGATCCGGGATGAAAACCTCAAGATACTGCAGGAGCATTTCAATGCCACCATCACCGCGCGCGGCGAGCGACTGATCATTGACGGATCGTTTGAGGAGGTTGAGCAGATCAATCATGTGCTGAACGAACTCATCCACCTGATACCGAAGCGCAAGCAACTGGACCCCACGGATATCCGTACCGTGATCAATATGGAGACCGACCGGAACGAGAAGGTTTATTCCGGACCCGATGACTCCATTATACTCTTTACGCACAAGGGTATCATTAAGCCCCGCACCGCGGGACAGGAAACCTATTACCGCGCATCCCTGAAAAATGACATCACTTTTGTTACCGGCCCCGCGGGAACGGGCAAGACCTATCAGGCGGTGGCTGTAGCCGTTGCGGCATTGAAGAACCATGAGATCTCGCGCATCGTGCTGACCCGACCGGCCGTGGAGGCAGGAGAGCGCCTTGGGTTTTTGCCGGGTGACATGAAAGAAAAGATCGACCCCTATCTCGCACCGCTTTATGACGCTATGCGCAGTATGGTCGCTCCCGAGAAATTCAAAGCCTATATCGAACAACATGTGATCGAGATCGTTCCGCTTGCCTATATGCGCGGACGTACGCTTGATAATGCCTATCTTATTTTGGACGAGGCGCAGAACACCACCGACCTGCAGATGAAAATGTTCCTTACGCGGATCGGGGTGAACTCTAAAGCTATCGTTACCGGAGATATTACCCAGATCGATCTTCCGAATAATCAGCGCTCGGGGCTTTGTACCGCGATCGAAATATTACGCGATATCGATGGTATTGCCATCTGCCAGCTGGACACAGCCGATGTGGTTCGGCACCCGCTGGTAAAGAAGATCATCGATGCGTATGATAAAAGCAAGTAGAAATTAGGAGTGAGTAGTTAGAATTCAGTAGTTGAGAAAGCAAATAGAATATTTGTACTTAAAAGGGGGAACGAAAAATGAAAGCAAGGAGCTTTAAAGATTTAATTGTATGGCAAAAAGCACATCAAATGGTTAAAGATGTTTATCTCATAACCGAGCTGTTTCCCAAGGAAGAAAAATATTCATTAATAAGCCAATTAAGAAGAGCGGCTTTATCTGTACCCGCAAACATATCAGAAGGTTTCGGGAGATACCATCTAAAAGAAAAAATTCAATTTTATATGATTTCAAAAGGCTCTTTGAATGAAACAGAAAACTATTTAAAACTAGCTGAAGATCTTGGTTATTGCGACACATCATCACTACAATATAGCTGCACGGAAATAAGAAAAATACTTAACG
>Ga0334895_1001718_pt1 | contig 20911 bp, 15 predicted proteins | sample GraSluR3_MG_7_FD_207229 | JGI IMG/M metagenome (GOLD analysis project Ga0334895, IMG submission 207229) | Sludge microbial communities from methane-producing bioreactor in Wageningen University, Netherlands - Granular Sludge_31_05-R3 | ecosystem: Engineered > Bioreactor > Anaerobic >... | reverse complement strand
AAGTGGCAAGTTCAGATGGCACGAAACCTCTCTCTTTATGAGCGCAGTCACCTTAAGCGCTCTGAGGTTTTTTCAGACTGCAAAGGCAGAAATACTTCTTAAGTTCTACAGGAAAGGAGACGATCACGTAAGGGCAAGGGCTCTTGCCGGACTGATAATTACACTCCACTACCACGACAAACGGCTGAAACTATACCCCGAAATCACATCATTGCTGAAAGAGGCAGGCTCTGAAGAACGATTCAGGGAACATTGCAGAATAGTGGTACTCCAGATGCTCAGATCGCGCGAAACAGAAAAACTCGGCAGAAAACTTACAGAAGAGATATTGCCTCAGGTTGCAAAACTTAAACCCAAAATAGAAGAAAAACTCGATCTTGACAACATAATGCCCGATGACCCCGACAGTGATAAAAATCCTGACTGGTCACAAATGTTCGGCGAATCTGAAGAGATATTCAAATCATTTGAGGAACTCACAAAACTTCAGATGGAGGGCGCTGACGTCTATATGCAGGCCTTTTCAAACCTCAAACATTTTGACTTCTTCAGGGATTTTGAAAACTGGTTCTTGCCGTTCCATCCCGACCATGAAGCCGTAGACGACATATTCAGGGATGAAATATTAGGGCCCGGTACGAATGATCTTGCAGAAGCACTCTATAAAACCCCATTCATCTGTGATTCTGATAAATACAGCCTCATTCTCAACCTTAAATATCTGCCGGCAGAGCAAAAAACAATGATGCTGAAGGTCTTCAGAATGGAACTTGAAGGCCTGGGGCAGTTTGAAGAGACAGAATCAGCCACCGACCCCTACCGGACATTCAGGGTAGCCATTACACAGTATCTGCAGGACCTTTACAGATTCTATAAGCTATCACCCTACAGGAAGGAGTTCGAAGATATCTTTGCCGGCAGGCTTGATATTTACAATGCAACCTTCTACCGTGACTACTGCAGTACTCCCGATACTGATATCAGCATGGCCGATTACCTATTCAGCAAGGACTTCTTTGAGGATGCGCACGACCTCTATGTCAATATAATTAAACAAGAGCCTTCAAATGTGCAACTCTATGAAAAGACCGGTTACTGTCTTCAGCAGGCAGGTAATTATGAGGAAGCACTGAAACATTATCAGAGAGCTGAGCTAATTGAAAGAAGGGTCTGGACGGTCAAGAAGATCGGTCTGTGTCTCAGAAAACTGGGTAGATTTGAACAGGCTCTGGAATATTACCTCCACGCTGCTGACGCTGACCCGTCTGACAAGCACACCACCCTGATGACAGCACACTGTTATCTCGATCTTAACGACTATGAATCAGCTCTCAAATACTACTTCAGAATTGAATATGATCAGCCGGGCAATGTAAATATACTCCGTCCTATAGCCTGGTGTTACTTTGCTCTCGGCAACTTCAGCGACTCAGAAAAATACTACCAGAAACTTCGCAATACCAGACTTAACGCACACGACTACATTAACATGGGCCATCTGGCTTTGTGTACAGGTAAGAAAAGTGAAGCAGCTGAATTATACAGGCAGAGCATATCGTCAGGGGAATTCACGAGAGAGTCATTTCTTAACACGATGAGATACGATGAAGAGATCCTCCTTAAACATGGAGTTGACCGGGCTGATATTCCGATAATAATTGATTATGTACTTTTTCTTGCAGGATAAACGGTGAAGAACCAACTCATCCACCTCTTGAATAAGAGGACTTGTCAGAAGTTTTCATCCTTAGAGAGTCTCTATGCTGCTGCAACTGTAAAGAATCTCCGGGAGATTTCATTCTCCGGTGCTGATCGTCACCTTTCCTTACTGAATCACCTGGCGGACGACCTCTCCACTGCTTTGAGAAATCCTGTCTCCTTCGCTCCATCTCCTCGAATTTATCCCTCTGCTCAGGGGTAAGAAGCGGCTGCATCTCCTTCCAGAGATCAGAAGAAAAATCCTCAAGCTCTTTACGGTAGTTAAGCTGAATATCCCTGCTAAGCCTTGCGTACTTCTTTATGACAACCTCAAGTTTCTCCTTCTGGTTTTCATCAGGGTTGATTGTATTATATATGGCTTCCCTGAAGCGATCTTCAGAAAAAAACAGTCTTACAGGCTTGAGTTTATGATATCGTATCTGTGCTGAGGTCAGCATACCCATCACAAAACCCAACAGCAATGTTGCAATAATTATTATAACCGATCTTGCTTTCATCTCTCCAACTAGTTAACTGTCAGTAATCCTATCAGACCTTCATCAAGATCATGGCTTATTCCAACGAGGGAATTCAATGATAGTGAGCCCTCTGAGATAAATATTGAAATAAGCAGAATAATTATTGCTGCGACTCCGGCAAAAGCCACCCTGTAGAAGATTGAGTTGAGTGACCTTGCAAAATCAAGCTGGCGATTTACTACCACAACACCTTCTGAAATTCTACTGATAACCTTGTCAGTAAACCCCTTACTGAAGGCATAATCTACTCCCTCCGATCTCATCCGGACAGACAGCAGGTCTGCCCGACCCTCCGGACGGAGGCCTGATTCAATAAGTTTAAGTAATTCTGCAGGCTTCATTGTACAATTATAGTTTTTTTAAAATATTTCTCATCTGTTCCTGTGCCCTTGATAATCTTGACAGCACTGTTCCTGTTGGCAGGCCAAGAGCCTCTGCAGTCTCCCTGGTATCATAGCCATGGAGCATCCTCATGACAATTACCGATCTGTATTTTGGTTCCAGCATCTGTAAAGCCTTTTCCACCAGTTCTTTGGTCTCATTTCTTTCTATCTGGTCATCACCTGAAACCTGCATTTGTCTCAGGCTATCCCTCTCATCAGATAATGATGGCTGACTGATACGCTTTGTCTTCTTTATCTCATTAAGCGTAAGGTTAACGGCGATCCGGTGTATATAAGTTGATAATTTTGATTCACCCCGGAAATGTTTCAATGAAGAAAAAAGCTTGATAAAAACCTCCTGCCCCACATCTTCCGCAACCATACTGTCTCCAATCATACCTTTTACGGTACGTGCCACCATATTACTGTACCGGTTAACAATTTCAGTGAACGCCAGCCTGTCACCTGACAAAGAAGCTTTTATGAGTGTTTCATCATCCGATTCCCTGTAAATGACAGAAGCCATATGTGTGTTAGACAATTGGTTAATCTGATTTATTCCATAGCCGCCCCATGAGTTCACCTCATCTCGTCAACGACGACAAGGTCCATGTCTCCGGTATATTTCATGCGGTACAAACCCCAGTTCTCAAAGCCGTCTTCAGACCTGTCTCTTCTGAAGTCAAACCTAGAATGAAGCAGCCTTGGATTATGAATACCCGGATTATTCATGAACCTCCTGCCGTGCAGGGCAAAGCCGCTGACAAAATAGGAGGTTATGTCGTAGCCCAGCCATGCAAAACTGGTTTCAGCAGGTTCAGCCCGGAATGTTTCCCGGTACTGCTTAAGAAACCTCAGAACATCTGGTTTGGTGTAATCTACATAAAAGGGAGAATAAAAATTTATCCCGAGGTCAAACAGATATTTAAGATCTATATTCTCTTCCAGGTTTCTTATTGAAGGATAAGCGTAAACGACAATATTGTTATACCGAAGCAACCCGTGTATCTTCATCAATGTTTCACTCAGCGCCGACTCATTTTCGGTTCCCAGTATAACTACATTCGTTGAGTTGCCGTTAAGAGTGTGAGACAGTCTGTTCAGGGTATCTCCTGGTGCCACTGAACGGCTCTTGTAAAGAACCTGTTTGAAATTGATCTCCTCAGGGGGCATTCTCAGCGACAGCTCGCGCATTATCATATTCCTGAAGTCAAAGCTCTCATTATTTAATGATGAGGTGTCTGAATAAACAAATACAAGATTATCCTGATAATGCCTGGCTATGGTTCTTGACAGGTTCTCCTGAATTGTTGCCATTGATGGATTGGTAAGGAAAACATTAGGGTAGCCCCTTAAGATATCATTGCTCTGGAGCGGAACCGGTGACACCACAGGGGTGTTGTATCTCTCGGCATAACTCACCACCATCTCAAGATTATAGGAATAAACCGGTCCGATTATAAGATCCATATCCCTCAACAAACCGGAATTAATTATCCTCTCCACATCAATTCTGTCTGCTCTCGTATCAAAAGTGTGAATTCGCACATCCATGCCCGCATCTCTCATATCGTTGGCAGCAATCAGTATCCCTTCATACATCTCAAGAAAGACGACCGAAGCCGGGTATATCCAGTTAAACGGCCTTTGTCTGATGCGCTTCGACTGTGGCAACGTGGTGTCAACCTCCACCCGAACGGCATTCTCGGGAAGGAACAATGGCAACATTACGGCAATATCAACACTGCCGCGAAGAGTCGATATATCAGTATAATCAACCAGGCGCACCGGATAATCAAGTGTATCATATTCAGCTACAATCGCAAGTGAATCTGCCAACTGGACCTGCTGTCCGGTCTCATCCGCTATCTCATGCCTGCCCGGAATCCTGATGGAATCGCCGGCCCTGACGAATATCATCCCTCCATTCACCCTCCTTAACTCTCTCGTCGATATGCCATATCTCCTCGCAATTGAAGCCATAGTCTCGCCGGGTCTCACAGTGTAGGATGTAAACTCCTCCCGTTGCGGCGCTATGGAAACTGTTTGTACTTTAAAATCCTTCCTCGGAATAGCCACTTCGGTACCTATGGGTATATCTGCAGGATCCAGCCCCGGATTTGACTCTATTATCACACTCTGTGAAACGTCATACCGTCGGGAAAGAGCAAATATCGTCTCACCGGGTGCCATCGTATGATAAATGAACCTCTCATGGTCCTTCTCCCGCTCGGGCTGCCCGGTAACTTCAACCACGGGGATCCTCAGAACCTGCCCCTCCTTTAAACCGTAAAGTGCATCAGGGTTTTCAGAATGAAGCATCTCAACAGTCACCGCATAGGCCCTGGCAATTGAGAACGAGGTCTGACCCTTCTCCACAATATGAATAAAGTAGTTCTGTCCCTTTATTACAACCTTTTCAGATGACTTTGTAACCGGCACCTGTGCTGTAATTACCTCTGCTGTCGCAATTAGAAAAAACAGAATTAAAAAACTCCCCAAAATCCTGCTGCTATTGAGCCCCATTTGTGTCTGACTTTGAAATTCAGTGCAAAAGTACAACAATTTTCATTCCGCTATTTACATGGCGGCAAATCATATTTGATGCGGTTAAATAACGGCTACTGCCTGTATTAATTATAGCCGGGTATCAATTGTTGTCAAACTCCCCCCCGAAATACTCGTCAAAGAGTTTCACCAGTGAATCAGCACCATGTAAAAACATTGCCTGCCTGTTTCTTCCTTCTGTAATGACAAATGCGCGCTCGTTCTTATCTTTTGTCAGGAACCCAAACATCTCATCAAGTATAACATCAGGATCCGCAGAAGCCTCCATCCCCAACGCTGATGCAATTTCAGCAATCTGCCTGAGGTTGCTCATCCCGACCGGCGACTCAGTCTCCTTGCCGAATCTCTGGAGAACCCTCTGTGTATTGGTAAAGCTTCCACCAGTCTCAAACGGATATGTCGCAGGGAGTACCAGATCTGCAAGTAAGGCTGTCTCAGTCAGTGTATAATCCTGTACCACTGTGAAACCGGCACCCGAAATAGCATCAGCAACAGTTTCCCGGTCAACGGCACACCCTACCGGATCCTCACCGAAAATAAACAGGTTGTCGAACTTGCCCTCCATCAGCAGGCTCTTTACCGACCCTGTCCTTTCTGATAATCCTGAAATGCCCCATTTTTTCTCCGCAACAGCAAGTGAGTCCCTGCCCGTAATCTCCAGTCCGCCAGGCAGACGTCCCGCCGAAATTCCTGCATCAATAAGACCCTGACTGTTGTTTTTCTCCTTCAGGCAAAGCAAGCCCGCCGAACGCTTACCCAGGATTCCTGAAAGCATAGCCAGATTTCTTATCTCCTGTGCGGTATCAGGACAAACCTCCTTTTCACTGAAGATAAGAACCGGATTATGATTCGAGGTAAACTGCCTGGCAAATCGCTCCACAACATCAACCGGAACACCGGCCTCTTTAGCCTGTTCTTCAATGTTCAGGCTGCTTATTTCTGCAACATAATCATCAAAACCTTCACAATGATCGTCAATATACATTTTGTTGTAAAGGGTTTGCTGTACGATAAGACTGTTTACCGCCTTTATGAAGCTATAGTATGATCTCACTTTGGCAACTTCGTCAGCCTTGTGAGTCATGCTGCTCTCCTCTTTTGTAGTAATGACCTTCACAGGAGTACCCTTTCTGTACCGGATATTGTTGACAATAAATCCGGTATACTGGTTGTCTTCGGTTAACTCTGCCCCAACCACAAAGAAGGCCGTTGCATCTTCGAGTTCACCGAACGGAACATTATCATCCGAGGAGTTTAGGTAGCCATGACACCTGCCCATATAGTGAAACGAAGAGATATTGTTTGTCTTCACTCCGGCCCTTGCCAGTTTCTGAATCATGTACATCTCCTCATTTGACAACCTCGCTCCGGCCATGAATATATTCCTGTCTGCTTCAGATGCTCTGATCTTTTCAGATATTACCCTGAAAGCCTCCTCATAGGTGACCTCAACGAACTCTCCATCTTTCTTCATCAATGGAGTCTTAATCCTTTCCAGTCTGTTCAGTACGTTGTATCCGAATCTCTGTTGTCTGCCTATGCTGCCGTCAGGATTCACAACGCCGGGAGCTCCGTCAGCTCCCATGAAGAAGCCGGACCTGTTGTAGAGATCGTATGTAACACCTTCTGAACCAAAGAAATCAACAGTTCTGACAGGAGTAGCCTCTATCGGACCAGGCTTGAACTTGTAATTCTCCATCAGGGCTCCTGTGGGGCATACTGATATGCACATTCCGCATGTCTCACATTTTGTGTCGCGCAATGAGCCATCCATATCAGGACTCACATAGGTAACAAAACCCCTGTTAACCAGTCCGAGTGCATTAGCTCCGACATATTCACGGCAAATACGTATACATTTGCCGCACAGGATACATTTGTTGCGGTCAAATTCTATAAACGGATGCGAGAAATCGACATCGAACGCATTAAATTCACCTGCAAACCTCTTCTGGTCAGCCCGGTATTCTGTTGCATATCTCTGCAGATCGCAATCGAAAAATGCAGTACATCCGCACTCCAGGCATCTGTTGGCCTCCTTCCTTACAATATTCTCATCGGTGTAGCCCAGTTCGACTTCTGCAAAATTCATTCTTGCCTTCGGGTCAAGTACAGGCATCTCCTGCCTTTTCTGAGGCACAAACAAACCTGCATATTCGGTTGCTACCTGCTCTTTGAAATTATCCTTCCTGCTGTAAAATACTCTTGATGGTGGCACTACATCAATGCCCATCAGGTAGTTATGACAGCTATGCACAGCTGTCTGTGCCTGAGCTACCGCCTCAATTATGGTAGCCGGTCCTGTCACACTGTCTCCCGCTGCAAATATATTTTCGACACCGGTACGCAGAGTGTCAGGATCTGCGTCAATATCACCCCATTTGTTGGCTTTCAAAACACCCTTTGTAGTTCCGCTATTTACATCCTCAAGGAAGCTCAGCTCAGTCTTCTGTCCTATCGCAGCCAGTATATAATCAACTTCCATTTCAAACTCTGAACCCGGTTTTTCTACCGGCCTTCGTCTTCCTGATGAGTCGGGTTCTCCAAGTTCCATTCGTATCAGGGTCATACTCTTCACTCTGCCGGCCTCATCCTTGTTTACCCTGACCGGATTGGTAAGGAACATATATTCAACTCCTTCAAGCTTTGACTCATGTATCTCAATGGGATTGGCAGGCATCTCCTTCTCTGTGCGCCGATAAACAACATATACCTTTTCGGCTCCGCACCTGATGCTTGTACGGCAGCAATCCATAGCCGTATTACCACCGCCGACAACAGCCACCGTCTTGCCGGTAAAGTCAGGCCTTTTGCCGGTAAGCTCCATCTGCTTGAGAAAATCAATACCCGGGAAAACGTTTTCAGCCTCGTCGCCCTCACATCCGAGCCTTGTTCCCTTTTGCGACCCGGGTGCCAGTATGAAAGCATCATAATCCCTGTTCAGATCAGCAAATTTAAGGTTGTCGCCAAGCTTCTGATTGCAGAATATATTTACACCCAGGCCGGTAATACCTTCAATCTCCTTGTCGAGAACATCATTAGGAAGTCTGTATTCAGGAATACCATATCTCAGCCATCCTCCTGCCTTTGGCGCAGCTTCGTAAATATCACACTGATGGCCCTTTTGCTGCAGCCAGTAAGCCGCTGACAAACCACCAGGGCCGGCACCTATCACAGCTACCTTCTTTCCTGTAGGAGGTTCTTTATCAGGCATAAACCTTTCAACATCTTCCAGATCACGGTCTGCAGCAAACCTCTTCATGTAATCAACACCTACACCGCTCCCTTCGTCAAGCAGATTTCGCCGGCAGGCTACCTCACAAGGCCTGACACATACCCTTCCGCATATGGCAGGAAGTGGATTGGCCTCTTTGATAAGAGCCACTGCCTCACGGTATTTACCCTTCTCAATAAGAGAGATATAGCCCTGTACATCCACCCCGGCAGGGCAGGTCTGCTTACAGGGTCCGACACAATCGGCATAATGGTTACTAAGGAGCAGATCAAGGGCTGTCTTTCTGGCCTGCCTGATCCTGTTATTGTCGGTAGCAATTACCATACCTTCATTAACCGGTGTTGAGCAGGAGGGCTGAAGGCTTCTGACACCATCAACTTCCACAACACATACGAAACATGAGCTGTAAGGCTCAAGTCGCTTATCATTACAAAGGGTCGGTATGTTAATTCCGTTTCTTTCAGCAACAGCAAGTATCTTCTCTCCTTTGATTGCTGTTACCTCTTTCCCGTTTAGTGTAATCTTTATTTCGTTCATCTTTGATTCAGGTTGTTGTAATGATGGTTTTTAGTATTTCCTGATGGCATCGAATGTACATTTTGTAAAGCATAATCCGCACTTTATGCAAACAGCCTGATCGATGTGGTGTAACTGCTTGCGCTCACCACTGATTGCATCGACAGGACAATTTTTGGCGCAGACTGTACATCCGGTACAATTTTCAGGTATCACTTCATAGGTAAGCAGCTTGGTGCAAACGCCTGCAGGACATTTTCTGTCAACTATATGGGCAAGATACTCGTTACGGAAATATTTCAGGGTAGTCAGAACCGGATTCGGGGCTGTCTGGCCCAAACCGCACAGTGAGCTGTCCTTAATCTGGTAGGCGAGTTCCTCAAGTAACTCAATGTCTGATTCTTTTCCTTCTCCCTCGCAGATGCGGGTCAATATTTCCAGCATCCTCTTGGTTCCAACACGGCAAAAAGTACACTTACCGCATGATTCCTTGTAGGTAAAGTCGAGAAAGAACCTGGCCACGTCAACCATGCATGTTGTTTCATCCATCACCACCATACCGCCGGATCCCATGATTGCACCCGTGGAGGTAACCGAGTCGTAATCGATTATCGTATCCACAAGGGCCGCAGGGATACATCCCCCCGATGGTCCGCCCATCTGCACTGCCTTGAACTGCTTGCCTCCCTGAATGCCTCCGCCCAGTTCGTAAATTATCTCCCTGAGAGTGATACCCATAGGAACCTCAACCAGGCCCCCGCGGTTTATCTTGCCGGTAAGGGCAAAGACCTTGGTTCCCTTGCTCTTTTCTGTACCGTAAGATGCATATTTTTCAGGGCCTTCGGTAATTATCCAGGGTATATTTGCCCACGTCTCGACGTTATTGATATTGGTCGGCTTACGCCATAATCCCGACTCGGCAGGAAACGGTGGTTTCTTGTAAGGCATTCCACGTTTTCCTTCCACCGAAGCCATCAGCGCCGTCTCTTCTCCGCAGACAAACGCGCCGGCTCCCTCTTTAATGTAGAGGTCAAAATTAAAACCCTCTATCCCGGCTATGTCTTTACCCAGGTAGCCGTTCTTGCGGGCCTGATCGATCGCTATATAGAGCCTTTTGATGGCCAGAGGATACTCGGCACGGCAATAAATCACTCCTCCGTTCCCTCTTACGGCGTAGGCCCCTATTATCATTCCTTCCAGAACTGAATGGGGATCGCCCTCAAGCAGAGATCTGTCCATGAATGCCCCCGGGTCACCTTCATCAGCATTGCAAATCACATATTTTTCATCAGACTGGCTGTTAAGGGTCAGCTTCCACTTCAGACCCGTTGAAAATCCTCCGCCACCACGTCCCCTTAAACCGGAGTCCATCACCATCTGAACCACAGCCTCGGGAGCTATTTTCTCTCTGGCTATCATTTCCAGAGCACGGTAACCACCCCTTGCCTTATACTCCTCTATCTTCTCTGGGTCGATGAAACCACAGTTTCTGAGTGCGATCTTAACCTGTCCCCCGAAAAAAGTATCATCGACGGTCTCCTGGCTTTCCGACCTTACAACCCATTCGCTGATTATTTCATTTTTTAAAAGATGCCGCGAAATGATTTCAGCTGCCATCTTCTCATCAACATTACCATAGATAACTGAACCTTTACCATCAACCACCTCAACAAGCGGTTCCCTGTAGCACATACCAACGCAACTGGTTCGTGACAAGAGGAAATCGGCTTTTCCTTCATCACGTAACTTATTGAGAGTTTCAAACACTTTGCCGGCTCCTGCAGCTATGCCACAGCTCCCCAGTCCAACTATAACCTTTGTTTCCATTTTTCTTCGCTTTAGTTTAGTTAGACTCTCCGGCTTTAATCTCTCTGACTATTTTGACAGCGCTTCTGCCTGTCAGCTTCCCGTATGATTCATCTCCGATCATCATTACCGGAGCCAGCGAACAACAACCAAGACATGCCACCGACTCAAGTGTAAATAATCCGTCAGGTGTCGTCTCTCCGTCTTTTATCTTTAGTGCCTCTCTTAGTGCATCACTTATCGAATCGGCGTTCTGAACGTGACATGCGGTTCCGTGGCAAACCTTAATGATATGCTTACCTACAGGATTTAGTCTGAACTGGGCATAGAAGGTTGCCACCCCATAAATCTCGCTTAACGTAAGACCTGTCTCCCGGGATATTTTCACAAATACCTCCCTGGGAATGAATCCGTAGACGGCCTGAGCCCCCTGCAGCAACGGAATCATATTGCCGGGTTTACCCTTGTATTTTTCTATCAGACCGTCGATCAGGCTCAGATCAACAGCCTCAGGAGCCTGTTTTAGCTCCTTCTCTTTAAATACTCGCTGAATTCTCATAGTTGATTATGCTGGATTTTTTAGGTTGGTCGGGTAAATTAAATCATTTTCGGTCTTTCCCGCAACGGGGAAAAACCGAAAAATTCAAAAAAATGCTTAATGGCATGATTCCATACAGAAAACAAAGGAATACCTATCCCGAAAACTCCTTCAGAAAGGCCGTTACATTCTTTTCTATCCTTGCTTCAACATCAGTGATGTCGGCACGAACGAATGATTCTCCAGTAATATGTTCGTATAGTTCAATGTAACGCGAAGATACCTGCTCTACAAATTCATCGGGCATAGGAGGAACCTGCTTTCCGGCCTCTCCTTTGAAATCCCTCTCCATCAGCCACTCCCGCACAAACTCCTTCGACAGCTGCCGGGGAGGAAGACCCTTCTCAAAACGCTCTTCATAATCAGCAGAATAGAAGAAACGTGAGGAATCCGGAGTATTAATCTCGTCAATAAGGTATATCTTCCCATCCTTCTTGCCAAATTCATACTTGGTGTCTACCAGGATAAGCCCTCTTTCAGCGGCCATTTCAGCGCCGCGAAGGAATACCTCCATTGAGTACTTCTCAAGCAGTCTGTATTCCTCCTCTGAAACAAGTCCTTTGCTGATAATCTCATCTGCTGAGATATCTTCATCATGCGCACCCTGCTCTGCCTTGGTTGTCGGGGTAATGATGGGAGCATCAAACCTCTGGTGTTCCCTCATTCCTTCCGGTATGGGAACCCCGCATATCTCACGCTTGCCCGATTTGTATGTGCGCCATGAACTGCCGGTAAGGTATGCCCTTACTATCATCTCGACGGGATACGGACTGCACCTGTGGCCAAAGGTTACATTGGGATCAGGAGTAGCAATCTTCCAGTTCGGTACTATGTCGGAGGTGGCATCGAGAAAACGGGCTGCTATCTGATTCAGCACCTGACCCTTGTAAGGTATGCCCCTCGGAAGCACTACGTCAAAAGCTGAAATCCGGTCTGTTACCACCATCAACAGATAATCCTCATTAATATTGAAAACATCACGCACCTTACCTCTGTAAATGCCTTTCTGTCCCGGGAAACTATAATCCCTTCCTGTTACTGTCTGCATCATTTTTCTGTTTATATGTTAATAATCTATCTAATTCTATCTATCCTTTATGCTCTCTGCCCTCCGCCCTGAGCCCTGAGCCCCGGACCCCGGACCCCGATCACTTTGCCCTCAAAACCAGACGGCGCAAGAGTGAGGTGGGTGCATCCCGTTCCAATAATACTCAACTCTTCCAGAGTCATACTTTAAATCTTAAATCTAAAATCGTTAACCGAGGCCCCTGCCGAGCTCGCGACCAGCGGGAGCAATCTTAAATCGTTAATCTGATATCTTACCCTCCCCCTCCATTCTCACTCTCCTCATAAGCCTTTACTATGTTTTTCACCAGTCTGTGTCTGACAATATCACGTTCATCAAATCTTATTATTGAGATACCTTCAATATTTCCAAGTATTTTAATTGCCTGCAGCAGACCCGAATCACTGCGTCTGGGCAGGTCAATCTGGGTAGTATCTCCCGTAAGTATGAATTTCGAATTCACGCCCATGCGTGTCAGAAACATCTTAAGCTGGCTCACCGTTGCATTCTGAGCCTCATCAAGTATAACGAAGGAGTTCTCCAGTGTTCTTCCCCTCATAAAAGCTATGGGCGCTATCTGAACGGTACCATCCTCTATCCATACTTCCAGCTTGCGGGGAGGTATCATATCACGCAGTGCATCGTACAACGGCTGGAGGTAAGGGTCAAGTTTCTCCTTAACGTCACCGGGCAGAAAGCCGAGCCTCTCTCCCGCTTCAACAGCAGGTCTGGTAAGCACTATCCTTCTTACTTCGCTGTTTTTTAATGCCCTTACTGCCAGCGCAATAGCAGTATAAGTCTTACCTGTACCGGCGGGTCCCTCTGTAATTATCAGATCGTTATCAAAGTACTCCTTAACCAGCCTGAGCTGATTAACGGTACGGGCCCTTATTGGCTTACCCGATGCACCGAAAATAAGCGCCTGCTCAAAATCACCGTTGGAGGCTGACTTCATATAAGCCTCATCGAACAGATACTTTTCGATATCATCCTCGTCAACCCTGTTGTATTTTCTGAAATATTCGAGTAACTCCCCGAACTTGACAAGAAAAACATCAAGTTCTGCTTCGTCACCAATGCATTTTATCTCACTACCCCTTGCAATGATCTTTATCTTCGGGAAAAAGGCTGAAACCTTGTTCAGCAGTGAGTTGTTGGTACCTAAAAAAAGTACGGGATCTATATCATCAAGGTTAATAATTCTCTCTGTCATTTTCACTCTCCTCCTCTGCTCACGGGAACCACAGGTTCCGACACAAATTATACCCCTAACCAGGGTTTTGAGTCTGCAAAATAAGATTATTTTTCTTTAGAAGATTATCTTTGCCATAACAAAATCCTATGGCAGTAGTTACAGTTACAACCGAATGGAGGACCGATGATTACTATTTCGGAATAGTTCGCGGCACGCTGGAGAGGCTTGTACCCGGCATAAGTGTGATTGTCAATGCCATGGGACTTCCGCCATTCAATATCGGCCATGCAGCATTCGTGCTAAGGAATACATTTTCCCATTACCCTGAAGGATCGGTTCACCTTATATTTGTCCACACTGAGGCCGGAGGCAAGGCAAGGCCCCTGCTGGTGAAGGCCCAGGGCCACTATTTTGTAGGAACCGACAGCGGAATTTTCAGTCTTGCACTTAATTCTGAGCCCGATATGGTCAACATGTTGACTGACAGTGAACATGAAGGTGACCTTATGCTTTTTGCACGTACAGCGGCAGAGATTCTTAAAGGCGAAAACACCTCAGAAATAGGTGAACCTGTCGACAATATCAGGGAGATGGTCCCGCTAAGGGCAACAATTGACACCAACGCAGTCAACGGCAGCATTATATACATAGATTCTTACGGGAATGCATGTACAAACATAACAAGGGAAATTTTCACACGTGTTTTCGGTATCAATGATTTTATTATTTACATACAAAACAGTAAACACAGAATTGACAAACTGAGTATAAATTACAATGACGTTCCGCCGGGCGAGCTGCTCGCACGTTTCAACAATCTTAACCTGCTTGAGATTGCAATAAACGGAGCCAACACAGGAGACCTGTACAGCCTCAGGACTGGCTCGGTAATCAGGATAACCTCTGACGGGGGCAATAAAGATTCAACAGGACTATTTACTTAAATTACGATGAAGGAAGACAGAAGAATAACCGAGTTCAGGAGATTGCTGGGAATAATGGATGAACTCAGGGAGAAATGTCCATGGGACAGGGAGCAGACAAACCAGACACTACGTAAGCTTACCATTGAGGAGACATATGAACTTGCCGATGCCATAATCGAAGACAACAATGATGAAATCAGAAAAGAACTTGGTGATCTTATGCTGCACCTGGTGTTTTATGCCAGGATAGCCAGTGAGAAAGGATTATTCGATATTGGTGATGTCTTAAAGGGAATAAATGAAAAACTGATCTACAGACATCCGCATGTATTTGGTTCAGTAACAGTAAATGGAGCTACAGAGGTTATACAGAACTGGGAGCAGCTTAAGATGAAAGAGACCAGCAGGTATAAACCTGTTCTGTCAGGTGTTCCCAGGACGCTTCCCGCTATGGTCAAGGCAACAAGGATACAGGAGAAAGTCAGGGGCGTAGGCTTCGACTGGGATGTGAAAGAGCAGATATGGGACAAAGTCAGTGAAGAATTAAATGAACTGCAGGCTGAGATAGAAACAGGAGACCATGAAAAGACAGAGGATGAATTTGGCGATCTGCTCTTCTCAATAATCAACGCTGCCAGGCTTTACAACATTGATCCTGAAACGGCTCTTGAGCGAACCAATAAAAAATTCATCAGGCGTTTTGGGTACCTCGAAGAAGAGACCATTAAGAAAGGAAGGTCACTTCACGACATGAGCCTTGATGAAATGAATGTTATATGGGAGGAGGCTAAGGGAAAGAGCGACGCCACTCACGGTAGCTGAGAAGCTGATATAGTATCCTGGCCGCTGTAAAATCCGGAGCCTTGTTATATGGTGACGGGCATAGCTCAACAATATCAAAGCCTACAACATGGCGATGCAGTATCACCTCCTTCAGAAAGTTCATAACATCTCTGTAGTTTGGTCCTCCCGGCTCAGGGGTTCCTGTCGACGGCATTAATCCCGGATCAAACCCGTCAAGATCAATTGTCAGGTAAACATTCTCTGTAAGCAAATCAAGAGCCTTTGACCACAATGACTTATCATCCCACAGTTCATGAGCGCAGAATATCCTGGACCTGTCTGCTGCCTCCAGTTCGTCAAGGCTCATGCTTCTGATACCTACCTGTACCACCGAAGCCACCTCCCTCGCCCTTGCCATGACACAGGCATGATTGAAGCCTGAACCCTCATATTCATCCCTCAGGTCAGAATGAGCATCTACCTGAAGTATGGTAAGATTATCGAAGATACCTGCAGCAGCCTGTATCGCTCCTATACTTACAGAGTGCTCCCCTCCGATTATAACCGGAAAACGTTTTTTTTGCCAGAGGTCTGTGCATACCTTTCTGACAGCTTCAACCATGGCCTCTGGAGAAGAATTTTCGCTTACCGGAGGTAAGGTAAAAATACCTCTTTTATGTGCCTCAGTGCCTGTTTCAATATCGTAGAATTCAAGATTCACTGAAGCCTCCAGCAATGCCTCCGGACCCTTGTCAGAACCCTTCATGTAGGTACTTGTCCCGTCATAAGGAACCGGCACGATAATTATCTCCGATTCCTCATATGTGTAAACAACCTCTGAGCCTCCGAAGTTTATCATCTTCAAATATTTAAAGAGTCAGGGTAATCACTGTTTGAGCATCTCAAACTCTTTCACTGCAACTGAAAACTCTCCCCTCAGCTGCTCATACCTTGTATACAGATCCTTACCTGGTTTCTGATCTGCAGATCCAATCTGTGAATTGAGATATGAGATCTGGTCAATAAGCATAGGCTGCGGGTAAGCCATACCCGATGCGGTTATCACCTTACGGTACAATGACTCAAAAGAATCATACTCTCTCTGTTCCCTTGCGCTGAGTCTTTTACCCGATGATAACCTCTGGTCCCATTTTTCCTTCAACGACAGCAAATCCCTTTGAAAGAACCTTGCTTCAGTCATAAAATCTCTGAATTTACACGCCAGAATGTATTGCTCATCCATGTCGCCTATTGTAACCCCATCTTCAATAACCCGCGGATCGGGCAGCACCTGCAAATCGGAAGAAAGCTCTTGCTTGTCGTCAATCGAAATAGACACCTTATACCATCCGGGCACTATAACCGGACCTGAACCTGACCGGCTACCGGACATAACCCCGAAGGTTCTCATATCCCAGAAGAAGCGGTTCATACCCTTTCTTACAGGCACATTACCCGATCTGTTAATGGCATGTTGCTTCCAGTCAGACAATGTAACATCATCTGGCTGATCAGGTGCAAGGTTCGAAAACCTGGCAACAATTTCTCCGTCAGCAGAGGTAATAGTTATTGTTACACTATTTGCCTCCGCAGGCAGGTAATAATCGATCATGGCTCCAGGCCCACGGCTCATTCTGTAGGCATTGTCAGGGGGATATAATATCGCCTTGTCACTACTTACTCCATCCATTATTGTGTGAAGAGGGGTAATATTATCCATTATCCAGAATGACCTTCCCATTGTGGAAATTACGATGTCATTCCTGAACACCTTCAGGTCAGTAACCGGAACTACCGGCAGGTTCATACTCAGAGACTGCCAGCTTTTGCCGTCATCGAAAGAGACAAACACTCCTGATTCGGTACCGGCATACAGAAGACCTTCCCTTGCCGGATCTTCCCTGACAACCCTCACAGGATCATCGTGAGCAATCCCGTTCATCCCATCGGTAAGACGCTCCCAGCTTTCTCCATAATCCACTGTCTTGTATATATATGGCTCCCAGTCATTAAGCAAATACCTGTAGACGGCAACATATGCCCTGGCAGGATTATGGGGCGAGGGTTCAATAGTCTGCACCCTGCCTCCCGGTGGCAGACCCTCGGGGGTAACGTTCTTCCAGGTACTTCCCTCATCGCGCGTCACATAAACCGGACCGTCATTTGCTCCCGTCCAGATAAGTCCCCTTACCAGTTTAGACTCAGCAACTGCATAAATAGTACTGTAAAACTCCTCTCCGGTAATATCACGTGTTATCGGCGAACCTGATATCACCTGCTTGTCAGGCTCAAAAGCCGTAAGATCGGGAGATATGGTTTGCCATGTAACTCCCTCATCGACTGTCTTGTGGAGGTATTGAGAGGCATGATAGACCACTCCCGGGTCATGAGGCGACACAATTATTGGAGCAACCCTCTGAAAACGATAGATAAGGTCGGCAGGATTGTGACCGTACATATTCTGGGCGCCCACGTTATATGATTTAGACTGACCGGTAAGTTTGCTGTAACGGTAGAACCGTCCCTTGCAGTTAGAATAAACAATATTGTGATCTCCTGGTTTGGGAACGGCAGGTCCGGTCTCGCATCCCCCCACGGAAAGCCACCATGCTGTCGGACCTCCCGGCATTGAATAGGTCATCCTGCCGGGTATCGCTATAGTAGTGTTATCCTGTTGCCCTGCATAGACCCAGTAAGGAAACTGATCATCAATATCTACCTGATAGAGCTCAGCCGTTGGCTGATTCTCCTGTGTTGACCATGTAACACCACCATCGCGGGTCACGTTTACTCCGCCGTCATTTCCCTGTATATAAAGACCAGGATTTAGAGGATTGATCCACATGTCATGGTTGTCACCATGAGGTGTTGACTGGCGACGCCAGGTGCGTCCCCTGTCGTTAGAAACATGGTATGCTGTCGAATTTACATATATTTTATCTGGATTTACAGGGTCGACATCTATATTACAGTAATAGAATGGTCTGTCAAGCAACCCTCTTTCCCTGCTTACCAGTGTAAAACTATTTCCTCTGTCTGCTGATATGTAAAGACCACCGTTTTCTCCTTCCGCTTCCAGCAAGACATAAAGCAGATCAGGTGCAGCCGGAGTTACGGCCAGGTCTCCTTTACCGATAATCCCCCCGGGAAGTCCGCCCCCGAGTTTAGTCCATGTCTCACCCATATCGGTTGATCTGAATATACCCCCCTCTTCTGATCCCGAAAGTATAGTCCATGGCTTCCTCTCAGCCGTCCATGCTGCAGCATAGATTACTGACGGATCATCGGGCGAGAACTCCAGGTCGCTGAAACCTGTCCGTGGCGAAATATAGAGAACCTTTTTCCAGCTTTTTCCTCCGTCTGTTGTTTTGAATATGCCTCGTTCCTCGTTTTCGCCAAATGGATTTCCTATAGCAGCTACTAATACAATATCGGGATTATCGGGATGAATTTCCAAAGCGCCGATCAGTCCCGCCTCCTTAAGGCCTGCAAATGACCAGGTTCTGCCTGCATCGACCGATTTGTAAACTCCCTTACCTATTATCACGTTACTTCTCATACCGTCAGATCCGGTTCCTACATAAACAATGTCAGGATTATTCTGGTAAACCCTTATTGCCCCGATTGATGGCGATGCAAAATATCCGTCGGATACATTTGACCATGTTTGTCCATAGTTTTCTGTCTTCCAGACTCCTCCCCCTGTTGCTCCCATGTAATAGACATCTGGCTGGGAGGCAACACCGGCTACAGCAGTAACCCGGCCACCACGGGAAGGACCTATGTTACGGTAGCTAAGTGCATCATAGAGAGATTGATCAACAGCCGGCTGCGAGTTCAAAGTGAGACCGGCAGCCAGAAAAGTAACAATATGAAACAGTTTTTTCATAGCAGGAATATGATATTGTAAGTTGAATTAAACAGCAGCCTGTTTGTATGAAATTTATTTTTTCTGTCTGATTTTCCTCGCTTTGGGAGGGGGAGCAGTCGTCGCCTTGCTGCCGGTATTTTTATAAGATGCCTTCTCAGGCTTTTTCTCTGCTTCTTTCACAACTTCATGGTCCGTTTCCGTCTCAGGTGACTCCTCTTCCCTGACCAGAAGATTTAGTTTGTGAAGCAGATTATACCAGTTCAGCACCTTCCTGATATCACTCACATATACCCTGTCTCTGTCGTATTCAGGAACTATTTCTGCGAAATAACCGGTGAATTCCTCTGATGAACCGGGTACCGGAACCGATCCTCCACTCTCTTTATCCCAGATTCTGTCAAAAACGATGCTTAGTTTTATCTCCTCACCATCGGTAAATATAGCAATATCCTCCAGCGAACTCACTTTAGCTGAGGACGACGCTGTTTGCCTTTTACCTGTCTCCAGATGTTCAACTATTATTGCATTCCGCCCCTGCGCCAGAAACCGGAACAGACCGCTTTCTCCTGAAATAGCCAGTAAATCCTTTAAATTCATCTTTCTCTGGTTTGTTAAAGTTCAAAATTAATCAAGAAATGGGATTTTATATGTATGTAATGCCAATATTATACCATGTTCCTCTCCTTTTTGATCCTGATATAGGCTTCATTTACTCTCTTGAATTTCTCATCTGCGTCTTTTCTGAAATCCTCTCCCAGGTGGCTTACTTTATCCGGGTGATATTTCATTGCCATCCTGCGATAGGCTCTTTTTACCTCCTCATTAGTGGCTGTTTTTTCTGTCTCCAGTATCTTGTAGCTTGAATCTGTCTCAGGAACAAACATGTTACGTATCGACAGGTAATCAGCCTGGCTGATGCCCAAAAATCCGTAAATCTGTTCTATCACCTTCAATTCAGTTTCATCATACCTTCCGTCAGCAGCTGAAACTCCGAACAGCATATGCAGCAATTGCAGCCTTGATGAGTAATCCATGTTTGATGCAATCTGCTTGCATACATCCCTGACGGGTATATCCTGTTTCAGTATATCACGGAGCAATTGCAATGCTTCTGATGCAGCATCTGCACCGAATTGTCTGATAAAAAAACCCTTTACATAGTCAAGCTCCGAACGAAGCACCCTGCCGTCTGCTTTCATAACTGCTGCAATTAGAACCAGCAGGCTCATACCGAAAGCTCCCGGAGTTGTTCCGCTCCTTCCCGCCGTGTAGGTCCGGGTTTCCACCCTGGTGTTGTCTATTACACTACCTATCAGGAACCCAAGTACAGCTCCCAATGGCCCGGCTGCAAACCAACCAAGTCCGCCGCCTATCCATCTTCCAATACTACCCATAGTTTTGTGATTCTGATCTTTTCAGCAGATCCTCATGTATCTCAATTATTGCCGGTAAAATAAAATCCCTGTCCCCATTCTTTATAACATAGTCTGCTCTCGCCGCCAGCTCCTCCTGCGAAAACTGGTTACGTATCCGTGCAGAGACCTCCCCCATTGTCATACTACTCCTTACTGTCACCCTCTCAACCCTTTCATCCTCAGGAGCAGTGACGACTATTACTCTGTCTACCAGCTCATTTGCTCCACTCTCAAAGAGGATGGCAGCTTCCAGTATTACATAAGGAGCATCCTGTTCTGAGGCCCACCTTCCAAATTCTTCAAAAATCAGAG
>Ga0334895_1001716_pt1 | contig 20917 bp, 20 predicted proteins | sample GraSluR3_MG_7_FD_207229 | JGI IMG/M metagenome (GOLD analysis project Ga0334895, IMG submission 207229) | Sludge microbial communities from methane-producing bioreactor in Wageningen University, Netherlands - Granular Sludge_31_05-R3 | ecosystem: Engineered > Bioreactor > Anaerobic >... | reverse complement strand
ATGATAAACGCCGGAGCTCACGGAGAAGATATTTCCGGCATAATAAACGAAATTCACGCGATTTCCGCCGACGGAACCGTTGAAATCCTTAAAAAAAGCGACATAAACTGGGGATACAGGCGAGGAGCGGGCGGTAGTAGGTGTTTTTTTACTACTATTTTCGATTTAAACCAAAAAATGGTTGACATAATTAAAAAAAAGATGGATAATTGTATAAGCGAAAGAAATCGCTCTCAGCCAAAGGGTTTTTCCGCAGGCAGTATTTTTAAAAACCCCAGTGGAGATAAGGCTTATCGCCTGATTATTGAGGCGGGATTCGGAGGTGCTTGTGTCGGTGATGCCGTTGTTTCGGACAAACACGCGAATTTTATTATCAACCGCGGCAACGCCTCAAGTTCCGATATCTTTAACCTTATTACTCAAATTCAAAACGGGGTTAGGGACAAATTCGGAGTAAATCTTGAAACGGAAATTCAGCTTTTGGGAGAGTTTTGAGCTTTTTTAATTTGCTTTACGGAGGGGAAATTTAATATGGCGGATTCTTGCTCAGCTGACATTTCAAAATACCGCGCTCTCAAAATAGGCGTTCTTTCGGGTGGTCTATCTTCCGAACGGGATATTTCTATCCGTTCGGGTAACAATATTTTTAATGCTCTTTCCAATTTAGGCATAAATTCCGTTATTATAGACGTTGACAGAAATATCTCCGACACTCTCGCAACCGAAAAAATCGACCTTGCTTTTATTGCGCTTCACGGAAAATACGGCGAGGACGGTTGCATCCAGGGCTTGCTTGAAATTATGGGTATCCCTTACACGGGAAGTTCCGTCTGTGCATCGGCAAACGGTATGAATAAGTTTCTCACAAAAAAAATCCTTATGGCTTCAGGTATTCCCGTTCCCGCACACGTTGAACTTACCGGTGATATAAACACCTTAAAAAAACAAATCAAAACCGAACTCGGTTTCCCCGTTATACTTAAACCTATGGAGGAGGGTTCAAGCGTAGGCGTTGAATTAATCCACTCCGAAAATGAATTTGATTCCCGCTTTATATCATACACAAGCGAGCATCCCTGCTCTTTTGCGGAAAAATATATAAAAGGCACGGAACTTACCGTAGGTGTTATAGGCAATAAAAACGATATAACGGTTTTCCCTATTTTAGAACTTCGTCCTAAAAACGAATTTTACGACTATGAAGCAAAATACACAAAGGGAATGACCGACTTTATTATCCCGGCGGAAATCCCGCAGGATTTAACCGAAAAAATTAAGGATTTAAGCGTCAAGGGGTTTAAAGCTCTCGGACTTTCCGGGGTTGCACGTCTTGACCTGATGCTTGACGATAAACTAAACCCGTATTTTCTTGAGGCTAACACCATACCCGGCTTTACCGAAACAAGCGATATTCCAGCTATGGCTCAGGCTGTCGGGATGAGTTTTGAGGAATTGGTTGTAAAGATTATGGATTGCGTTGAATTTAATAAATAAGCGGAAGCAATGATGAAAAGTTTTATAGGTTCTTTTTTTGTCGCAATATTGTTTTTGGCTTTTATTTGCGGATTTCATTACCTGCTCTATTTCTTTGCCGAACAGGAAGGGAGTTTTGCTGTAAGTGAAGTCAGTATAAAAGGAAATAATTTAACGGAAAGAACCGAAATTTTACGGGCTGCGGGCAATATCCGCGGGGCTAATATTTTGAAAATAGACCTCTTTGATACGGCGGTAAAAGTAAGCGCACTTGAGATGGTTGAATATGCGGTGGTAAAAAAAATCCCGCCCTCAACTATCGAAATTACAGTAAACGAACGAGCACCGGTTGCCATAATAAGCGATAATTCCCGCCGGCTTATCGCCGACAAAGACGGATACCGTATTGATATAGGGTTTGTGGCTAATATACCCGCCGTTACCTTTGACTTTCCCATATCAGTTACCGGTAACCGTATCAGCGAAGAGGTTGCGCTTACGGTTTTAAAAAACCTGAGCGAATTTGAGCGAAGTTATGAGATTGACAGGATTACAATAAAAAAAGAAGAGGGAACTTACATTACTTTTAAGCACACCGGCGAAACCATCTACTTTTTAAATAATAAACTTCCCTCAAATAAATATCTTAACTATGCGGTGTCTATTGCGGACACGCTTGCTGAAAAAAATATGACCCGTCGTTTTGTTACCGTAGATGAGGACGGGGGAGTTTCGCCGGAATAAGAACCCTTGAGGAGGGTTATAGTGGATCCGAGAATAGTTGTCGGTCTTGATATCGGAACGACAAAGGTTTGTGCGGTTATCGCCAAAATCAACGCTATGGGTGAGCTTGAAATTCAGGGTATGGGTATTGTCCCCTCGCGAGGGCTTCGTAAAGGCGTGGTAATCAATATCGAAAGCACCGCAAGCTCGGTCTCCTCCGCTATGGAAAAAGCTGAAATTCAGGCAGGCGTTGAGATTAAAGGAGTTTATATCGGAATTTCCGGAGGCCATATAGAGGGAATTACCAGCAAAGGCGTTATCGCTATTTCCGATAAAAACCGCGAAATCAACGAAACGGATATTTCCCGCGCGGTCGATGCCGCTACCGCTATTGTTATTCCCGTTGACCGCGACCTTCTTCATATACTCCCGCAAGAGTATATAGTCGATGATCAGGACGGCATTAAAGACCCATCCGGAATGTCGGGAACCCGTCTTGAAGTAGTAGTGCATATAATAACCGCGGCTACAACCTCGGTAAACAATATACTAAAAAGCGTAAACAAAGCCGGTTTTGACGTCAACGATATAGTGCTTGAACCTTTGGCGAGCGCGCAGGCAACTCTTACCGAAGAAGAAAAAGAACTCGGTGTCGCTTTAGTCGATATCGGGGGCGGGACTACCGATTACGTGATATTTGAAGAGGGGAGCCTCAGACATACGGGTATCCTTAATATAGGCGGAAATCATATAACAAACGATATAGCATACGGACTTAAAACCCCCGTCAACTCCGCCGAGGAAATAAAACTGAAATACGGCGCGGCTGTTGCTTCATTTGTTGACCCGTTGGATGAAATAGAGGTTCCGGGTCTCGGAGGACGCCCGCCGAGATACGAAAAAAGGATTAATCTCGTTGAGATTATGCAACCGAGAATCGAAGAGATACTTGAACTTGTCAACTCGGAGATTGAAAAAACAGGATGTAAACAGTTTCTTGCCGGCGGAATAGTTCTTACCGGCGGGGTGGCGCTCACGCCCTATATAATCGACCTTGCTACCGAAGTGTTTAACCTTCCCGTAAGATTGGGTTCGCCTCTCGGTATCAAGGGGCTGGTGGATATAGTCGATAGTCCGATATTTTCCACCGCGGTAGGGCTAACTCTATACGCTCAGGATAATAAACCTAAGCTGGGTCCTACCAATACCAAAGATGATGAAAAGAATTTTAAATCCATCATACATAGAATGAAAGAATGGTTTGACGAGTTTTTCTAAGTTACGTTTTATATTTTCGGCGGTTATTGAACCGCACAGGTTATATATATTAAAAGGAGAATTTAGAGGAGGGGAATATGACAAATCAGTATCCTTACGATGAAGAAGGCATCTATACTTCAAGAAAGAGCAATCCTGCTAAAAAGGGCAAAACCAATGTAACAAGTATGAAGGTTATAGGTGTAGGCGGTGCAGGATGCAATGCAATCAACCGGATGATTGAGGACGGTATCCGCAACGTAGAATTTTTGGCGGTTAATACCGACCTTCAGGTTTTGCAAAACTCTCTTGCACAGGAAACTATGCAAATCGGGACACGTCTGACACGTGGTCTCGGTGCGGGAGCAAAACCTGAAATCGGGGAAAAAGCCGCACAGGAAGATATGGAGGATATTCGCGCAAAGCTTGAAGGCACGGATATGGTGTTTATAACCTCAGGTATGGGGGGCGGGACCGGCACGGGCGCATCGCCGATTTTCGCAAAAATCGCAAAAGAAGTCGGGGCTTTAACGGTCGGCGTCGTTACTATGCCGTTTGAGTGGGAGGGAAAAAAGCGTTATGTCGCTGCCGAGGAAGGTATCGAAAAGCTCAAGGAGCATGTCGATACCCTGCTCGTTATCTCTAACTCAAGAATTTTTAAGGTTATAGACCCCAGAACCACCCTGAAAAACGCGTTTAAGAGAATCGACGAGGTTTTAAAGCAAGCCGTTGAGGGAATATCCACTATTATCGGAGAAACGGGATTTATCAACGTGGATTTTGCCGACGTCAGGACTATATTGTCGAACAAGGGCGAGGCGATAATGGGTATCGGCGTTGCAAGCGGGAACGACCGCTCCGGCAGTGCCGCAAGAATGGCTTTGGAAAATCCGCTTATCGAAAATTCATCGTTTACCAATGCCGGCGCTATACTTTACAACGTAGTTATAGGTCCCGATTTCGGTATGCGGGAACTTGATGAAGCATCGGCGGTAATTTCAAGTTTCTGCAAGGATGATTCGCAGATAATATTCGGTGTCAGTATAGACGAGAATCTCAAGGATAAGGTCAAAATCATAATAGTCGCAACGGAATTCCAGAAAATCGGGCAGGAAAAACAGTCCGAACCCGAACCTATCCCCGCGGAAGATATTTTCGTGGACAGGGGCAAGGTGGTGTCGTTAAGCGAAAGACAACGCGAAAGAAACAGGGAAACCCCGCATAAATTCCGCGTTCTTTCCTCAGAAAAAGACCGTAGTTTCGGAACTAACGATAATAAACGCACCGAAGATTTTGAACTCCCGACATATATCCGAAAACGCAAGATGAGTTAAGCTCCTTTTAGCCGTTTATATATATTATTCATCCGTAAGGATACACAACCGGTTCATTTATATCCTCCTTCAGCCGGAGTGCTTGTTTAAGCATTCCGGTTTTCTATACTAAAGGAAAGATAATCTAATCATCAATACCGTATTCCTCAAGGACTTCACGGCTAAACCATCCGCGCGTCTTATTAGCGATTTTAACAAGCGTAAGCATCACGGGCACTTCTACAAGCACGCCTACAACCGTGGCAAGTGTTGCCCCCGAATGGGGTCCGAAAAGAGATATAGCAACGGCGACGGCAAGTTCAAAGAAATTGCTTGCTCCAATCATACCCGCGGGCGCGGCAACGCTGTGCGGAAGTTTCCATAGCTTTGCCCAGAAATACGCAAGCGCAAATATAAAAACAGTCTGGATTATAAGCGGAACCGAAATCAGCGCAATATGCACCGGATTTTTGATAATTCTATCGCCCTGAAACGAAAAGATTATTATAAGCGTCAAAAGCAACCCGATAACCGTTATATTCTTGAATTTAGGTATGAACCTCTCGTTAAAAAACTTTTCGCCCCGTCGCTTTATAAGCACGCTTCGGGTAATAAATCCGGCGGTAAACGGTATCACCACAAACAGGACTACCGACAAAAACAGGGTGTCGTAGGGAACAACAATATTAGTAAGCCCGAGTAGCAAAGCAACTATCGGAGTGAAAGCAAACAGGATTACTATATCGTTGACGGCGACCTGAACCAGGGTATAAGACGGGTCGCCTTTCGTGAGATAGCTCCACACAAAAACCATAGCGGTACAGGGTGCTGCGCCGAGCAAAACCGCCCCGATTAGATACTCCTGCGCGAGGTCGGGTTGTATCCATTGTCCGAAAACTATATTAAGGAAAAACCACGCGATAGCATACATAGTAAACGGCTTGATAAGCCAGTTTGTTATAAGAGTAATAGCCAATCCGCGAGGCTGTTTTGCGGTTTTGACAATCCCCGAAAAATCTATACGAAGCGTCATCGGGAAAATCATAAGCCAAATAAGTATTGCGATAGGAATAGAGATATTGGCATACTCAAAACGTCTTAAAAACGCAGGCACCTGAGGGAGGAACTGCCCTATTGTAACCCCCGCGATAATGCAAAGTATAACCCAAATAGTAAGATATTTTTCGAAAGCGCCAAGCGCCTGTTTTTCTTTAGACATAACCGCCTCCTATGATGAATATATGAGCATTTTGGAATATTATAAGCAAAAACGCGGTGCGAGTCAAGAAATGAAATGATTGCATATTCAAAATTCAAACTTTATTTTCAAGATTTTGTTTATAGTATTCCATAGCGCTTGCGGACAAATCGGATGCCGATAAATCCTCCCATAAAGTCTTGCGCCATACCGTATAGTCAAAATTCTCCCGTTTAATAAGAGCAATAAAACGTTCCGCCTCGACAATATTCCGACTTTTCAAACAGAGCTTTAAACCCTTCGCGCTTAATTATTATATCTGATTTCATATTACTCCTTCTATATAATAAAATAAATCGGCAAACTATATTTGAAGCATCCGGCATTGATTGATTAACGCACTTTAAAAACTAAAACGATTTTTATAACCGCTTCCAACCTTATCAGAATCAAATAACTTTATTTTTTTACGGAAATATTATATAATTTCAGGCGGTAATAAATACAAAATAACCCGGGAGGTTTTCTATGGAAAAAAAGGGCTTTTTGTCCATATTCCTTATATACACCGTGCTGATGTTTTTGGTATCGGCATTGGCGGTAATACTCTTTTTCAGACTATTTCCAGAACAGGTCATACTGGTATATCTATTTGTCGGGGCAATCGGATTAATTTTCGGTTTTTTGTCTTATCTCCCGTTCAAAGATTTATCGGATAAGAAAAGGAGTTCCAAATGAAGGCGTTAAAAATAATCTCATTAATTTTCGGAATATTGATTATACTAAGTTTTATAACGGCTAATATTTTTTACCAGAAAGTAAGAAAATTAGTTGATGCGAATTATTTAATAACAATGCTTGATGAGGCAAACTTAAAACGTTTCGGAAGGATGCAAAACTTGGATTACAGCTTTGAAATTTTCAGCCAAAAGGACGTGTATTATCCCTATGAAAAAATCCGGATTTTCGGGAAAATCGTAAAAAAAACCGATATGAGTATCCCCGAAAACGCCGTAATAGAAATCAGACTGTTACAAAACAACCGTCCTTTACGAACAATATCCGGAGACACCAAAGTAAAACTTATTTATAACCCCCAACAGCAAGTTTGGATAGGAAACTGGTTTCCTGAAAATACAGGGGAATACGGCGATGTAGTAATCCGCGCGGAGGGGTTTATTGATTCGCCTGAAGCATCAATCAAAGCGGATGGAAAACTCTTTATTAGCGAAACCCCGCTTGCCTATCATATAGAAAAAGGACTCGCATTTTTCGGAATAGAATCCCGCGAAAGAATTTCCAAACGAAGCCTGCTTTCGCCGGAAGCCCGCGAGGTAAACTGGCATACGATTCCTCAATGGGTAAAATTCGTATCCGCGGACGGTGTATTTATGCTTGCGGGAATTACAAAGACTTTTGATGAAACAACGACACTTGATAACCCATGGGACAGGGATAAAATCAATGAAGCCGTAAGTCTCGCCGAAAGAATAAGACAAAGCGGCGGTTTTGCAGGGGTTTGGCTTAAAACTCTTGAGCTTGAAGGCAATTATTTGGAACGTGTGGGTTATAAACCGGCTTACCATATCAAAGATAATGCAATAATTAAGGATAATTCCGTCGCTTCAATTAAAGACGAGGAAAGAAAGCGTCATATTATCCGCCTGTTTTCAACCTTTATGGATAATAACAATATAGCCTATGTCGGACTTTCGCATATATTTAATCCCCCGAGTTACGATATTGAACTTTTCGACAGCTTTATCCGCGAATTTAAAATAACAGTTCCCGAAAATTGGGAAAATATGAGTCACAATTCCCGGTTATCATACTTCAACGAAAGAATGAAAACCCGCGATTTTGCGGATAATTTTGCAAAATGGAAAAATTTTGTTATCGCGGATTACCTCAGGGAAATAATAGACAAATCCGGGCATAAAAAACCCGTTTTCTATTACGCATCCCATAATGAACTTAGCCGCAATCCTGAAATGATCTCCATTTTATTCTCATCGGGAGTGGATTTTATTGTGCTGAACCTTAGTATGCCTTACAACCAAATAGCATCCGAGATGGCAAGGCTAAGGCAAATCAACGATATTAACCGCTACCATAACCGCCTCATACTTTCTTATGAAATAGATTATAATAACGTTGATATGCCCGATTTTGAAACCAGCGCGATTGAAAATTATGTCAATGCCAATCTTAAGGTCGTAAAACTCGGCTCGGAAAAATTAAACGCGCAGGGACTTCTAATAAACGACCTTTACAAGGCTATGTTCGGAAAGCGGGGCCCCTATTCTCCTTATGACTGGATGCTTGGTGCCGGGAAATCCATCTATGAATTTAAACGGTTTAGCTCGCCGTCTCCGCTCCAAATAAGTTATTTTTCATCGCCGAAGGTAACAAACCAAACCGCTTTTACGGTAAAATTTAAGGTAGCAAATACATCCACAAAACCGCTTTATAATATTAGTATTCGCTTACTCCCGGGAATAAACGAAACCGCACAGGAGGAGTTTCGCGCATCAATTCAAAGTCTTGAGGCGGGCAGCGAAACTTATATAGAAATTCCCGTTAAAATCGACAGGCAAAAATCACAGTTTGTCCGCAAAAAACATTTTCTTGGGATGAGGGTTGCCTGGTCGGAGGAGCGCCGTTTTGACGATAGATTCGGCTATGTCGATTTTATTCCGATAATGCTGATTGAAACACAGGATAACGCTGAAAAAGTCGAGACGTAAAAAAAACTTGATAAAAAGACTCATATATGATAGAATATCCCACACCAAAATTTGGAGGATTGTATGTCAGGCCATAATAAATGGGCAAATATAAAGCAAAGAAAAGGGTCTCAGGATGCCAAACGAAGCAACTTGTTTTCAAAGCTGGCAAAAGAGATTATAGTTTCGGCGAGACAGGGCGGAGGTAATCCCGACACCAATTCGAGATTGCGCACCGCTATCGACAAAGCCCGCGATGCCAATATGCCTAAAGATAATATCGAAAAAGCCATTAAGCGAGGCACCGGCGAAATCGAAGGTATCACATACGAGGAGATTGTTTACGAGGGTTACGGTTCCGGCGGGGTTGCGGTCATTATTGATATAACAACCGACAATAAAAACCGCACAGCCGCAGAAATCAGAAAAATTTTCTCAAAGCACGCAGGCAATTTGGGTGAAGCGGGATGTGTTGCGTGGATGTTCGATAAAAAAGGATATATCGCTATTGATGCCCAAAAATACGGCGAGGAAGAAATTATGGAAACCGCCATTGAACTCGGCGCTGATGATGTCAGGAGGGACGGCGACACTATTGAGGTTATCACCGATACCGAGATTTACTCCGAAGTGGTTGGGGGGCTTAAAAATAAAAAGGTCGAGATTTTAAACTCATCGGTTACAAGAATCCCGCAGAATAAAATCAAGGTTGAAGAGGGCGATGCTATCAAGTTGCTGAAACTTTTTGATGAACTTGATAACCACGACGACGTGCAGGATTATTCATCCAACGCCGATATAGACGAGAAAATCATAGAGGAATACGCAAATTCATAAACTCTCTGTTTCTCAAAAAATACGAAAAAGTCAACCGCCAAGTCTCCAATAACAACTAAACGGTATATCTAAAAAAAATGCCAACCCTGCGGTTAGCATTTTATTGTATCTGAGAATATCCGAAAATATTTGTAAGTATATTCTTTTAATAAACCAAAGTGCAAGTTTAAAAATTCAATTAACCTCTGCTAAATTACAGCGGCAAAACAAGGGGATAGAAAGTAAAGGCGTAAACCCCCGATGTAAAGCTATATTCGGCAGCAAAGTTCATAAACAGCAACTGGATTCCAATAAAGCCCTTGAGGTCAACGGGAGTATAAGGAACACTTTCGGTTACCGATAAGTCAACAAGTTCAATTGCACTATCGGCAAAATTAAAATCCCCTTTAACATAAGTGGTGGTTGCCATACTGCCCGCAATAAAGTTAATATTAAGCCCGGCATAAACCTTGAGCAAGGGAAGGTCAATACCGGCAGCAGCGCCAAATCCGAACGCAAAACCATGCCAGTCAAGTTTAAAGCCCATATTATAGTCAAAAGATGCATCGGTGGCGAAATAATCATCATCCCCACCGAGATAAAAAGGCTCTGTGGAATGGTAATTAAACCCAATACCGCCGTTATCCCAATCCACGTTTACCCTGCCCTCAACCTTTAAGATGCTTTTTGAATGCCCGACAAGAAGCGTTCTTGCATCAACACCGAATTTAAAGCCGTAAGTATGAAGTTTAACGCCTCCCATTTCTTCACCGGCTATATTTTGTATAAATCCGCCGATATTAGGCAAAATTCCTATCCTCACCCCGATATCCCAATACTTTAACGGGTATGGAAGGATTTCGGGAACTCCAACCTTAAAATATGCGGTAGTATAAGGCATAGGAATCGAGCTAAAAAGTACCGTCATTTCATTGGCAAAACCTTCCGCCGGGTCATCGGATTCTCCTTCGGTAAAAAAGTCTCCGTTTTGCGCCTCGGAAATCATCGCAAGCGTATCGGGTGAAAGCATTACACCCAAACCGATACCGGCTTTAAGCCCCAAAAAACTTCTTGTATTTACAGGAATAGCGCTTCCTACTGTTGTATAAAAATGATACTTCCCTGAAAATGCCTCCGAAACCGCCTTGTTGACATCCCTAAACATATCCTCAAATCCTTTTTCAAAATCCGATTGGCTCGATGCAAAACCTGCAGCGCATATCGCCAGTATTAAAATACCCACTGTAAAAACCCTTTTCATAGAAACCTCCATCAGTTTCCAAAATTTGATACAGTAATTTATCACCATTTGCCGTAAATATCAAGTTTTATTCATATTGTTTTGGTAAGAAAGCCGGTTTTACTACCGGTTTACAAAATCGAAACGTTTGGTAATTCGGATTTTTTTACCGTCAATAGATTCGGCATTGAAATAGACAAAATAAGCGCCGGAGGGAAGCCCCTTAGCGGCGGAAAAGCGAGGGTCCCACTCAAAGCTGTAACGCCCCTCCCGCAGATATTGATTTGATACTATATAGTCGATAATAGCGCCTTCGCTGTTAAAAACTATTATATCAAGCGTGGCGGGGAATCTTAAACGAAAATCAATGAACAGATTGCCCTCGCCGTAAAAAAACACGGTGGGGAAAATCGAAATGTCCCCCTCGCCCAGAACGCGGGCTAATTTCCTGCGAATACCGAATGAGTAAAGCCTGATATCCGAACCTACAAATTCAAGGGAAACATAAACGTTTTTATCAAACACGTCAACAAGAGGAACTCCGCCGGTTTTCGTAAGTTTCCCGCGCTGAATAATCTCATCGTTAAATGCATTCCTGACATCAAGTTGTATATAAGAATTGGTATTATGAAATTCGGCGTTTACAAAAACCGAACTGAATACATACCCCTCGCCGACAAACACGTTTTTACTGCGAATCCATCCGTTAGTATAGGACAGCGGGCGTATAAATTCATTTTCAAAATTTACGTTTTCAAAGTCAAGTAAAAAAGTATCCTCTTTTTTATCTGCGCCGTAAAACTTAAAAACATCGTTCCTTGCCCATCGCGCCGAAAAAATTGAAAGTATTGATAAAATTATCGCGCTAATAATTTTCATCACTTTTTCCCCATCTCGGAATCGTGTATATAATGCTCTACCCAGTTAAGACTTTTTTCCTCAGTATCATCCTCATTTTTTTCCGCAGGCGGAGGGATAAAATCGGGAATTTCAACAACCTCGTCTGCCTGACGTTTAGCCTCATGATGTTTTATTTTCACTTTAATTATACTGTCAAGAACATAAACCCCGAAACACAATCCAATCAAAACCAAAATTTTCAGGATTATCAAAAGATAGCTTACAACACTTCGAACGGGATAAATTATCCCCGCATAACCTGCAACATAATTTCCCGTTCCAAGCGAAAAAATCTCTATAATTTTAGCGCCTTCGTAAAAACGGTCTTTATCGCCGAAACTTTGAGCATATTTGGATACAAGCCCGCGCGGCACGTTTTGGTTTTCTATCACATTGTTATTTATATGGAAAAATATCGGGAAATCCGAAAGTTCAACAATCAGTTCAAGTTCGCTCATATCGAAAAGCGCAAGAGCTTGAAATTTATAATCAAGAGTGGTATCATCCTGCTCAATAATAATCCCGTAAAGGTCCCGGAAATTTTTTACGGCAATACCTCCGTCCAAATCAAAAAATTCTATACTGATAGTTTCCGCGCCGTGTTTATAAATCAGACTTTTGTTTTGGTCAATTACTACAAAGTCGCGAAAATCCCTATAACCTTCAAGATATTTTCTTACCGGCATACGCTCCGATTCAAGGCGGCGAAAAACAAAATACGATAAAATCTGCGAATCAAAATCGGGGTCGCGCAAAAGAGCATTTATACCGTCAATTCGCTTAGTAAAAACACCGTTTACTTCTTCGCGAAATTTATCAACGTTCTCAAGGATTTGCTCATTATACGGGTCAAACAAAATCGCCTCTTTAACCGCAATATATGAAGAGGCAATACCTTCGGCAAAATCGTTGTTTTCAAAATCCAAGCCGACATTAATCCCCGTTTCAATCGACAAAATAAAGACAAAAACAACAACCAATACCATAAGCAAAATAATTTTGACGACCTTATAGGCAGTCCTCATTACTTGTTTTCCTCGATTTTATTTAGTTCTTTGAATATAATATCAAGCGTTTGCACAAACCCGTTATTTCCGGTATCTACCGAAATATCGGCAAGCTCTTTGTAATAAGGAATACGCACTTTAAGAAGCTCCTCAATCTCGGAATAAGCATCCTTTCCGGTCAAAGACGGGCGGTTGGTATCGCCGACAATGCGTTTATACAGGACATCCGTATCGGCAAAAAGATAAACACAAACCCCGCTTTCCTTGAGCAAACGACGGTTTTCCTCGCGCATAACAATACCGCCGCCGGTAGCTACAACCTTATTATTGGTCTTAGATACCCCTCTCAGCGCCTCAGTTTCGCAATCGCGAAAATATGATTCGCCGTCCTCCTCAAAAATTTTCGGAATACTTTTCCCCTCTCGCTCGACAATTAAATCATCCGTATCGAAAAAAACCCGTCCGAGTTTAACGGCAACCGCTCTTCCGAGTGAGGTTTTCCCGCTTCCCCTGTAACCAATCATATAGATATTCATAATCAAGACTCCAATTTAGCTATTAAAATTATATTACCGCCGATAAGAAAAACGCAAATAATCCCCAGAAACACAAAAATCCTCGCCCTGATTAAGCGCTTTTCTATTTTTAACGCCTCGCTGAAACCATAATTTTCATCTAAAGCGGAACTAAACCTGAAAATCACCGAGTTATCGACTTTACGCCCTTTTTGCGCAAGAATATTCAAATCAGGGAGTTGGGTTGTGCGAAGGTATGCCAAACGGGCTTTCATCTTTTCAAGCTCAATCTCGCGTTGATATTTCTCAAATCGCAATTCACTAACCCGATACATCTTATTGAGATTATCAAGCACTCCTCCGTGAGCAAAAACAAACACGCCCAAAGCATAAAATACTATAAGATTAAAAACGGCTATATATAAATATCTCATTGTGAATCCTTTTTTTTGCTTACTTAATTTTCGGCATATTTACGGACTCCCTTAAGAGAGGAAATGCCATAAATCCCCGCCCTTTAACCATCACTTACCGCCAATATTTGACTATTTCGGCATATAAATTTAAACTAAAAGCCGTATCTATTAAATAATTAAAGAGGGTGTGCGGTGAAATATGTCATAATAACGGGTGCATCACGGGGGTTGGGTTTTAGAATAGCAGAGGTTTTCGCCTCATCAAGCCATCCGCTTTTGCTTGCCGCAAGGAATTATGACAACCTTATTGAAGCAAGAGACCGCCTTAAATCCATCAAAACCGCATCCGATATCCGTATTTTCCCCGCCGACCTTTCCGAACGGGATAATATCAACGCGCTTTTGGGCTATATAGACAAAGAAAATATCGAAATAGACTGTTTAATCAACAACGCCGGAATTTATGCATACAAACCCTTTGATGAAACCTCACAGGATGAGATTATCGCGACAATCAACCTGAACCTGACCGCGGTAATACTTCTAACTCACGGGATAATTCCCCGAATGCTTAATAACGGAGGCGGAAAGATTATCAATATCTCATCGGACGTGGGCAAGTCGGCGATTAAAAATATGTCGCCCTACGTTGCAAGCAAGTTCGGGATTATGGGGTTTTCCCGCGCCATCAAGAAAGAATACCACGGTAAAAACCTATATGTCTCCACCGTTTGCCCCGGTATTATCAACAATAACGAAATAAACGAAAAGGATATCGACAAAGGTATGCTTTCCCCGTCGAAAATAGCGCAGACCGTATATTATATATATAAAAACAGTGAAAATATTAATTTTGATGAGGTTGAACTTCATCCTATAATGCAGGACTATTAAACAAACAAGGAGGAAACGATGGAATGTCAAAAGAAAGAAAATTTGGAGATGTGCGCCTGCACCTCGCTATCCTGTGCGAGACGGGGTATGTGTTGTGAATGTATCCAATATCACCGGCGCTTAAAAGAACTGCCGGGATGTTTTTTTCCCGAACATGCCGAGGCAACTTACAACAGAAAACTCAAGTATTTTCTTGAGGTATGGGCAAATAAACTCGGCTTTGACTTGGTAGAAAGATAGGATTTTAATAAAAAGGGGAGGTTCATTATGAAAAGAAGTTTCTATGCTGGGAAATACGCTATCCTTTCGGGGGTGTTGGCGTTTGTGTTTTTCACAAGCCTGTCGTGCATGCACACAAGCAGACCGTCCACGCTTAAAGGCAATGCGAAATCGCATTACGACAACGGCATAGCTCTTTTTGAGAAAGATGAATACGAAAAGGCAATGACGGAGTTCAGCAAGGTTATAGAATTAGAGCCGTATTACGGTTTGGCTTACCTCAACCGCGGTAATTCATATTTCAACCTGAAACAATGGGACTTGGCTATCAAGGATTTCTCCAAAGTCATTGAATTAGCGCCGAGATACGGCGAAACCTACTTCAACCGCGGGCTTACCTATGCCACCAAAGACGAACATGATTTAGCTATCAAGGACTACAACTCGGCTATAAAATACCGATTCAGGGAAGCTAAAGTCTATGCCTACCGAGGGCGCTCTTATGAGATAAAACAGGAATGGGATAAAGCCGTCAGGGATTTCACATCCGCACTGAAAGAAGACAAAAATCACACCGACGTTTTGTTTTACCGCGGGTTTGTATATGCCAACACAAAGCAGTGGGATAATTGTATCAAGGACCTTTCCGTTTTTATAGAGGCAAGTCCCGGCTATGCGGAGGCTTATCACTATCGCGGGTATGCATATCACAACAAGGGCGAATACGACAAGGCTATCTCCGACTACAACAAAGCTATCGGGCTGAACCCCGATTTAGCCGACGTTTATTACCTCCGTCTCCACGCATACAGGACAATCGGCGAACCCGAAAAAGCGCAGAAAGACCTTGAATCCGCAAAACGTCTCAACCCCGAAAAATACGGCAACATTGAATAAAAGGAGCGCGCTATGAAATATATAACCTTAGTCTCGGCTTGTATGTTTGTTATCACGTCAACGGCGTTCGGGGAAACGGCGGGGGATTACGCATCGGATTTTTCCTCATATTTGCCGGTTGCGCTTGCCGTTTTAGGCGCTATGCTGTTATCTATGGTTTTTCTTTTGATATTCAATTTGAACAGAAAAGCTAAAATTTTAGCCGAATTGAAAAGAATGAAAAACGAAGAAGCAAAGTCCGTAAAAGATTTCGATGAAGACAAGACCGCCGAGGATTATCTGAATGCCGGGCTTTCGTTTGCCTTTAAATCCGACTACGATAAAGCCATAGATTATTTTTCCAAAGCTATTGAGCTGAACCCGGATTTTGCGGAGGCTTATAATAACCGGGGGTATATCTACAACGCAAAGGGGTTGCATGATTCGGCAATACGGGATTTCACTACGGCAATAGAATTGACGCCGAATTACGCCGAGGCTTATAACAATCGCGGAATTGCTTATGCCCAAAAAAGAAACTTCGATTTGGCGATACAAAATTTCAGCGAGGCTATAAAACTCAAGCCCGATTATACAAACGCTTATTATAATCGCGGGATTGCGCTCTGCAACGTGTCCGATTTCAAAAAAGCTATCTCCGACTATAATAAAGCTATTGAATTAACGCCGGCAGATGCCTACTTATACCACAGCCGGGGGTTGACTTACAAGGAAATGGGCGAAACCGCGAAGGCACGGGAAGACCTTGAAACCGCAAAACGTCTCAACCCCGAAAAATACGGCAACATTGAATAAAAGGAGCGCGCTATGAAGTATATAACCTTAGTCTTGGCTTGTATGTTTGTTATTACGTCAACGGCGTTCGGGGAAACGGAGGGGGATAAGCATATCACGACAACCAATCTTGTTATTGTAACCAATTATCGGATGAGTGAAAAAGAGTTGCTTGAACGGACGGAAAAAAATTTAGATTGGACTATTTCTACTATAAATATGGCTATCGCATTAATGATAGCAATCTTCTTCGCTGTTGTCGGCAGTAATCTCTATCTCTCTAAAGTTGATAGAAAAAGTTTGGAAATTTTAAAAAACAAAATTTCAGATTCAGAAAAAACCCATTCCGCACAATTTGAAGAATTAAAAAATAAAACTGAAAAACAAATTATAGATTTAGAAAACAGAACACAAGAGGAAATAACCAAATACACTTCTGTAATCACAAAAAATCAAACCCGATTAGATGAATTAACCAAATCTTTAAGCCCATCAGACTATTCGGATATAAAAAACATATCTCCTGAAAATATTATCAAATTAGAAAAAATCGCAAAGAAGGTCGAGATATTGGATATTCTTGGTTTTAAATTAAGCGCAGAGGATTATTTCTATGCGGGAATTGGGTTTGATTTAAGCAAAAATTACGACAAAGCTATTGAATTTTACAATAAATCAATTTCATTAGAACCTAATCATGCAGAAATTTACATTAATCGAGGAATTGCTTATGCCGGCAAAGGTGAGTTTGATAATGCTATAAAGGACTTTGATAAAGCCATTGAGAAAAAACCTGATTATGCAGAGGCTTATCTTAATCGCGGAATTGTTTATAATGATAAAGACAAATTTGATAAAGCTATTCAAGACTATAAAAAAGCCATTAAGTTAAACCCCTACTATGCAAACGCTTATTTCAATCGCGGAACTGCTTATAAAAACAAAGGCGAGCTTGATAAAGCTATTCAAGATTATAATGAAGCCATTGAGTTAAAACCCGACTTTGCAGAGGCTTATAATAGTCGCGGAAATGCTTATAAAGCCAAAGGCGAGCTTGATAAAGCTATTCAAGATTATAATGAAGCCATTGAGTTAAAACCCGACTTTACAGAGGCTTATATTAATCGCGGAATTGCTTTTAGCGATAAAGGCGAATTTGATAAAGCTATCAATGACCTTTCTGAAACCATTAGATTAAAACCTAAATTTGCAATGACTTATTATAATCGCGGAAAAATATTTTTAGAAATGAAAGAATATAAAAAAGCAATAAATGACTATAGCCAAGTTATTCTTTTAGAACCAACCGATTATGTTGCATATAACAACCGCGCCATAGCCTATTCGGAAACTCAACAGTTTGATTTTGCTTTAATCGACTTGAAAAAAGCCATTGAGTTAAAACCCGACTATGCAGATGCTTATAATAATCGCGGAATTGTTTATGTCAAACAAGAAAAGTATGATAAAGCTATTCAAGATTATAATGAAGCAATTAAATTAAACCCTAACTATGCAGCCCCCTACGGTAATCTTGGAGAAGTTTATTATAAAACAGGCAAATTTGATTTAGCAACTCAATATTTGAAAAAAGCCATTGAGTTAAACCCGAAACTTGACGAACCTTACTACTACCTCTGGAAAACATATAAAGGAACCGGAAATGAGGATGAAGCCAAAAAAATCTATGAAAAGGCTAAAAAGCAAGGTATTGACCTTGACGCGATTGAAAAAAAAGCGGGCAAAGATGAAAAAAACACTTGACGGTTTTTAAAAAACGATTATAATGCGTGTAGATAAAAACCATATCACAGGGGGAACGGTATGAAATATATAACCTTAGTCTTGGCTTGTATGTTTGTTATTACGACAACGGCGTTTGGGCTTTCACTGCCGAACGGGGAACGGGATAATTTAACGAATCACATCGTAACAACCAACTATATTGTGGTTACTAATTTTAGCCCCTCTGAGCAAAGATTGCTTGAAATATCACACGCGAATTTAGATAGAAAAATGAATTTGATTGCTGTGTTCACTTCAATAATGTTAGCATTCTTCTTCGCTGGTATCGGTAGTAATCTCTACCTATCTAAAGATGATAGAAAAATATTGAAGCAAGTAAAACAAACGGCACAAGAACACGCTGCGGAAATCACAAACATTAAATCCGGCTTGGGGGAGTTAAAAAAATTAGACTATTCGGATTTTGAAAAGGCAGTGCCTTTACAAAAGGAAAAATTAGATAAATTATTGGAAAAAGTAAGAATATTAGATATTTTAGATATTAAATTAAGCGCTGATGATTATTTCTATGCGGGATTAGCATTTGTTTCAAAAATGCATCGCGATAATGCCGGAAATATTGGATTTAATCTAAATGATTTAAACCAAGCTATTAAATATCTTACCAAAGCTATTGAGTTAAAACCTAACTTGGCAGAAGCTTACTATAATCGCGGAAATGCTTATAGCTATAAACGCAAGTTTAAAGAAGCTATGAATGACTTTACTAATGCCATTAAGTTAAAACCTAAATTTGCAATGGCTTATTTTAATCGCGGAAATGTTTATAATGATCTCGCGAAGATAGAAAAAGATAATAAAGAAGAATACTTGGAAAAAGCACAAGCGGACTTTGCTAAAGCAGAGGAACTTAGAGAATAAAGCGGGCAAAGATGAAAAATCCGGTGGTGGTGATGGTGATAAACCGGACGGGGGCGAAAATCCCTCCGATGAGGGTAAAAAATAAAACAAGGGGCGCGTCCTTGCGCCCCCCCAATAGTCATAAGGGTAAGTAGAGTTATATAGAGGAAGTCTTGATAATCTTCGTTTCGCCGTTTTTCTCATCCATAGCGTTATCGTATTCCGAGTAAATTTTCGACATACAGTCCGGGCAAATCGCATGCGTAACCCGCGTTTTGGTTCTCACACGGATAAAATCATCAAAGCGTTGCCATCTGTGGGACTCGGTCTTGATTTTACTGCAATGGACACATACAGGCAAAAGCCCCTGCGCCTGTGTGTCTTTCTCTATATCATCGGCGAACTCACGGCTCAAGGTATCAAGACGGAAATCCTCGAAAATGAAAGCGAGATGGCTTTCTATGAGTTCCCGCATATTGAGGAACATTTCTTCAAGTATCGGGGAGAACCGTCTTTCGCGCCTGTCCAAGACGCAAATCACGCCGAAAATCTCACGGTTTTGCCATCTTAGAGGCGCGCCGAGATATGAGACAAGCCCCAGTCTCACATCGGAATTTATCGCCAGGTCCCTGTTATGCAATGCGTTATGCACGACAAATTTTTTGCCCGATTGTATCGTCATATCGTCAAACGAGCGAAGCGATGGACGAATAAAGCCCGCGCGAAACGGGTTTTCCTTGTTTTCGCTTGATGATATAACCTCAAAATTCGGGGCGTCTAACCTTAGTATCATAGCGGACGTTACCCCCATAACTCCCGCCAAAGTATTCGCCACACCCTGCCATTTCATCGCGTATCTTTCGGGAACAGCGATATGTCGCATCTTCAAATCGGGTGTCATTCCTCCTCCTTACATACACGCCCGTAAATTTATGTGCTTCCCCCCCTTTAAATGCGGGGAAGGGGGGAAGCTAAAAAAGGGGGTGGGTGTCGTATTAAAAGTCTTTAAAATCCTCAAGCGGAATTTTATCCTCCGGCTTGATAATCTCAACGTCCTCGTCTTTATGGGAAATTCTCAAAGCGCTTGCATCCTGTTTTTTCTCCGATGTGTTATGCGCTATGAGGTGAGCGTCTTTATGTTTCTTTATCTGCCTTCCGCGCTCGGCGTTTCTTTTTGCAATCTCCTGTTGCGCGTCTCCGCCCTTAACGATAGTATTAAGACGGACAACGATTTCACCTAAGGTTTCAGCCTGCGCCATAAGCTCTTCACCCGCCGCGGCGTTCTCCTCCGACGTTGACGAGGTTTGCTGAACTACGGCATTAATCTGGCTGATAGCCTTGGTAACCTGATTAGCGCCTTTAAGTTGCTCTGTCGATGCGCGACTGATTTCATCCATAATGGTATTGATTTTTTCCATAGCCTCGCCTGATTTTATGGAATTTTCCTTCACCGATTCGCTCTTATGTTTACCCTCAACAACGCTGGATAAAGCATCCTCAATAAGGGTAGCGGTTTCCTTGGCGGCTTCCGCGCTTTTCTGCGCAAGGTTCTTAACCTGATCCGCAACAACCGCAAACCCGCGTCCCGCATCACCCGCACGCGCCGCCTCAACCGCAGCATTCAACGCAAGGATATTTGTCTGGAACGCTATATCGTCTATAACCTTTATAACCTTGGCAACCTTTCTGCTGTTTTCATCTATCTCTTCAATAGCATCTCCAAGGTCGTTCATTAATTTAGAACTTTCTTGAGCCTGCTGATACGCAACATCACTCATTCCCTTACCTTCGTTGGTATTCTTGGTATTGGACTCGATAATGGACTGCAACTCCTCTATGGAAGAGGTCATCTCCTCTACCGAAGATGCAAGCTCCGATGCGCCGCTTGACAACTCCTGACTTG
>Ga0334895_1001715_pt1 | contig 20917 bp, 18 predicted proteins | sample GraSluR3_MG_7_FD_207229 | JGI IMG/M metagenome (GOLD analysis project Ga0334895, IMG submission 207229) | Sludge microbial communities from methane-producing bioreactor in Wageningen University, Netherlands - Granular Sludge_31_05-R3 | ecosystem: Engineered > Bioreactor > Anaerobic >... | reverse complement strand
ATACTTCGTGGGCCGCGACGGCACCACGGTGGTCCTGCGGCACGGCGCCCCGCTCGAGGTGCTCGTCACCAACCGGCTCGACGACCCGATCGACGCCTCGCCGGCCCTGGTCGACGGCGAGGTGTTTCTTCGCGGAAAGAGCTTCCTGTACTGCCTCGGCGAGTGAACCGTCAGTCGCTTTGGGCAAACGCCTCGTACTCGCCGGCGACGTTCGCCTCCCGGAAGTCGCCCCGGTGGAAGAGAAAGCGGTAGCGGAAGGTGACGCTCTCGCCGGCCGGGATCTTCATGTCGCCCGTGCCCTCGGGCTTGTTCTCGAAGTCGTGGATGCCGAAGGGGTTCGCGGCGACCAGGCCGTAGGTGCGCGCGTGCCACCAGGTGGGATGGCGCGGGTTCGTCGGGTGGTCGAAGATCGCGATGCCCACCGTCTCGCCTTCGATCGGCGCCCAGTAATCGACCCACTTGGCGCGCTTTCCCCACACGTCTTTGCCCTCGATCCCCTCGCTGTTGACGGCCTGGCCCCTGGCCGTGTGGTTGCCGCGCTTCGGGTCGGCCTGGAGGCGGAGCAGCGGATGGGTGCGCAGGCCCATGGTGCCCTCCTTCGTGTCGCCGAAGACGACCTCGCCGTGCGAGGCTTCGAGCGTGATGCGGAAGTCGAGGTAGCGGCCCGCCGGCGTCGTGCCGAACTCGAACACCCGGGCGTCGCTGCACACGACGCTCCCGTCGGGGGCGAGCCACTCGTCGCGGGTTCGGATGCGGTTCCCCTCGATCTGCATATCGCGCTGCACGATCCGGCCGGCTCTCTCCGGATGCTCCAGCCAGAACTGCACGCCGTTCACGTCGTCGTGCGTGTACCAGATCGACTTCTGGTGGGGATGGTCGTGCGCCTCGTTGTCGACTTCCTTCATGGGATAGTTGCGGGTCATTCCGACGCCCGTCGGCCCGATGACCGGATAGAAGATCGGCTTCGCATAGCCCTCGAAGACGTATTCGGTGAACGGTTGGCCGTCGATTCTGACGACGGCCTTGCCGTCGGTCTGGGTAATGGTCACCTCGGCGGCCGACGCGAAGCCGGCCACGACTGCCAGGACCAGGGCGGCCGCCGCGATCCGATGCCACAGTTTCGTCTGTCGGTAGCACATGAAAGCATTCTCCTTGTGTCGATCCAGGCCACGAGACTCCCGAACGTCCGGCCGTCGCGCCCCGCCCCCGGCCGCGCCGACCCGTGCATTCTATTGTAGCGTCGGGGGGAGGCGGGTTCCAAACGCCAGGTCGGTTCCTCGACTCGCGGGGGCGCGAGCCGCACTTGTCCCGCGGCTGCACGGGATCCTCGATTCGACGATCGGGCGGCTGGGCGACGTGACGCTCGAGCTGGGGCGCAACACCGCAGGCGACGCCACGGGCCTCGCCGCCCGCCGCCCCTCTCGCCTTCCTGCCGGCTCCCTCGCGAAGCAGCCATGCTCCCGACGACAACGCAACCGGCTCAGGCCGTGCACGGCCACGTGGGCAAGAAGCAGCCCCCCGCGGGCCATTACTGCACGATGCCCGCCCGGCGCATCATCGTGAGAATCAGCTCGTCGAACGGGATCGCGGTCGAGGTGCGCGTGTAGCCGAGCCCGTAGGCGCGGCAGTACGACTCGACCGAGTCGAGGAACCGCTCGAAGGCTTGCCGGTACTGGCGGAGGCTCCGCTCGGTGACGGTCACCTTCTTGGCCGTGCCCGTCTCGACGTCGTACAGCTCGAGGTCGCCCCACAAGTCGGGCCGGGCCTCGCGGCGGTCGTAGATCTGCACGAGGTGCGGCTCGTAGTGGCGATGGCGGAGCACGTCGATTCCCCGCTGAAAACCGGCCGGGTCGTAGAGATCGCTGACCACGATCGCCAATCCCTGGCGCGGATTGCGGTGGACGAAGCTGCCGGTCACCCGGGCCAGGTCGGTGGCCGTCCCGCGCCCTTCGAGCCCCTCGAGGAACCGGAACAGCGAGAGGATGCGGTCTTTGCCCCGGGTGAGCGGGAAGCTGTCCAACGTATCGTCGGCAAAGGCGATCACCGAGACCTGGTCGAGTTCGGCCAGGGCGACGTAGGCCAGGCCCGCGGTTACCTGCCGGGCGTAATCGAACTTCGAGGGCTCGCCGAACCCCATGCTCCGCGAGCAGTCGACGAACAGGTACACGCGCAGGTCGGCCTCCTCCTGAAACCGCTTGAGCAGGGTCTCGCCGAGCCGGGCGTAGACGTTCCAGTCGAGGTAGCGCAGATCGTCGCCGGGAGCGTAGTCGCGGTGGTCGGCGAACTCGATCCCGCCGCCGAGCTGCATGGTCCGCCGCTGGGCCATCAACTGCCCCTTGAACACCCGTCGCGAAACGAGCGACAGGTATTCGAGCCGCTTCAGAAACTCCGAGTCGAAAAGGGGCATGGGCCGCTCCGCGCTGGGATACCACGTCCTACGATGGGGGCTCCTTGACCCACTTGAGCACGTCGTCGATGACGTCGTCGGGGGCCACGTTTTCGGCCTGGCCCTCGAAGTTGAGGATCAGGCGGTGCCGCAGGGCATTGTGCGCCACGGCCCGCAGGTCGTCGCGCGATACGTGGTAGCGATGGTCGAGGATCGCGTGGATCTTGGCGGCCAGCAGCATGGCCTGGGCTCCGCGCGGGCTGGAGCCGTAGCGCACGAACCGCTTCGCCAGGGGCGATGCCTGGGGATGCTCGGGGTGCGAGGCCATTACCAGGGCGACCCCGTAGCGGCACACGTCGTCGGCCACGGGAATCTGCCGGGCCAGGTGCGACATCGCGACGATCCGCTCGCCCGAAAACAGCGGCTCGGCCCGCGGCTCATCGTCGGCCGTGGTGCGGGCGAGGATCGACACCATCTCGTCCGTGCTGGGAAAACCGACCAAGAGCTTGAAGAAGAACCGGTCGAGCTGGGCCTCGGGCAGGGGGTAAGTGCCCTCCATTTCGAGCGGGTTCTGCGTGGCCAGCACGAAGAACAGCCCGCCGAGCCGGTGGGTCGTGCCCGCCACGGTCACCGAGTGCTCTTGCATGGCCTCGAGCAGGGCCGACTGGGTCTTGGGCGTGGCCCGGTTTACCTCGTCGGCCAGAAGCACGTTCGTGAAGATGGGCCCGGGCTGGAAATCGAAGTTGCGGTGCCCGTCGGGCGTCTCAAGCATCACGTTCGTGCCGATCAGGTCGGCCGGCATCAGGTCGGGCGTGAACTGGATGCGGGCGAAGCGGCATTGCAGGGCCTCGGCCAGGGTCCGCACCAGCAGCGTCTTGCCCAGCCCGGGCACTCCCTCCAAGAGGACGTGGCCCCCCGCGACCAGGGCGGTGATCGTGCCCGCGACGATTTCGTCCTGGCCCACGATCACCTTGCCGATCTCGCGCCGCAACGCGTCGACGTCGGCACGGAAACGGTCGAGCCGTTCGCGCATCTGTTCCAGCGATTGATCCATCGTTCCGCTTATCATTCGGGAAGAAAGGCAATCCGTCCATTCTCCCCGAAAGACCGCGCCCGTGCCAGAGCCCGCCGCAAGCGCCGGTGCCGTGACGCTTCGGCTTGCGACGGGAACGTTGCGAGGCAACCGCGGGTCGCTTGAAGTGGAAGCGGGGGCCCGTCAACCTCGCAACAGAGCGAGGAACTCGTCGGTCGTCAGACCGGCGGCGGCGATTTGAGACAGAAGGAGTCCCGCGCCCACGGTTTTTCCGGCATGCACCGGAATGGTGAGTCGGTTGCTGCCCGGGCGCTTCAGGATGGAATGCGAGCCCTTCACGCGATCCACGGTATATCCCGCACGACAGAAAGCGTCGACCGCCTCCCTGCCCGTAATGCGGGGAAGCTTAGGCATGCACCAGGATCCACTTGTGTCTCGCGTCGTCCCGAATATCGGCCGCCAGGGAATCCTTCCAAGGAATTTCTTCGCCCGATTCCAGGTACGATTGAATCGCACCGGCCACGGCCTCGCGCACGTTGGCCAGAGCCTCGGCTTCCGAATCGCCGCAACTGCCCGCACCGGGCAAGTTCAGGACGATTGCCGACCAACGGCCGTCTTCTTCTTTCTGCAATAACACGTGGCAGCGATAGGACGTTGCCGGCCCCCATTGATCCGAGTTCGCCATTCTTCCCTCGTCGACATGGAGACAAAGGCCGCCCGTCGAGGGCGTCGGCGGGAAGCCCCAGCACGAAGGATTGGATCATCGCGGTGGAATTCGGTTTGCTGCCGCGATTTCAGCCTATCCTTCGCCAGTTCGATCGTCAAGAAGCCGGAAGACCATGCCCGACCCGCCGCGCCGGCCTGGCGCCACGTCCAAAGATCCACCTCCAGCGAGGGGTGCTTCCGGCCGTTTCGGACCAAGTTCCAAAAAAAACGCCTCGGCTTGACCCAGGTCAAGGACGCGAGCCTCGGAGGGTCCGATGATGAAGGTGTTGTGCGGAGACCTGGGCGGGCACGTAGCAGTCAACGAGGAGACCGAATCCATGGCGAGGCGAAAAATCATCGAGATCGACGAACACAAGTGCAACGGGTGCGGCCTTTGCGTGCCGGCGTGTGCCGAGGGCGCCATCCGGATCGTCGACGGCAAGGCGCGTCTGGTCTCCGACGTGTACTGCGACGGACTGGGGGCCTGCCTGGGCGAGTGTCCCGAGGGCGCCATCCGGATCGTCGAGCGGGAGGCCGAGGCGTTCGACGAGGAAGCGGCCCGGCGCCACGTCGCGGGCGAAAAACCGCGGCTGGCCTCGGCCTGCGCGGGAGGCTGCCCCGGCACCGCGGCCCGGGACCTTCGGCTCAACGTGCTGTCGGCACCTGGGGTCGCGACCGCCCGTCGGCCCGCGGCGAGCCAGGCGGCGGCCGGCGCGGAGCCCTCGGCCTTGGGCAATTGGCCGATCCAGCTTCACCTGGTGCCGCCCCACGCCCCGTTCCTGAAGGGCCGCGATTTGCTCCTGGTGGCCGATTGCGTTCCTTTTGCCCTGGCCGACTTCCACCGACGGATGCTGCCCGGCCGGCCGGTCGTGATCGGCTGCCCGAAGCTCGACGACGTGCACGCCCACGTCGACAAGCTGGCCGGCGTGCTGGCGACCGCCTCGCCCACGAGCCTGACCGTCGTGCACATGGAGGTGCCTTGCTGCACCGGCCTGCTGCGGATCGCCGAAGCCGCCCTGGCGCGGTCGGGCGCCGACGTGCCCTTGGACGAGATCACGGTCTCGATTCGCGGCGAGGTGCTCGCGCCGTCGTAGTTGTACGGCCGATCGGCGAAGCTATATTGGATGCGGATTCCCGTCTCGCCCCGATGCCGAAGGAGGCCGTCATGAAACGAACCACCGCGCTTCTGGCCTGGGCCATGTTATTTCTGCCGTCGGTCGCGGCGGCGTCGCAAGGCGGCGAGAGCCCGGGCGACGAATCCCCGGCGTATCTCGACGCCCCGCCCGAGGTCGTCGACGCGTGGCGCCAGCTCAAGTTCGGGCTGTTCGTCCACTGGGGGCCGGTGAGCCTCAAGGGCACCGAGATCGGCTGGTCGCGCGGCGGCGAGCGCCGAGGCCGCACCGGCACCGGGACGATCCCCGTCGAGGAGTACGACAATCTGTACAAGCAGTTCAACCCGGTGCGCTTCGACGCGCGCGAGTGGGTCGAGATCGCCAAGGCGGCCGGCATGCGCTACATGGTGTTCACCACGAAGCACCACGACGGGTTCAGCATGTTCGACTCGAAATGGACCGACTACAAGATCACCAGCCCCGAGTCGCCCTACGGCCGCGACGTGGTCGGGCAACTGGCCGACGCCTGCCACGAGGGCGGGCTGAAATGGGGCATCTACTACTCGCCGCCCGACTGGTATCATCCCGACTACCGCACCGAACGCCACGCCCAATACGTCGAGTTCCTGCACGGGCAGATCCGCGAGCTTCTGACGGGTTACGGCCGGGTCGACATCCTGTGGTTCGACGGCCTGGGCGGCACGAGCGACGACTGGAACTCGCCGCCCCTGTTCCAGATGATCCGCACGCTCCAGCCCGAGATCATCATCAACAACCGCGGCGGACTGCCCGGCGACTACGACACCCCCGAGCAGCGGATCGGCCGCATGCAGACCGACCGCCCCTGGGAAACCTGCATGACCATCTGCCGCCAATGGGCCTGGAAACCCGACGACCCGATGAAGTCGCTCGACGAATGCCTTCAAACGCTCGTCAAGGTGGTCGGCGGCGACGGGAACCTGCTGCTGAACGTCGGGCCCATGCCCGACGGGCGCATCGAGCCCCGCCAGGTCGAGCGGCTCCGCGAGATGGGCCGGTGGCTCGAACAATACGGCGAGAGCATCTTCGGCACCCGGGGAGGCCCCTTCCGCCGCGGCCCTTGGGGCGCGGCCACGTATCGAGATCGCACGATCTACCTGCATCTTCTCGATCGCGCCATGCAGAACGTGGTCTTGCCGCCCATCGAGAAGAAGATCGTGGCGAGCCGCGTGCTGACCGGCGGAACCGTCTCGGTCGAGCAGACCGGCGAGTCGATCGTCGTCTCAGTGCCCGAGGCCGACCGGCGACCCATCGACACGATCGTGGTCGTCGAGCTCGACGGCCCCGCGTGCGAGGCGAACCCCGGGCGGCTGCCCACCGATTCGCTGGCCGTGGACAAGCCGGCAACGGCCTCGAACGTTTATCAGAACGTGGTCGCGCGCTACGGACCCGCCATGGCCGTCGACGACGACCCCGCCACGCGCTGGGCCACCGACGCGGGCACGCACGAGGCTTGGTTGGAGGTCGATCTCGGCGAGCCGCAGACGATCGGCCGGGCGGCGATTCAAGAGGCTTATGCGCCCCGGGTGCAGCGGTTCGAGATCCGCGCCAAGCAGGGCGACGGCTGGAAGACGGTCACCCGGGGCACTCGCATCGGCGAGGAGCTGGCCGTCGAGTTCGAGCCCATCACGGCCCGAGTGTTTCGGCTGGAGATCCTCGAGGCCGTCGAGGGACCGACGATCTGGGAATTCGCGCTGCTTGCGCCGAAAGCCCCCAATCCGTAGGATGCGCCAAGTGCAGCGCCGGCCCACCACGACCGCCCCGCCACGCTCGGCTCGCGCGATCAGCGGATGGCGAGTTCCCGGAGCTTCTCGTCGGGTACGACGCCCTCGATCCAGCCGCGTTCGGCGTAGTACTCCGCCAGCATCTCCTTGAGTTCGCAGACGTGGCCCTGGGAACAGGGCGCGGTGGACGGCTCGTGGAGGAACCGGTCGGGCAGCGTGTCGCTGCCTTCGCGAAAGCCGGCCTCGTTGTTGTAGCGGCGCTCGAGGTTGTAGATGCGTTCTCCGGCATGAAGCACGTCTTGCGCGGTGAAGGGCTGGCCGGTGAAGGCCGCATACTGCCGGGCGTAGTGGTCGGCCGTCTCGGCAAAGGCCGAGAACTTGCAGATGTCCAGGCTGTCGGAGAAAGCCATCACGTCCTGCAGCAGCTTGGCGAGCGCGCCCTTGCCTCGCCAGTCGAGCGGGTCGGTCTTGCCGCCGATGCCGAGCACCTCGCTCGCCGGCGTGTACGCCCGCAGGTGGCACGCGCCCCGGTTCGAGGTGGCGTAGGCGATCCCCATGCCCTTGAGGCCTCGGGGGTCGTAGGCGGGAATGGCCTGGTCTTTGACGGTCATGGCGACCTCGGGGGCCCCGAAGTGCCGGGCGATTCGGGCCGTTCCCTCCGCCAGAAGGTCGCCGATTCCCTCGCGCCGGGCGATCTGGTCGATCGTCGACACCATGGCGGCCGTATCGCCCCATGCCAGGCCTGCTCCGTCGGGCACGAGGCCGCGCTCGGTCAGCTCCATGTAGCAGGCGAGGCACTGTCCCAGCTCGATGGCGTCGAGCCCGTACTCGTTGGCCTGGTCGATCATTTTGATCATCGCCGCGGCATCGCGGTTGTCGCAGTTGGCTCCCAGCGACCAGGCCGATTCGAACTCGACGCTCTCCATGTGGAGGCCCGCGTAGGGGCCCTCTTGGATCTCCACCTCCTTTTTACATGCCACGGGGCAGGCGTGGCACGTGGGATTCTTGACCACGAAACGATCTTTGATGGTTTCGCCCGACAGGTCCTCCGCGTGTTCGAATGCGCAGCGCTGGGAGTTCTTCGTGGGCAGGGCGCCCAGGGAATTGATCACGTTCATCAGCACGTTCGTGCCGAAGACGGACAGGCCGCCTTTTTTCGGCGACGTCACGTGGTTCTCGTCCCGGATGCCGTCGAGGGCGGCCTTGTTGGCGGGCTCCCAGGCGTCGGGATCGGCGGGGCCCACGCGGCCCTTGTTGCTACCGCGAACGACCAGGGCCTTCAATCGCTTGAATCCGCCCACGGCCCCCGTGCCGCCGCGGCCGAACGCCCGCGTGTTCTCGTCGATCCAGGCCGCCAGCCGCGCGAGGTTCTCGCCCGCTTGTCCGATGGCCAAGACGCTCAGATCGGGCCTGGTCTGTCCGTCGCGGTGGCGCTCGGTAAGGATGCGGATGGTCTCGGACGTGCTCCGGCCCCAGAGGTCGGCGGCGTCGCGAATCGCGACGGCGCCGTCGGCGATGTCCAGGTAGACCGGGCGGCTGCTTCGGCCCCGGACGATCAAGGCGTCCAGCCCCGACCAGCGGAACCGCGCCCCCGACCAGCCGCCCATGTGCGAGTCGACCACGGTTCCGGTGAGCGGGCTCTTGGTGACGCACGCCCAGCGGCCGCTCATCTTCATGTTCGTGCCGGTGAGAGGGCCGACCACGAAGGCGAGGACGTTTTCGGCCGAAAACGGTTCGACGCGGGGCCCGTTGTCGTAGAGGTACTTGACCCCCAGGCCCCGCGCCCCGATGTACAGGCGGGCGTCGTCGTCGCTCACCCGATCGTACTCGATCCGGCCCGTGGTCAGGTCGACCTTGGCCACTTTACCCTGAAAGACGTTGAGGCGCATGCGATTCTCCTCATCCGACCTGATAGGTTTCGAGTCTGGCGCGGTCGACTTCGACGCCGAGGCCCGCGCCTTGGGGAACGGTGAGCATTCCGTCGAGCACTTCGAGCGGGTTGGCGAGCAGATCGTCTTCGAGCTGGTACGAGGCGCATTCGTTGCAGCCGGCGAAGGCGGGGGTCGACGCGGCCACGTGGAGCATGGCGGCCACGCCCACGCCCGTCGAGGGGCCGCCGCCGAGCGAGGCGGCCAGTCCGGCGGCGCGGGCGATGGCTGCGCACTGCCGCGCCGGGGCGATGCCTCCGACCCTTTGCAGGTCGACCACCGCGAAGGGAGCGGCCCCGCAGCGCACCAAGGCCAACACGTCGGCCGGGCCGCGGATCGATCGCCAGACGCCCAGCGGCACCTCGACCTGGCGGCGCAGCGAAGCGATCTGGTCGAGGTCGCCGTCCCGCAACGGGTCGACGACGAACTGCACCCCGGCCGACTCGATCTCGGCGCACAGGTCGCGCGCGGTTTCCATGTCGTAGCGCTGGGCCGCGTCGAGGCGCAGCTCGATCCGCTCGCCGGCGCCCTCGCGCACGGCCGCGACCATCTGAAGGTCGCTCTCGAGCCGGCCCTGCAAGGTGAGAACCTGGGAGTGAAAGCCCCGATCGGCCAGCTCGCGGGCCAGTCGGGCCACACGGTCGGCCTTGCCGTCGGGCAGGCGCACCGCCAGGGGGATCCGCGAGCGGTACCGCCCGCCAAACAAGTGACACAGGGGCTGACGCGTGATCCACCCGATCAGGTCCCACGACGCCATCTCCAGGGCCGCCCGCAAGGGGGCCGGCTGGAGCGGCTCGAGTTCCAGCAGGTCTTCCACGTCGAAGATGCTCCGACCGGCCAGGATCGGCAGCAGGGCATCGCGCCGCGCCGCCAGCTCCGAGCTGCGCCACCCGAGGTGGGCTTCGCCCCAGCCTTCCAGCCCCTGGTCGGTCGACAACCGAACCAACAGCGACCGCAAAGGCGCCTCGCGGGCCTCGCACTCGACCTGGACCAGATAGAACTCGACGTCACGGATCGTCATCGCGGTCCTGTCCGTTTCCGGCGGGCAACGCCGACGCCCGCCGCAATTCTCGGGGTAGGGAGAAGTGAACCTGCTCGTCGCGGACCTTGCGCGACTCGACGGAGGCGCCGAAATCGCTTCGGAGTCGGGCGACGCAGTCTTCGACCAGGTTCTCCGGCGCGCTGGCCCCCGCGGTGATCAGCACGGTCTCGGCGCCGGTGAACCAGCCCGCGTCGATGCCCGCGGGGCCGTCGATCAGGTGGGCCGGCACCCCGGCCGCGCGGGCCCGCTCGGCCAGACGCTGGCTGTTCGAGCTGTTTCGGCTGCCCACGACCAGCACGACGTCGGCTTCTCGTGCCAGTCGGCGCACCGCCTCCTGGCGATTCTGCGTCGCATAGCAGATGTCGTTCCTGGGGGGGCCCTCGATCTTGGGAAATCGCCGCCGCAGCCGATCGACGATTCGCGCGGTGTCGTCGACTGAGAGGGTCGTCTGGGTCAGGTAGGCCACTCGCTCGGGATCGGCGACCTCAACCCGGTCGACCTCGTCGGCCGAGCCGACGAGCACGATCGACTCCGGAGCCTCGCCGATGGTTCCCAACACTTCGTCGTGCCCCTCGTGCCCGATGAGAAGGATCGTGTATCCCTCGCGGGCGAAGCGGATCGCCTCGCGATGCACCTTCGTGACCAGCGGACACGTGGCGTCGATGGCCTGCAACCGGCGCTCGGCCGCTTGCCGCCGCACCTCGGGCGACACGCCGTGGGCCGAGTAGAGCAGATGGGACCCCGGCGGGACCTCGGACAAATCGTCGACGAAGACCACGCCCCGGCCGCGGAAGCGCTCGACGATCCACCGGTTGTGGACGATCTCGTGGTAGACGTACACGGGCGTGCCAAATCGCTCGATCGCCAACTCGAGGCTCTCCATCGCCATGTTGACCCCGGCGCAGAATCCCCGGGGAGAGGCCAGAAGGATGCGCATAGTTCCCTCAGTCGTCCGGACGCATCATAATAAAAACCCGTGAGGCGAGCCAGTCGATCCACGCCCCGTTCGGACCCCTCGTGCCCCGCCGACCACGCGACGGATGCCCATCGAATCGTTCACGAGCGATCTGGAATTGTACGGTCCCCGGGCGGGGTGGCCAAACCGGCTCACCTCGGCCCAGTGCCGGAGGTACTGCCGGCGCCTGGCGCGGCGCCATTACGAGAACTTCACGGTGGCGAGCTGGCTGGTGCCCCGGGCGATGCGCCAGCACCTCGCCAACATCTACGCCTACTGCCGCTGGGCGGACGATCTGGCCGACGAGACACGCAGCCCCGACGAGAGCCTCGCCTTGCTCGATTGGTGGGAGGAGCAGCTTCGGGCGTGCTATCGCCACGAGACGAGCCATCCGGTGTTCGTGGCCCTGGCCGACACGATCGGGCGGTTTGCCATCCCCATCGACCCGTTCGCCGACCTGCTGGTCGCCTTCCGGCAAGATCAGCGGATCACCCGCTATGAGACGAGCGAGCAGTTGCTCGAGTACTGCCGCTACTCGGCCAATCCGGTGGGGCGGCTGGTGCTCTACCTGGGGCGGTGCCACGACGGCAAGCGGGGCCGGCTGGCCGATTCGATCTCGACGGGTCTGCAGCTTGCCAATTTCTGGCAGGACGTGGCCGAGGATCGCGACCGGGGGCGGGTCTATCTTCCCCGGGCGCGGTGCCGCCGGTACGCGTACCACGAGAGCATGCTCCTCGGTCGCGAGTACAACGAGGCATTTCGGCAGCTTTTGTCGGCCGAGGTGAACGAAGCCGAGGGCTGGCTCCGGCGGGGGCTGCCGCTGGTCGCGTTGGTCCCACCGTGGCTGAAGCTCCAGGTGGCCTTGTTCGTTCACGGCGGCCTGGCGATTCTCGAGGCCATCCGGCGCCAGGACTACGACGTGTGGACGCGGCGGCCCGAGGTCCCGCGCCGCGAGAAGTTGCGCCTGGTGCTGCGGTGCTGGTGGCGGCTCCGCCGCGGGACGTTGCTTCAGGAGGCCCCATGAGCCCCTCCCACGACCGGCTCGTCCTGAGCTACGATTTCTGCCGCCGCACCACGCGACGGGCGCGATCGAGTTTCGCTCCCTGTTTCCTGCTACTGCCCCGGCCGAAGCGCCGCGCGATGAACGCGCTTTACGCGTTCATGCGGCACACCGACGACCTGGTCGACGGTCCCGAGCCCGCGGCCGTGCGCCGGGAGCGTCTCGGGCAATGGCGAACCCGCCTCGAAGCCGCGCTCGGGCACGGCCCGACCTCGCCGGTCGACGCGGCCGACGACCCCGGTTCGGGCACCGCCGGCGCGCCGGTGCTGATCGCATTGGCCGACGCGGCTCGCCGCTTCGCGATACCGGCCGAACACCTCGTGGCCGTCCTCGACGGCGTCGCGATGGACCTGGATGGCACGACCTACGAGACGTTCGACGATCTGGCCGTCTACTGCCGGCGCGTGGCCTCGGCCGTGGGGCTGGCGTGTATCCGCATTTGGGGATTCCGAGGCGAGGGGGCCTTCGAGCCCGCCCGAAAGTGTGGAATCGCCCTCCAGTTGACGAACATCCTGCGCGACCTCAAAGAAGACGCCGCATGGGGCCGCGTCTACCTGCCCCGGGAGGACCTGCGACGCTTCGACTACTCGGTCGACGACCTGACGTCCGGCGTGGTCGACGAAAGGTTCGATCGCCTGGTGTCGTTCGAGGTCGACCGCGCACGGCGGCTCTACCGCGACGGGGCCGAACTGTTCGATTGGCTCGAACCCGACGGAAGGCGGATCTTCGGTATGATGATCACGATCTATCACCGCCTGCTGTGCCGGGTCGATCGGGCCCGACGCCTCTTGTTCTCCGAGCGGGTCGGCTTGAGCCGTTGCGAGAAACTGCGGATCGCCGCACGCTGGGCGTTGCTGCCCCCGAGGCGTCCGCGGGTCGGCTGAGAACGATTCGCGCGACCGCGCGCCCCAACAAAGCGTGAAAGAGAGCCGAACGCAAGAATGGGCAAAATGGAGAAGATAAGCGGTCGATACCCAATGGGGTCGCCCTGACTGCGATGCGCGGCTATAATTCGGCTCTCTTGAGACATCATCGTCAAACCTGGCGCGGCGCGCATCCTTGAAGGCTCCCTTCGAGGTGCGGGCCTGCCCGCGCTGGGCTGTTCCGGCGTTTTGTGGGAAGGCTGTCCTCATGGCTCAGATTGATTCCGTACCCGCCAGCTCGGCCCAACACGCGGCGATCACGGGCCTTGCTGCGGAGAGCATTTACGACAAGTGCGTGGCCTTGGCCAGGAACCTTTGGTGGAGCTGGCATCCGGAGGTCATCAATCTGTTTCGTGACCTGGACCCGATTCGGTGGCGGCAGTTGGACCACAATCCGATCGCCCTGCTCAGCGAATTCACCCCCGAACGGCTCGATACCCGAGCCGGCGAGCTGGTGCTCTACAGCCGCATCAATCATGCGTTTCGGCGGCTGAAAGAGTATCTCACCGAAACCCCGATTTGGGGTTACACCCACGCGGGCGTGTTGGGATCGAAGCCGGTCGCCTATTTCTCGCTCGAGTTCGGCGTCCACGAGTCGGTGCCGATCTATTCGGGGGGGCTTGGGGTGCTCTCCGGCGACCACATCAAGAGCGCGAGCGGCCTGGGGGTGCCCCTGGTGGCAATCGGCCTGTTCTACGACCAGGGCTACTTCAAGCAGCATCTCGACGCCGACGGCTGGCAGCATGAAGAGTACCTCGACACGAAGGTCGAGAACCTGCCCATGGAGCCTGCCCTGGGGGCCGACGGCGACCCGATCACCGTCAGGATTCCCACCCGCACGGGAACCTTGCTGGCCAAGGTCTGGCTGATGCGGGTGGGTCGCGTGAACCTTTATCTGCTCGATTGCGACGTCGAGGGGAACAGCCCCGAGGACCGCGAGCTGACCAGCCGGCTTTACGGGGGCGACATTCGCACGAGGGTGCGGCAGGAGCTGGTGGCGGGCGTGGGCGGCGTCCGCGCCCTGCGGGCCCTGGGCATCAGCCCGGGCGTGTACCATCTCAACGAGGGGCACAGCGCGTTCGCCACGCTCGAGGCCATCCGCGAGCGCATGAAAGACGACGGCATGAGCTTCGACGACGCCCTGCGCGACGTGGCCCAGCACACCGTCTTCACGACCCACACCCCGGTGCCCGCCGGCCACGATCGCTTCGACGGCGGCCTGATCGAAGAGCACCTCGGTCCGCTGCGCGACGAATTGGGGATCTCCTTCGAGCAGCTCATGGGTCTGGGGAGGGTCGAGCCCAAGAACGAGCAAGAGCTGTTCTGCATGACGGTGCTGGGGCTGAAGCTGTCGCGGCGGGCAAACGCCGTCAGCGCCCTGCACGGCCACGTCTCACGGCGCATGTGGGCCCATCTCTGGCCGTGGCGCGTCGAGGAAGAGATCCCCATCGGGCACATCACCAACGGCGTGCACATCCCCAGTTGGCTCTCGTGGCAGATGCAGGTCCTCTACGATCGCCACTTCCCGCCCGACTGGACCCACCGCATGGGCGAGCCGGAAGTGTGGCAGGGCATTCACCGCGTCGATCCGGGCGAGCTTTGGGAGACCCATCACGCCCTGAAGAACCTGTTGCTGTCGTTCGTGCGGCGTCGCGTGAGCCGCCAGTGCCGGCGCCGGGGCGAAAGCGACGAGGTGGTCGAGGCCGCCCGCAACATGCTCGATCCCAACGTGCTGACGATCGGTTTTGCCCGGCGCTTCGCCACGTACAAGCGGGCCGCGCTGATCCTCAGCGACCTGGATCGGGCCGCCGCCCTGCTCAACGATCCCAAGCGGCCGCTTCAGATCATCTTCGCCGGCAAGGCCCATCCCGCCGATCAGCCCGGCAAGGAGCTCATCCAGCGGATCGCCAACCTGAGGCACGATCCTCGGTTTGCCGGTCGAATCGCCTTCGTCGAAGATTACGACATCAACGTCTGCCGCCACCTCATCCAAGGGGTCGACGTCTGGCTCAACAATCCCCGCCGCCCCCTCGAGGCCTCGGGAACCAGCGGCCAGAAGGCCGTGCTCAACGGGGCCTTGAATCTGTCGATTCTCGACGGGTGGTGGGCCGAGGCCTACGACGGATCGAACGGGTTCGCCATCGGCAAGGGGGCCAGTCACGCGAACACCGCCATTACCGACCGCCGCGACGGCGAGGCCCTTTACCGGACCCTCGAGCAAGAGGTCATCCCCCTGTACTACGATCGCGACATCGACGGCCTGCCGCAGCACTGGATCCGGCGCATGAAGAACTCGATCGGCTCGCTGGCCTGGCGGTTCAGCGCCCATCGCATGGTCGCCGACTACGTGCTCTCGGGTTACCTGCCGGCCGCCGGAGGCCTGAGTTGCGACATGGGCGTGCGCTGATGACCGCCGTGCACGAGTTTCGCCACACGGTTCGCGACGACGAGATCGACGGGCTGGGGCACGCCAACAACGTGTGCTTCGTCGAGTGGATGCAGTCGGCCGCCGTCTCCCACACCACGGCCCTCGGCTGGCCGGGCCCGCGCTACCGCGCGCTGGGATCGGGCTGGGTCGTTCGTTCCCACAAGATCGAGTACCACCAGCCCGCCTTCGCCGGCGATCCGATCGTGGTGCGCACCTGGGTCGCGACCATGAAGAAGGTCTCGTCGCTGCGGCGCTACGAGATCGTCCGCCCTTGCGACGGCGCCCTGCTGGCGACCGCCGAGACCCACTGGGCCTTTGTCGACTACGCCACGGGAAGCCCCACGCGAATTCCGCCCGAGGTCGCCGGCGCCTTCCGATGCGTCGCCGATTGAGCGCGGCCGCCGCCCCCGCCCGGCATTTCCCCTTCCCCCCTGAGTTTCGAAAGGATCATCCCCATGAACGTTCTGGTCGTCCTCGGGCACCAGCACCCGGGCAGCTTCTGCCACGCCATCGCCGAGGCCGCGGTCGAGACGCTGCGGGCCGCGGGGCACGAAGTCGTGTTCCACGATCTTTACGAGGAACATTTCGACCCGATCCTCCCCCACGACCAGATCGCCAAGGGGTCCCGGCGGAGCCCGGTCGTCCAGAAGCACTGCGACGAAGTGGTCGCCGCCGACGGCTACGTGGTGGTTCATCCGAATTGGTGGGCCATGCCGCCGGCGATCCTCAAAGGTTGGATCGACCGCGTCTTCTGCCAGGGCGTGACCTACGAGTTCGGCGAAGCGGGCGCGGTCGTCGGCCACCTCCAGGGCAAGAAGGCCGTGGTCTTCACCACCTCGAACACGCCGCGTGACGTCGAGATGGAGCTGTTCGGCGACCCGCTCGAAAACCTCTGGAAGAACTGCATCTTCGGCTTCTGCGGGGTCGAAGACTTCCACCGCCGCAACTTCGAGTCGATCGTGCTCAGTTCGCTCGACGAGCGCCGGGCGTGGCTGGACGAAGTGCGCGAGACGATCGCGCGGCGATTTCCCGCCGCCACCGCCTGACGGGCGCGCCTCAGCAGGCGGCCATCGCCTCGCGCTTGCGCTCGGCGATCAACTCGCGCTCGATGCTGGGCGGCACGCGGCGGTAGCGGGCGAATTCCATCGTGAAGGTCCCCTGCCCCTGGGTCATGCTCCGAAGGTCGGTCGAGTAACCGAACGTCTCGGCCAGGGGAACCTCGCCCTCGATGCGGGCCGCATTGCCCACCGTCTCGGTCGCCATCACCATGCCGCGGCGCGACGTCAGGTCGCCCACCACCGAACCCTGGAACGCGGTCGGGCACTCGATCTCGAGCTTCATGACCGGTTCGAGCAGGACGGGTTTCGTCCGGCAGAACGTCTCGCGCATCGTCGTCTGCGCGCAGATGTTGAACGCCAGGTCGGAGCTGTCGACCTCGTGGTACGAGCCGTCCTCGACCACCACGTGGAGCCCGACGACCGGGTAACCGGCCACCGGGCCCTTGCGCAAGGAGCTGCGAAAACCCTTCTCGACGGCCGGAAGGTACTGCTTGGGAATCCTTCCGCCCACGACGCGCTCCTCGAAGAGAAACGTCTCCTCGGCGCCCTCGGGCAACAGGTCGAGCCGGCCGATGATGTGGGCGTATTGGCCCGATCCGCCCGACTGCTTGCGGTGCCTCACGTCGAAAGGCGCCGCCTGGGTGGGCGCCTCGCGGTAGTTCACCTTGGGTTTGCCCACCTCGACCTCGACGCGGAACTCGCGGCGGATTCGCTCGACGTAGACCTCCAGATGCAGCTCTCCCATGCCCGCGATGAGCGTCTCGCCCGTCTCGTCGTCCGTCGTCACCTGGAACGTGGGATCCTCGCGGCGGAAACGGTGCAGGGCCTTGCTGAGCCGATCGGCCCCGTCGCGGGCCAGCGGGGCGATGGCCATCCGGATGACCGGGTCGGGCACGTGCATGCTCTGGAGCACGCAGTAGGGATACTGCGACGCGTAGGTGTCGCCGCTGGCGCAGTCGACCCCGAGCACGGCCACGATGTCGCCCGGGCCGGCCGACTCGATGTCCTCGCGCTGGTCGGCGTGCATGCGCACGATGCGGCTGAACCGCTCCTTGCGCCCGGTGCGCTGGTTGTAGTACGTGCCCCCCTTGGCAATCGTCCCCTGGTACAGGCGCAGAAACGTCAGCGCCCCGTAGGGGTCCTCGACGATCTTGAAGGCCATGGCCACGGCCGGTTGGTCGGGGTCGGGTACCAGGGGGACGGGCGTCGCCGGCGCGCCGTGCGCCAAGGCGTGGATCTCCCGCTCCGACGGGCAGGGCAGAAAGCGGACCACCGCGTCCAAAAGCGGCTGCACGCCCTTGTTGCGGTAGGCCGAGCCCAGAAAGACCGGCGTCAGTTGTTGATTGACCACCGCCAGGCGCACCACGTCATAGACCAACTCGAGCGGTATGGGCTCTTCAGCCAGAAGCAGTTCGAGCAACTCGTCGCTGTACATCGACAGGGCTTCGAGCAAGTGCTGGCGCGCCCGTTGGGCCTCGCCGATTCGCTCGGCGGGGATCGGCTCCCGCCGGAGCGTCTCGCCGCTGGCGCCGTCGAAATAGACCGCCTCTTCGGCGATCAGGTCGATCACGCCCCGGAAATCGGCCTCGGCGCCGATGGGAAGCTGCATGAGCACCGCGTCGCAATCGAGCTTCTCGCGAAGCTGGCGCACCACCTTGTGCGGATCGGCCCCGATGCGATCCATCTTGTTGATGAAGGCCAACCGGGGGAGATGGTACCTCCGCATCTGGCGGTCGATCGTGATCGACTGCGCCTGGACGCCTCCCACGGCACACAGCACGAGCACCGCCCCGTCCAGCACGCGAAGACTTCGCTCGACCTCGACGGTGAAGTCGACGTGGCCCGGGGTGTCGATCAGGTTGACGGCCGCCCCCTTCCAGTCGACGGTCGTGGCCGCGCTGGTGATGGTGATTCCCCGTTCCCGCTCGAGGTCCATGTGGTCCATGGTGGCGCCTTCGCCGCGCTCGCCGCGGACCTCCTGCATGCGGTGAATTCGCCCCGTGTAGAAGAGGATCCGCTCGCTGAGGGTGGTCTTGCCCGAGTCGATGTGGGCCGAGATGCCGATATTGCGCAAGTTACTCAGGTCCATGGGTCCGTCGCAGCCAACCGTTGGTAAAGTCGCGGCGTGTTCCGCCGATTCGATGGGTTCAGGATACCGTTGGAAGTCGTTCGTATTCAGGGACGATCGCGTCTGGATGGAATCGGCCGGGGGAGCTGGGCCGCCAATGGGGCTTCCGACACCGGGAGCGTTAGCCCGAAAGGGGGGCAAAGGGCACGGCACCCGGCACGTCGGGTACCCGTTCGGGGACCCGACGGTCAAGAAGTCATCATCGCTACGACCGGCATCAGAAGCATCGAAGCGAATCCCCGGCACATGAATTCCGCCAAGCTGAACGGATTATACCCCGAATTGGCCGGACTGTCTACGTCGAGATCGCAATCCACGAGGCCCCCAGGCACCCGACTGCATAAGGAGAATTGCGCCGAGAGCGGAGATTTGTGAGACGTCAACGGGAGAATCGGGAGTCTCTCGGATCCTGGAGGTGACGTTGGGGGAGATGGGATCCCCCGGCAGCGAAGTCGCGAGTTGTCCGGATCCTCAACCGCCCAGGCCGCCACTTCTACCAATCGACCGGCCGTCAGACGTGCTCTGTCGCGCCAGCAGCGCAAAATCGAATGGGCTCATGCATCCACGTCGGCGAACGGCAATCCCCATTACGGAAGCCGTCGTGCATGGGAATGCTGACGAATCCACAGCTCTCGGTCGACGGCATCGGCCATGGACTCCACAGACCCGTCCAGGCGCAAGGCGTTGACCAGCCCCGGATGTTGGCTGCGTGCGGTCGCGCCGAAATTTGCCGGGACCGCACCACCAGAGCAAGGCATACCACGTCGCTCCAATTCCGCTGCCGAATAGGTCAACGTCAGCAGAGTACAGCTATTGATGGCGTCACTTCCCGAATTGGGTCCTTGCGGATGACCGGCCGTCACGCTGGCTCCGACGAATCCCAATGCCCAGGTCCCTCGTGGATCGAGGGGATCAACGCCGGCGCGGAGTTCATCCACGGCGACCATGTTGGACAGGCCGTTGGTGAACCTTTCGAAGCCGAAGGAGACATTGAATCCTCCCACGCCGTTACCCCACACCTTGGTGTTCGTGTTGATCAGATCGTTCGTATCCGCGCTGAACCCGTCAGGGCAATTCGGCATAAAAGTAAAGCACGGATGATTCACGCCTGCATTGAGTCCGTAGTTTCCCCGCGAATACAAGTGGCCGGACGCGCCGGCGAGCAGAGCCCGGTCGTATCGTACACGGTTTTGACCGTCGGTTGGGCATCTCATGACCGGCAAGTTGGTGGTACGCGCCTCGATTTGAGAAGGATCGTCGACCGGAACGTGGAAATCGAAAGAGTCATGAAGCGCCGTCTGCTCAAGATAAGGCAGGATGAGCATCAGCCAGTTCGCATGGAGCCGATCCGGTTCGGTTGCGGGTGAAATTCCCAGCCCCACGCGATCGATCGTGCCAATCGGAAACAGCCCCAAGCCCAACGGCTCACCGCGCCCTTGCCAGATCATCGCCGGAGGCAAAACGCGATGCGTGTCGTGGTACTGGTGCAGCGCGATGCCGAGTTGCTTGAGGTTGTTCTGGCAATGCATCCGCCTGGCCGATTCCCGAACCTGCTGCACGGCAGGCAAGACCAACCCGAGGAGCACGCCGATGATCGAGATGGTCACAAGCACCTCGACGAGCGTGAAACCACGACACCGGGGCTTTGTCATCGGTCGTCGTCTTCGTCAGAAACCCGGGGGGCCTGACGTCACTGTCTACGCGGCATCCGGTCGGCCGTGCCCGGTAGCGGAAGTGCCGGGAGTTTCCATTCCGAATTCTCACGAGTCCGGCTGCGGACAGCGCCCATCGGCGACGTTGCCCCCCCTTCCCAGGTACCCGCACCCGCCCTCCATGATACCGCATCGCTCCATAGGATGCCAGCCTTCGCCGGCAGTTGCGCAACGATCCTACCCGAGGGATCGATGATTGCGCTTCCGCGACGAGCTGTAGCTTGGTTCGCTTCAAGGCCCGGTTGCGCCATATCCACATTAACGGCGCCAGGCAGAGCCACCACGTCGGCCAGGAAAGCGGAGGAAAGGACGCCGCGAACCATAGTGCTGCGCCGATGGCCAGAATCCGTCGCGTCGTGCCTCCCACCAGGGCCCCGACCGCCACCAGGACCAAGGCGTCATGCCATCCACTGAGCGCGGCAATCACCAGCCCACAGATGGCGACACCCTGCGCGAGCGAGCGGGCCGTCGCCGGCGAGGGCAAGCCTGGCGCAAGCCTCTCTGCCAAGCCGCGCGGCGCAAGGGTCGTCGCACTTCGCACGACTCCGCAAGCGAATCGGGATCGTGCCAAGAAGCTTGGGAAAGGAGGATAGCGAACATGACGTGAGTTTGAAACCTTTCATCGGAGCCCTGCGGGTACTAAGCCCGTCCAGGAGAGCCTGACCAGCACCTGGAAGCGAGTCT
>Ga0334895_1001698_pt1 | contig 21118 bp, 13 predicted proteins | sample GraSluR3_MG_7_FD_207229 | JGI IMG/M metagenome (GOLD analysis project Ga0334895, IMG submission 207229) | Sludge microbial communities from methane-producing bioreactor in Wageningen University, Netherlands - Granular Sludge_31_05-R3 | ecosystem: Engineered > Bioreactor > Anaerobic >... | reverse complement strand
CAGGGATTGTAATTGAGAATCAGGAGACGCGTTCCCAGGGTAAGAACAAGGAGAATGCTCTCAGGATACTGAAGTCTAACCTGTATGAGATGGAATTGCGCAAGAGGATGGAAGAGCAGGCGAAGGTTGAAGGGCAGAAGAAGAAGATTGAATGGGGTTCTCAGATAAGGTCGTATACACTGCATCCCTACAAACTAATCAAGGATGTCCGTACAGGCTATGAATCAGGTAACGTGATTGCAGTACTCGACGGTGACCTGAATGAGTTTATCAAGACCTATCTTATGGAGTTTGGCGGTTCAGAGCAATGAGGAAAGCATCAGCCTAATATGACAAAAAGCATTGAATAAGTGGTACATGATTAATTTATTTTGCAGTTAACAATCAATATATCTTATGAAAGAGGAACAAAAGCTGTTTGAGGATTTCAAGCCTGTAGCAACGGAGGAGTGGATTGAGAAAATAACAAAGGATCTGAAGGGTGCTGATTTTAACAAAAAGATGATCTGGAAGACCAATGAAGGCTTTGACGTAATGCCATTTTACCGTGAGGAGAATCTGGAGGGGCTGAATCACCTTGACACCCTGCCGGGCGAGTTCCCCTTTGTCAGGGGGGGGAAGCAGGAAAACAACACCTGGTTCATAAGGCAGAACATTGAGATAAAGGATTACACTGCTGCCAATCGCAAAGCACTTGACATACTTATGAAGGGTGTCGATTCGCTGGGATTTATCATCAGCGATGCCGAAACAATAACGCCAAGGAACCTGGAGACATTGCTGGCAGGGATATATACAGAGAGCATTGAGTTGAATTTCAGGTCGGAAGGCAAGGCGAGGGAGCTGGTACAATACCTCGTTACATTGTTACAATCGAGGGAGTCAGACCTCTCAGCTGTTCGCGGTGCTGTTGAAGCTGATCCGATAGGCAGGCTGATGGTTAATGGTAAGCTTTGTGTTCCGGTAAGTGATGGCCTGGACTATCTGGCTGAACTGGTAAAGGATTCAAAGCCGTTACCCGGTATGAGAGTCGTACAGGTAAATGCATCAAACTTCTGCAACGCCGGCGCTGATATTGTGACAGAACTTGCGTTAGGCCTTTCACTGGGTAATGAATATCTTGCACAGCTTACAAAAAGGAATATTGATGTTTCTCTTGCTGCTGCAAAAACAGGATTCTCTTTTGGTATCGGCTCCAACTACTTCATGGAGATAGCCAAGCTCAGGGCTGCACGTCTGCTATGGGCTCTGATTGTAAAAAGATATGAACCTGACAATAAGCTGGCTTGCCGCATGAATATACTTTCAGTGACAAGTGAGTGGAACAAAACGGTTTACGATGCCTATGTGAATATGCTTCGTACACAGACCGAGGCTATGTCAGCTGCTCTCGGAGGAGCGGACTCACTGGTTGTATCTCCTTTCAACAGTCATTTTACCACTCCCGATGAATTTTCTGAGAGGATTGCCCGCAACCAGCAGCTGCTATTGAGGGAAGAGGCCCATTTCAACAAGGTGATTGATCCTGCCGCCGGGTCATGGTATATTGAAAACCTGACACATATGATTGCCGACAAGGCATGGAAGCTCTTCCTGGAAATTGAAGACAGGGGAGGATTCCTTAAGTCACTTCAGGAAGGTGTCATTCAGCAGATGGTCGAAACCATTGCCTCCAAAAGAAGAGATGACATTGCCAGGCGCAGGGAGGTGATGGTTGGTTCAAACCAGTACCCGAATTACAGTGAAAAGATTCCTGTCAGGGCCGAAAGAGAAAGAATTTTCAGCAGGGAAGGCATGCCGGAACAGCTTGAGGTTAAGCCACTGAAGCTTTTCAGGGGAGCCGAGGAGTTTGAAAAGCTAAGACTCGCTGCTGAAGAGAGAGAGGAGCAGCCTTCGGTATTTATTCTGGCTGCCGGCAATCCGGCCATGCGCATGGCGCGTGCCCAGTTCACATCCAACTTCTTTGCCTGCGGTGGATATAAGATTATCGACAAGGGGGCATTTAAAAGCATTGAAGAGGGAGCCAGGGCCGCTGTCGAAAGCAAGGCACCGATAGTAGTGATCTGCAGTTCTGATGAGGAGTATGCTGAGCTGGCGCCGGTGGCTTTTGACATTATCGGCAGAGAATCTCTCTTTGTGGTGGCAGGTGCTCCCGATTGTATGGAGGACCTTAAGAAAAGAGGCATTGAACACTTCATAAGTATCAGGTCGAATCTGCTTGATACTCTGAGGGAGTTTCACAAATTAGTTGGTGTTGAGATTTAATCAGGAAGGGGAATTATATGAGACCTGTATTCAAATATGAGGATTTTAAGAATTATGCACCTGAGCCTGCCGGTCATGATAAATGGAAGCAGGAGCATCAGAATGGACTGGAATGGTTAACACCCGAGAGGATACCTGTAAAGAGTGTATTTACAGCCGATGATTTGAAGGAGATTGATCATCTGGGCTTTGTATCGGGCATAGCTCCTTATCTGCGCGGACCATACTCAGGAATGTATGTTACAAGGCCCTGGACGATAAGGCAATATGCGGGCTTTTCTACCGCTGAAGAGTCAAATGCCTTCTACAGGAGGAATCTGGCTGCCGGCCAGATGGGATTATCAGTGGCATTCGACCTTGCCACCCACCGTGGCTATGATTCCGATCATGAACGGGTGGTTGGTGATGTGGGCAAAGCCGGTGTTGCTGTCTCAACGGTCGAGGGGATGAAGGTGCTTTTTGATAATATCCCCCTCAATAAGATGTCAGTGTCGATGACCATGAACGGGGCGGTATTGCCGATAATGGCATTCTATATCGTAGCTGCACTGGAACAGGGAGCGAAGCTTGAAGACCTATCGGGAACAATACAGAATGATATTCTGAAGGAATTTATGGTGCGCAACACCTATATCTATCCGCCGGCATTTTCGATGCGCATCATTGCCGATATCTTCAAGTATACTTCCAGGAATATGCCCAGGTTCAACTCGATAAGTATCTCGGGTTATCATATGCAGGAAGCCGGTGCCACCTGTGACCTGGAGCTTGGGTATACTCTTGCCGACGGACTGGAATATCTTCGTACGGGAGTCAATTCAGGGCTTGATATTGACTCGTTTGCACCCCGTCTGTCATTTTTCTGGGCCATAGGGATGAATCATTTCATGGAGATTGCAAAGATGAGGGCAGCCAGAATGCTATGGGCCAGGATAGTGAAGCAGTTTAATCCCAAAGACCCCAAATCACTGGCATTGAGGACACACTCGCAGACTTCGGGGTGGAGTCTTACCGAGCAGGATCCTTTCAACAATGTCGGACGTACCTGTATCGAGGCTATGGCGGCAGCCCTGGGTCATACACAGAGTCTTCACACCAACGCCCTTGATGAGGCCATTGCCCTGCCAACAGATTTTTCTGCACGTATAGCAAGGAACACTCAGATATATCTTCAGGAGGAGACTCAGATATGCAGGCAGATAGACCCATGGGGAGGTTCCTACTATGTTGAGTATCTTACCAGGGAGATTGCCCGCAAGGCATGGGAGCATATAGAGGAGATCGAGAGTCTGGGAGGAATGGCCAGGGCGATTGAATCAGGAATACCAAAAATGAGGATCGAGGAGGCAGCTGCCAGGGCCCAGGCCAAGATTGACTCAGGTGTTCAGACTATTGTAGGAACCAACAGATACAGGCTTGAAAAAGAGGATCCGCTGGAAATCCTCGAAGTGAATAATACTGCAGTACGCGACATACAGGTAAAGAGGCTTGCAGAGCTCAGGGAAAAGCGTGATGAGTCAGCCTGCCAGGCTGCCCTCAATGCCCTGACAGATTGCGTTAAAACCGGCGAAGGTAACCTTCTGGAGCTTGCTGTTGAGGCTGCTGCAAAAAGGGCAACCCTTGGAGAAATATCATATGCATGTGAAAAAGTAGTTGGGAGATATAAAGCAGTGATAAGGACAATATCAGGAGTTTACTCCTCAGAGTATAAGTCAGATGCCGACTATGAAGCGGCTAGAAGACTGGCAGCAGAATTTGCAGCCAAAGAGGGCAGACAGCCCAGGATAATGATAGCCAAAATGGGCCAGGACGGTCACGACAGAGGCGCAAAAGTGGTATCGACAGGATATGCAGACATAGGCTTTGACGTCGATATCGGTCCATTATTCCAGACCCCTTCGGAAGCAGCCAGGCAGGCTGTGGAGAATGATGTGCACATACTTGGTGTTTCAAGTCTGGCGGCAGGTCACAAGACGCTGGTACCACAGGTAATATCAGAGCTGAAGAAGCTGGGCAGGGAAGACATCCTCGTTATTGCCGGCGGCGTGATACCGGCCCAGGATTATCAGTTCCTGTATGATTCGGGTGTTGCAGCAATATTTGGTCCGGGTACCTCTGTGGCAAGAGCAGCCAAACAGATACTCGAGATTCTTATAGCAGCCACAGAATAATAGTAACAAAAAAAATAGTAATCTGAGGCAGCGGAACATGTTTTCGCTGCCTTTGATATCTCAGACGTGATGATGTTTTTTCAAATATTACCTTAATTTTGTGAATATAAAGATTTCAGCTATGTCAAAATTGTTTTACCTCAGCCTTATAATCTCAGTATTGGTGACAGGCTGTTCCGTTGCAGGCAGGTCGGCAAGGGAGGTCGTCAGTGAACCGGTAGCTGAAGAGACAGCGGAGACGGTAACCATATCACAGCCTGAGCGGCCCATTGTCAATTTTCAAAGGCCGGAAACCTGGCTGATGGGATACTTCCTTCACGATCTGATGACAACCCCACCCCACGACGCATGGTACAATCCGGAATATGAAAAATATGTTCCCCAGGAAGAGCTGGTACATAAAATAGCTGCAACAAATGTCAGCGACGTATCAGTTCTTATTGTGCTCGGCTCATGGTGTCCCGACAGTCACAGGGAGGTGCCGAGATTCAATAAACTGATTGATGAATGCGGTTTGCAGCGTATTAAGGTCACCTATCTTGGTGTTGACATGAACAAGATAGCTCCGATAGGAGACTATGAGAAACTTGGCATTAAAAGAGTGCCGACTTTTATAATTTACAGAAATAATATTGAAGCCGGACGCATCATTGAGTATCCTTCCACGTCTTTAGAGAGGGACCTATTTCAGATCCTTAACAGGTAAACAGAAAAAAAAATACATCATGGAACAGAAACCAGACAGATCGGCTCAGAATTTTGGTATTGCGGCATTGGTAACAGGAATCATTACATTCATACTGGCTGTTATACCATGTATTGGAGTAATTGCTCTTATTCCCGGAATTATAACAATTATTCTTGCAGTAGTTGGCCTCACGAGGTCTGCAACAGAAGGCAGGGGCCTTGTGATCGCAGGGTTGATTATCGGTGTTGTTGCAACGATGATCTCGGCCTCGCAATTGGCTATTTTCAGCAAAGGAATAGGCAACCGCGACAATATTGTAAATGAAATAAGAAATGCAGTTGAGGAGGTCAGGACAGAAATACTTGACGAAATTGAGAGCGGCGACTTTTCTATCAGGGTTGAGAGTGGTGGTGATGTTGTTGAAATTAAATCCAGAATAGACCCGGAAAAACTCGAGAAGAAGATTGAAAAGCTTGAGAAGCTTGAGGGCATCGCCGAGCCTGACACTGTAAAGAAGAAGTAGTTTAAAGGGAAGTTATTATCAGACCCTATATTATTATAAATGTTGCTTTCGCCGGAGTTATCCTCATTGTTATGGGGTACTCCGGCATTTTTTCACCAGACGAGGGTAATTACCCTGTTGTATGTGTTCACGAGGCAGTTACAGGAAAACCCTGTCCTTCCTGTGGATTGTCACATGGCTTTTCACTGATTGTTCGCGGCCGGTTGTCAGAGGCTATTGAATGGAACAGCTATTCACTGAGGATATTTCTTTTCTTTTTCCTGCAGCTGTTAATGAGGGTTGGCCTGTCAATCTGGTACATCAAAATTCCCGCCCCGGCCTTAAGAAACAACCTGATTGCTGCCGATTCGTCTGTTACTGTTGTTATGTTCCTTCTGGCTTTCTGGCCGATGCTCAGGTTTCTTGTAACCTCTTTTTAGCTTTTGGTAGTAAGGTGCTTTTTTGCAAGTTCGACTGACAATTCGAATTCGAAGCCTTTTGCCTGCATTGAACTGATGATTTTGGCCATAACAGCTGTTCTGCTGTTACCCTTTTTTGACCTTACCAGCGACAATACAATCTTTTCGGCTGTCTCCCTGTATTCCTCATCATCGATTTGCTGGAGCGCCTCTGCTATTGTGTCATGAGGCAATGACTTCATTTTGAGGTTATAAGCAATTTTAATCCTTCCCCATTTGTTGTATCGGAGCTTATCTCTGGCATATGCTGATGCATAGCGTAATTCATCGATGAATTTGTCTTTTAGAAGCGAGGCTATTATTTTATCTTCATTCTCATCCCCTGCCACGTTCCAGCTCCTTAGCTTTGTCCTGATATCATGTATACAGTACTCCCTTGCCGCACACAGCTGCCTGGCCCTTTGTAGAGCGGCATCAAACCGTTCCCTGTCAGAAGGAGTCCCTGGTTCCGCAGATAAATCTCTCTTTTGAGTTGATGTCATTTATGATGCTGAAGTTTGTAAGCTGTGAGCTGGTAAATGATTGCAAAGTCTCTGCCGCCAGGGCTTCATTAATTTCGAAACAGAACCATCCTCCCGGTTTCAGAAGCGCTTCGAGGGCTCTGTTCAGAGCACGGTAGAACAGCACCGGATCGCTGTCAGGGACAAACAGGGCCTGGTGCGGCTCATTGAGAATGACCAGCGGCTCCATTGTCTCCTTTTCTGATTCGCGCACATAGGGTGGGTTTGCCACAATGATATCTGCCATGGGCAGGCTCTGGAAGTCGTGTCTCAGCAGGTTGTGTTTAACAAGAGAGACCCTTGCGTTATGTGTTTTTATGTTCAGTGAGGCAGTTTCAAGGGTGTCGTCGTGCAGGTCAGTAGCCCAGATTTCAGCTTCGGGAAGCATCAGGGAGAGGGAGATGGCGATACAGCCACTCCCGGTGCAGAAGTCTATAACTGTACCATTAAATCTATTACCTGCATGTTTTAGTGTCATTATTACAAGTTCTTCTGTTTCCTGCCTGGGTATAAGCACTTTATTGTTTACTATAAACCGGCGGTTCATAAACCATCCGTATCCGGCTATATGCTGAACGGGTTTAAGCTTTTTCAGTTCTCTGAGGCCCTCCTTAATCTTGTATGCTTCACCGGCAGTAAGCTTTCTCTCTCCGTATTTCAGCTGTTCCAGCAGAGGCAGACCTGTTACTGATTCTATCAGGAATGAAGCAACGGCACCTGATTCGCCGGGAGGGTATATCTCAGCAAGTTCAGAGGCAAGATGCCGTCTGATATCGGCTATTGTTTGTAACTTAACGCCCATAATTCAAAGTTAATCTTTCTGGTGTAAATGAAAAACGATGCCGACAATCTATGGATGCGCCGGTGCCTTGAGCTGGCCGCGAAAGCCCTTGGCCGCACCTGGCCTAATCCTGTCGTCGGATCAGTAATCGTTCACGAGGGCCGCATCATTGGCGAAGGCTTTCACATGAAGGCGGGAGAGGCTCATGCTGAGGTAAAAGCCATTGAATCGGTGTCGGACAAAGCGTTGCTCAAGAGATCTACATTATACGTTAATCTTGAGCCATGCTCTCATTACGGCCGCACTCCTCCATGTGCTGAGAGGATAATAGCTGAGGGTATTCCCAGGGTTGTAATAGGAACCGGGGATACCAGCGACAGGGTTGCGGGACGTGGCGCCGGCATGTTACGCAATGCCGGGTGCGAGGTTGTTACCGGTGTTTGTGAGGAGGAAGCGCGCAGGATAAACTGCAGGTTTTTTACATTCCATGAGAGGAGGCGCCCCTATGTTATACTGAAGTGGGCGATGAGCGCCGACGGCTTTATCGATATCAACAGACCCCCCGGTTCCCCCGTAGAACCGTACTGGATAACCGGTATGACCGAGAGGGTGCTGGTACACAGGTGGAGGGCGACGGAGCAGGTTATTGTTGCAGGAGGAGGGACGATAAGGTCTGATAATCCGGCCCTTAATGTTCGGTACTGGCAGGGACCTGACCCTTTGAAGGTGATAATTTCATTGTCGGGAAGACTTGACACTGCGGGAAGGGTGTTTGAGGGTGCAGCCGGCACTCTGCTGTTTACTGCCGGTACTGATGTCAATTACCCGGTGACAGAGGTTGTCAGGATAAGCGGCAGGGAGGAGGATACCGCAGGGGAGGTTCTCAGGGAGCTTTATGAACGTGGATACCAGTCAGTTTTTGTTGAAGGCGGCAGAAGGGTTCTTGAGATGTTCATAGCAGCGGGAATGTGGGACGAGGCAAGAATATTCAAAGGTTCCGTCAGATGGGGAGAGGGATTGAAGGCACCGGTAATTGCGGGTAAAGAAATGCCTGAAACCCGGTTCAGCAGCAGTGTGCTTCAGGTAATCCATAATGAAGATATTCGTTGACAGCGTATTGACCTATGCGAATTTTTATTAATTTTGATAATTATCTGGTAAATATTAAGAAACGAGGTCATGAAAAAGAGAGTAACAATTGTTATACTGCTGTTGGCAGGTATTGCCACCGCCGGCTTCGGTCAGAATCCAAAACAGATGATAAAGGCCGGTCAGAGATTTATGGAGGGGATGAAGTATGAGGCTGCATTAGAGCAGTTTACAAAAGCCATCGATATCGATCCCAACAGTCCTGACGGATATCTCGCAAGAGCAGAAGCACTCGAGAAGATGGCAAAATATGACGATGCTTACGAGGATATTGAGAAAGCACTTGTCCTGGATCCCAACAGTGTGAGTGTTCTCTACCAGGCGGGCAGGATTTGTAATCTCCTGGGCCGGTATGACGAGGCTCTGGCACATCTCAACAGGGTGACAGCCATTGAGAAACGAAACAAGGATGTCTATCCTGAAAAGGTTGAAACACTGCTGAACCTTGGATATTATGATCAGGCGCTGCGGGCTTCTGACACGGCGCTGCTGCTGCGCAATGATGTCAGGAATATGCATGACAGGGGGAGGGTTTATGTTAAACTGAATAACGATTTACTTGCCAAGCGCGAGTTTGAGAACGCCATCAGGAAGGACAGGAATTATGAGCCTTCGAGACTTGAGCTGGTAGACATTCTGATAAGGGAAAACAAGCTTGGAGAGGCACTGGGCCAGTGTAACGCAATGATAGGCATAAATGACAGAAACACCGCTGCCTATGCTGCCAGGAGCAGGGTTTATGTTGCCAGCATGGACTTTCCCAATGCAATTAATGATATCTCGAAGAACATTTTGATTGAGCCCAACGAGCCTGAGCACTATTTTACCAGGGGTCAGTATTACCAGAAGTTCAACCAGCATTCGAATGCAATAAATGACTTCTCAAAATATATCAGCCTCAGGGATGACAATCCCAATGTCTATTTTGCAAGGGCTGCCTCATATGAGGAGATAATGAGTTTTGACAGGGCGGCGCAAGACTACATGAAGATAACCGAGCTGTCGGAGTTTGATGAGAGGGCACGCCGCAGGCTTGCAGAGGCAGAGGACAGGTTGTTTGAGATAAACCGCGAGAGTGTGCCCCCGGAGGTAAATATCGTTACCCCAGAGCCAAAGGAGAACATCCTTGAAGTCAGGAAAGACAGCAAGACAGTATTGATTTCAGGACGTATTACCGATAAGAGTCCAATAAGCTTCCTGAAGGTCAACGATGAGACCTTCCCGGTAACGCTGAGGGACGGTGGCTATGAATTTGTTGCCAGTGTCAATGTTCAGAACATCAATGCTGTAAAAATAGCGGCAGCTGATGTTTATGAAAATATCAAAACCCTGAACTTTGACCTGCGTTGGACAGAGGTTGACCCTCCAAAGATCAGCCTTCTTGCTCCAACGCCTTCTGACGACGGAGGAACAATATTCCTTGATAACAATGATCAGATGCAACGCATTGAGGGTAGAATAACCGATGCAAGTCGTATACAATCAATCGAGATTGAAGGAGTTCTAGCCAGTTACTCAAAGAATGAACTGAATCCATCATTTAATGCAACCGTAGATGTTCTCAATAAAAATAAAATAACAGTCATTGCCGAAGATATATATGGTAACCGTACCGAGAGCCTCTTTAGCCTCAACCGTGAGGGAGCAATGATTGCTGAATCCAATCCTATGGGCAGGACATGGGTGGTGTTCATTGAGAACTCGGCCTATACGATGTTTGCCAGCCTTGAAGGACCGGCAAAGGATATAACCCTCATGCAGAGGGCTCTTGATAATTATCAGATACACAATGTTATTCATAAGAAGAACATGACCAAAACCGAGATGGAAAGGTTCTTCAATATTGATCTCAGGGATATGGTGAGGGCCAATAATGTGAATTCGCTTCTTATCTGGTATGCCGGACACGGTAAGTACATAAACGATGTTGGTTACTGGATACCGGTAGATGCGAGAAGGGATGAAGAGTTTACATATTATAATATTAACGGACTGAGGGCCGCGATGGAGCCTTATATTAATGTGGTTACACATTTGCTGGTAATATCCGATGCATGTGAGTCAGGTCCGGGATTCTACACAGCTATGCGTTCTGAACTAAAGCAGAGAAGTTGTGACGACTGGCAGTCAACGCAACTGAAGTCGAGCCAGGTATTTTCATCGGCCGGTGATCAGCTTGCGCTGGACAACTCCCAGTTTACCCAGACATTCTACAACATGCTTATGAACAATCCTAATGCATGCCTTCCTATAGAGGAAATAGTAAAGACGGTGAATGATGCTCATGTTACTGCCAATATTCCAAGACCTAAATTCGGTAAGATTACCGGCCTTCGCGACGAAGACGGTACTTTCTTTTTCATAGCCAAATAAATGCAATGACAATAAATCATTCCTGCAGAATGAAGGGGATCATCAGGCGCTTTGTGCTGATGATCTTCTTTTTTGGGTTCATTACCCTGACAGCACAGTCACAGACATGGTATTTTGAACGTTACGGCGCCGAACAGGGAATTAACTCATCAAAAGTATATGTATCCCTCCAGGATTCCCGCGACTTCGTCTGGCTGGGAACCGATGTCGGTTTGTCCAGGTTTGACGGATCGAAGATAGAGAATTTCAGTGTTGACAATGGTATTGCCCCGGGAGGAGTAAGATCGATGTGTCAGGATACCACGGGAAGGATATGGTTCGGACATCTTAACGGGGGTATCAGTTATTATGACGGTACAAGTTTCATAAGGGCTAAGGTAGATGACGGGCATATTACAACAGATATTACCAGTATCAGGCAATTGGGAAATTATCTTTGGATTACCACATTCATGAATGGTGCCATGAGAATCAACTTCCCCGACATCGGTGATACCATTCTGGTTGGGAAGCAATATCATGGCAGTGAGGGACTTAGTGATATTGTTCCTGTGTCATACATTGACCTCAGTGGTAATTACTATTGTATTACCGATGTGGGTATCAGGAAGTACCTGCCTGAGAAGGACAGGTTCGAACTTTTCAGTCCACCGGGCCTTACGCGCGAATGGCAGATTACCTGTATGCTTGAGGACAGCATGGGTAACTTCTGGTTTGGCACCTACAACGGAGGACTGTATAAAATTGAAAAGGGTTCTGATACTGCGATGGTCTTCGATCGACGCGACGGACTTGCACGAAACTGGATTACCTGCCTTATGGAAGACTATCGTGGAAATGTATGGGCCGGTTCAAATGGTTCGGGAATAACGGTTTTCAGAGGCGGAAAGGAAATACGCAACTTTAATACTTCTAATGGCTTATCGGCCAGGCAGATTTTCTCCATGATGGAAGATCGGGAGAAAAATGTCTTTGTAACCGACTTCGGTGACGGATTTAGTATCTTCAAAGGAGACCACATTTATACAATCTCGGATGATTATATTCTTCCCGATCGGTCGGTTTACGCGATACAGGAAGGTCCGGGAGGCAATATGTGGCTAGGGACTGATGCCGGTATAGCTTTGATTGAGCAGAATGCAGCACCAGGCAGAAAAAGTACGGTTTATAACCAGGCCTCGAAGGCAATTGGTAACATGATGAGATTCCTGCAATCAGACCCTTCAGGTAATATATGGATTGGCACCCATGACAGAGGAATCTCCTTCTTTAACTTGTCAAATAACCAGTTCATATGGGACATAGAGATGAATTTCTCAATATGGTCACAGGCCAAAGCCCTGGTTGTGAAGGCTATGATTTTTGATAAAAACGGCAACCTCTGGGTAGGTACCGATGACGGTCTCGTTCAGTGGTATAAAGATGGTTCGGGTGGGTACAAGTATACGAGGCTTGAGTTCCCGTCAATGGCAGGCAGCATGATTACCACCCTTTTTTGTGATAGCAGGGGAAACATCTGGATTGGATCGGAACTTGATGTAGGTCTTACGAAACATACACCCGGACCAGATCCGGAGAAGGCTGAATTCAATATTGTTGACCTAGGCGACAGATATGTAATCAGTGTAATTGCAGAAACACCTGATGGTCGTTTGTGGCTGGGAACTGCAAGTGGTGGGGTTATAATACTAAGGGATGGTGTCGTTGAATTTAAGCTTACTGAAGATGACGGACTATTGTCAAATAATATCAAGCAGCTTCTTTATGATGGAGACTTCTTGTATATCGGTACAAACAGGGGACTTAACAGGCTTAACCTTAGCGACAATTCAATTACCACCTTCAATCGCCGCAACGGATTTACAGGTATTGAGGCAACCAGCAACGGTCAATTCAGGGATAGCAGAGGGCGCCTTTGGTTCGGAACAACCAACGGAGTTACCGTTATTGATCCTTCTCTATACCCTCCGGTGAACAAAACTCCCCTTACCCACCTCAGGAGCATGAATATTAACAATGAGCCCCGTGAGATGACCACTAACATGAAACTAACATACCGTGAGAATACAATATCATTTGATTACTACAGTGTGTGTTTTACCAATCCCGACGCGGTTACTTATATGGTAATGCTTGAAGGTGCAGAGGAGAGTTGGCGCCCGGCAACTACCCAGACAACAGCCTATTATTCAGCTCTTAACCATGGCCAGTATACTTTCAGGGTCAAGGCTTCAAACAGCTATGGTTACTGGGATGAGGAACCGGTTTCTTTTTCATTTATCATAAGACCTCCATTTTACAAGGCGCCCTGGTTCATTGTAATGATGAGCATGCTCGTAATAGCCTTTACTGCGCTCTATATTAAGATAAGGGAGATGAATCTTGTCAGGGAGAAGAAGATACTCGAGGAGAAGGTAGTGGAGAGAACCGCAGAGGTGGTACATAAGAGCCAGATCATCGAGGAGAAGAACCGTGACATTACTGCTAGCATAAGGTATGCCGAGAGGATTCAGAGGGCCATGCTTCCTCCCGACAACCTGTTTCCGGAGACCTTTATATTCTTCAGGCCAAAGGATATTGTCAGCGGTGACTTCTACTGGATGCATGACAATGGTGATTTCATGTTCATTGCGGCTGTCGATTGCACAGGCCACGGCGTTCCGGGGGCATTCATGTCGATCATCGGTCATAATTCACTGAACAAGATTGTAAGGGAATATGGTATAATTAAACCTTCAGCCATTCTCGACCAGTTAAACAACGAGGTTGTAAAAGCTCTTCTTGCGAGACATGAGACAACAATAAATGACGGGATGGACCTTTCTCTGGTGGCGTTGGACAAGAAGAAGAGGACAATGGAATATGCCGGAGCGTATAATCCTCTTTATGTAGTGAGGGAAGGGAGCATAACAGTTTACAAGGCCGACAGGTTTCCAATAGGAATGTCGAGTGTCAAGGAGCAGAAGAAGTTCACAAATGTAGATGTTGATATTGCTCCGGGCGATATGATTTATCTCAGTTCAGATGGATTTGCCGATCAGTTTGGCGGACCTGATGGTGGTAAATATAAGAGTGCTGCCTTCAAGAAGTTATTGACAGAAATATCAGTTTTGCCTGTCGCCGATCAGAAGTGCAGGCTTGATGCCGAGATGATATCCTGGAAAGGAGAGTTGCCTCAGGTTGATGATGTTTTGGTAATCGGCTGCAGGATTATCTGAGCAGCTTCTCAAATTTTTGCAATTCCACGGGGGTTGGGTATCCATCCCCCGTAGTTTTTTACTTGCGTAATCACTTCATGAGGTGTTGCAGCTACTGTCCAGATATCACGATGCTGCGTATGCAGGAAATTTTCCGATACCATTTTATCGAGCATTTTAAGGAGCAGGTCGTAAAAACCGAGTGTATTTAGAATAACTATCGGACCGTTATATAAACCCAGCTGTTTCAGTGTTATAGCTTCGGCCAGTTCCTCCAGTGTTCCTATTCCACCGGGCAGGGCGACTACTGCATCAGCCAGTCCGAACATGGTCTTCTTCCTGTTGTGCATATCGTCGGTGATTATCATTTCAGAGACCCTGTTATGGCCCCAGCCTTCATCCTGCATGAATCCCGGTATTACTCCGGTTACCTTTCCCCCCGCCTCGAGGGCCGAATCGGCCAGCCTGCCCATCAGGCCTATTCCTCCACCTCCGTAGATTATTTCAAAACCTTCAGAGGCCAACAGGCTGCCAAGCTCAACTGCGGCAGCAGCATACATCTCGTGAAGCAGGCTGCTGGATGATGCAAAAACACATATTTTCATGACCGAAGGTCAAAAGCGGGGCTGTAAGGACAGCTCCCGGATTGAGGTTTATGATTAAAGCAAAGCCGAAAGTTTGTCCACAAAGTTGGCCTTCGGAACAGCTCCGACCTGTTTGTCAGCCACTTCACCGTTCTTAAAAAAGAGAACGGTAGGAATATTCCTTATACCGAACCTGGCTGCCACTGCGGAACTCGTGTCTACATCGCACTTTGCAACGAGAGCTTTGCCTTCAAATTCCTTACCTATTTCTTCAATGTATGGTGCTATTACACGACAAGGGCCACACCATTCTGCCCAAAAATCGACAAGTACCGGTTTATCGGCTTTAAGTACTATTTCGTCGAAATTACTGTCATTTACTTCCAGTGCCATACTATTATATTATATATGTTTGTTAAGTTCTGTAAATTCTTCAGCGGGGTCAAATATAGCTAATTTACTTTATACTCAAACGTAGGATGATCGTCGAGAAAGGAGATAAAGTCATTTGTCAGCCTCACCCTTGAAGACCTTGAGAACATCCTGAACCTTATCTTTTCAGCGGGGTCGCTTATCTGCACCTTAAGCTCTGTCTTGCCCTTGTTTTCACTTATCAGCCGGAAGAGTTCACTTACCGTTTCCGTCGTGATGTCTTCAGCACGTGCCTTTATTGTGATCGAACTAATAAGATCTTCCCTTACACTTGAGAGAAGGTGTATAGTCTTGATTCTGAAATCATAATCATCATTGTACTGTCTCTTCTGAATCTTACCCTTAAGCAGCAGGTAATACCCGGTGTTCAGATACTTGCTGTTGTCAATATAGTCTTTATCGAACAGCATAAACCTGAATGAATCGGTATAATCCTGCAGTGTAAAGGTACCGTATGGCTTGCCGTTCTTGCTGATACCGCTTCTTACTTCGACTACTATTCCTGCCACTGTTGCCTCTCTGTCGGCATACTCTTTAAGACTTTGCAGCTCAGCGAGTGTTGCTGTACAGAAAGATTCCATTTCAAGCCTGAAATCGTCAAGTGGATGTGACGATAGATAAATGCCTATAACTTCTTTTTCGCGGTTGAGTTTTTCAAGTTTAGGCCAGTCAGGTGATTCTGCCGGTTCAGGTCTTACAATGTCAAAGCCGCCTTCTTCGCCGAACAGAGATTGCTGTGAGCTTTTCCGCAGTTCCTTCATGCTGTTCCCGAAGCGTATCAGGTTTTCTATGAAGCTGTTACCCCTGGAGTCAGGTGCAAAGTACTGTGCCCTATTGGTTCCTTCAAAGCAGTCAAAGACACCTGCCACAGCCATTGCCTCCAGGGTTTTCTTATTCAATGAGTTGAGGTTTACCCGTTCTGCCAGGTTATAGATGTCGTTGAATGGGCCGGCGGCGTTTCTTTCTTCCAGCAAATGGGCCACGGCATTCTCTCCGACACCTTTGATGGCCCCAAGTCCGAATCTGATATTACCTTCACGGTTAACCGTGAAATGAAATTCACTTTCATTGATGTCAGGCCCCAGCACCTCTATCCCCATTCTTCTGGTTTCATCCATGAAGATGGTGATTTTCTTAATGTCGCTCAGGTTGCGGCTCAGGACCGCCGCCATGTATTCAGCCGGGTAATTGGCTTTAAGGTACCCTGTCTGGTATGCGATCAGGGCATAGCACGTGGAGTGAGACTTGTTGAAAGCATACTCGGCAAATGCCTCCCAGTCGGTCCATATCTTCTCGGCAATAGTCAGTGAGTGTCCTTTCTTCTGGCAACCTTCAAAGAAGCGAACCTTCATCTGGTCCATTATATCGCGCTTCTTCTTCCCCATGGCCTTTCTCAGCGAGTCGGCCTGCCCCTTGGTGAATCCGGCCAGCTCCTGTGACAGAAGCATCACCTGCTCCTGGTAGACCGTAATACCGTAGGTGTCATCCAGGTATTTCTCCATCACAGGAAGTTCATACTCTATCTTCTCTTCACCATGTTTTCTCCTGATGAACTTCGGGATATATTCCATCGGCCCCGGGCGGTACAGGGCGTTCATTGCTATCAGGTCTTCGAATCTGTTGGGTTTGAGTTCCCGCAGGTATCTTTTCATTCCGGTAGATTCGAACTGGAAGAGGCCGGTAGTTTCACCGTTGCTGAATAGCTCGAAGGTCTTCCTGTCGTCGGGAGGGATAGTATTGATATCAATCTCGATACCTGCAGATTTCTTAATATTTGTCAGTGCATCCCTGATTATCGAAAGGGTTTTGAGTCCCAGAAAATCCATCTTCAGCAGTCCGACAGACTCTACATGGTCGCCGTCAAACTGGGTTGCGTACAGTTCTGTGTCCTTGGCAGTACAGACAGGGATATGTTCATCGAGTTGCTCACGTCCGATAATTACTCCGCAGGCGTGTACACCGGTTTGTCTGACTGATCCTTCAAGTATTTCTGCAAACCTGAGTGTTTTTGCTATCAGCTCATTCTCTGAATTTCGCTCTCTGGCAAGTTCAGGTGATTCGTCGTATGCTTCCCTGAGGCTTATTTTCTGTTTTTCCGGAACCAGCTTGGCAAGTCTGTCGGCATCTGGCAGCGGCAGTTTAAGTACCCTTGCTACGTCTCTTATTGCCAGTTTCGATGCCATGGTGCCGAAGGTGATGATATGTGCTACCTTGTCGTGGCCGTACTTGTTCACAACATATTTCAGAACCTCCTCTCGTCCGTCTTCATCGAAATCGATGTCTATATCGGGCATCGATATCCTGTCAGGGTTCAGGAATCGCTCAAACAGTAAGCCATACTTTATGGGGTCGATATCGGTTATTTTCAGGCAGTAGGCAACTACCGAGCCTGCAGCTGAGCCCCTGCCGGGACCGACAGAGACGTTCATTTCCCTTGCTGCCCTGAGCAGATCCTGGACTATAAGAAAATATCCTGGAAATCCCATTGAGGCGATGGTGTCAAGCTCAAAATCGATCCTGTCCTTCAGTTCAGGTGAGATTTCTCCCCATCTTTCCCTGGCTCCTTCATATGTAAGGTGACGCAGGTACTCATCCTTGTCACTGTATCCTTCAGGAATCTCGAACTCCGGCATAATCGGATCATGGTCGAGAGTATACTGTTCTATTTTTCCTGTGATCTCGGCAACATTATCTATGACTTCAGGCATATCGCTGAATATCTGCCTCATCTCCTCCTCGCTCTTAAGGTATTCTTCCTTGGTGTACCTCAGCCTCTTCGGATCGTCAAAGTCACTGGCAGTGTTGATACAAATCAGTATATCGTGTGCGTCGGCCTCTTCCTTATGTATAAAGTGAACATCATTAGATGCCACAATTTTAACGTTGAATTTTTGAGAAAGCTCTTTGAAGTGTGTAATGACTTTCTGCTGCAACGGGAATACTGTTCTGTCGGCGGTGGTGTCAAAGGTTTCATGCCTCTGAATTTCGAGATAAAAATCATCGCCAAAGATATCCATATATGAGGCCAGGGCGCTTTCTGCCCCTGCAGGGTTGTCACGAAGTATCTCGTCGGCTATCTCACCTGCAATGCAGGCTGATGTTGCAATCAGTCCTTCCCTGTATTTCCTTAGCAACTCCTTGTCAATGCGGGGCTTATAGTAAAAGCCTTTTGTATATCCTATCGATACGAGCTTAATCAGATTGTGGTAACCGGTAAGATTCTTTGCAAGCAGTATCAGGTGATGCCCCGATCTGTCCTCTTTGCCCGATGTCTCACTTATAGGCCTTCTGGCCACATACATCTCGCAACCTATTATTGGTTTTATGCCTGCAGCAGTTGTAGCGTTGTGAAACTCTTTCACGCCAAACATGTTCCCATGATCGGTAATAGCCAAAGATTCCATTCCCAGATCACCGGCCCTTCTTACAAGGGACTTAATGTCAGAGGCGCCATCAAGAATTGAGTATTGGGTATGAAGATGTAAATGAGTGAAACCAGCCATAAAGACTCTTGATTATTTAATAGGAGAAAAGGGTCATTGCAAAAATAAATTAAAAAGCTGTCGGGAAATTTCAAACCAGACGATTGTTGAAAAAAAATGAAGCCATACAAGAATGTTAAAAAAAGTTTATCTTTGTATACTTTCATTATGTGGTCAACCAACTTTATAAAATACTCTGTTTTTAGCTATGTGTCCAGTGGTGATAATTCATTCCCAACTTATAGTATTCATTAACCTAATCCAAATGTTATGAGAAAACTATTAATGTTTGTTTTTATGTTTTGCGGTCTGGCGCTGGCGGTTAACGCACAGCAGAAGACCGTGACAGGAACTGTAACCGGTGCTGATGATGGTATGCCCATAATTGGCGCTACGGTTCAGATCAAGGGTTCGCTGACGGGCGTCGCAACCAACCTGGAAGGCCAGTATTCTATCACCGTAAATGAAGGCGAGGTGCTGGTTATCAGGTATGTAGGCATGAAGACTGCCGAGGTCACAATTGGTTCTGCCAATGTCTATGACGTTGTTCTGGAACCTGACTTCCTTGGTGTCGATGAGGTTGTTGTTGTAGCCTATGGAACCACAAGGAAGGAGACCTATACAGGTTCGGCGGCCGTAGTAAGTTCAGAGAAGCTTGCGCGTACACCGACGACTTCAATAGTGAAGGCGCTCCAGGCAAATGCAACAGGTGTTCATGTGGTTAACTCAACGAGTGCTTCCAATGCTGACCCGATTATAAGGATCAGGGGTATCGGCTCGATAACAGCAGATGCTAATCCGCTGTGGGTTGTCGACGGTATTGTAGGAGCCTCGGTTCCCAACCTGAACGACATTGAATCGGTTACAGTACTGAAGGATGCCGCCGCAGCATCACTCTATGGTTCAAGAGCCGCGAACGGAGTTATTGTGGTTACCACGAAGAAGGGTATTCAGGGCAAGCCCAGGTTTACCTATCTTGGCAAACAGAGTATTTCGACCTTTACCACCAACAAGTTCGAGATGCTGAATGCTTCGGAATTCATGCAGAAATCATGGCAGGGTATTTATAACTATGCTGTTGATCAGGGTGAAGCCAACCCTGCAGCATATGCACATGATAATCTGTTTCTGCTTGCCGGTAAGAATCCTTTTAATATTGACCAGCCTTTCGACGACAATGGTAATCTGAAGTCGAATGCGCAGCTGATGTTTGACCAGAGCTGGTTTGATCTGGCACACAGAACAGGTCAGATATCGGAGCATAATTTTACTGCATCTGGCGGAGACGGCAGTACGAAGTTCTATTTCTCGGGAACCTATTTTGACCAGAAGGCCATAACAGTACCTGATGAAGTTAAGAGGCTGATGGGTCATATCAATGTGACGACACAGGTAAATAAGAAGATTACAGTAGGTTATACCTCTACTCTCAGACACCAGATGGGTAATACCGTAAAGGATATCACCAACGGTTCCGGTACAGGTTATGCTGCATACACTTATCCTAACAACGTTCCGCTTTATGTTCTTGATGATAACTTCCAGCCTGTTGTTGGTGACGACGGTAATTATGTATGGAACTGGGACAACCTTGTTTCGAAGGACTATAACCCGATTGCACAGAATGAGCTTGATCCGCGTGGTCACAGGTCAACAAATGTATTCAACTCATTTAATCTCAACTGGCAGATGTTTGAGGGTTTTGTGTTTGATACAAAAATAAGCGGAAGGGTTTCCAACGAGAATACAGACTTTTTCCGTAATCCGTTCCATGGTGATGGCAAGGCTTACAAGGGCAGCTCGACAAAATCTTCTGAGGATATCCGTACCTATTTCACATCTACCACTGTTAACTATGACAAGGTTTTTGGCAGTCATCAGATTGGCATACTGGGAGGTTATGAGACCGAGTATTATATCAGGAGGAGCATGACTGCATATGCCAGGGGTTTTGACATACCCTTCTCAGATGAGTTCAGTATTGCAGCAGAACCATTTGGCACACCTGTATCTTCCACAACTGAGACCTCTATGATTTCATATTTCAGTCGTCTCAACTACAGCCTGTTGGATAAGTACTATCTTTCAGCTTCATACAGGCGTGACGGATCATCGAGGTTTGGCCCGAGGGTTCGCTGGGCTGATTTCTGGTCGGCAAGTGCATCATGGAGGATTAATCAGGAGGATTTCCTTGCAGGCATTGGCTGGCTTGATGATCTTAAGCTGAGGATCAGTTATGGTACGAATGGAAACCAGGCTGTTCCTCCATATGCTTACCTTCCGACGTTTGCACTTGGATCAGTTTATGACGGTAATATAGGTATGACTCATAACCGTCTGCCTAACTATGACCTGAGATGGGAGAAGAACAAGATCATGAATGCCGGATTTGACTTCGGTATATTTGGCAAATTCCGTGGTAGCTTTGAATACTTTGACAGGCTGTCAGATGACCTCCTGCAGGATAAGCCACTGCCTCCGTCAACTGGTTTTACCAGTATTCTATCTAATGTAG
>Ga0334895_1001696_pt1 | contig 21143 bp, 16 predicted proteins | sample GraSluR3_MG_7_FD_207229 | JGI IMG/M metagenome (GOLD analysis project Ga0334895, IMG submission 207229) | Sludge microbial communities from methane-producing bioreactor in Wageningen University, Netherlands - Granular Sludge_31_05-R3 | ecosystem: Engineered > Bioreactor > Anaerobic >... | reverse complement strand
TCAAACGTACAACCGCAATAGGTAGACTCCGATTTTGCCAGCTCCAACAAGACTGCGGCATTAAGTTTTTTCGCTGCTTTCAGGACTCCTTTTATCGTCAGGGGGTTTCGCACGTTCGCCGCAAGGACTATCGAGTTTGTCTTTTTGGCCGCCTCCGCGATATCCCGTCCACTCTCGATCGCCACCGGCTCCGTCTCGTAAACAGCCTGAACGTTCAGTGGCCTCTTCGTAAGAAGCTGCCTGTAGGCTGCTGTTTCTATGTGCATGCGAAGCACCTCCCGAGAAATTTCGTAAAAAAGGATACAAAACTCGTCTCCCGGATTACATTTTATAACAGGCGAAGCCGTTCGCGACCCCACTCATCCGTCTGTTTCATAATACCCGATTTGCACCCCTATTGCGTGAGGGCAAAACCCATGATAATATATGCGACGCGCTCCGCTGGGAGTTTCGCGCTGATTGGGGGATCGTCTAATTGGCAGGACGCTTGACTCTGGATCAAGAAGTCGGGGTTCGAGTCCCTGTCCCCCAGCCAAAACATTAAAGTGGCCCCATCGTCTAGCGGTCCAGGACCCAGGGTTCTCAGTCCTGTAACACGGGTTCGAATCCCGTTGGGGCTACCAGCAAACACAAAAGGAAGGATGCTTTAGAGGTGTCCTTCCTTTTTTTATTTTTTCCAACCACGCCCATTCACGGAATACCTGACAAATTACGAGTCCCGCGTTACTTACCTGACTGCACAAATCCTGTTCACAAAACCAGGCTGCTTCCTTGTTTCTTCCTTCCCTTTACATAAACCGAAAGACAGTTCGAAGGTCATATAGGTCCGGCGGGATGCAATTTATCGCGAATTTAGCTAAACTAAAAAAGCAGGCATACAGGGAAATTCTACTAAAAGGCTAAAAGCCGGTAAAAGGGGGAAAAGCTATGAGCAAGACAGTCGATATCGATTGGGAGAACCTGGGCTTCAAGTACATGAAAACAGACTACCGCTACATTTCCAAGTGGAAAGACGGCAAGTGGGACGATGGCAAGCTGGTGGAGGATAATACGATCGCATTAAGCGAAGCGGCGAACGTATTGCATTATGGCCAGGAATGTTTCGAAGGTCTTAAAGCCTACCGTACAAAGAGCGGCAAAATTCAGCTTTTCAGGCCCGACATGAACGCAAAACGCATGCAGGACAGCGCCAAAAGACTCGTTATGCCTGAAATACCTGTAGAGAAGTTCATAGATGCCTGCGAGCAGGTCGTAAAGGCGAACGAAGCATATGTACCACCTTACGGTACAGGTGCTACCCTTTACATCAGACCTTTTTTGATCGGAGCCGGTGAAAATATAGGCGTCAAACCGGCAACGGAGTATATTTTCTGCGTTTTCTGCATGCCTGTGGGTGCATATTTCAAGGGTGGCCTGAGCCCCGTCAACTTTGTGGTGACTGAATACGACAGGGCCGCTCCAAACGGCACCGGAGCAGCGAAGGTAGGAGGCAACTACGCGGCAAGCCTGCTCCCGCACGAAGAAGCCGCAAAAAAAGGCTTTGCGGACTGCATCTACCTCGACCCCGCAACTCATACCAAAATCGAGGAAGTCGGAGCGGCAAACTTTTTCGGCATAACGAAGGACAACAAGTTCGTGACTCCCAATTCTCCATCCATACTGCCCAGCGTGACCAGGAAGTCACTGGTTCAGGTGGCAAAAGACTATCTGAACATGGAAGCCGAGGAAAGGGATATCTACATCGATGAGCTCGACCAACTTGCCGAAGCCGGAGCCTGCGGAACCGCCGCTGTGATTACACCCATCGGCGGAATCGAATACAAGGGTAAAAAACACGTGTTCTACAGCGAAACCGAGGTAGGGCCTGCAACTAAAAAACTTTACGAAACGCTTGTCGGAATACAATTCGGCGATATAGAGGCCCCTGAGGGCTGGATTCACGAGGTGAAATAAGACACCACGCACGAAGGCCAGGCTTTTCAGCCTGGCCTTCGCTTCGGGTCCTTGCTTGGCCTGCTTTTAACATTCCCCTAAGGACCCTTTTATAACCGGGAGCTTCTCCCGGTTGAGGCCTTTATTCCTCTACCTTTCTCTCAGAGCAAAGTAATGTTATCACCTTTGCACCAATTTCTCCCCTCGGGTTTCGTTTTTTTCGCAGAGGTTGTATCTTTTTTGCATGTTGAGACGCTGGATTCCATGGAGATTTCTCGTCAAACGAGCCGCCAGGGCGCACGGGATCGTCGATCCTCTGGCCATTTTGGCCCGACTCAGGCGTTTTACCCAGCCTTCGGAGGTACAAGAACCCATCGAGCTTTTGCGGGCCGGAATAGTTTTCCATGCCCGCGGCCTTATCAACACGAAAGCCATTCAACACAACCTGGACTGGGTCTGGCCATACTGGGTCGAGCGCCAGTTCAACCCCGACGACCCGTCCTTCATCCCCCGGTCATTTTCCTTTACCCATGTCAACCTGACCCACAGGAATTGGACCGCCGCTGGACATCCAGACCTCCCGCTTTACCCTCTCGTCGATCCGAGAGGTCTCGTAACGCCCTTGCACGACGGCTGGTCCATTGACTTGTGGCTATTGTCTTCTAAAGGCGAACTTCTCCTTCCATCCAAGCTCGAAGAAGTCAGCCAGAAGCTTGTTTTCTCTCCAAATCTCGCCGTAAAGACAGATTCATCAGCAAACGGGATGAAAATCTCAACAAGCGTAACCCTAGAATCCGGTGATGAAGTCCCCTATGCAAAAATAAACGCGTCATGCCACTGCGCCGAGGGTGGGTGGCTCGTAGTCTCTCTCAGACCCTACAACCCCGAAGGTGTTCAGTTCATCGAAAAAATTTTCTGCGATGAGGATTCCAGACGGTTAATCGTGAACGGCAAGACGCCCGTTGAATTCGACAGAATACCTGAGAAGACTATCTTCTCGGATTATGACTCCGGTGACGTGGTCAATCAATTGGGAAATTCTGACAGCAAGGGTGTGACATGCAACGTAGGAATGGCCACAGCGGCTGCGCTCTTTCCTTTTCAAAAAGGGGACAAGGGTTCACTTGAGATCAGGGTCCCGCTAAAAGAGGATCTTCCGAAAAAGACCTTTACCCGTACCACGGCAGCGTTCCGTACACCACGGGAATCCTGGAAGGACGTACTGTCTGAAGCGGCATCTTTAAACGTGCCGGACGAAAAATTGAGGTTCCTTTACGATTCTGCCCTCAGGACCCTGGTTATCCTGTCAGCCGATGACATCATACCGGGTACTTACACTTATCGCCGCTTCTGGTTTCGTGATGCCTGCTTTATGTTGAACGCCCTCATGACAACAGGACTGACGAAACGGGCACGCAGGATATTGGATACCTTCCCTCCCAGGCAAAAGAGCAACGGGTATTTCCAGTCCCAAGAAGGTGAGTGGGACTCAAACGGCCAGGTTTTATGGATATTCGACAGATACCATAGACTTACAGGTGAAGCCCCGGGCAGGGAATGGATAAACGCAATTCGCAAGGGTGCCGACTGGATAACAAAAAAGCGGGTCAGGGGAAAGGACACCGATCTGCACTGGGGGCTTCTACCACCCGGCTTCAGCGCCGAGCACCTCGGACCCAACGACTATTACTATTGGGACGATTTTTGGGGCCTGGCCGGGTTGCGAGCGGCTTCGCGTCTTATGAACCTTATCGGCGAAGATGAATTAAGCCTGAAATACAATAAAGAGGCCGAAGATTTCGAGGAAGCCATCACACGAAGTATCGAAAACATACCCGAAAACCGTTCGCAAGGAGGAATTCCGGCTTCACCTTACCGCCGAATCGACTCGGGAGCTGTGGGGTCGCTTGTGGCGGATTATCCGTTGCAGATAACACGTCCCGGCGATAGACGAATCATCAAGACGACGGAACTCATGATCGAAAAATTCTTCCACAATGGAGGTTTTTTTCAGGACATTATCCATTCAGGAATAAACGCATATCTAACTCTCGACATCGCGGAAACTCTCCTGCGGAAAGGTGATGACCGCTACAGGGAACTGCTCCGTAACGTGGCTGATCTGGCTTCGTCTACAGGGCAATGGCCCGAGGCGATTCATCCCATAACTTTGGGAGGCTGCATGGGGGATGGCCAGCACGGCTGGGCGGCTGCAGAGTGGGTGCTGTTGATTCGCAACCTTTTCGTCAGGGAAGAAGGAAATAGTCTGGTGCTGGGCTCAGGGATACTGCCCGATTGGACAAATACAGATGAACCGGTTTTCTTCGGACCGACCCAAACGCATGCCGGCCCGGTGGCTGTCCGCTTATTCAAGGAAAAAGGAAAAGCCCGGTTTGAAATCGACGCGGAATTTTCAAAGGCGCGGAAACCGCCCGAATCCATAATTATTCATGTACCGGGCTTCAAAAAGATAGAAATGGCGTATACTTGCCAAAAGATTTTCACCCTGGAGGAGAATCAAACATGAACATTTGCATGTTTACCAATACATATCTTCCACATGTAGGCGGAGTGGCCCGTTCGGTGTCCTCTTTTGCCGAAGACCTTCAAAAGCTCGGGCATAACATCATGATAGTGGCCCCCACCTTCCCCACGGATGAGGCTCACCTCGAGGATCATAACGTACTCAGGGTGCCTGCCGTACAGAATTTCAACGGAAGCGACTTTTCGGTCCGGATTCCGATCCCCCTTTTTATCGACAAGAAAATCGACGAATTCGGGCCCCACGTAATTCACAGCCACCACCCTTTTCTTCTGGGCGACGCGGCCTTTCGTGCAGCCTGGCGTCGGGACCTGCCGCTGGTTTTTACACACCACACACTGTACGAACAATACACTCACTACGTTTTTCCCGAATCCAAGGTCATGAAGCGTCTTGCCATCGAGATCGCCACGGTATACGCGAACCTTTGCACCAGAGTTATCGCCCCAAGCGAGAGCATTGCCCGGTTGATCAGGGAACGGGGTGTAAAAAAACCCATAGAAATCATTCCTACAGGTGTGGATGTCGATTTTTTCCAGTCCGGAGACGGCGTTTCTTTCAGGAAGAGTCAAGGCATCCCGGAGGACGCCTTTGTCATAGGGCATCTGGGGAGGCTGGCTCCTGAAAAAAACCTTCAATACCTTGCGGAAGCGGTCATAAAGGCCTTTGAGGAACTCCCTGAAAACACCTTTTTTCTCGTTGTCGGCTCTGGTCCCAGTGAAAAGACCATCACCGATATGTTCAAAGATGCCAGCCTGGGGAAATGCCTCGTCATGGCCGGAAAAAAGAAAGGACGAGAGCTTGCCGATGCATACAAGGCCATGGATCTTTTCGTTTTCTCTTCCAAATCAGAAACTCAAGGCCTGGTCCTTACGGAAGCAATGGCTGCAGAGATCCCTGTGATAGCCCTCGATGCTTCCGGAACGCGGGACATACTGGAGGACGGGAAAAACGGCAGGCTTTTGCCTGAAAACGCGGATACGGAACAGTTCGCCGGGGCTATAGTCGATTTCTTCCAAAACCCGCATACCGGCGCAACCTGGCGTAAGGCGGCATTTGAAACAGCCTTGAGATTTTCGCGAGACACTACGGCAAAAAAACTGATACGCCTGTACCAATCGCTGCCTGCAAATGTCACCAGGGAAGGCACAGGCCCCGAAGGCACTTTCCCGGTATGGGATGATCTGCTTAAGACTGTGAAAGCGGAATGGACTCTTTTGACGGAAAAGGGTGACGCACTCCTGAAATCGGTCCTGCAGGAATTCAACCAACAATAACGACTTTATAAAACAGATTGGAAATTCAGGAGTACCGCGGTGAATAAAAAAAAGAAAAAAGAAATCACGTCTATCCTTCTTGTCGTGCTGCTCGCATCAGCCGCATCACTGGCCATGTACACTGTGGTAAGGCTGGATGTTTATGAAAGGATCATAGTCTTCATCAGCGAAAGCGTTTCACCTACTTTGTTCATCGCAACCATGTTCGTATTACCCATATTCGGTTTTTCTATAAGCGTCTTCCTCGTTCTGGGAGGAGTTAAGTTCGGGATAATTCATTTTATCCTTTTGTGGATCATGATACTCCCATTGCATGTTTTAGTCGCTTATTACCTTGCAAGGTGGGCAAGACGACCACTCAAAAATTTCCTCTTGTACAAATTAAACTACAGGCTGCCGAGTATCCCTGAGAAGCATGTCGCGAGGTTCAGCTTTCTTTTCCTTGCTTTTCCCGGCATACCATATGCGGGCAAAAACTACATCCTCCCTTTGGCCGGAGTGCCTTTCCGATATTCCGTCATTATGAATACCATCGTTCAGGGCGCTATCGGACTTCCTTTCATCATCCTCGGAAAATCCGCCGCGAACGTTAACCTGACCATCTTTAACGCCACCTTGGCGATAATGGTCGCCGGGTACGTACTTCGCTGCTGGCTTAAAGACAGATTCGGGGACTGACCCCCTGCAAGGCTGCCTTGCAAATGCATCCTACAACTACCCCGCAAAGATAATTGATCTGCAAGACAATTCCGCCAGCGGGAACGAAAACTGCGGGCATTCCACTAATTGATGAAAGATTGAGACCTCAGCGACTATCAGGATCTAAAACCGGTACCGTCAAGCTTCCCTGGGGCATGACTATGAACTTGAGATCGCTCCCATTTTCCTCCTCGATTTTCCGTATCGCATCTTCAATGGAAGGAACTTTAACAGCAAAAAGTTTCTTCACCATTTCCTCGTCCAGTGAGGTCACCAGATAGATGGTCTTTTCCGCGGCTACTTTGGCGATGCCGAATGCCTTGTGCCCGCCCATCATGAAATCCGTTTTTATACGTTCCACGATATCATCTGGGCACCTGGCGGCATTCATCCATTCCTCGAAGACCGCTTCACCGTAACCCATCGGGCACTCTGCCGCCACTATGATGGCTCCGCCTTTTTTCGTTGCCTTGTCCGCATGATCCAGTGCCTTTTGCATCTGGTACACGTTTATGTCCCTCGGATGGCCGCAGGCACTTGCTATAGCCACATCGGCGAGGCCCTTGATGGGAACTTCGTAAATCCCTGAAGCCACGGAAACGGCTTCTTTCCAGGCATCTACGACGTCTCCCGCGACGACCTTGACCACTTCCTTGTTCTCGTTGACCACAACGTTGAGGATAAAGTCCAGCCCAACCATCCTTGCGGCCTCGATCATCTCCAGGTTAACAGGATTGTGATCCAGATCCGGAAGATCATCCATCAGTTCGACCATACGGGAGTGGTTTCTTTCCACCGTCTTTTTCCACGCAACTCCGGGTAGGATCGACTTCCTGCCCCCCGAGTAGCCGGCGAAGTAATGGGGCATCACCACGCCAAGTGCGACCACGAAATCAGCCTCGTATACAAGCCTGTTTATGCGAAGCTCCGAACCTGTCGAAAGATTACCCACCGAAACCAGGGAATCCAGATCGTCGGAGACGTGGGAAACCACCCGGAACCTGTTAACTATTTCTTCTCCGTAGACCTGAAGGTTCTGTTCTTCGGTGTGGGGATCGTGTATCCCGGTGGCTACAACGAAAGTCACCTGGTCGTCGGTAATCCCGGCCTTTTCAAATCTGTCCAGAAGGGGAGGAAGAAGCAGGTCATAGGGTGTCGGGCGGGTAATGTCGTTGACAATAACTACGACGTTCCCAGGCTTTTTCTTTTGAAGCATTTCAAGCAAAGATTCCGTACCGATGGGATTATCAAGTATGACTTCCACGTCTTTTTTTGTGCAAACCTTTCCGCTTGCTTTCGGCGGCACCACGACCTGAAGGATCTTCGAATCATCGAGTTCGAAACTTACCGTGCTCTTTCCATAACTCAGATCAAATTTCATCATAGACAACTCCCTCGTGTTTTCGCTTCAATCAGAGTTTACATCCATGCTCCCGTAGGGAACGATACATTCAAAAGTTTGCCGAAAACAAGATACACCAAACCGATCTCTACAGCAGCCAGCATTCCACAAAACAATATATTGCGAAGTGTGAAGCTCCTGCAAAAGACCAGAAGCAAAAAGGTCATAACCGAAAAACCACTCAGGATGAAACCGATCCTTGTCATTAAAAAAACCCAAGCGAAACCCGAAAGTACGGTAAGTATCATTATGTGGTTAGTCCGGAAGACTTCCGGCGAAATATAATGTGGTCTCACAAACCCCTTGATTATAATCGCAGCGCCCAGGACACCGAGTACCGGTATGACTGCATTCGGGAATATGGAGGCAAGCTTTGTAAACTCTTCCTTCGAAATTTGGAAAAAGAGCGCTACGCAAATTACGATAATCCCTCCTATGATGTCGCTGTTGAGTCTTTTCACGACGACACCTCCTGATTCACTGATATTCGTTTCTCGAAACGTTCCCTGAAGAGGGGCCACAAGGCTGATACTAGCGAAAGTATTATGAGGGCAATGCAAATGGGTCTAGTGAAAAATATAATCCACGGCGCCGTCGTGGATACCATTCTCCCCATAAGCAATCCCTGGACAAGCCCTTTCTCGGCGATGGGACCCAAAATGAGTCCTAACACTATCGGCGCTGGATTGAAATCGAGTTCCCTGAGGACGAATCCGGCGACACCGCTCACAAGCATTACCGTTATGTCCATAACATTGCCACGTATGGAATAGGACCCTACTATGGTCAATAGAAGAATACCTGGAGCAAGAACCCGCGTAGGGATTTTAAGAACCGTCTTGTAAATTGCCTTCCCGGCCAATAAGCCTGTCAAAACCATGAGAATGTTGGAAACGAAAAAGGACAACATGAATGCATAGGTTATGTGAGCTCCCGTCGAGAAAAGATCCGGACCCGGAGTCATGCCCTGAAGGAGCAACGCTCCGTATATGATGGCAGCAGGAGGCGAGCCTGGAATCCCCAGGGCGAGAAGCGGAACCATGGCACCTTCTACAACTGCATTATTTGAAGCTTCGGTAGCCACGATACCCTGGGCGTTCCCCTTCCCAAAACTATCGGGATCTTTAGCTACCCTTTTGGTCTCGTTATAGGCTATCAGGTTTGCTATATTACCTCCCGCTCCAGGCAAAATGCCGACAATAGCTCCTATAACGGACGAACGTATGGTATTACCCATATGACCAAAGACATTCCGCATCGCGATACTTATCGCAGACCTGCCGTTTCCGTCTGGAGTCACTTCCGTGTATGACGCATCGGGCGCAAGAGCCATTTTGAGAACTTCCGGAAGGCAGAAGAAACCAATAAGGACCGAAATGAGCTCCACTCCTCCCTGGAAAGAAGCAAGCCCAAGATTGAAACGAACGTCACCACCTACAGGAGCAACTCCGATCATGCTGATCATTATTCCCATGGCGCCCCCGGCTATCCCTTTCAAAAGTGATTTGGAAGACAGGCTGGCAATTATAGTGAGGCCGAACACGCTGGTCCAAAAATACTCTGGAGGACCGAACCGCAGTGAAACCTTAGCAAGAGGGATAACGTTGCAGTGTATATGGCCTCTTCCCCCCGTCCCTGTTTTGCCATGGGATAACCGTCAAAGGTAGTCCCTATAGACGATGGAGTCCCGGGCGTATTCAGCAGTATTGCGGAGAAAGACCCTCCAAATATAGTGGCACAATAAAGCGCACCAATGGTTACCAGGCCTGATATCGGCTCCATCGTAAACGTGAAAGGAACCATGAGAGCCACGGCCATGGTGGCTGTGAACCCTGGAAGCGCACCAGCCATAACACCAACCGGAACCGCCATTGACATAAAAATAAGGTTTTTCAGGGTCAGGACACTCATCAGGGAATCGAAGACCATTTCCAAATTGCCCACCTCATTTACTAAGCTTTAAATGAGAGGGAGCCCGGAAAATTTACGGGCTCCCCGCCCGTTTATTACTCTTAATTCTGCTCCAAATCCTTCACAACGTGGTCGTACTCTTCCATTTTCGCCTTTACCAAGGCCACCGATTCCTCAGGTGTGAAATTGTGGAGAGCGAATCCAAGAGCTTTCATCTTTTTCTGAAATTCAGGTTCGTTGTTAACCTTTATAAACGCCTCGAAAAGAACATTCACAATCTCGTCAGGAGTTTCAGGAGGGACACATGCTCCCCTGTAGGCTCCATCCGAATAGTTATATCCCAGTTCCTTGAAGGTGGGAACATCTGGCAAAGCATCAATACGCTCATCGGCCGCGACTGCCAAAACACGGATATCGTTTTTGTATTGCATGCCCATGGTGGTGTAGGTCATGAGGCCGCTAACGTGACCGCCGAGAAGCGCGGGTAACGCCTCGCCTGATCCAGTAAAAGGAACATATACTATATCGGTCTCGGCGATTTTATTAAAGATGACAGTGCCAAGATGGTTGGCCGAATTGCTTCCGCTTCCTCCCAATGTGACTGCGCCCGGGTTATCTTTGGCGTACTTAACGAAGTCATCAAGGGTCTTAAAAGGGCTATCGGCTTTCACGGCGAGAACACATGGCGTGGACATAAAGAAAGTAACAGGCTTGAGATCTTCCGTTTTGTACCCAGGGTTTTTGCGGATCATTGGTTGAAGGATAATATGAGGGATATTGAAACCGGCAAAAGTGTAGCCGTCTGGCTTGGCTTTTACGATTTCCGACCAGCCCACTGCTCCCCCGCCACCTACCTTATAGGAAATAATAACGTTCTGGCCTAGGTATTTCTCGAGCAAAGGTTGTTGGGCCCTGGCAAAAATATCTGATTCTCCGCCCGGGTTGAACGTTATAATGTAGTTAAGCGACTTTTCCGGATAAGCGGCAAACGCGGAGCCGGTGAGAAATATCCCCATAACAACCAACACCGACATCAAAATAGCTAATCTTTTCATTCTCATCCTCATCACATGTACCTCCTCCGTTTTTCAGGAACACCCAAATTTTCACTAAAAGGAGTGCGTTTTTTATCCGAGAGCTTTCACCCCCTTTTCCCTGAACAAGCTGAAAATCCCTCCCGCTTCGATAATCGACAGCACATGTTCAGTAAGCGGTTGGAAGAAAACGGTGTGGCCGTTTGCCATGAAATTCCCCTTTACTATGTCCAGTATCCCTTTGTCACCGGTATTGATGTTGAGAGTGTCAAGGTTCGGCACCTCAACCACAACAAGCCCCTGGTTTATGGCATTACGAAAAAAGATCCTTGCGAAAGACCTGGCGATTACGGCTCCCACGCCTGCGTTTTTGAGGGTTATGACGGCATGTTCCCTGCTCGAACCACAACCGAAGTTAGTGCCCGCCACGATGATATCGCCGGGTTTCACTGTTGAAGCAAAAGACGGGTCGGCGCCTTCCATAGCATGGGTGGCTATCTCGTCATGATCCGTCAGATCCAGGTACCTTCCGGGATATATCTGATCTGTATCAATGTTGTTCCCGAAAACGAAGATGTTGCCCTTTATGATGTCCACAGTCTTTCCCTCCTCACAGAGAATCGGCACCGCAAAGACGGCCTTTCAGCGCTGTTGCCGCTGCCGTTGCGGGAGAAGCTATGTACACTTGCGCTTCGGTGCTGCCCATCCTGCCCGGGAAGTTCCTGCTTGATGTGGAAACACACTTTTCCCCTGACGCGAGTATCCCCTCGTGCGCTCCTAAACAGGGGCCGCATCCCGGCGTAGACAGAACAACCCCGGCATCTACAAGAGTTTCGATATACCCTGCTTTCATGGCATCTTGAAAGACGAGCCGGGAAGCTGGTATTACCACAAACCTGGTCCCGGCTGCGACCTTTTTGCCTTCGAGGATTTCGGCCGCTACCCGGATATCGTTGAGGCGGCCACCGGTACAGGTCCCTAAAAAGACCTGGTCGATCCGAATTTCCTCGTCCGGAATGGACGCAACGTTGTCGACACTTCCAGGCAATGCCACGCGAGGCGTGATTTCTGAAACGTCGTATTCCACGATCGACTCGTACTCGTAATCTTCGTCGGTAACGGGCACCTCGCCTTTTTCCCACCCGTACCTTGCGAGATATTCGTAAGTGACCCCATCAGGAGCGATGTAGGCCGTTTTGGCTCCCATCTCGACAGCCATATTGCAAAGAACCATCCGCTCTTCCTGCGGCATCTTTCTTACTGCGTCCCCCGCAAACTCGACAGCCTTGTATATAGCCGCGTCCTGCTTGAGATGGCCAATGATATGCAGGATCAGGTCCTTGGCCATCACACCGTCGCGGAGGTCGCCCTCTAAAACGACCTTCATTACACGCGGGACCTTGAACCAAAGCTTCCCGGTTATAAGGATTACCGCCATATCCGTAGCTCCTACACCGGTTCCAAAAGCACCTAACGCTCCCAAAGTGGTCGTGTGGGAGTCGGTTTCAACAACTATCTTTCCGGGACCGACCATCCCACTTTCGGCCAGAACCTGATGACAAACGCCTTCGCCTATATCGAACAGGTGTCTGATGCCCATTTTCGAGCAAAACTCCCGCATGCTCTTATGGTTACAGGCGGCTTTTATGGTCGGCGCAGGCGAATAATGGTCGAATACAAAGGTTGTTTTGTCCGGATTCGCGACCTCGGTCCCGCCGAGTTCATAAAAAGATTTAACTACCTGCAGGTAGAGGTCGTTGACTTCGGCCACGTCCACCTCGGCAATGACGATCTCACCCGCTGTTACCTTTTTTCTCCCGGACGCACGAGCCAATATCTTTTCCAGGGCGTGCATGAGGCAATCTCTCCTTACTTGATTTGGTTGAATCAGGTATATCGGTGAATTTTAACCTTGTATCTCGAGACGTTGCAGTATAATGCAAAAACGGTTCCTGAAATGCGTATCGTCTACCTGCAGGGAAACTACTCTACGTTGATCCTCAAGATCGACGGCTATTTTGGCTTCTGGAAAAGCTTCAAAAAAATGGTATAAAATTTCTATCATGGCGACTTCAAAATGGTAACTGGTCGGACCAGTTCCGTCAATAGGATTCTATCAGGGATAATGCTATTAGTAAAGGAGAGAGACAAAGTGCCACTCCAACAGATCAAAAAGGTTATCGTTCGCGACGCCATTATCGAAAATATCCTGAGATACATACGTGAAAACAACCTCCAGACAGGAGACAAGATTCCCTCTGAACGAAAACTCGCGGCCCGCATGAAAGTGAGCAGGACCTCGGTTCGCGAGGCCCTCAAAGCCCTCGAATACAATGGCCTTCTTGAGATCAGACATGGTGGTGGTGCTTTTATTCGCTCTCTGACCCCTATTCCTTTGGAAACCTACAATAAGGCACAGAAAGATCATTTCATCCTGTTGAGACACCTCATCGATGCCAGAAGAATGATAGAAGAGCGGGTTGTAAAAGAAATGACGCCAAAAATTACGGAGGAGCAGATCAGAAAACTCTACGAGATGGAAGATGAGCAGTTATCAGCTCTGGAAGAAGGACTAGTGGAGGAAGGTTCAAAGTACGAGCTGCCAAACATGAATTTCGAACTGGCCATTACGGAAATGCTGGGAAACCCTGTGATTTACGACTTGCACAAAAGGGTAGAAACTCTTTGGAAAAAGACTTTCAATACTCTTTCGACAACTCCGTTTCCCGCTCGTGAACGTTATGGCCACCACATTGACATCATCAAGGGGCTGGAGAGTGGAAACACAAGAACAGCCGTGAGGGCCATATCCCGTCATAACAGCATACTAGTCGACTATATAGAAGAGGAAATCAGGAAACTCGATGAATCCAATGGTGAAAACAGTGCCTGCTAGTCTTCGTTGATATTTATGTCAGCCATTAGTATGCCGCCTATTTTACCACCCTCGTAAACGGGCGTGGAAACAGTTATATTGTAGTTTTTTGTAAGGATTGATATATACTCCTTGCTTACAAAAGTTTCGCCTGATATGGCCTTCTGAAAATATTCCCGCGCGCTGCAATCCAGATATTCCACGTTGGTTCCAGCCGCCTGGAGAACACCTTTGTGATCTATCAAAGCCACAAGTTCAAGATAATCAAGCGTGTCCTGCTTCTCTTTGAGCAATTTATCGACTTCGGACCTTTCCATCCTGGTCAACCCTTCTATCTTGCCAAGATCCAAAAGAAGACTTTTGACTTTTTCTATCTTTCTTTTCATTTCCTCCGTAATTTTGAAACCTCTCATGAAATCACTTATAACCTCATTGCTGTCCTCGATGGCACGCCCCAGATTGACTGCCGATTCGTACATGTTTTCAATGATGGAAAGCTGCTCCTGAGTGGAGGCGGTTATCTCCTCTACCACCGCCGCGTTCTGCTGGGTTCCGTCATTTATGACTTCCATGGCCCGGGTGATATCATCTATTTTCGACTTTTGCTCATCGATGAGCTTGACAATTGCCTCGGCTGCTTCCTTGTTCTTTTCGACTGCTTTTGTTATGTCTTCTGATTTTTCGAGAGCCTCGTCGGCGCTGGTAACGCTGCCTTCTACCACTTCGGTCCCTTTTTTCACAGTCCGAGACAACCCGTCCGTTTCTTCTATGGTGCCTTGTATAAGCTCCCTTATTTTTTTTGCAAACCTCGAGGATTCGTCGGCAAGGTCACCAACCTCCTCGGCCACCACGGCAAAGCTTCTGCCTGCGACTCCTGCTCTTGCAGCCTCGATAGAAGCATTCAATGCCAGCAAGTGAGTTTTGGAAGAGATATTCTCGACCGCTTCGGTTATCTCTCCAACCTGCTTCATCGATTCGTTGAGGTTCATAATATCGTTGAGTAACTTTTCATTGAACTCCTTCACCTCTTCTATCTTTTTGAAGACATCTCGCAGGGTCTGAAAACTTTCATCAACGACGTTTCCTGAATTATTTGCCGCTTCCAGAACGTTGCGGGCGTTTTCCTGGATATGGTTCATTCCGCTCGAAAAACCGTCGATGTTCTCCTTTACTTTTGCGGTAGACTCGGCCTGGTTATTGACGGCTTCAGAAATGTTCTGGACTGTCGATGCGATCTCGCCTGCGGTAGTTTTGAGGTTTTCCGCCAATCTTTCCATGGCCCTGGATTCCTTGGTAGTTTTTTCGGATAAAACTGTAAAACGGGCCAAAAGGTTCCTTATCTTGCCCAGAAAGTTGTTCAAATGACCGCCTATGTCCTTGAAAAATCTAAATCCGGCGCTACCTATGTTCACGCTCAGTTGGCCGTTAACAATCCGTTCGAGTTTGCCCCCAAGTAACTTGACATCCGACCCGACTCGATACAAAAGTAACATCACCATCCCCACAAGTAGCAACACTAACAGTGAGGATAAAATCATGTTTTCCCTTACCACCACTATGAAAACACCTAGCACAACGGCAAGAATTGCAAAGATGAACAGGTTTCTGGAGCTGGACATAGGGACCCCTCCCGGTAACAAGTTTCACCATAATGAAGTTTAATAGACAGAAGGTGGCTAAACACGCGTTGGCAGTGTGTCGTCGACTTTGAGTCTCGGTTCGGCTTCTAATTGTAAGTGGACAGGAAAGAAGGTTATCAATCTGTTGACAAGTCGCTATTTGCGGCAGGTATTTTAAAAGGCACTCTTATCGATTGCCAGGGCCCGCTGGCCCTAAATGCAGAAAACGGTGGAAGCCTGTATTCCCTGGTTCCACCGTTCCTACTTTGATACGCTTTCCCTGTTGATTAATGGTTATAAAACATGTTTTCCTGAAAAGGCTTCACGTTCAAGAATTTCGCACTTTTTCCGACTTGAAGAAGGACAGAACCTTTTCAAGTCTTTTTGCTCCTTCATCCATACCGACTGCGTCGCCGGCGATAGATTCCGCCGTTTTTTCAATTTCCTCGAGCGTCGCCCGTATATTCTCCAGGAGTTCGGCAATCCGTGTAGAATCCTTGGCTATCTGGCTGGTGGCGGAAGCCATTTCTTCGGTTGAAGCGGATTGCTCTTCCGCGATAGATGCCAGCGATTGTATGGATTCATTGATCTTGCTGACCTGGGCGGTAGTGCCTTCCAGAGTTTTCTGGGTTTCCTCAACCGCTCCTATTACTTTGATCGTCGTTTCGACGGTCTCATTGATCGTAGAAGCAGTGGAAGACGCGTTGGAATCCAGTTCAGCCATCAGACCCCGTATTTTTTGAGCGGCCCCGGAGGATTGTTCCGCCAGTTTACGCACTTCTTCGGCAACTACGGCAAATCCACGTCCTTCTTCTCCGGCCCTCGCCGCCTCTATGGCGGCATTCAAGGCAAGAAGGTTGGTCTGGTCGGCAATTCCTGTTATGACATCGACGAAATCAGTGATGGAATGCAAAGACGACACCAGATAGTCGGTCTTTTTAACACTGTCGTTTGACATATTCTGCACAACTTTAAGCTGCCTGGTACAGTTTGCCATCTGTTGGTTTGCCTTTTCGACGGCATCCATGGCGGCATCCGCGGCTTCCGCCGCTTCCGTGGCGCTTTGGGCTGACGATTGCGCTCCGCTGGCGATTTCTTCTATACTGGCACTCGCCTCTTCCGTAGCCGCAGAATTATTTTCAGCCGAAGCGTAGACCTCCTCCATGGACTTATTGATACTCTGCAATGAAGCAGCAATTTGTCTGGTGGCAGACGCCATGTTGGCGGATGTGTCTTTGTTCTTTTTACTTATGTTGAAGGTTTCGGCAACCACCTGCTCGATTCTGTCCACCGCTCCCTTGCAGGCTGAAGCTATCCTCCCTACCTCGTCCTCTGTTTTAGCTTCGAAAGTCACGTTCAGGTTGCCCTCGCCAAACTGCTCGACGGAATCAGTTATTGCCGAAAGCGGCCTGGTTGTCTTTGACGTGATGTAAAAGATAACGGCACTGACAAGGACCAATGCGACAAGTATAGTTACAATTACGGGAATTTCGCTTTTTGAAGCGATGGTTACCAGAACACTTGCCGGTATATATAGCATTGCGCTCCAGCCTCTTGCATATTCAAGCGGAGCATAAAAAACTTTCATCTTCGTGCCGTTTGGATCTGTGATATCCGTAACACCGCTTTTGCCGGAAAGATGGCTTGCGGCGATGGTAGACAACCCGGTAAAACCCTGAGAATCTGCTTCTGACAATTTAAGCTTCATGACATAATTGGCCTTGGGATGAGCCACTATCGTTCCGGTATTGTCGACAAGAGAGACGTATCCCTGACCAAGGGGCTTAAATCTTCCCGTTATTTCCGCAATTTTGTCGATGGAGACAGTATAGCCGATCAAACCAACCGTTTGCCCCTTATCTACGACAGGAAAAGCTATAACAAAAGCCGGTTTCCCAGTAGCCCTGGAAACCAGGGCTTCACTTACGGCATATTTTGCCCCCTGTTCAAATATGGCTTTAAAATAGCTCCTGTCGGAAACATCGGTCGATACTCCATCAGTCGTCTCAACCCTGCCGTCAGGCCAAGCCAGGATACCGCTTTCAAAAAACGATTCCGAACGCGACAAGTCAAGCAAAGCTGCTCGGACTTGTTCCCACTCCATCGACCTTGCCCTCATCGTGGAAGCAACCGATTCCACCCTGTTCATAAGTGCATGAATGACCTCGTCTATCTGGCCGGCAACCGCTCCACTGATTTGCCCCGACAAGTCGACGGTAACGGCATTCACATTTTTTGAAACCTGAAGGTATGTTATTACACCAATCACGACGAAAGCCGCAACTATAACCGACAAGACAGACACCAATATCTTCGCACGTATCGATTTCATAAAAATCGACCCCCTTGATTTCAATTAACCGGATTCCCGATATTTCTATTTCTGTTTTTGTTCACCGAAGAGAACACAGATCCATAATCTCCTTCGCAATCTCTGTAAAGTCGCCATCAAACCGTTTACCCTCCCACACTGCCAACAAAGCTCCATACACCAGAGATCGAGAAGAAACACTCATGCACCCTAAATGTGCATAACCTCAAATGAAAAGCTTCTCGTCCTTTTGGAGTTTATCAGGCGGAACTTGCGGAAACAGATCACCTAAAACGCTTGTGCAAATAGCCCTGCAAGAATTCCTTGAACCGCCCCGGCCATTTAGGTAATGGAAAACTTACGGACGAAGAACTTTACCAGATAGTTAAAGAAGCCAGGCTTGCCGGCTTTCAGGTAAACAGCCACGCCATAGGTGATGCCGCCAATCGCCAGGCATTGAATGTTTACGAAAAGGTACTAAAAGAGTTACCCCATCCAGACCACAGGTACCGCATAGAACATGCACAGATCGTCGCCCTTGAGGATATTCCGAGGTTTGCAATGCTTGGAGTAGTCCCATCCATGCAGACCGTCCATGCTACTTCAGACAAGAACATGGCGGAGGATAGAGTCGGTCCGGATCGGATAAAGGGAGCCTATGCATGGCGTAAATTCATTGAAGCAGGCTGTTTGATACCAAATGGAACCGATGCTCCCGTTGAACTAGTAAACCCATATCACAACCTTTACGCGGCTGTAACAAGAATGGATCGAGAGGGCGAGCCAAAGGGAGGCTGGTATCCTGAAGAATGCCTTACCAGAGAAGAAGCTCTTCGCTCTTACACTGTCTGGGCCGCATATGGAGCCTTTGAAGAAAAGCTGAAAGGGTCGATAGAGGTTGGTAAATTGGCCGATTTTGTCAAAATAGACAAGGACATAATGAACTGCCCGGAAAGCGAGTTAAAGGATATCAAGGCCTTGCTAACTGTTGTCGGCGGTGAAACAGTTTACGAAAGCAAGTAAAGATCAAGGGCTAACTATACAACGCCTTTTGCCATAATGAAGGAACAGAAATCAACTCGACTGGTTCAGGAATTCATTGCGGGGCGTAAACGATTTTGCGCCCCGCACTTTGTTACGCTCCTACCAGGCGGCCACGGCACCATCGGTTCTTTTCTCCGTGCCTCCGCATAGTACTCCCGTTTTTTCTTCCCGCCAGATTATCTGCCCTCTCCCGAACTGTTTGTTGCTTACCGCAATCCGTATATCGTGTCCCCTTCTTGTAAGATCCTGCACGATGTGCTCGGGTACACCGTATTCCAAAAAAACCGTTTTGCCTTCCGTCCACTGCCACCGCGGGGCATCTAAGGCCGCCTGCGGGTTGAGATTGTAGTCTATGGTGTTTACAAGTACCTGCACATGACCCTGGGGCTGCATGAAGCCTCCCATTACGCCAAAAGGGCCGACTGGCTTGCCGTCTCTCGTCAAAAAGCCCGGTATTATCGTGTGACAAGTTCGTTTGCCAGGTTCCAGCGCGTTGGGATGGCCCGGGTCCATGGAGAAATTGTGTCCCCTGTTTTGCAAGGCAATGCCCGTGCCTGGCACGACAAGACCGGAACCGAAGCCCATGTAGTTACTCTGGATAAAGGAAACCATGTTACCCTCGCCATCTGCGGTAGCCAGATAGACGGTCCCTCCGGATCCTGGACGTCCAGGCCGCGGTTCGATTGCCTGTTCTCCTATCAAACTTCTTCTTTCGGAAGCGTACTCTTCAGACAGAAGATCCTCCACTCTTACTGTCATTTTCGAAGCTTCAGTAATATGCGCCTTGCCATCCGAAAAGGCCAGCTTGATTGCTTCTATCTGCTTGTGATAACCGGCTTCGTCATCTTTTGGACCAGGCTCGATCCCTTTAAGGATATTAAGAGCCATCAATGCTACCAGGCCTTGCCCGTTTGGGGGGATTTCCCAGACATCGTAGCCCTTGTAATTGATATGTATCGGTTCAACCCATTCTGGACTGAAGGCCTCCAGGTCGCGCAGCGCGAGAAAACCTTCTTTAGACCTGAAAAACCGGTCTATCTTTTCTGCCAGCGATCCACGGTAAAAGGCCTCGCCTGTTGATTCCGCAATTTTTTTAAGTGTTTCTGCATGGTCGGGCGAGCTCCATATCTCACCTATCCCGGGTACCTTACCTCGAGGCGCAAAAACACTACACCATTGAGAAAAAACTTCACCGTCAAGTTCCCTTTCGTAACGACGGAAGGCTTCTTCCCAATGCTGTCCCAAAACGGGGGAAACGGGATATCCCGATTCCGCGTATTCTATGGCAGGCTCAAGAAGCTTCTCGAAGGGCAATACGCCGAAGCGCTTCGAAAGCTCCGCCCAGGCTGCCGGGATTCCCGGTACCGTGACCGGGATAGGGCCGTATGGCGGAATTTCTTTCAAGCCCATTTTGTTCAGTTTTTCTATCGAAATCCCGAGCGGTGCCGGGCCGCTGGAATTAAGACCATGCAGTTTACCTTTGCTCCACACAAGGGCGAAGGCATCGCCCCCTATGCCGTTGGAAGTCGGTTCCACCACCGTGAGGCATGCGGCCGTCGCTATGGATGCGTCAACTGCGTTGCCTCCTTTTTGCATCATTGCAAGACCCGCCTGGGCCGCCAATGGCTGAGACGTTGCCACCATACCCTTTTTAGCGAACGTAACCATCCTCTGCGACTGGTATGGGTAGTGCAAAAAATCAAAGTCCATCATGGGACGCCTCCCTTTTTCGCTTGTCAAAAATCAGCGGTCTATTTCAGGGAATTGTAACATTTCACAAAACCCAGGCGACGGACTTTGCCCGTCGCCTGTTAGAAGGAAGAACCGTCAGAACCCTTATTGCTTTTGGCAAATCATTCAAAGATCTTTCTGAATATTTCCTGTTTTATCTTTTCTTCAATATTCTCCTCTTGGGGCTTTTCCTGTGCAGGAGCCGTGAACTGCTCTTTAAGCTTTTCCGTCGGAGTGAGCTCCTGCTCTGCAGGCTGCGTTGTGGTCTCCTGCGTTTCGGGGGCCGAAACCTTCAAGTTGGAAATACCGGGCTTGTCGAAGGTCCCTTTCAAGGTAAAGCTTATGTCCCTGAAATCGTCTTCCTGCAATCCGGTCTGGCCTCCCTTTAGCACTCCTTCCAGTATTCCGGCGATACCCTGCGTCATCGTCAGGCCTGCAGCCCCTCCGGCCACCCCGCCGAGCACTGCATTGACAACCTTGACGTTTACCTTGCCGCTGCAGTTGAGATTCAGATTGTCTTCCGGTCCCACCGTACCGTTTGCCGAAAAGTGCCTGTAAAGCGGGTCGCCTTCGGGCGCTTTTACCAAAGTGTCCTTGTTCAGGATCAATCTGCCCGTTTCAAGGTTGAAAGGAGCATAAACCGAAGCGAACCGGAGCCCCTTCACGCCGTGTACGGCCGTGATCAGGTCAACGATTTTGAACCCTGTCACGGAGCCCTGCCCCGTCTTTAAAAGCCCCTTGCCGCTGTATTTGATGCCGTCGGCGC